>X287_Common_Brushtail__coassemble_250_pt1 | contig 10760 bp, 9 predicted proteins | sample X287_Common_Brushtail__metabat2_low_PE_001 | metagenome-assembled genome bin X287_Common_Brushtail | reverse complement strand
GTACATTAAACGAATCGAAGAAATTCAAAGGGAAATTGAAGATGTTAGTGCTGCCGAATCTTATCACAAATATATGACTGCAATTTTGCAATGGCTGCAGTACCTTATTGGCTATAACAAGGCGATACAAGACAAAAAGGCTTTGGACAGTGAACAACAGCGATATAATTTCTATTTCAATCCGGTACAAAAGATTGGATGGGAAGAGTATCCACAAGAATGTGGGGTTGTCCGTCAGAATGGTTCATATAAAAGCAAACTGAACGAAAAAAAACTGAAAGAATTGGTGAATATTTGCCAAGAAAAGGAAAAAGAATTAAGAAACAGCAGGGAATCCAAAAGAAATATTATTAGATCCAAAAACATTGTGTGTAATTCGTGTTTCAAAAAAGTGATAGAGGAAATTAAAGGATGTAGCGATTGCAGGCAGATAGATAAAGATAATCTAAGTCACTGGGCAAAAGAGATTGAGCGTGTTCTAAACGATAACGAATGGTATTTTCTTTATTATTCTTCCGAGGAATTAGAGAATCAGGAAGAAGGTAAGGATAATGCATTTCGTGAGGGCAACAGTGTGGCGGTAGATATCCCTGCCGTGTTTGAAAAAAATCAAGATGGCGGATATGAGTTGCTGGTGGGATTTATTGGGTTGTATACAAATGGTGCCTTATAGGGTAACGCAGGAAAAACGAGGGAGAAAACAATGGAAAGCAAGACAAATGATATTTTTTCGTATTTTAATGAGAAAGCGTTAGATCCGTCAAAGATTCGAGTAATCGGGGTGGATTTCGGAGATGGAGAATTGGCAATCAGTTATAGCGAGTTGGATTCGATGACACGGGAACAGACGGTAAAGCATTTACCTATTAACAATATGAATTCAGTGGAATATGCGATATTGTACTATGGGAAGGGGGACCGTAAGGACAACGATGTAGTAGAGATTGGGCGTACTGGTGGAATGAAAAAAGGCGGAAAACTTTATACGAATTATAAAGTTCTGCCGTCCCGTGCGAAAGAAACATATAATATGAAAACGTCTGGTGGGAAAATTAGCCTGGGAAACGCGAATCCATCGTACCAGGATCTGATGGGAAGGGCTTTTGCAAAACTGATTGAGGATGTAGTAGACAATAACAAATCAAATATTGAAGATATTAATGACATATATTTATTCGTGGGAAGACCCTCCAGTACAAATTGGGCAAAAGAAGCAAAAGAATACAGGGATATATTGCGGTCTAAACTGAAAAAGGACAAAAATTATCATGTATTTGTCATATCAGAAGCATTGGCAGCAATGGCAAATGAGTACCGCAAGAATCGGAGCTTAAGCGGCAAAACGGTGGTGATTATTGATGGGGGCAGCAGCACATTTGACTGTGCGGTAGTGAAGGGAGGACGGATATTATGTGAATACAGCAGGCAGATAGGTGCCGGCATGTTGGATAAGAACCTGTTGGATTTATATGTTTTCGGAGCGGAGCAGATTCGGAAAAAGGGCGCAAATGGTCGTGTTATGTCCTGGAATGAGAGACAGAGAAAAAGAAAAGAAGATTTTGAAAGGCGGGACAGGAATAATAAACCTTTATACAGTTACAGCGAAGGCAGATACCTGATAGATATGCGTTCTGAAAAAGAAGACTATTATGGACCGGATGGAAATGCAGAAGACGAAACGGTTACATACTATTTGCCGCGGACTATAGAAGAAGAACCGGGGTCCCTGGAATATTATAAAAGGATGGAACGTCAAAATGCAACGATAAAGAGCCTGATTGATGTGGCTGTCAATGAAATGCCTGTGCTGGTGAAGTCCAGTTATCCGCAGGAAGAAAATGACGAGGAACACTGCGGAGAGGATTATGAGTATGGAAGTTTTGCGGAGGGTGTAGAAAGCTTCTTCCGTGGGGCAAAGGTAAAATGGGAAGAGAAAGGAGCAAAACCGGAAGTTGTAATTGTAACAGGCGGGGCTACTTATATGCCTTTTGTCGGTGAACTGATGAATAAAGTATTTGAACCGGAGAAGAATGGCATCGAAGTGGTGGATGAAAAACTTGGAGACCGCCATTATTCCGTGGCAGATGGTGTTGCTTATATGGGGTATCTTGAACTTTATAAAGAGCAGGTATATAGGGAAGTATGTTCGCAAATTGGGGGTATTTTGAAAAAGGATAGTTATAATATTAATAACTTGCTTTGCGATAGTTATGAGAAATATGAATGGGAAATGAGGAAAAAATCCATAAAAAAATGGAAAAATACGCCTGATTATAAAACTCTTAATGACTGGTACGTTAGACCCGATCTGCCTTGCGTACCTGGGGAATCACATGACATAAATTATTTTGAACACAAATATCCAATGCATATCGTAGTATGGATGAGGGAAAGCTGGTCGGACAGGCTCAAGAAGGTTATGGAGCACCATTTAAATGCGAGCAATGGAATTGTAGATAATATTAACCATATACTATCTGAAAAGACCAAAGAATTATTTGGTCAGGGACATAAAGCTCCTATTGACATAAAGGCTGAAGATTTGTCAAATGTTGGTGAGTATTTTCACGCGGTTAGCTTTCCGGCAGATAGATATTTCTATGGGAATCGAATTAGGAATTGGTGGCAGGGCCTTCCTCGAGACATGAGTCCGTATACTGCTCTAACCGAGGTTCAAAAAGGAATATGTGTGGAAAATTTCCTGAAGTCAGAAAATGAGGTAAGGGAATCAATACGAGAACAGGCAGATACATATTTTAAATCAGAAGGAATATACGATCGAATAAATAAGGCTTTGCTGGATAATGCCTATGCGTTTGTAAGAGAATACGTGGACAGCCTTACGGAATATATGATTATGGAGGAGTTTAATGTCGGCTGAGATAACCGGCAATAAAAGCAGGTTCTGTTTACATGGGATATAATGCTTTGAAAATGGATGCATACACGGAAATTGATGCATTCGATGGATGGAGTGTATTGTGGGAAGGATTAAGGAAAGGAGCGGACTGATGAGTGATGAGCTATGTTCAAGGGCGGAGCTGATAAATAACAGGATTGAGTTTCTGAAAACGAATGGGATGCATATTGTTTACCTGGTTACTGAAGAACGGGACATTCTGGAGAATCTAATGCCGGAACTGACTTGTTTTATTGGAGATATTAGTGGAGAACTTAGTGAAACCATCAGCAAATGGCCGCCGCAGGAAATTTGGAAAGAAATGGTGAAAAATAAGTATTTGGTAGATGCCTACAAAGTCTTTGGGTTACATGTTCCGAATAAGGTGTATGTGAAACCAGAGGTCACCAAGGGAAAAGGTGAAACTGAAGATGTGCCACCACAAACGAGATTCTTTCTCCTGCAGGATTTTCATTTGCTGGACGAGAAAATTATTGTGAATTTTACCAAGCAGTTCCTGGAGAAAGCAAAAAGTTTGGCGTATGCCAATCGCGACCAATACTGGGTTCTGTTTATAGTGAGTCCGCTCCTTGTTATTCCAGGAGGCTTTGAGTATAATATGGAAATCATTGACGTTCCGGAGATGGACAGGGAAGAGATAGAACGGTTCCTGTGGGATTATCTTAAAGCTGATTCTGAAAAAGCTTCTGAAATGGAGAAAAAAGCAATCCGTAAGACTGCGGAGGATTTTTGCGGACTTCAGAGGTCTGAAATTAACCGTATTCTGAGCAATCTGGAGGCAACATATGGGTGCTTTGATGATTGCTGGCATCGGGGACGTGGGTTCGGAAATTCCAAAAGTGTGGCCCACAGACGTAGAGAACTGGCAGGCAATGTAAAAAAAGAGGCCGCTATGAAAGACGCCTCGATTACCATTATGGATACTTACGGCAATGTGGCCGGGATGGAAGGGATGATTAATTGGATAAAAAATGATGTAAGTGAGTACTTTATGAATCCTGAATATGCGGCAGAGCGTGGCATAGATCCGCCGAAGGGCGTACTGGTCGCGGGGCTTCCGGGAACGGGGAAAACGCAGCTGGCAAAACAGGTTGCAGCGATATTTGGGGGGAAGAACGGCAAATGGGTACCGCTGGTGCAGTTTCGGATGGATAACATTCTGGGACAGTATGTGGGCCAATCTGAGGCTAACTTTAAACGTTGCAGGAAAAAAATTGAGGCGTTGGCTCCCTGCGTGGTTTTGATGGATGAGATAGAAAAGACTTTTGATACGGAAAACAGTAAAAACAGTAATGATGCAAAAATGAATATTCTGTCAGCACTGCTGGACTGGATGCAGGAGAACAGAAAACAGATATTCTTTTATGCAACGTGCAATAATATCAAGCTACCGCCCGAGCTTCAGCGAGATGGCCGTTTTACCATGCGCTACAGTGCTTTCATGCCTTCAGAAAAAGAGCTTGTAGAAATTATGGCATATCATATCAAGCGCACAAATGATGAACGGCACGCGGATGGAAAGTTAATTGAGTTGCGAAAAGGAAAAACAGAGGATGAACAATATAAGGGTATTGCGAAGCATTTTTTCAATGGTTCAAGGAACTCAGGGCAAACAGGGATAGTACGTTATGCGAAGGATCATAGCCAGGATATGTTTTATACAGGTGCAAATATAGAAGCGTTGATTCAGCAGACAAACATTGCCCTGGCGAATAAGAAAGAAATTCAAATTCCATATAGCATAGAGAACTATGAGAAAGAATTAATTAAGGCGGCACAGAGTGAAAAGAGCCAGCCGTATGGGATGACGAATATGCGCGATATTGTCCGGTTCTGGATCAAAGCATTGGACAACAAATACGTAGATGTAGGGAGAGATTCATTATTCTCATTCAAAGAGTTTGACCGCAATAAAGGAGAATTTCATTTTCATGAATCTCCACCGAGCGAATATGACAGATACATGAGGGAACGGATATCCGGGGAAATTGAGAAATACTACAAAGAAGAGAATCACATAGAGAGTAGTGGCGGAACTTAATATATTTGTCACGAAAAAAAGGGAAAAAACATACCAAATTCGATTGTGAAAAAGAGTAAAATCACTTTCAGAAAGGAGGAAAACATAAAAATGAAAGCTTTCACAGAAGCGGAGGCAAAAGCTGTATCCGACATAAGAAAAGTCATGGAGGAAAGTATCGGAGAACAGGATATTACTGTGGAAACTGTTGCAGAGGCTGTGTGCAGTTACAATTCTCATCTTGAAGATAATGAGGTGTTGGAAGATATCAGAAAGATGGACAGTGGTGGAAAGCGTTTTAAGAACAGCTTTTATAAGCTGCCGAAAGACCATTCGTTATCCTTTACGCAGCAGCTGGAGCAGGAGTTTCCGGATGATATGTCGGAAAGTGAGCAGAAAGGATTTATTTCATCTCTGTACACAGTTTTTTCGGAAAAAGAAGAGACACCGGAGGAGGTGGCGGCCAGGACAGATATGACACTGGAAGAGCAGAAAGAAATTCTGGACGAATGCTTCGACAGTCAGGTCGATAACATTGTGGAGCTTTTTTCGGAGCAGTTAAGAGAAAGCTGGATATTTCAGGGAAGTATGGAATCTTTTGCCGGTGAATATGATCAGGAATCAGCCGAAGACGAATTACCTGAACGAAAAGAAAATTTGGAGTTGTTGGATGCGGCGGCCGTCTATGTGGCTGCGCAAAGTGAAGTGGTCTCCGAAGAGTGGAAGAATCCGGAGCTTCTTGGAATTATGTTTGCTGCGAGAGACACGTTTGTCAGTGAAAGTATCAATTCCGAACAGCTGGAGGATGAAAAAGAGCTTTGGGGGGAAGACAGGGAAGCTTTTATCCGGGGATTGCTGAAAATCATTGTAATTACAATTCTGCTGGCGATTGCAGCGGTGCTTTTAACAAACGGTCTATTTGCATTTGCGGAGTTTATGATAGAGGAAGGGGCTTTGCTGACAGGCGCCGAACTCGTTGTGAATATCGTAGCAGGGATGCTTGGCACTGTGGTGTTGATGTTTGCAGCGGCGGCCAGCACGGAAGCAGCTATAGGAGCGGGAATTTATCTGATTTATCAGATTGTATCCAGAGCAGCCAATTTTATCAGAAATCGCAGGAAGAAAGAGATTAGTGTAAAAGAAAGTAATGTAATAGAAACCTCAGCTTCCTATGAGGAGCTGGATGAAGATGAGGAACTGGATGAGGATGAGGATGTTTATGATCCGGTGTTTGCGTAGTCGGGAGACAGTGATTGAAACTGTCGCACAATAAAAAATGGAGGTATACAGATGAACAGAGAAATGGACATGAGCGGAAAAATGGCGGAACTGGCTGCAGAAATGATGAAAGAGAAAGATGCAGCTAAGACGGAAAAGGAGAATCTGATTCTCGCCTATGAGAAAAGGATACCCGGTGTGTCAGGGGAAGAGGTAGTCCGTGATCTCCTGAAGGGAGATTCGGATTTCGGAAACGCGATGGAAGGGGATGCGGTGAATCAGTCTGAAACACAGGGAAAGGTTACCATTGGGCAGCAGTATAATCGTGCAGTAGACTTGATTAACGAAGTCATTGGACTTGTGAATGATAATCCGCAGTACGGTATGGGCTCGTTTGAGCAGATTGGTAAAAAGGCAGAGGATGAGGTTACGGCGGAAGACCTGGATTTTATAAAGAGGCTTCTGGCAGAGACTGGGGAGAAGTTTGGCCCTCTCATGTTTGAAAGCGAGGAAATGGCAAGAGCGCTCAGTGCCCTGGATACTGCGGAGTTCGGTGAGTTGGACGAGAATCTTATGGATGAGGAATACAAGCATTATCTTGCATTGGCAGCTTTTATTCTTCATCAGCAGGGAGAACTGGCTGATGCCGTTCCTCAGGAGGCGGATGCTTATACATTTGGTGCAGCAATTTCTGCGGCTGTTGCCATTGCAAAAGAAAAAATAAAAGCACTGATGGGAAAGATTCCGTGGGATAAAGTTTTGGGAATCATGAGCAAGGCGGGAAAAGCATTGCTTAGTGTTGCAGTTGCGGGTGGTGCTATGTCAATGGTTGTTAGCCTGCTTGGTCTGGGGACGGTCATAGTATTGTCAAGGATTGTATTGGCCATAGCTGTTGTCGTTTGCGCGAAGAGAGTGATTAGCTGGATCCGCAGCGATGAAGCGGCGGTGTGGTTAGGGAATCTGATAGAGAAAGCGCAGAGTATGATCGTGAAAGCGGGAAGCTGGGTTGCGACATTCCTGACCTGGGTTAAGGAGAAGGCTACTGTACTGTGGAATAATTTCTCAGAGAAAATTCAAAGCCTGTCTGTGGAGCATGAAGCACATGAGGGGGCAGAAGTGCCTGAAGAGGAGGAAGAAGAGGAAGAGGAGGAAGCAAATCCTGTTTTTGCATGACGGATGTGCAGGGTAGGATAATTACCGTTTCCAACGATTCGCAGGCAGAGTGTTATCATCATTCTGCCTGCTTTTTAAAAATCTGGTTTAAGCATGAATCGTGGATGGAACGAAACTATAAAGTTACTGTTCCGTGGCAAACAGAAACCTTTCTAATAAAAATAGCAGGAGGCAGAACATGAATATGTATGAATTAGAAAGCGACAAAAGCTATATTGATTATCAGGACATCAGGGAATGTGAGAGATCCTTACTCGGAGAGTATAATACCCTGGGGGCAGAGGCTTTTATAGCGAAATACCACCGGCATATCGGTTTTTATACAAAGACCTGGCGGACTGTAAGGCTTCGGTATCTTCTCGGTATGCTGGAGACAATTTGTCCGGAATTTGTTTATGCGTGGAAGCTGGATGAAAGGCGACCGATGAAACCGATTGTGCTGGACGAGGAGGCGTTTGACAAGATTATGGCAGGAGATACGATACTCCTGGACAAATTGGCGAAGAAGACACCATCGGGCTTTTTAAAATATGGGATGTTGCTGGGAAAAAATGACGGGGAGGGCAGTGAAGGATGCTCGAAACATTAGAAGAATATAAAAAACGTACTGCGTTTATGTGGGATAGTTTACCTCATAACGGCGGCTTCGCTACAAACGACAGCCTTAGGGATAAAGTGGGTGACGATGGAAGCTTTCAGCCATTTTATGGTGATACCGTTATTTTTTCGCTTGATGATGATGCAGTCGCATGGCTGAGCCAGATTCAGGAAGAATTATATGGGCTCTGTGGAATCATCCTGCCGGAGAGGCTCGATCCGTCTACTTTTCATATTACATTGCATGATTTGAAAAGCAACAGGCATTCTATGCCTGATGATGTGAAAAATAACGAATGCCGTGCGGTAAAACTTATTGAGTATGCCAGGAAGAAATATCCGAACGGAATATATATAGACAGCCAATGTGTTTTCAGCATGGTGGGTACGAGTATCGTGATGGGATTTACGCCTGCGACAAATGGGGATTGCAATATCCTGATGAGTTTATACGAGGATTTTCAGAGTATCGTGTCGCTTTCCTATCCGCTTACGCTTCATGCGACCCTTGCATATTACCTGCCGGGTGTTTACGATGAAAATGTAGTGCACTCGTTTAAGAACATATTCAAAGTTGTTGCAAGAGAACCGTACAGAATCAGGCTTGACTTAAACAGGCTGAATTATGCGACATTCAGCAGCATGAACAGCTATTCGATTGTACTATGAAAAAGTAGGAATAATGAGGGCGGATAAAATGAACATCAAGGATAGAATTTACGGTGGATTGCTTGGCGGAGCAATCGGCGATGCCCTGGGGCATTCAGTAGAGTCCCTTCCTGAAACCGAAATTTTCAGACGGTATGGCGGTAGCGGAATCACGTTCTATAAGGTGTAATTTGAAAGGAGTGTGATGCGGAGTGTCTGCTAAATTAAAAGCTTCAAAGCTCATGTCAGTCATGGCGGTTTTGGGTGCCATCACAATCGTTGTGTCATACCTGGTCATGTCAGATACTAAGACTGATAATACGGTCTATTATACGGAACTGGCAGTATATGCGCTGGTGGGAATCATTTTTTTATTAGGAATCAGGCTTGCCGGTAATGCCAGGAAGACCGTTGCCATTTTGGCGGGATGTGTTTCGCTTTTCCTTCCGATTTTTATTATTCCGTGTCTGACGGCGGAAAACAGAAGAGCGCCGTACTTGTTTCTGTTGTTGCTGTATGCAAAGAGGACAATGACGGTAGCCTGTCCGTTTTTGTCGACCGGGTTATTGAAATGGCTGTGTACGATGACTGAGGGAAGAAGGTACAGGGCAGCACTGGCGAGCTTTAGCTATTTTGCTATCGCATTCGCAGTAATTGCACTATTGCAAGGTACGGTGAAATGGCAGTATTCGCATTGGTATGGTATTAATACGACGTGGAACGCAGTTGAAACCTTTTACTGGGCGGTTACGGTAAATGCTGTATACATATGGCATATGCGGAGGAACACAGCAGATTCTGGAAATGACAGCGGCAGAGAGAATGGCAGCAGAGAGAATGACAGCGACAGAGAGAATGGAAGTGCCAAATGGAATGACAGCGGCAGAGAAAATGGCAGTGGTAGAGGGGATAACAACGCCAGATGGTATGAAAGAAAGCGCAGTCTGATTTATGCTGTAATTGCGGATGTGGCTGTGGCGATTGTTGTTGTATGGAAAAGCCGTCATCTCAGGAGGATATTGCAGGATTTTGCGGCGAAGCTGACGGAGGGCGGTCCTATTTACGCTTTGCGAAACAGCACATGGCTGTCGTATAGAGCTGAAATATTTAAGGGAGTCATCGGCGGAGAATATTCCGTTGGTGAGAGTGTGTTCCTGGAGAATTTCCCTGACGAGTTCCCCATTTGTGTTTCATGGGCATTGGAACCGTTGGTGAGCACAAGGCTGGCATATGGCTGGCCGGCTACGTTAGTGCTGTTGGTTCTGTTTGCCGTTCTTATTGTCCTTCTCTATGCTATTGGAAGCAGGGAACAGCCGGTTGATGAGATTGGCGTATGGATTAGATATTCGTTTACCGCGCTGACCTGCCTGTCTTTTGTAAGCCAGACGTTCGTACCGGCATATGGGCTGATCATGCCGCTGATGGGAGACGGTGCATGCATGATAGCCTTATTGGTTGTATATATTGCTCTGCCGAAATTGAGAGCGGTGAATAATGCCTGCATGGGACAGCATTAAAAAGGGCAGCAACTTTATCTGAAAATTCACTGGAAGATGATGTGAAAGTGGTGAATCAAAAACTATAATTGACGTTTTAGGACAGTTTGCGGGGAGGGGGTGCGTGGTATGAATCTGGAAATCAAGTTTCAGGACAATTGCTCAGCGGACGGTGTATATACTATATATGCAGACGGCTGCGATACGGCCGAGTTATACTGGGCTGACTGTAATGGGGCGCTGCCGGAATGGACGGCGTTTGGATATGTAAAGATCGATGAAGTTACAGGCGTGGGAAGCCTTGGCTTTTACGGTGGACGGGGAGTTCCCTCTGAGGCAACGCATGTCCTTGCGAAGGCTTTCCGCAAGAAAGCACCCACTTGCAAGGAAGCATCCGATTGCAAGGAAGCACTCACTTGCGAGGATGTGTCCGATTGCAAGGATGCACCCACTTACAAGGAGGAACCTTTCATTATGGAGGGGCTTTTTCCAATTGAAAGAGAGCGCAGGGTGGGATGCAGCCAACCGCTTCTTTGCTGCGGCATTCTCACGGATCTGCATCTGACAAGAAAAGCGGGAACTGTGAAATGGGCATTGCGGACGGCTGCTGAGGCGGAATGTATTTTGCTTCTCGGAGATATGACTAATGACGGTTCTCAGGAGGAGTTCCGATTATTTGAGGATTGCC
>X287_Common_Brushtail__coassemble_244_pt1 | contig 10832 bp, 5 predicted proteins | sample X287_Common_Brushtail__metabat2_low_PE_001 | metagenome-assembled genome bin X287_Common_Brushtail | reverse complement strand
AGAAGTTGCTGTATTTTCTGCGCCTTGCGGCTTGAAAATACAGACTTCTATAGTAGCAGCAGCGCAACCATCACACCTGACAGCATTCCAACCGGAAGTACCACCTTCTGCCGCTGCGTAAGCTGCTGCCGCTCTGCCTCCAAAAAATACTCCCATCGCCTCTTCTGCAGGGATAAAATATCCAGTATTGTATCTCGGCTCTCCGCACCGAAAATCTGGCCAATCCCGCAAAACACTTCCCACTGCTCCAGGCTCATGTTCCAATTTATATATACTGCTTCCGATACTCTTCGCTCCTTCCCTCGCCGGCTTCCGGCTTCCGATGTTCTTCGTCCTTTCTCTCGCTGGCTTCCAGCTTCCGATACTCTTCGCCCCTTCTCTCGCTGGCTTCTGGCTTCCGATACTCTTCGCCCCTTCTCTCGCTGGCTCCCTGTTTCCACATCTGTTTGCACCTGCGCACCCGACTGTCTTGCGCCGACATCCGTAATCACTGCCTCCCATGCCGCCTCTCCGGTTTCCCACTGATTCGCCGCCAGCTCCTGCGCGGTCTCTCGCAATGCCTGCGCCAGATGCGCATCGCGGCAGGGACAGCTTTTCAGGAAAGGCAGCAGCGGTGTCTGCTGCTCCACGGCTTCTGCCATCCGCCGCAGGAATTCCAGAATCGCCTCGATACGGCGGATTTTCTCCTTTTTCCCCAGATACCAGGCAGCAATTCCGCTACACGCACCCGCCAGGATGCAGCAGATTCCGATTATTTTTCCCATATACACTCCTTTCTTCCTGCTTCCTTACACTACTTCTTCTCACGGTGCTTCCGCTTCTTATCGCTTTTTTTCTGCTTCTCCTTGTCTCTTCCTCTCACGACTTCTTCTTACTTCTCCTTGTCTCTTCCTCTCACGGCTTTTTCTTGCTTTTACTCACTGTAACTTTCCACTGTTTCTCCTTTCCGGTGTTCTTCCCTCTGCTTCTTATTTCTGCTTCTTTCCGCCACTTCTCCTCGCTCCTTCTGCTCACTGCTTCTCCTCGTTTTTTCTCCGCACTGCTTTTCCTCGTTTTTTCTCCGCACTGCTTCTCCTCGCTTTTTCTCCGCACTGCTTCTCCTCGCTTCTGCACACCACTCTTACACGATGGATTTACCCTTTTGGACATGGTAACTCCACCATATCATTTTCACTTGTGTCATAGACCCTGCAGGCTCTCTGCCCGTTTCCGTCCTTTCGCAGCAGAATCAGGCGCTCAATACGCCCTCTTCCAAGCAATTGCTGCAAATACGGCTTCGACTGCAACTCTTCCACGCTCCCGGCGTGGACAGTTCCCAGGACACGGATTCCGGAATGCATCAATTCGTAGAGAGCCATGAAATCCTCCTCTCCGCCCAACTCATCCACGGCGATGACCTGCGGTGACATGGAACGCAGCAGCATCCGCATGCCCTGCAGCTTGGGGCAGCCGTCCAGCACGTCCGTGTGGGAACCGACATCATTCTGCGGAACGCCGCGATAGCATGCAGCTATTTCCGACCGCTCATCCACAACCGCCACCTTCATGGGAGGCACTGGCTGCGCAATGCTCTCCTCCATCATCTGCTGGCTCGCGAGCATCTCCTTGCCTACAAGCATCTCCTGGGCTGCAAACATCTCCTGGACCGCAAGCGTCTCCTGGCTTGCGAGCAATTCTCCGCCCACATCCCCATCTGATAACATTCGAATGCAGTCACGCAGATACGTCGTCTTCCCCACTCCCGGAGGTGCCAATATAAGCGTATTATAGATATTATAGAGTTCCCGCCTGATGTACGGCATCAGCTGCTTCGCACAGCCCCTGTGCTCATGCGCCACCCGGATATTCACCGAAGCAATATCCACAATCCCTGTAATCTGCTGCGCGGCACCCACTTCTGCAATACTATAACCCAGGCTGTTTTCACCTCGGCCACCCAAGCCTCCACAACCGGCACCAACTCTGCTCCTGCTGTATGACGTACTCGCGCGCCCCGCTACCCCTATCCGATGCCCTCCAGGAATTGTGAAATACCCCTGCCGTATCTCATCCTCATACGCATAGAGTGAATATCCTGTCAGGTAATTCAGCAGCTCCCACATATCCGCTTCTGTCACACAATCAGCTTCCGCCACCAAATCCACTCCCCTCACAAGATCTGCCTTTCTCACAAAATCCGTCTCCAACCGGTTTGCTGCAGAATCTCTTTCTTTTCTATATGCACTGCATTTTGCCGAATTCTCTCCTGTTGTACAGGCATCTCCATATTCCTGCCTCATACGCACTTGGACTCTTCTATCCCCGTAATCAAGTTCCAACGGCTGTCCGATTCGAAAGCGTATTTCCTCAAGCCCTTCCGTGCCCATCTCCATCACGCTTTGGCGATACCTCAGCGGAAGCTTCCCAACGATAGAATCATCTGACATCAATACTTCCCTCCCTCTCGCAACCCTACGCACAAAAGAAAAGCCATGGGGTTCGTCCCATGGCTAATTATATGTGATGAAATTGATAAGTATTCCTACATCCGCTCCGGTGCGGAGAATCCGAGCAGGTCAATCGAGGTCTCGAGCACGCCTTTCGTCAGCTTCGCAAGCTCCAGATAGGAATTCCGAACTGCCGCGTCCTCCTGCGCCAGAATCTTCGTCCCATGATAGAAGCTGTTGAATGCGTTCGCCAGTTCATAGATATAGGCGCAAATCTTGTGCGGTGCAATCTCCTCGTATGCCGAAACAATTGCATCCTGGAAACGCGACAACACCAGCATCAGGTTCTTCTGGTCTGCCGAATCTGGGGGGAGGATTTTTGCATCCGAAGCCACTTTTCCTGCCCCGACCGGTTTTCCTATCTCTGTCTCGTCAAGGTCATTCTTACTGTCGGCTTTTTCTCCTGATGCCACTCCGCCCCATGTATCTGTCGCTTCGTCATCCGTCACCATGCTGTCTGTATCTCCTGAAGCTGCTGCACCATTTGCAGCACCAGCTGCTTCCAACTCTTCCTCCATCGCACGCTGCTTCGCCAGAATAGACTTAATCCGGACAATCGTATAGAGGATATACGGCCCGGTATTCCCCTCAAATGAAGTGAACCGGTCCACATCGAAGACGTAATCCTTCGATGCCTGGTTCGACAGATCGCCGTATTTGATTGCTGCAAGCGCAATGGTCTCTGCAGTCTCCTTTGCCGCCTCTTCATCGAAATCCGCATTCTCCCTGGACTTCTCATTCTCAGCAATCTTCTTCATCATCTCCTCGTTGACCATATCCAGCAGATATTCCAGGCGCATCACGCCGCCCTGACGCGTCTTAAACGGCTTGCCATCCTTGCCGTTCATCGTGCCGAAACCGAGGAAACGCAGCTGCGTATCCGCATCCACGATACCCGTCTTCTTCGCGCGGCGGAAGACCTGCGTAAAGTACAGCTCATGCCGCTTGTCCGTCAGGTAAATCATCATATCCGGATGGTAATCTGCCATACGCCATACCATCGTCGCCAGGTCCGTTGTATTGTAAAGAGCCGCGCCATCCGATTTCAAAATCATGCACGGCGGAATCTCCTTCGTATCCGTCTCCTCCCGGACATCCACGACCAGCGCACCATCACTGATATAAGCATAGCCGTCATCCTTCATCTTCTGTACCATGTCCGGGATATACGGATCCGCATCCGATTCGCCCTTCCACAAGTCGAATTCGACATTCAACTTCTCATAATTGCGCTTCAGATCCGACACCGACACATTCAGGATATGCTGCCAGATGGCACGATAGCCGCGCCGTCCATGCTGCAGCTCATAAGTCGCCTGCAGCGCACGCGCCTTATACGCCTCATCCTCTTTGGACCTGCCGCTTGCGGTCGGATAAATCTCCTCCAGCTCGGCAATCGTAAACGGAGCCTCCTTCGGATACTCACCCTCATAATCCGCATCAAAATACACCAGATCCGGCTTACGCTCCGCCAACTCCGTAATCACAAGCCCCATCTGCAGGCCCCAGTCACCCAGATGCACATCACCAACCACGGTATGCCCCATGAAACGGGCAATCCGCTTTACGCTCTCACCGATAATCGCAGAACGCAGATGACCCACGTGAAGCGGCTTGGCCACGTTCGCCCCGCCATAATCCACAATGATGGTAAGCGGCTGCTTCGCCTTCTCTACTCCGTAGCGAAAAGTTGGCAGCTTCATCTGATTCATATATTCTGCGAGGTACGCGCCGCTGACCTTCAGGTTCAAAAACCCCGGCTTCACGCACTCCGCCATCTCCAAAAGCGGCAGCTCACAGGCTGCGGCACGCTCCTGCAGGCACTGTGCCACCTTCTCTGCAATCAGAAACGGCGCACAATGTGCGCTCTTCGCTGCCGCCATCGCGCCATTACACTGGTATTCACACAAATCCGGCCGATTTGACAGCGTCACCCTGCCGTATTTCACCTCATAACCGCATGCCTCAAACGCGGCTGTCACTTCATCTGTAATGATATCAATCAACTGCCTCATGCTGCCCTCCTGCCCACTTGCTAAATTCGTAATTATCTCTTTCTCTTATGTACTGTCCACCGCAGTGAACAGTCACTGAAATATAAAGCCGCACACTCGTAATCTCCAGAACCCAAAGGTACTTTCGTACACTGCTGCTCCATCGTTTTTGAGCTGCACGCTCAAAAAATATGCGTCGCAATCTACGCAGTTACTTTTTGGATGGTGTACCAGGAATTTTGTCGCTCACTTATGACTCTGGGGAATCATCAAACAAAACGCCCCTGTACTTCTCCAGCACACGCAGCAAAATACTCCCCAGCACACACACGGAAACCACTTCCCCGATGCCCACCGTGACGAAATTAAATGCGTATGTAAGATTCACACCATGGAACTCCACCGCCGGAATTCCATACGCATAAATCAGCACCAGCGGCACAATCACCGCATTCGAAAGCACCGGCGGTATCGTGCACAGCACCTTGTGCTTCCGCAGCGCATACGTCCCAAGCGCTCCCAATAACGTCGCCAGGCTTCCGAAAATCACATCGAAAATCGATGCTCCCGTAATCAGATTCGCCAAAAAACAGCCAATCCACAGCCCCGGCACTGCCGCCGCCGTAAAATACGGCAAAATGCAGAGTGCCTCCGAAATCCGGATCTGAATACTCCCGCTCGCCAGATTGAATGCCGAGATGAAAATCGTCAGCACCACGTAAATCGCCGCAATCACGGCACCCTGGGTAATCCACCTTACTGTCTTGTTTCTCATATTCAATTCTCCTTTAGTTTTGTTTTACGTGAGGAAGGTCTCGAACTCACGCGAATCCGCTGCTTTCGTTTATTCAAAAACAGCAAACCAAGTATAGCATGAGCAATTGGAAAAAGCAAGCAGAAGTTCAGGGCTTCAATGATGTTTAAAAACTGGTCTGGAATCTAAAATATATTAATGCAATGAGAGTTATAAGACAGATAAAATTTGCCCTGTGTCTGAATAACACAGGGCAAATAAATGAACCAACAATGGCAGATACATTCTCACATCGTGCCATCAGGGAACTGATGGCACGTATTTTGTTTAATCTGTCACATTAAGAATTGCTGATGAACTATCTAATGTATTACCATCTGAGTCTGTTATTACGCAATATACCTGCATGCCATTCCATGCTGTTTTTGAACTAATGCTCAAAGTAGATTCCGTTTTGCCACTCCACATTGTCCACTCCGTTGCTCCATCCAACATAAAATACCATTGGTAGGTTAAGCCATTTCCTTCTGCCTCTACAGTGAAGTTAACCGTTGTTTGTGTCTTAACAGTCACACTTTCCGGTTGACTCGTAATAACAATCGGGCCTTCGTTTTCAGTATCACCTGTGCCTATTGTGATTGTTGCCGGGTCACTGGATGCCGTATTTCCATTTGCATCTGTTATTTCACAATACACCTGCATTCCATCCCAGGAAGATTTTACTTCTGCGCTGAACTCGGCTTCGGTATACTTGGTCCACTTCGTCCAGTCTGAATCTCCTGACAGCTTAAAGTACCACTGATAGGTCAGTCCATCTCCCTCTGCTGCTACGCCAAAGCTTACTGTTGTTCCTGTTTCTGCCGTTACACTCTCAGGCTGACTCGTAGTAACAATTGATTCCTCAGTATCACCTGTGCCTATTGTGATTGTTGCCGGGTCGCTGGCCGCCGTATTTCCATTTGCATCCGTTATTTCACAATACACCTGCATTCCATCCCAGAAAGATTTTACTTCTGCGCTGAACTCGGCTTCGGTATACTTGGTCCATTTCGTCCAGTCTGAATCCCCCGACAGCTTGAAGTACCACTGATAGGTCAGCCCATCTCCTTCTGCTGTTACGCTAAAGCTTACTGTTGTTCCCGCCTCTGCAGTAACATCCTCCGGCTGTGCCGTGATGACAATTGCCTCTGCCGGTTCTTCGGTTTCTCCAGGTTCTTCCGTCTCTCCCGGCTCCTCGCCGCCGTCAGATGCCCACTGTGCATAGAGCGTAGTATCTGCCATAATAAGCACAGTGTCGAAGTCAAGTGCTTCACCATCTGCGGTATACCAGCCTTCAAACGTATATCCCTCATAAATCGGGTCGGTCGGCTCTGTTGCGGTCGCGCCGTACTTCACGGTCTGTGCGTCCGGTGTGCTGCTTCCGCCGTTGGCATCAAAGGTCACGGTATAGGATGCGCGTGACCACTTTGCATAAAGCTCCAGGTCGGACGTGATTGCCGAATCAAAATCATAGGTCGTGATAGTACCAACTACATACCATCCTGCAAAATCATACCCGGTTCTTGTCGGCTCTTCCGGTGCTGCGACGGATGAACCATAAGATACTGCTGTCGTCTCCTCGTCTCCGTCCGCAAATGCGCCGCCATTCGCATCGAATGTCACCGTATACTCATGCAGTGACCAAACTGCACAAAGCGTAATGTCTCCGGTTACTATCTGCGAGAAGTCATACTCTGCCGTACTCTCATCCGTCACCAGATACCATCCTGCAAAGTAATATCCCTCAAGCACAGGATCTGCAGGCTCGGAAACTACGGAGCCATGCTTTACGGTGCTGCTTATGCTGCTTTGCCCATTTATCATTCCGCCGTTGGCATCAAAGGTCACGGTGTACTTATTAAGTGTCCACTTTGCGTAAAGCTCCACGTCACCTTCTACCGGCGTACTGAAATCATACAGATCCGTAGTATCCCTTACATACCATCCTTCAAAGGTATAGCCTTCACGTTCCGGTGTCTCCGGTTCAGTCACTGTATCGGAATATGCTACATAGTCCGTGTAGTCAAGCCCATCCCCATCGGAATAGTTATAATCGAAGCTTACCGGATAGGTATAAGCATCCCACTTTGCATATACGGTCGTGCTTTCGGTCACATAGTCAAAGTTGAATGAATCTTCATCATCCGTACTTGCATACCAGCCGGCAAAATAGTAATTATCACGAATCGGGCTTGTGATATCTCCCCAGACACCTGAATTTCTTACCGCGATTACGCTGTCAACGGTCTCCTCAGTGTCATAGTTTAAGTCAAAGTCAATGGTAACAGTGATGTAGATACGGAATTCCCTCCAGTAATCATCCCCATTCACATTGCTATCGCAATCACCACAGTGATAGTTAATAACGACACATCCGACATTATCGTGGAGATAAACAGCTGATTCATCATAGTCAACCCATCCGTCTGTCTCGCACCAGAAGTCGCCTACACGGCTAAACTCAAAGCCGTAAGCTTCCAGTATCGCCAGATCAATGCACTCGGTGCCGTCATCCGCTACTCTCAGGTCGGATGCACTGATCACGATCTGGTTGTCATCGACGTTTAGATCCGTCAGGTTATAAAGATTCGTCACATCAATGCTCGTCAGGCTGTTTCCGTAAGCCTGGATGTTAGTGAGTGCCGTATTATTCGAAACATCCAGACTCGTCAGGTCATTGTTTCCGACATACAGGTTAGCCAACTCTGTGTTACTGCTAAGGTCAATGTTGCTGATCGCGTTATCGTTTATATTCAGCTCACACAGTGCCGTGCAGTCACTTAAATCAAGTACTGTCAGCTGGTTGTTCCACGCACTTAAGGTCTGCAGAGCCGTACAGCCGCTCACATCCAGGCTTGTCAGCTGGTTATCGTTGCAAACTAAATCAATCAAGGACGTGCAACCACTTACATTGAGGCTGGTCAGGCCACTGTTATTGGTATATAGCCAGCACAGGTTCTCAAGTCCGCTTAAGTCAAGCTCTGTCAGTTGGTTATCCTGTGAGCGCATATCCTGCAGCGCCGTGCAGCCACTCACGTTAATCTCAGTCACATTGCTATTATTGACGTATAACCTTTCGAGATTCTCCAGACTGCTGACATTCACGGTTGTCGTGCCATCCCAGCATTCCACATTATCGCAGAAATCAACTTCCTCCAGTTTCGTGTTGGCTGTAAGGTCAATCACAGAAATCGGGTTATAACTAACATTAATGTATGTAAGCTCCGTAAGGTACTCAATTCCGGTCAAATCCGAGATATTCCACCAGGTCGCATCGATGGATGTTGCATTCTGCACTTCTGCCGCTGATAACACCCCATCACCGTCACTGTCGAAGCGCTCCGTTACATAATTGCGGAAGTTTTCATCCGGGAATGTCTCCTCGGTAATTTCCACGCCAATGATAGCAATCGAGCAATAAACTGCCCCTCCATTCTGACCATTATAATAGTAAGAAGCCGAAGTGCTGCCATCATCAAATGTAAGCGTCATCGCTTCCGTGTCCACCGTGCCGCCATCCCAGTAACGGATGGTGTTCTCAACGTCAGAATCACTGTCCGTATAGGTAAGCGTGAAGTCAAGGCCGTAATTGTATACCAAATTGCTCAGGTCATACGTGCCGTCTGCGGAAAGCTCATCTGACGAAATATAGTAAACATTCGAATAGGCATCCAGAGAGCTCATGTTATAACATCCAGAGAAATTCACGCTTACGATCGGGTTATTGTAAATCGTTACGTATTCAACCGCAGTACAATTGCTAAGGTCAAGCGTCATAAGGTTATTGTCCGAAATCCACAGATCCCTAAGCGCGGTATTCGTGCTTAAGTCAATCGAGGAAATCTCGTTCGTAGCTGCCCACAATGTATCAAGTGATGCGCATCCTGTAAGATTCAGTGACGTAATCGCATTAGAGCCGCAGTCCAGGTAATACAGATTCGGACACATAGACAGATCCAGTTCCGTGATGCTGTTGTACTGAACCTCCAGCCTTTCTAATGCCGTGCAGGCACTAAGGTCAAGGCTCGTCAGCTGGTTGCTGCTGGCATTCAGCTCTATAAGAGCTGTATTGTTCGATAAGTCAAGGCTCGTCAGGTCGTTACTGTCAAGACCAATATAAGTCAGCTTCGTGTTCTGCGATACATCCAGAGACGACAGTCCTGTACCATAAAGCTGAAGGCTGGTCAGTTCCGTATTGTTAGACAGATTCAGCCCCGACATACGGTTGCCGCCTCCGGCCAGATTCAGTTCTACCAATGCTGTATTGTTTGTTACGTCAACTCCATTCGACAGCTGATTGTTTTCCAGAACCAGATACATCAGCACCGCATTCTTCGTCACATCCAGTTCTGCCAGCTGGTTGTCTACAGCACTCAGACTGACGAGTTCTGTATTGTTCGTCACGTCAAGCTCCGTCAGCTGATTGCTTCCCACATCTAAATACTGCAACACCGTGTTGCCTGTCACATCCAACGATGTCAGCTGATTGTTGCTTACATTAAGCTCCGTCAGTGCGGTGTTCTGTGACAAATCCAAACCTGTAATCTGATTATTCGCTGCATAAAGATACTGCAGGGATGTGCAGTCAGACAGATCCAGGGAAGTCAGACTGTTGACGCCGCAATCCAGATAATACAGGCTCGTGCAGCCGGACAGAACCAGCTCTTCCAACTCATTGCTTCCGACCCAAAGCTCCTGCAGGGATGCACAATCGGACAAATCCAGGGAAGTCAGACTGTTGCCGCCGCAATCCAGATAATACAGGTTCGTACATCCTGTAAAATCCAGTGAAGTCAGATTTTCCCACGTGCATGCAACATAGGTAAGTGCCGTATGGCCGCTCAGGTCAAGCTCCGTCATGCGGTAATCATAATTCTTCTCATTCTCGTTTCGGATTTCCAGATATTCCAATTCCATGTTCTGAGATAAATCAAGCGAGGAAATGAAATTTCCATCCCCATTCGAATGCGAAATCAATGTCTTAAGACCGGTCAGTGCTGTCACATCCAGCTCGTAAATATTGTTATAGCTGACATTGAGGTACTCCACATTCGTGAAATACGACAGTCCGGTCAAATCGCTGATGCCGCGCCAGGAGATATCCATATACGTCGCATCCGCAATCTCGCTCTCCGAAAGCCATCCGCTGCCGTTCGTATCAATGGATTCCGATACATAATTGCGGAAATTCTCATCCGGGAAGTTCTCTTCATTCACCTCCACGCTTGCACTCTCTACTGTAAGTGCAAAATAAAGGTAAATGCCGTTTTCATTCTCCGAGTCATATGTATAGGCAACAACCTCGGCATCCTCATCCACGTAAAGCAGCCAGTAATCATCCTCATCCTGCGTAGCACCGGTCAGGGCCGAAATTGCGCCCGGATTGATGCCGTTTGCGCCTATATTAATATTATCCAGACGCCAGCTTCTGTCTTCAGAAGTAATTGTCATCACATATTCGTTGTCATAGCATGACACTGCATCCTCAGTCAGCTCAGTAAGGCCGCTTAAGCACAGGCTGGTCAGGCGGTTGTTATTCACATGAAGCTCGGTCAGAGC
>X287_Common_Brushtail__coassemble_243_pt1 | contig 10863 bp, 6 predicted proteins | sample X287_Common_Brushtail__metabat2_low_PE_001 | metagenome-assembled genome bin X287_Common_Brushtail | reverse complement strand
CTATAAAGCAGCCGCAGCACACGCGGCAGTAGAAGCCGGAGCAGATCTCATAAATGACATCTGGGGGCTGAAATACGATTTGCAAACAGAGCACATCAGCCCCATGGCACAGGTAATCGCAGAAACCGGTGTCGCCTGTTGTCTGATGCATAATTGTAAGAAAACAACTGACGGCTACGGCTACGTCAACTTCGTAGAAGACATGCTCTCCGACCTGCGCGAAAGTGTCGCCCTCGCAGAAACAGCCGGAATCTCACGCGGCCGCATCATCCTTGACCCAGGCGTAGGCTTTGCGAAAAGTTACGAGCAAAACCTCCTCGCCATCCGCCATGTCGGCCGCCTAAAGGAACTCGGACTCCCCATCCTCCTCGGCACCTCCCGTAAATCCGTCATCGGACTCACGCTCGACACCGACAAAGACAACCGCCTCGAAGGAACTCTTGCCACCACAGTCTATGCTGTAGAGCAAGGATGCATGTTCGTACGTGTCCATGATGTGCAGGAAAATATTAGAGCTATTAAGATGATAGATTCTATCCTCCGGGAGTAGAATTTTTTTATACTTACGAGGGAGAACACGTAACGAGGCCACCGAGAGGCAGCAGGGGTTTTTACTGACAGTCGAAAGGCAAAACTAGAAAATCATGCCAGATGGATGTGCTTTTCAATGACAATTATCGGGTTTCACAACCGATTTTTGAGGGCAAATTCGCCCTGAAAGCATCAGGCCTTCAGGGCGAATTTGCGCGGTGCAGCAGGAAAGTACACCCAGATGGCATAGATTTTCTTTTTGCCTGGGAGACGTCAGTAAAAACCCCTGCTGCCTCTCGGTGTCCATAGAAACAAAGTATAAACCCCTCTACTCCCGCCCCTCCCGAAATGCTTTCGGAGTGGTTCCTGTAATCCGCTTGAAAAGCCGCCCGAAATAATAGATATCCGGAATCCCACACTGCTGTGCAATCGTCTTAATCGGCAGCTCTGTCTCAATCAGGAGCTGCTGTGCGTAATGGATGCGGCTGTTGTTCACATACTCCGTAAGCGACACGCCGACTTCTTTTTTAAACAAAGAAGACAGATAGCTGGCATTGACGGACAGAAGCTCCGAGAGTGATTTCAGGCTCAGATCCGCCGTCAGCTCGGTCGAGATGCAGGTGAGAACCTTCTGTGTAAGAGGAGAGTAGCAGCTTAACGTATAATCGCGAATCAGTCGGCAGTAATTGGTGACCATGCCGTTCCACAGCTCATGGCATTGCTCGATGCTGGTGACAGTCTCAATGTTGCGGATATTCAGATTCGAGATACTGTCAATATGAATCGGATGCACACCGGCGCGTTCCGTCGCTTTTCGCAGCAGTGTGTTAAGCGTAATGGAATAATCCTTGGCATCACGGAGCTCATTATTGAGCCTTGGAGGAATGCGGTGCGAGCCATATTGGTTTAAGATATCAAGAGCCTTGGCCTCGTTGCCGTTTTCTACCGCCTGAATCATCTCCATTTCTGCATTGTAGCGTGACTCAATCATCTGAATGCTGATAAATGGCTGGTCCGGGATTCGGAAATAATCCCGATATGGGTCACGCCACTCGTTGGAATTGGAAAAATTCGTATTGGAAATCTCATAGCCGTCTTTTCCATATAAGTGTTCGGCAAGCTGCAGAAACAGGGAATAGTAGAATGATTGCATGGAAATAAAGGGGATCTGCGTATAATAATCGCGTAGCTCATCCTTTAGGCTGGAAGGAATATGAAGGCGGCTGGCGATTTCTTCCAACCGTTCCTCTCGAATCTGCTCGAAAAAGACCGGACCGCAGAGCAGGATTTCCTCTGTGTCCGAAACCTGTGTGTCCGGAAGCTGAAGAACCATATAGGAACACTGGAATTCATCGGTTACGAAATAAAGCGTACGCGGATCAATCATCCAAGTGGATTCTGTACGGGAGAGCGCAGAATCCGCATCCGGATAAATGCCTGCACGCAAGCCCATGTCGAGAATTTTCTTCACGACCTGTGCAGAAGATGTCAGCAGATACGCTGACACGTGATTTAAAGATAATAATCGCATGACATAATTTACAACCGGATCCATTTTTACCTTCTCCCCCATTTGATTACGATTCATAACTCTTCGCTTAGGCGCAAGTTCTGCTATATAATAAGTATGATTACAGAATTCGAAGATTCCTCCGAGAGGATGCTAAAGGTGTAGCTCATTTAACTTGCACACTATATTTGTCGGAATTGCACCTTGAATAGTAAAATTTACAAATGCTTACTTGTCATCCATCTTACCATATGAATTGCGCAATATCACGCGCTTTTTGACGGAAACCAAAAATTGTGCAAAAAAAGCAAAAAATTCTTCATAGCCAAGAGCGCTGAAAATGACTATCATTAAAAATGACGAAAACGTGGGGGATTGTGTTTGCTTATTTGTCGAAAACGCACAACAATATTTTCCGCTATTGGCAAAATTCTCCATGATATTGCACGAAAAATTCAATAAAGGAGGTATTTTTATGAGGAAAATTATCAACCTCAATTGTGACTGGAAATTCATTCAGCAAAATGCGGGATTGCCAGCTCTTCTGCCCGGAAACTGGCAGACGGTCTGCCTCCCGCACACTTGGAATGCGGTAGACGGTCATGATGGCAACGGCGGCTATGACCGTGGTTGCTACTGGTATGCGAAGACATTCGAGACACCGAAGCAGCCACTTGGCGGCGGCCGCGTATACGTAGAGGTTCTGGCGGCGGGCCAGCAGGCTACAGTGTATTGCAATGGGAAGAAAGTTACATACCATGAGGGCGGATATTCCACATTCCGCGCGGATGTTACGGATCTGTGTAAGGAGAAAGGGGAGAACCTTCTGGTCATTGCGGTGAGCAATGAGCTCAAGGACAGCGTATATCCGCAGTCGGCAGATTTTACGTTCTACGGCGGTCTGTATCGCGGCGTGAATCTGGTATGTGTGCCGGATGCACATTTTGACCTGGATTACTATGGGGGTTCGGGACTGATGGTGACTCCGAAGCCTTGCAGTAAGTGCGGCGGTGCTCATTTCGAGGTGGAAGCATTCGTAAAGGGTGCGGATGAGAACTTTACGGTGATGTATTCCATCGCGGATGCGGATGGCGCAGAAGTGGCTTCCGCAGTTCGCCCGGCGGACAGCACGAAGGTATCCATTTTCGTACCGGATGCAAAGCCCTGGGAGCTCGATGACCCGTATCTGTATACGGTTACCGCGACCCTGCAGCGCAGGAATGAGGCGTATGATGAAGTATCTGCACGCGTTGGTGTGCGCAGCTTCTCCTGTGACCCGAACGACGGATTTATCATCAATGGCGTGAAAACTCCGCTTCGCGGCGTAAGCCGTCATCAGGATCAGCTTTACAAGGGCAATGCGCTTTCGAAAGAGGATCATTATGAGGATGCGAAGCTGATTAAGGAGCTCGGCGCGAATACGATTCGTCTGGCACATTATCAGCACAGCCAGGATTTCTACGATGCGTGTGATGAGCTTGGATTCGCGGTATGGGCGGAGATTCCGTTTATCAGCGTATTTAATAAGGATCCGGAGGCGCACCAGAACTGCATCAGCCAGATGAAGGAGCTGATTATTCAGAACTATAACCACCCGTCTATTATGTTCTGGGGTATTTCGAACGAGATCCTGATTGGTGGCATCTCGGATAAGCTGGTAGAGAATCACGTAGAGTTAAATGAACTCGTGCATCAGCTCGATCCGACGAGGCTGACGACAATTGCCCATGTGACGATGACTCCGGTGGAGAGCCCGATGCATGGCATTACGGATATTGAGAGCTACAATCATTACTTCGGCTGGTACGGCGGCGACATGGAGGATAACGGACCGTGGATGGATCATTTCCATGAGGTGCATCCGGACATCTGCCTGGGACTTTCCGAGTATGGCTGTGAGGGTATCATTACCTACCATGGCCCGAATCCGGCATGCAAAGATTACAGCGAGGAGTATCAGGCACTCTATCATGAGTGCATGGCGAAGATGCTTGATGAGCGTCCGTGGATTTGGTCAAGTCATGTATGGAATATGTTCGACTTCGGCTGCGCAGCGCGTAATGAGGGTGGTGTAGCAGGACGGAACAACAAGGGCCTGATGACTATCGACCGCAAGACGAAGAAGGACAGCTACTTTATCTATCAGGCGTACTGGACCACAGCACCGATGGTACATATCTGCGGCAGGCGTTACGCACAGCGCGCAGGTGAGACGACCGAGGTGCGTGTATATTCGAACCAGCCGGAGGTATCCCTGTACTTAAACGGCGAGCTCGTAGAGACAAAGCAGGAGAGCAAGGTATTCGTATACACGGTTGCTCTTGCAGAGGGCTTCAATACGCTGCTTGCGGTGGCAGGCGATGTGAAGGATTCCATCACGCTTGAGAAGGTTGAGAAGGAGCCTGAGATTTACGTGCTTCCGGAAGTAAATGAGCGCAATAAGGGCGTGGAGAACTGGTTCAAGCTGGCAGGCGACCTCGACCTGGAGGCTCCGATGGAGTTCCCGGAGGGGATGTACAGCATCAAGGATTCCATTACCGACATGGCAGAGAGCGAAGAGGCAGTGAAAGTGGTTATCGAGGCATTCAAGCTTGCGATGAACATGGAGCTGAAAGTCGGCGAAGGTATGTGGGATATGGTGAAGTCTATGAAGATGGAAGATATGATTAAGCTTGGCGGCGCACAGATTCCGAAGGGCTTTGGGGAGAGCCTGAATGCGAAGCTGATTAAGATCAAGAAGATAGGGAAGAAGGAAGAGTAATATCTTCAGGAATTACAATACAATTGCACTCAGTGCGCTATGCAGGAACCAGTCGGAAGACTTTGGACGCAATTGCATAATTCGGTCGGAAGACTTTGGGTGCAATTGTATGAATCAAAAAAGTATATGTAGTCCAGTTGTATGGATACCTTGTAATTCGAGACGCAGGAAATATGAGAGTGAGTCAGGCGTTTGAAATTTAGATATCAATGAACTGGACGGAAAAATTATTAAGTAGAAAGAGGTTTACAAATGGCAAATCATAATTTAAGTACCCGCCCATTTGGGACAAGGGATAAGCTTGCTTACGCATGCGGCGACATTGCGAACGATTTTACGTTCATGCTGATGTCTACGTGGATGATGAAATTTTACTCGGATGTTTTGGGCGTATCGACTATGTTGATTGGCGGCCTGATGGCTTCGGCTCGTATTTTGGATGCGTTTACCGATGTCGGAATGGGAACATTGGTTGACCGTACGGATCCGGACAAGTCGAAGTTCGGTAAGTTCCGTATCTGGATGCTGCGCGGCGCAGTTCCCTGTGCGTTTGTAGGATTCCTGGTATTTGCAGGCGCAGGCTTTTTGACGGATGCTCCGATGTGGGCGAAAATCGCGTGGATGTTCGCGACCTATCTGCTTTGGGGCAGCATCTTCTATACGAGTGTGAATATTCCTTACGGCTCCATGGCTTCCGCGATTACGGCAGATCCGGTACAGAGGACAGCTCTTTCCTCATTCCGTCCTATCGGCGCGATTGTTGCAAACATTGGTATCGGCGTAGCGGGCCCGTTGGTTGTATATTATACAAACGCAGATGGCAATAAGGTTCTTGGCAGCGGCGGAAGGATGATGACATTTGCAGCGGTTTGTGCACTCCTTGCAGTTGCATTCTATGCAATTTGTATCTTTGGTTCGGTTGACCGTGTGTACATACCACCGGTAGAGAAGAAGACGAAAGAAGAAAAGGCAGCCGGAGAGAAGAGCAACACGAATCTGATTGCCCTGCTGAAGGATCCGGCGCTGTTGCTTCTGATTATCGGTACGGTATTTATGCTCCTGACCCAGATGACCCAGAACTCCATGGCAGGATATATCTTCCCGGCTTATTTCAAGAACACGACAGCTCAGTCTCTTTCGAGCTTTATCGGCTGCGCAGTGATGATCGTAATTGCTGCATTTGCTCCGACCCTTGCGAAGAGATTTGGCAAGAGAGAGCTTGGAATCGTCTGCATGTTCGGCGGTGCAATTGTTTACGCGATTATGTTTATCATGCATACTTCTAATGTATGGGTATATGTAGCGCTCAACATGGTAGCATATCTGGCACTTGGCGCATTCTCAGCTATCTGCTTTGCAATGATTATCGATGTAATTGATAATGCAGAGGTTAAGACGCATAACCGTGATGATGGTAAGTATTACGGAGTATATTCTTTTGCTCGTAAGCTTGGTCAGGCACTGTCTTCCCTGCTTGCAGGCGGGCTGCTTTCCCTGATTGGATACACTGAAGCAACACAGTTTGAGACTTCGGTAAGCAATGGTATTTATAATGTTGCGACGCTCGTTCCCACTATTGGATTTGCAATTGCAGGCATCTTCATGGTACTGTATCCGATGAAGAAGAGCATTGTTGATGCAAATGCAGCTGAACTGGAAGAGAGACGTCAGAAGAAGCAGCAGTAATCTGATGATATAAGGGACAAAAAGGTCGGCAATGGAACACTTACATAAGGTACACCCTGTGTGTTTCAAATACTTACCTTGGTAACCGAAAAAATATGACATACCAGATGCCGCAGGCGGGGAGAATTCTCCGTCTCGGCACTATGTAATTCGGTTACTATTCACAGCGCAAGTCCAGCACACGAAGTTAAGTGAGATAGGAAATCTTTGATTTCCGTAATCGAACTTATACATAGCAGAGCGCACAAAGTGCGTGTGACTTGAGTTTGTTGGGTGAAGGACCGTGAAAAGTAAAAAGTAAAACAGGTCTTGACAAACAGGTGTTCGATATGGTATGTTTATAGTAGCTCTTTTAGGAGAGGCTTTGCAAAACAGGAAAAGCAAAGCAGAAAAGTTGTATTTCAGCAGTACTGCAAGGCAGAAAACTGTGCAGCAAAAAGATGCAAGGCAGAAGAATTGCAGCAGAAAAGGGGGATGGTATATTGGGGGACAAGTTTGCGGAATATGTAAAGAGGAAGGATTTCCTGGTGTGTGTGGACAGTGACGGCTGTGCGATGGATACGATGGATATCAAGCACATCCGCTGCTTTGGCCCGTGCATGGTGGATGAGTGGGGGCTCGATGCGTGGCGCGAGGCAATCCTGACGCGCTGGAATGACATCAATCTCTACACGATGACACGCGGAATCAACCGCTTCAAGGGGCTTGCGATGGCTTTGTCGGAAATTAACGGTCAGTACTGCGCAATCGACGGTATTGACGAGCTGAATGACTGGGTGGAGAAGAGCCCTCAGCTTTCGAATGATGCGTTGATGAAAGCGATTGATGAGACGAACAGTCCGATCCTTAAGAAAGCACTTTCCTGGAGCAAGGCGGTGAATGAATCCATCAACCGGCTGCCGCAGGAGGAGAAGCTTCCGTTTGCGGGGGTGAAAGAGGCACTGGCGCAGGCGCAGGAATCTGCGGACGTGGCGATTGTATCGAGTGCGAACCTGGATGCGGTTCTGGAAGAGTGGGAGCTGTACGGGCTGCTGGAGCATACCGATATTGTGCTGGCACAGGACTCGGGAAGCAAGGCGCATTGTATTGGAGAGCTCCTTAAGAAAGGCTATGCGCCGGATCACGTGCTGATGTGTGGCGACGCACCCGGAGACATGGACGCAGCGAAGAAGAACGGCGTATTCTATTTCCCGATTCTGGTGAAGAAGGAAAAGGAAAGCTGGGAAGAGTTCATGGCGATGGGGCTTAATAAGCTCCTTTCGGGAGAGTATGCAGGGGAGTACCAGCAGGCCCGCATTGATGCGTTTATAGAGAATTTAGGAGGGTGATACTATGGTTGATATGAAGACTCGCCCATTTTATCTGTCGGATGAGGACATTCAGTGGGTGAATGACACGATTGCGGGCATGAGTGACGAGGAGAAGGTTGGACAGCTGTTTTTCCAGCTGACAGCATCTCAGGATGAAGAGTACTTAAAGGAACTGATGCAGAAATACCACGTTGGCGGCTGCCGCTACAATGGTATGATGGGTGCGGCAGTGCAGGCACAGAACCACATTCTGCAGAGCTATGCGAAGGTTCCGATTTTTATCGCGTGCAATACGGAAAACGGCGGCAATGGTGCATGCAATGACGGCACGGCGATTGGCTCCGGCGTGAAGATCGGTGCGACCGGCAAGGATGAGTATGCGTACGCGCTGGGCAAGATGTCGAACGAGGAAGCGGCTGCAATCGGCTGCAACATGGCATTTGCACCGGTATGCGATATTACGTATAATTGGGAGAATACCGAGGTTATCATGCGTGCATTCGGCAATGACCCAGAGAAGGTAGCGAAGATGAGCGCGGCGTATGTGCAGGGAGCGCATACGATTGACGGATTCGCATGCGCAGCGAAGCATTTCCCGGGCAATGGCCAGGATTTCCGTGACGCGCATATGGCGAATAACGTGAACTACTTTGGTGTAGATCAGTGGGATGCGACGTATGGGCTTGTTTACAAGACTTTGATTGACAATGACCTCGATGCGATTATGGCTGGTCACATTATGCTGCCGGAATATGCGAAGGCAATCAACCCGGATCTGACCGATGAAGAGATGATGCCGGCAACACTCAGCCCGGAAATCATGCAGGGATTGCTGCGTGAAAAGCTTGGATTTAACGGCATGGTTGTGACGGATGCTTCGCATATGATCGCGATGACCGATCGCATGAAGCGCAAGGATATGCTTCCGAAATGCATCAACGCAGGCTGCGACATGTTCCTGTTCTTTAACGACCCGGATGAGGATTTCGCGACGATGCTTGCGGCTTATCAGGACGGCACAATCAGCGAAGAGCGAATGACAGAGGCATTGACGAGAATCCTTGCCCTTAAGGCTCACATGGGACTTAATAAGAAGAGCGTAGACGAACTGGTTCCTTCGCAGGAGACGGTTGCAGCGACTTTGGGCAAGCCGGAATACAAGGAGATGCATCAGGCAATCAGCCGTGACTGCATCACGCTTGTAAAGTACAAGGACGAGGGTGTCCTTCCGATTACACCGGAGCGTTATAAGAGAATCATGATTGTACACGTTAAGGGTGCGCCGAACTGGATGAGCGATATCATGAAGATGATGGGCATGCCGGAGGCGAAGAGCCCGGCAGAGAAGCTGAAGGAGCGGCTTATCGCAAAGGGCTTTGATGCGTTTATTTATGAGAGCCCGCTTGATATCATTAAGAAGCAGATTGCAGCTGGTGAGCGGCCGAGCATGAATGTGTATTTCGCAGGCAAAAATGCGATAGCAGACTTCGTCAGCAACATGGACTTGGTGATTACCCTGTGCGACGTGGACAGCGGCAGGCCGCAGTTCGGGTTCTCAAAGGGCGGCGGAGAGGTACCGTGGTATGTATTCGAGGTACCGGTAGTAGCCGTTGGTGTCGGACAGCCGACCATGCTGGCTGATATCCCGCAGGTACGCACATACATCAATACGTATGACTCAGCAGATGACACGTTGGATGCGCTGATAGACGACCTGCTTGCAGGATCGGAAGCTTTCAAGGGTAAAGACCCGATTGACAGCTTCTGTGGGTTATTTGATGCGAAAATCTAAGGAACCAGTTCAAAAGTAGCGGCCTCAGACATATGACGCGTTAAGCGGTATATAGTTGAAGAAGTGGTCTGTGGCTTAAGCTGCTGAACGGATTAAAATCTGGAAAAGAGGTAATCTATGACAGATCAAAATTGTGCATACTGTATGGATAATGAGCTCGTGAATGCTTTTGGCATCAAGATTTGCGAGCTGCCGTCCTCGAAAGTGTATCTGTTCAAGGAACAGAGCCATCCCGGACGCGTGATAGTGGCGCACAAGAAACACGTCAGCGAGATGATTGAGCTTACGTCCGAGGAGAGAGCCGCTTACATTGAGGATGTGGCGAAGGTGGCGAACGCGATTCATGAACTTTATCATCCGCAGAAAGTCAATTACGGAGCATACGGCGACACAGGGCATCATCTTCATTTTCATCTGGTACCGAGGTATACGGATGCCTATGAGTGGGGCGGTGTCTTCGCGATGAATCCGGGAGAAACCTTCCTGTCGGATGAGGAATATGCCAAAGCGGTTGACGATTTCAGGAGTATCCTGCTATAATAGCACTTTAGAAACTAATTAGAGTGAAGGAATCGGATTGTGTACATTGCGCTGCCAGCGAGAAAATATGTTAAGTGAAACGCGCATGGCTACGTATGGAAAATAATAGCAAATGCCGGATGCAGCAGATGCGATGAGCAGAGCCTGATTCCCTTGCTCATTATAGAAAGGGGGAAATCTTATGCAAATGACTTTTCGCTGGTATGGCGAGGGGAATGACAGCATCACGCAGGAAATGATCAAGCAAATTCCGGGCGTGACCGGCCTTGTCTGGGCACTTCATGACAAGCAGGCCGGAGAGGTATGGGAAGTGGATGAGATTGAGAAGGCCCGCCAGCAGATCGAAGGCTGGGGCTTTAACATGGACGTGGTGGAGAGTGTCAATGTCCATGATGATATCAAGATTGGGCTTCCGACCAGAGATATGTATATTGAGAATTACAAGCAGACGTTGCGCAATCTGGCGCAGTTTGGCGTGAAGGTTGTGACGTATAATTTCATGCCGATTTTCGACTGGACGCGCACCGATTTGTTCCATCCGATGGGGGATGGCTCGACGGCTCTTTTCTATGAGAAGAACCGTATTCAGGACGATTATAAGGAAATGGCGAATTATATCCTGAATAATCTGCACGGCATGACTTTCCCAGGATGGGAGCCGGAGCGTATGGCGAAGCTCGATGAGCTTTTCGAAGCGTACAAGCCGGTAACGAAGGAGACGCTGTGGGAGAAC
>X287_Common_Brushtail__coassemble_238_pt1 | contig 10973 bp, 5 predicted proteins | sample X287_Common_Brushtail__metabat2_low_PE_001 | metagenome-assembled genome bin X287_Common_Brushtail | reverse complement strand
GACCAGAGGTCGCGCGACTATGGCAACCTGGCCACCTGTTATCGGCCGGGGCATGCAGACTATCCGTATGACTGCAAGTACGGAATCCGCGATTATCGCGGCGGCGGGCGCTCCTCTGGACGCGAGACCATCGGCCGCGTGGCAGGCGGTGCGATTGCCGCGAAGATTTTAAGCGAGATGGGAATCAGCCTCTTTGCATATAGTAAATCAATCGGTTCCATTTCCATTGATGCAACACGCTTCGACCATGCAGTACGGGATGAGAATCCGGTCTATATGCCAGATCCGATTGCAGCGCAGGAAGCACAGGACTATTTGGAGAACTGCATGGCGGAGTGCAATTCGTCCGGCGGAGTGATAGAGTGCATCGTTCGGGGCGTTCCGGTCGGTCTGGGAGACCCGGTATTCGAGAAGCTGGATGCGAACCTGGCAAAGGCGATGCTTTCCATCGGAGCAGTCAAGGGCTTCGAAATGGGGGACGGATTTGCCGCAGCACGGTCAACCGGAAGAGAGAACAACGATGCGTTCCGCATTGCGGCATCCTTAGCATCAACGCAGGATCAAGCAGAGGCCGCTGCAGCAGCGCAGAACCAAGCGGAAGCTCAGGAGCAGGCGGTGGTAGCAGGGGTGCAGACTGGAAGTGAAATGCATGCTGATGGCAGGCATCCGAATGGCATATACAAGGTTACCAACCACTCCGGCGGCACATTGGGCGGCATGAGCGACGGCTCGGATCTGGTGTTCCGTGTGGCAGTTAAGCCGACACCTTCCATCGCCACACCGCAGGATACGGTCAATTCAGTTGGTGAGGAAGTATCCCTGACGATTCGCGGCAGGCATGACCCGGTCATCGTGCCGCGTGCGGTGGTCGTGGTAGAGAGCATGGCGGCGCTTACGATACTCGATGCGCTGCTTATGAACATGACAAGCCGGTTGGATGGGATTGTGGAGTTCTATAAAGGAAGATGATGAGGGCTGCCATGAAATTATTATTGGTAGAAGATGAAAAGCGTATGGCAGAGGCTCTTTTGGAGCTCCTGCGCCACGAGAATTATGAAGCAGACTGGTGCGCAGACGGGATTTCCGGCACGGAAGCGATTGAAAGTGGAATTTATGACCTTGTAATTTTGGATGTGATGCTGCCAAAAAGGTCAGGAATCGACGTGACCCGACAGGTGCGTGCAGAGGGGATTCGTGTGCCGATTCTCATGCTGACAGCCAAAAGCGAGCTGGAGGATAAGGTCGCGGGGCTGGATTGCGGTGCGGATGACTATCTGACAAAGCCGTTTTTATCCCAGGAGCTCCTTGCACGGATCCGGGCACTCGGCAGGCGTGTACTCGGAAGCCCGGATGATCAGCTGTCCTATGGAGATATTGCACTCAGCCAAAGGAACTGCCTCTTAAGCTGCAAGGCAACCGGTCAGTCAGTTCGGTTGAGTGAGAAGGAATATCACATTCTGGAATATCTGCTCGTTAATCAGGGCCAGGTCCTAAGCCGTGAACAGTTCGCGCTGAAAGTCTGGGGATATGAAAGCGATGCGGAATATAATAATGTAGAAGTGTATCTGTCTTTTGTGCGGAAGAAGCTTGCTTTTGTTGGCTCATCGGTGACGATTAAGGCGGTCAGAGGACTGGGCTATGAGCTGCGGTATGCGGAGGCCTAGTGTATCGTCTCAATCATAATTTTAGTTATCCGCACTGCCTATACTGCCATCCGCTGCGTTGGTCTTCGTTCCACTACGGTCGGTGCTGAACAAGTGCCACTGGCACTTAGCACCGTCAGTCGACGTAGCCACCGCTACGCCTCCTTCCTCCGCCTTGCGGGCTGACGGCATATTCAGCACGGATAACTTAAAAAATGATTGAGACGCTACACTAGCGGAGGGAAAAAGGTATGTTTAAAAAGACAAGATTTCGAATTATCATGTCGATTATGCTGGCGATGGTCATCACACTGGTGGGTACGCTTGCAATTATCTATTTCAGCAGTTATCGAGATTTGTACCAGAGCAATCAGGAGATGCTGGAGATTTATATCAGCCAGTATAATGAGAATGGAAATCCCTACGAAGAAAGTTCACAACTCATGCCAGAGGAGATAATTGCGCCTGCAGAAGATATGGACACAGAAGATTTTATGGTGCAGGATTCTGTTACTGAAGAGGAAATTGAGCAAAATCAGCCGCCGGATATGGCGGCTCAAAATGATAGTCCTGGCGAGCCTCCAATAGAAGAATCAAGCGAAGGGATTAATTTCTTTGACGGCGATGTCCCGGATGATGGCACTGCCTCTGGCATTGAAAATGCCCCGGGAAATGGTAATGCCTCGGATGACGGCGATGTCCCGGATGATGACAATGCCCCTGGTGATGGCAATACCCCAGGCGATGATAATGCCCCTGGTGACGGCAATACCCCGGATGATGAAGAAGCTCCGGATTTACATGACGCGCAGACTTATTTGCTGTCGACTTTTTACTCGGTTTACTTTGATGGTGATGAGGTAATATGCATTGACCGCAGCAATACGGTTCTCTATTCGGATGAACAGCTGGTAGGCTTCGCGCAGGAAATTCTCTCTCTTGGTAAAACGGAGGGCATCAGCGGAAACCTCGTCTATCGCGTGGAATCCATGGATGGGACGGATTTGGTTGTCATGATGGACAATATGATTATGGAAGAGAGCATTACTTCACTATTTCGCTACACGCTGATATTTGGAGGGGTTGCCTGCGTGGTGATTTTCCTGATTGCGCTTGGGCTCTCGAGCCATATCGTGCGGCCGGTGGAGGAGGGTTATGAGAAGCAGAAGCAATTCATATCGGATGCAGGGCATGAACTGAAGACTCCGGTTGCGGCGATTGGAGCGAATATTGAGACGCTTTCCAATGAAATAGGGGAGAATCGGTGGCTTTCCAATATTGAGTACGAGAATCAGCGGATGGCTGCCATGATCCAGCAGCTTTTGCTCCTTTCCAGGACGGAGGGGGCACCGGTGGAGATGGAGAGAATGGATTTGTCGCAGATGTTGATGCAGGAAATCCTGTCTTTTGAGGCAGTTGCGTTCGAAAAGGGGCATAGGATATCAGGCAAACAGATTGAAGAAGGAATCTTCGTAAAGGGTAACGCGTCCCAAATGGGGCAGCTGCTGTCAATATTGCTCGATAATGCAGTAGAGCATGCAGGCGGCAGGCAGGGGCAGAGCGAAGATATCATCGTAAAGCTGGCGAAATCCAGGAATCGTACGGTGCTTTCTGTATCGAATCCGGGTGATGAGATACCAAAAGAACAGCAGAAGATGCTGTTTGAGCGATTCTATCGGATGGATGAATCGCGCAGCGGTGAGGGGAGCCATTTCGGCCTGGGGCTTGCCATAGCGAAGGCGATTGTGGAGACGCATCATGGGGGCATTTCCGTGGCATGCGAGCAGGGACAGGTGATATTTATGGTTGTGCTGCCGCTGGCGTAGGTGTAAAAACAGGGCTGTATCTGAAAAATCAGACACAGCCCTGCCTTATGAAATAGAGGGGATCTGGTGTATCGTCTCAATCATAATTTTAGTTATTCTCGATTGAGACGATGCACCTGAATACCGGCCGAAACCAGGCCGATAAATGTTGCGACCCACTGTCAAACAGACATGTAAAGCATACCTTGTATGCGTGAATGTGCAAGAAATAGTTGCCTGCGGCGGCTACTCTTGGGTGTTTGCTGTAAACAGTGGCTCGAGAACATCCGCATAGGTATCGAAGATATCCAGCAGGTACGTGTCCCAATGCCTTGCATCGGAGGTACTGCTGCCGAATACGTAATCTTCCTGACCATAATCAATCACATCAAATCCCGGCATAGCCTTGCTCGCGCCGTTCGTGCGGTAAGCAACCGCTGCTGCCAGAGTAAAGGATACATTCGAAATGTCGCTGTAATCTACCCAGCTGCTCAAATCCGTGCCGGACGCTTCGGTTGATGTGCCATTCGTCGTCTGTGCAGTTGCTTCCTCTTTCGTAATCGTTGCTGCACCATCCACATATTCTCCATACATCTGATCCACATACAATGCAAGAGAATTATCGAAAATCTCAGACGGAACATGACCGCCGTCCCACTGCCATTCGATGGTCGCATCTGTGCCTGCATTCAGGAATGCAATCTGCAGGTTCAGCGAGCAGAACATGGAGATATCACCCTCGGATGCACCCATGACAATGCGAATCCAGGTCGGGTCGTCTGTGTCTTCCGCACCGATGTAGTTCAGCGGGTTGTACAGGGATACAATATTGTTGCCATATTCATCGCCTGCCAGAATCTCTTCAATATCGGAGCGATAAGCTTCCACCATTTCCTCATAGCTGGAATAATTCGAGGAGTCAATGGAGCTTGAAGCGGACTGTGTTGTTCCTGCGTCCGGTGTGCCGACGGCCTCTTCGGTTTCGTCGTCTGAGTCAGAGTCACCCGAGGCACCTGAGTTGTCACCGGAAGGTATATCGCCCATATTGTCGGCATCTGTGCCATCAGCATCAGATGGTAGACTGTCTCCATCAATGTCACCCAGTTCCGTAGCATCAATACTTTCATTATTTGCAAGACTGATGGTATCACTGGTTTCCTCGTCCGGAAGAGCGCTGCTCGCGCCATCACTCGGGAGATTGTCACTGTTGAGGTCGCCGATACTGTCACTATCCGGAAGGGAGCCGCCCATACCGCCGCCCGGCAGGCTGTCACTGTCAAGACCAGCCAGCTCCGTGCCATCAATGCTGTCGCCGTCAGGAAGGGAGCCGCCCATATCGCCGCCCGGCAGGCTGCCAGTGTCAAAGTCGCCGAGTTCCGTACTGTCAATGCTTTCGCCATCGGGAAGTGTGCCTCCCATGCCGCCGGCTGTATCACCGTCCGGCAAATCACCATCGGGGAGAGTGCCGCCTCCCATACCGCCGGCTGCGTCGCCCATGCCGCCGCCCATGGCATCAGAGGAGGAGCTGCCCTTCGTATAGCGGCCTTCAATAAATGCTGTCGCCTTTTCCTCGGAAGTCATTGCGGCCACTTCTTCATCGCTTAATGCATTTCCATCCGCATCAAACCAGGTCCAGCCGTCGGCGTAGTCCAGATTGTCCAGATACCACTGCAGGTTTTCCGTGAACTCCGCAAGGTAGTAATTCAGGTAAGTGCCGTAATATCCGTTGGTCTCCGGATAGGCATCCAGGTCATACTCGATGGTCAGCTCCACCACATCATCGGTATCGCCGTCTTCATTGATATCGAAGCCCACCGTAGACTCATCCACAGTCAGGTTTTGCTCGTTGATGTATTCCATGTATGCTTCTGACAGATATGATGCAAGCTGTTCCTGGAATGAAGTATTAAATTCATACGTCGTATCCATATAATACTCGAATGCGAGTGCCATATCCGCTTCATAAAGGGAAGTGATTGCACTGTACGCGATGCAGCCCCACATGCCATCCGAAAGATCATAATCCACGCCATCGATGGTAACAGTTGTAGAATATGTGCCGTCGTCGTTGCGGTATACGCCTACTGCGCCAACCTCAATCTGGTAATCGTAGAAATCAGAGTTATCTGATGTCGCTGCCAGCATGGTTGCATGGGCGCCGCCGCCCGAACCGCCGGTCGAAACGAAATAATCCACACTGCCCGGAAGATTGCCAAGCAAGATGTTGTACTTCACGAATCTTGTTGCCGCCTTCTGGTCCACCAGGCAGGACGGTGCGTCACCGGTGTAATAGGTGTTGCCGTCGTCATCGGTTGCCGTGCTCTGCTTGCCGCGATTGCCGCACGCAACACTGATATAACCATCAGAAGCGTAGGTCGTCGAAGCCGTGGAATTCGACTGTTCGCTGTAGCCCGCTGCTCCGGTTGTGATAATCACAGGTGCAGTCGAAGCCGTATAGGTCTGTCCGTTCGTGCTCGTGATTTCGGCATCGTAGTCGATGACGAGGCTGCCATTTACCGCGCTCTCGTAGGTATCTGCGGTCACGTCTGCCGCTCCATCGCCATCCGTATCAATACCGGTGACGTATGCGCCCGGAACGCAGACCGACACACCCTCCTCGTCCTCAATCTCCGGATACGCAACGGCTGATACCACCGACAGTACCCATGCGTCCGAGCCGGACGAATAAGACCACTCCTGATCGGCATTATTAGCCAGATTCAGGGTCTCTTCAATGTAGGCTTGTGTCTCGCTGGACGTTGCCGTCGCGCTGCTGCCTGTAGTTGTTCCGGAAGTGCTGCTTTCCGTGGCAGATGCGCTTTCCGTTCCGGAATCCTCTGTGCCCGAAGAACAGGCACAGGTCGAAAGCAGAAGGGTGGCCGACAGAGCCAGCGCAAGAACCTGTTTTGCTTTGTTCATAGGAAAATCCTCCTTCTAAAGATTCGTGGTGCAATAATTTTTAAACGTAGTTTACGCTGGAAAGATTGAATCTAGATTGAAAAAAGGGGTGGACACATAAAAATCACGATTATTTGTAAAATGTATGTAGGCGCTTGATTTTGAGAAGCTTTTGTAATATCATGAGCGTAAGCAGCGCGGCGAGCTTATGAAGCAATATTGAAAAAAGGAGAATCTTATGTCGAAGAAAAAGGGTAGGAAAAAGGGAAAAGCATCCGGTGGCAATACGACACTGCGCGGTATCCTGATGGGAGGAATCCCGGCGATTGTATGGCTGGCAGTATGCGAGTATCTTCTGCTTGTGCCGATTAACGTACAGAGCACGGAGTTCTGGTGGATGCTGGTGATTCTGTTTGGAATCCTTGCATTCGGTTATTGTGCCGGTATTGCGCTGGCAGAGGGGACGCTGATTGCGAATGGCACGGACCGTCTGCGGAAGCCTTGCATCATCCTTATTGTGATTCCGATTGTGCTGATTGTAATCATCGTGATTGGTTCAGTAATTGGGGCGAAGATATTCCGCGCGAAGGCTTATGCGTCGGTGCTTACCGTGCAGGATGCGGAATTCGAGGAGGACCTGGCAGAGACGTTGGATACGGATGCGATTGCGCTGATGGATACGGCATCCGCCCGGAAGCTGGGCGACCGTGAAATCGGAACGCTTTCGGAGGTCGTGAGCCAGTACGATGTTTCTTCCAATTATATACAGATTGATTTGAACGGCTCGCCGATTAAGGTCAGTGCGCTTGCCTATGCGGACTTTTTCAAATGGCTGGGCAATAAGAATGATGGCGTGCCGGGCTATGTGACGGTAGACCCGGTATCCATGTCGGCGGATTACGTGGCATTGGAAGAAAGCATGACTTATGTTCCGTCGGCTTATTTCGGGCAGGACGCGGACCGTTATATTTTCATGCACTACCCGACGCTGCTGCGCGATACGGCACATTTCGAAGTGGACGAGGATGGGAATCCTTATTATATCTCGCCGGTTTATGAGCACACGATTGGGCTTTTCGGCGGAAAGACAGTTGTGGGGGCAATCCTGTTAGACCCGGTAATCGGTGATATCGCGTATTATGACGCAGAGGAAATCCCGCAGTGGGTGGATTATGTCTACGATGGCGACCTTTTGTGTACGCAGTATAACTGGTACGGCGAGCTTTCGGGCGGTTTCTGGAATTCGCTTTTTGCAAAGAAAGGCTGCAAGACGGTCACGACCTACAGTGCGGATGAAGAGGAATACGAAGACGATTCCACACCGACAAGCGATTACGGCTATATCGCGAAGGACGGTGATATCTGGATTTACACAGGCGTAACGTCCATGAACAGCGACAGCTCGAATATCGGATTCCTCCTCGCCAATCAGCGAACCGGAGAGGCGCGTTTCTACTCCGTAGCAGGTGCAGACGAGAAATCAGCCATGGATGCGGCAGAAGGCGAAGTCCAGGAAAAAGGCTATCAGGCCAGTTTCCCATCGCTGATTAATGTCGGCGGAAGTCCAACCTATATCATGGTATTAAAAGATGACAGCGGGCTGGTGAAGCTCTACGCAGCAGTCAATGTCGAACTGTACAACCTCGTAACTACAGCATCTACGCAGGAAGAATGCATCGAGAAATATAAAGCACTGCTGGGCATATCGGATGACGGCAGCGGAGACGGCAGCTCAGGCGGCGATAGCACCGGGACCGGCACAGATAGCGAAAGAAGCGGCTCGGCCACAGAGGGAAGTACCGGTGGCGATGGCAGTGCAAGCAGCGCTGGCGCAGATGGGGATGAGAGTAACAGTGAGGCAGAGAAAGTAATCGCAGGAGAAACAGATCTTACGATTGCCGTGGTCCGCTATATCACTGTCAGCGGAGACACCTGGATATATCTGCTCGCAGAGGACGGAACCGCTTACCGTGCGCTTGCAGCGGAGAACGAGGCAATGATGATATTAGAAGCCGGGGATACGGTGCATATCTCGTATACGGAAGATGGCGAGATTGTGGAGTGGAGCAGGTAGTAATATCTTGAAAGATGATAAAAAGCATATTCTCTGGACGATGTGAGCTACGATGAGCATAAGGTATTCTGAAGCTTAATTCACAGATAAGTAGACATATTGAGAAGCTACAGGGGGAGGAAAAGTTTTCCTCCCCTTACTTTGACAGAACTTGCTTGCAAAAGAGCATGATTGATGCTTTTTAACAATTTACAGCAATGGTGTCACGGTTTTACGGTCGTCTTCAGATACTCCTAACGAATCCAATGCCATTTCAGCGGTTAAGTGCATATTCGTCATGAGATTATGAATCATCTGCACCAGGCCGGCAATTCGGTTCTGTTCCATTTTTTTCGTAACCTCTTTCGTAACCTCTTTCGTAACCTCTTTCGTAGCCTCTTTCGTAACTTCTTTCGTAACCTCTTCAGTAACCTCTTTTGTGGTTATTTCTCTGGCTTCTTTAGCAGCTTTTTCTGCGGCTTCTCTTCGTATTTGCTCAAGGGCTTCGCACATATTGATCGTTTCCTTTCCATTTTCTAATTTGATTTTTGCATCTACGCATGCGTTCAATACATTGACTTCATCTCTGCCAAGATGTTGAAATTCTTTATTGACTCGAATAAGTTCTTCCAGTAGCTTTTTGTCTTTCGAGCATTTGATAAAAGAAAAGACCTCTTTGAGTGGTGAGCGAAATTTATCCAAGTCTTCGTTTTGCAATGTATCCGGAGATATCAGGTTGATTTTGTAATTCGGTACAAATGCCAGTATTTTATCATCCTGGCATTTGTACATTTCGTGAATGGACATAGGTCCATCCCAAGGTTCCGGTGACCAGTAGATGACTAAAGTAATAACTGGGATAAGGCAGTCATCTTTCAGAAATCCAGATAAAAATTCATCATTTGTTGCATCGTTATAATCGCCCGATTTCTTGTGGGATTTAATCGCCTCCTCTACCTGTTTTACATAATTGAGAGCATCATAAACCATGTTCCTGACAGGCATTGCGTAGCCAATGTTGGATTGGTTCTCTATGCCTAATATCAAATATGCTGCATTGCTGTCAGACATTGCAACCCAGGACTTGATGACGTCCCGTATCCGTTGGATGGGCTGACTGGCACCACTTGTCCCGCCGTAAGGTACGTCAATACTTTTTGTATCAAGCTCTACGAGGCTATCCGAATCAATTACCTGTTCGCCGTCATACAGATAGTAGTTGAACACATCGGCAAAGATTGAATTATCTTGCATGAGCTTTGCTGTAGCTATGTCTTTCGTTCCCATTTGGAATCCCCCCTTATTAGCAGCCTGCACAGCATACTTGCGTTGCAATTCGATATATTGCTTTGCAGAAATCATCATAAAAGATGAGGGGAGGCACCAGTGGCGGCTCGTTCTGTACAACATATCCATATAAGCAAGAGTATGGTGGGCAGCCTGTATATTGTATCCTCGCGCTGTACCGCAGCTAAGCAGTAACAGGGAGAGAATTAGTTTTAACAACAATAACATGGAAATGGTATTTTGACAAGGGGTTTTTGGAAGAAAAGTTAGAAAATTATGCGTGAAATTATGCGATGAAGATTCTGGCGAGGATAAGGTCATTAGGTGTCGCGATATGCCGACAGCTGAATTTAATCTTACTATTTGGAGTTGATGAAAATGGTATATTGTGATATTTTATTATCAGACATAGAAAAATGCGCCAGTGATTAAAACAATTGATATTACAATGGCTTAGAGGGGGAATGGTATGTATTATGCTCATATACGAAGTGATTTAAATCAAGAGGCGCAGATGATGTTAAGCCATTTGGAGGATACTGCTAGAATTGCTAACGAAAGACTATGCATGGATGAATATAAGCATTTAGTGAATGTTGCTGGATTGCTCCATGATGCAGGGAAGTATTCTGATAAGTTTCAAGAATATCTGAAGAAAAGTGCAAACGGTGAACATGTGGTTCGGGGAAGCGTGAATCATACATTTGCCGGTGTTATTTATATACTGGAGAAGCATCATAATGGTGAGGGATACGAGGCTTTGACAAGTGAGCTGATTGCATATGCAATCGGCGCACATCATGGGCTTTTTGACTGTGTTGATATAGATGGGCATAATGGTTTTGAACATCGACTGGATGTGGGAAGAGATGCAATTGAATATGATATTGCGCGGGATAGATATTTTGAAGATGTTGATGAGCAGGAGTTGGAATCTGAGTTTCGAAAAGCGGTTCTGGAAACAGAGATTTTTTATGTCAAATTGAAATCACACCTGAAATCATATCAGGCTCCTGGAAACAAACTGAAAGCAGGTCCAGGATTCGGCGAATTTATGTTGGGAATGTTTGCTCGTATGCTGGCATCTGCGGTTATGTATGGTGACAGGAAAAATACGATGGAATTCGAACAGGGAATAAAGCATGAATCAAATATAGTGTCCTGCGATTTCTGGAAAAAGCAGGTGGATTATTTGGAAAAGAAAACGCTTGAGAATTTTTCGGATTCCAGCCAATCGGAAATAAACAAAGTAAGGCAGATGATATCGGATGGCTGCAAGGATTTTGT
>X287_Common_Brushtail__coassemble_229_pt1 | contig 11266 bp, 13 predicted proteins | sample X287_Common_Brushtail__metabat2_low_PE_001 | metagenome-assembled genome bin X287_Common_Brushtail | reverse complement strand
CTATCCTGAGAAGCAGGGAGATGATGGCATTATTCTGGAATTGAAAGTTGATGATACTCCGGAAGCAGCAATTCAGCAGATAAAGGACAGGAAATATATTCTCAGGTTTCAGGGCAAGATGGCAGAAAAGAAACGCCATACAGGCCGGATACTCATGGTAGGCATTGGCTATAGTAAGAAGGATAAGGCGCATCATTGTAAGATTGAAATTGTATAAAGCGGCAAAAGATAGTGTGGGGAACAGAGAGATGAGCAGTCATTACGGCTGCTTTTCTTTTGCCTGAAAAAACGACCTTCTGATTTGCCCGTAGACAGGTGAAAAAAGATTTTTTGATATAATTATCACCTGAAAGGGAAAACGCCTCAGAGGGGCAAATACGCGCTTTTACTGATTTGTGTGGCTGATGAAGTAAAAAACAGAGGGTTAATCCCTGAATGTAATGACACAATATCAGGGATTGACAGAAATGTATCATCCGATTATACTGGCATCGTAGCAACATAAACAACTCAGTTATTCGAGAGGAGGAAGAGCCATGCGGCAGATGAAATTATTTTATAACAGAACAGATTTTTATACAGACAGCCGGACTCTTCCAGTGAATAATCCTACGGTGTCTTGAACTGACAGAGTAACTGTATCAATGTCAGCAAAGACAGCATGAATGGTCATATTATTTTATATTTGGTGGAATTAGTAAGTCTGCGCCTCTGTATAAGGAGGTGCTTTTTTGCGCCCATTTTTAAGGAGAAATAGCTTATTTGATTCAGAAAGTGAGAAGAAAATGAAAACAGTAAAAGGAAAATTTGCGGAAGCAATGATATTTACGGACAACGTGGAGGATTATGCATTGGCGCAGGTGCGGATGATCTGTGACAATGAAGCGGCGGCAGGAAGTACGATTCGTGTCATGCCGGATGTCCATCCGGGAAAGGTTGGACCGATCGGATTGACTATGAGCATAACGGATGCAGTTTTACCCAGTTTGGTTGGAGTGGATATCGGCTGCGGCGTATCTGTGATGAAGCTGAAAACAAAGCGTGTGGAATACCAGAAGCTGGATGCCGTCATCCGTGAGCAGATACCATCGGGATTTCTGATCAGAAAAAACCGCACCGTTTCAGCGAGGACTTCCCATTGGAAGAACTGAGATGCTGCAGGCATATAAACCGTGATAAGGTGATGCGAAGCATGGGAACGCTTGGCGGTGGAAATCATTTCATCGAGATTGACCAAAGCAAAGATAAATCCCTGTATGCTGTCATACACAGCGGTAGCAGAAGTCTGGGGAAAGCCGTGGCAGAGTTTTATATGAAAACAGGGCAGGAAGTCTTAAAAGAACAGGCTATTTCCGTTCCTTATGAAATGACTTACCTTACTGGTCAGCTGATGGAAGATTATATCCATGACCTGCAGATCGTGCAGGAGTACGCAGAACTGAACCGCGCGGCGATGCTGGCTGAGATGGCAAAGGGGATGAAGTGGAAATATGATGAGGTATTTTCGTGCATCCATAACTATGTTGATGTCAGCCCGGAATGCAGGATGCTCCGTAAAGGCGCGATCTCCGCGAAATCCGGGGAGAAAGTGATCATCCCTGTCAATATGAGGGATGGCGTAATCCTCGGCACCGGCAAAGGCAATCCCGTATGGAATGATTCGGCCCCGCATGGCTCCGGCCGGCTGCTGAAACGGACAGACGTAGCGAATCATTATACTGTGTCTGCTTATAAGAAAACGATGCAGGGGATCTACAGTTCCTGCATTGGAAAGGATACGCTGGATGAAGCGCCGTTTGCATACAGGGGGATGGAAGAGATCGCTGCCCTGATCGGAGATACGGTGGAGATCGAAGAGATTTTAAAGCCGGTCTATAATTTCAAGGCTGGAGGAAATGATTGAGGAGATGATAATATTATGATTTTACAGATAAGCAGCGGGCAGGGCCCTGCAGAATGTGAACTGGCTGTCGGCAAATTCTATGAGGCACTGTGTAAGGAGTATCCGGATATTGAGATGCTGTCAGGACACAAATCAAAGCACAGCGGGCTGTATACATCCGTCTTGTTTACAACGGATGCTGATCTGTCGGGACTGGATGGTTCGGTACAGTGGGTATGCAAAAGCCCGTTCCGGCCGAACCATGGGAGGAAGAACTGGTTTATCGATGTCAGTATTGTGCAGGAGGTTGAAAATATCTGCAGTGAACAGGAAATCCGCTATGAAAGTTTCCGTTCCGGTGGCAAAGGCGGACAGAACGTGAATAAGGTGGAAACCGGTGTCCGGCTGATACATATCCCGACAGGTATTGCAGTTGTTTCTACGTCACAGCGGAGCCAGTACCAGAATAAGAAAGAGGCGTTGCGCAGGCTGAATGTGATACTGGCAGATATGCAGAAAACGGAAGCGGCAAAGCAGGTCCATGCAGCATGGCGGGAGCATACAAAGATTGTGCGAGGGAATCCTGTCAGGGTGTATGAAGGGACGGAATTTAAGCGCAGGGGATAGAAAAAATTTGAGGAAATATGAGGATGACATAGAAAACAAAGTTGATATAAAGATGTTTGTTGACGGTGTGATGATAATGTATTATAATCCCATTACAAGAGGAAGGGAGGTATTTATAATGGAGACAATGGATTTAGTGCAGGCGCGGACGCCTAAAAGCGTGAAAACAACAGCAAATGACATTCTTGATACACTTGGTCTTAACATGTCTACTTATATTAACATGGCATTGAAACAGTTGATTATACAGGGAGGGATTCCTTTTAGCGTAAAGGTGAGTTCTGCGGCCTATACTCCTGCAGAAGAAATTCGTGAGATAGACGCAACGTTACGAATGGAAGGAATGTCATTGACATCGGCTGATATAGATATGCTGAAAGATATCAAGTCAGGGAATCTGACAACGGATGAAGCAAGGCAGAAGATTTTAAGCGAGGTATAATATGGCTGACAAAACCTATTGCTACCCTGATTCGGATGTCCTGATTAATAAACTGGATATCAGAGACGGTGATAAACTACAGGATTTTGAACGAAGACTGACGATGCTCCGTTTATCGGAGCTTCTGGAGAAGCCTGTGATCGGCCAATTTAATCTTGAACATTTACAGCGGATTCATGGTTATATTTTTCAGGATATATATGAATGGGCAGGCAGAATCAGAACGGTTGATATCGCAAAGGGTAATATGTTCTGTAATGTAAAATTCATTGAGTCTCAGGCTGAAATCATCTTTGGTAATCTAAAGAGGGAAAATTATCTGGCGGGGCTTACAGAAGATGTCTTTGTAAAACGGCTTGCATATTACTTTGCGGAGATTAACGCTTTGCATCCTTTCAGAGAAGGGAATGGCAGAAGCCTGCGAGAATTTATTCGTTCGCTGGCTTTGCATAATGGCTATATAATTAGTTTTGCAAAAATCAGCAGTGAAGATATGTTAAAAGCCAGCAGAGAATCATTTCTGTGTGATTATGGGGAAATGGAACGTATCTTTTCAATATGCGTTCAGAAAAGATAGACGGAGAAAATATTATGAGCAGTCGTTATGCCTGCTGCTGGCTGCCGGAACAGATGATAGATTATAGGCGTTGATTAAAAGGGAAAGGTGTGAGGCATTTAGTCTTGTGCCTGTCCCTTTTTGCGCCTGTGGTATTGCGAAGCAGTACAGGCCGGGCAGAAATGTCCGGCTTTTTCATTAACATGAACGATTATATGGAGGATAAAATTATATGAAGATAACGGAAGCGATTTACGATGGGAAGCTCTTCCCGAAAGAACAGGTTATGGCTGGCAATAAGGATTACAAAGAAAAACTGGGAAAGCTGGATGAAATGATGGTGGAGCTGCAGTATGATCTGACGGGGGAGGAATATGCCGCTGTTGAAAAAATCATAGAACAGATGATAGACATCAATGGGATGGAGACGGTTGAGACCTTCCGGTATGGTCTTGCTGCGGGAATGAAACTGATGAGGGAAGTGTCGGATGTGCCGGGTCTGGATGGTAATATCTGATTATGTAAAAGAATGTCAGCAGGGATGGTATTCAGGGGCAGTAAATCACTATGGTTTGCTGCTCTTTCCCTATCGGGGAAAATATTGATAGTAGCAAAAATGCAATTATTGTTTATGTCAGAGGGATTATACTGACAGGTGTTTAAAAGTCGCGTTTAGCGTTATGGGGTGCTCCTCAGTTGCCGTGCCGCGTCTGCACAGGACGTGATATTAATATTCGGATTGGGTTTGGCGTTGAGTGATGTTTGGCTGAGCGAAGATGTATCAGAAGTTGACAGAATGAGATTTTGAAGATATGATATAAACTAAATCAAGTTTTCTTTATATCTCAAGAATAGAAAGGGTATGGATATGAATTTAGCAAAAGTATCTGCAAACGGTCAGATTACCGTACCGGTGGAAATCCGACGGTTGCTGGGTCTGAAATCTGGCGATAAGGTATTGTTTTTCCAGAAACAGAATGGGGAGATTGTAATGAGTAATGCCTCTGCACAGGCAATTCGCAAAGCGCAGACTGCATTCGCAGGAGCCGCTGAGACGATGAATATTTCTGATGAGGATGATATTCAGGCACTCGTTGATGAAATTCGATATGGAAAGCGAGAAAAAAATGAGAATATTGATTGATACAAATGTTCTGTTCTCAGCCATATTATTTCCTAAATCAAAACCAGCGAAAGCATTGCTGCATGTTGCGGATTATCATGAGATCGTTTTGTGCGAGACAAATATAACCGAGTTAAGAAATATTCTGGAACGTAAAGCCCCGCGTTATTTGTCGGATGCAGAGGTTCTGCTTGCGGAAATGTCATTTGAACTTATACCGGCCATTAATCATGCGGAAAAATTGATTCGTGACGCAAAAGACCAGCCAATCTTAAATGCCGCGATTGTGTCAGATGTAGATATCATCCTGACTGGTGATAAAGATTTTTTGACCCTTGAGATTGAACGGCCAAAGTGTATGTCAGTGGCCCAGTTTTTGGAAAGAGAGAATATTCGGGAATAGCTTATGATATTTTGCCATTATGAGATGGTTATACTGGCCTGAACTTAAAATTGCTTACAGTGCTATCTTATGCACAGTAGTTATCTGGTTGCGCTTGTGTAAGACGTGAAAAATATCTTGAAAAAGCATGCAAGGGGATGATATTTGTCATCCCCGACGGTATGGGAAAACATTAATTGTCTTCGTAATGGCCTTTGCACTGTTCAACCATTACTGTGTCATTTTCAAAACGATAGACCAGACGGTCTTCATGGTTGATTCGTCTGCTCCACATGCCACGCAGGTCACCTTTCAGGGGTTCTGGCTTGCCTGTACCTTCAAATGGTGTCCGTTGGATTTCTTTGAGGAGTGCATTGATCTTCTTTAGTGTTTTCTTATCATGGGAAAGCCAGTAGAGATATTCTTCCCATGCATCTTCTGCGAATTGGATTTTACTCATCTGCGAGAGCCTCCAGTTCCGCGATTGATTTTTCTATGATACGCCCATCCTGTATCTGTTTATCGGCTTTTTTTAGCTGGCGCCGGTTCGCGTCAGAATAGAATGGGTCTTTCGGAGCGGTAATCTCAAAAGGGATGCATCTGTCCCGGAGCACCTTTTTGGTATAGATCATATAGAAAGTGCTGATATTCATACCCATATCTGCACACATTTCTTCCAGTTCTTTTTTGTCGTTATCATCCAGTCTGATGCTGATGGTAGTCATAAGATTCACCTCACTCATTGATATAGGATTACTATAATATATTATGAAGCAGTTTGCAACTGTTTATATTCATTTTTACTCTGATTTATTTTATTATATGTCAAATTGCATCAAATTTGCAACATCAATTCACGATTGATGATTGACGATATAGAATGGGTTTGCTTATATAACCTTAATCTTGTGATTTGTGCTTCTGTATACTGGGTTGAACAGATAGTGGGCGGATAAGAGCAACAGATTCTTCCCATTGCATCTGTGTCATAATCATACTATAATATGATGGACAATAATGATGACTGATATGAACAAAGAATTTAGATCGAGGGAATATATTTATGAACAGGCGAAAAATGGAGAAGGAGCAGAGTATAAACAGGATGAAAAACAGAAAATGGTACAGGATTGTTTTGGCAGCAGCGTGCGCGGCAGCTGTGCTTTTGGCGGCCGGATGCGGCAGTTATGGCTATGAAACTACGGAGAGTTCCGCAGAAAACAGCAGTGAGTATGCAGCCGGTGATGTACAGACTGGGGAAGAAGATCAGGAGAAGCTCCTGTACAGTGGCATAAGCGGGGATCTGGAGTGGAAACTTGACCAGTACGGTGTTCTTACAATCAGCGGAAGCGGAGATTATGCAGGTGATGGAAATAGCGAAGATGGGGCTTATCCTGCATGGACCGACCATTACCTTTTTATTTTAAATGCAGTTGTTGAGGTAGATGGGATTACGAGTACAGAGGGGATGTTTTATGGCTGCAAATATTTGAGGGAAGCTGACCTGAGCGGCCTTGACACTTCCGAAGTGACAAATATGGAATATATGTTTTGTAACTGCTGGGATTTGACAAGCCTTGATCTGAGTGGGTTTGATACTGCCGGAGTGACATCTATGGATTATATGTTTGCCGGTTGCAGCAGTTTGGAGAATCTTGACCTGGACGGTTTTGATACGTCTGAAGTGATATCCATGGAAAATACGTTTGCCGGTTGTCCGTGCCTGACAAATATAACGGCTCCTGATGATCTGGTACAGGAAGCCGAACAGCATAAGAATGATGAATATGGGATGGCAGCCGAGTGAATCCGGTGTTTTCAATGCTTCCCGGAGAGATTCTGTAAGCTTTTTTGTGTTTGATATATAAATATAGTAAAGATTGGAAAAAGATCTATATACTGCTCTATATAGTCATAAAAGCGGATTTTTAATTATGCTGGAGGATTATACTGACAGGGTCGAAAAAATTGCTTTTAGAGTTACAGACCAATCCTCAGATGCTGTTTTGCGCCGACACAGAACGCCGCAGAAATTATGAATAGATACTATAGGACAGTATAATCTGATGCATATCCACACATCTGTATATTAACCGGATATTAATCTGGGAGCCAGTATATGAGACTGGGATAATAACAAAAAAACAGACACGACAGAAGACAGGAAGGATGTACAGCTGCCGGAGCAGCATGTACATTCCTTCCTCCCATGTGCAGGCATCCTCAAGCAAGGCTGCCAACACTCCCGTTTCCCATGCGTACAGCAATATATTGGCATATGATGCTGAACGCCCCATCTTCCGAAGTGTAAGAAATCATATAATACAATTACAGGTTAAAGATTTTTGTTTGTTTTTTAGGGGTTCATTTTGTTGTTTTTGAAGATTTTTCAATGTGCCGGCAGGATTACAGCGGGCACCGTTGAAAAACGCGTCATCCGGAACACGGGCTTGTCTCAGCTGACGTATTGCCTGCGCTACAGACGCATGATTTTTGTTTGGGGTTGTTTTAAAATGAACCATTACCAGTATTATTGCCAGTACAGGATAAATTGACATGTGCCTGATGCCATAATATATGTACGGCAGGAATATGATCTGCTATAGACTGCTTATAGTATACTGGTTATCCATATGTTATATGGTATAGTATTTATTGATTATCCAGTGTTATATAGTACCAGTAAAAAATGATTAGTTATGAACTATGATTCTTTGAGATAGTTATTCATATGGAGTTCTGCCTGCTCACAGGGGAAGGCAGAGAATACCCATACGGTACAGTCATATCGCAGCAGCCGGGCACGGCCGATGGCTTGTTCCAGCTCGCTTTTTAAGGAATATAGCTGGATTTCCCTGAGAAGAGCATCTTCATAAGTGGTGATCAGGAAATTATACCCGTTATAATTGACCCTGCGTGGGCGTGGAGTTTTATCTTTCTCAAAGTCAATATCAGCTTTCAGGTAACAGGCGAACAGCTTATAAATTTCTTCTGCCTTATAAGGCGTACCGATAACAACCAGGTCTTGTCCTTCCAGTTCGTTTATACCGGTGGCATTTCCATAATGTAGATTGTAGTCAGAAAGATCCTGGTCTTCAAACATCTTAAAGGTAATGATCGGAATTTCAGGATTTTCTGAAAGTGTTCTGGCAAAATCAAAAACTCCCATATTTCTGGAAAGTGAATTTCTTCCAAGTGTATGGTAGGAGAACTGAATCAGTTTTCCTTTATACCTGGCTTTTTCCTGGGGATATACAGTTATTTTAAGTTTTTGGCCAAAATATTCCCGGTACAGGTGTTCATTTAATGTGGCTGACAGAACGATATATTTAGCGGCAGGTAGTTTCGTGGGGCAAAAGTATTGCACAGACGAAGCTTTAGAAGAGTCAGTCCCTTTGATTACGGCTGAACCGGCGAGGAGCAGATCATTGATATTATTGTCCTCATTGCATCTTAGGCCGAAGTATTTTAACTGTTCCTCCGTCAATGGAGCAGCATATGGAGCCGGTTTGAGTTTTATGTATTCACCTTCATTGGCTGCCAGAATTTTCTCGGCAATAGCACTGAAATATTTGATCTTACAATTTTTTAATTGCTTTAATGTTTCTATGCTGATAGTACGTATATGACTCATTATCTGTAAATATAAGATATCTTCATCAATAATGATGGTATATTCATCAAGCGAATTCTTTGGCATTTGCAGAAATTTTGCATGGGTGGTAACGATAACCCGCTCGTCCTTGAATAATTCTATCCCGGATAATAATCTTATACATTGATTTGCCTCAGCGGTTCTCTGAGGGTCGTCTTTGATCTGATTATAGTGCTCAGAGATAATATCTGCCTGCATGTTATGCAGACCGCAGTTATGGAAATATATTACTCTATCAATGATTTTCTGGGGAAGCAATACTAACGGATCTCTTATACTTGCGGTTATAAAAATTTCATTTGGGCTGAGACCGCCTTTTGTTAATAAGTCATTATATACCTGCATTTTTAAAATGTTTGTGGGAAGAGCAACTATAAATTTCTTATCGGGATTCTCGGCAATGAGTCGGATATAAGCACTTGTTTTACCAAGCGCAGTTTGAGCCTGTATTAAATGAATACCTGGTTCATGGCTGTTATGGGCTTTTAATAGATTTTGTCTCATAGACTCATAGGCTTCCTCCACTTTTACATAATTGCATTGCTGCTTACAGGTGATTTTATGATCCTGTCTAAGGGTAGCAAGGATATTTGTATCATTATTACAGATGCTATAATATGGGCAATAATCTGTAGAACAGCCGGCAGGATTATAATTAGAAATAGTAGCTTTAAAATCATATTCCCATTTTTTGATTGTGTCTTTGTCGTTTTCTACTTGCTTAAGGATGTTAAAAAAATGCTTGACTCCACCATTAATGAATTTCAGGTTAGTTAATATCAAAAATTTACTCTGATGACCTAATTCTGCACCATTATTGAAATCCTGCAGCAACTGACAGTTTATGTTTTCTGATATGTTAAGTCTGGTTAGGCTATGTGTGCGCGTTTTGGTTGGGTGCAAGCCTTTACATTCCAGTATAGATATCTGCGCATTGGTGGATTCTCCTATTATATGTATATTAATCTGATCCATAGATGCGCTGATTTCCTCTGGTATTGAAAGATTTTCCGTTAACCCGATAGCCATACAGCCATTGACCATCAAGATATTATGATGATTACAGAAATTACGGGCTTTCTCAGCCAGATGCCGGTTTTTTGACCATATTCTATATAATATTGGAGGTAGCTGCACCATACTAAAACGCGCATCATTATTGAAATAGAATAAATTTTTCCCTCCGAGGAATAAGCGGTCAGGGTTTTTGCAGGCACTGTCGCATTCAGGGAATATAATATATAGCATGTCAAGTATGATTTTTACGACATATGCATCATAAATATAATATTCATGTACAAATACGATTCGGAATTTTTCTTTCTCCGGACTAGAGCTGAATGTATGGTATGCAAAAGCAATCGGTAAGCCATAAACATCACATCTGGTTTTGATTTCATTAAAAGAGATACCACCATCAAAATCCAATGCGAACAGCTGCATACCGACACAATTCTCTGACTTAAGACCGCCGCTAAGTATCCCTGGTATAAAAGCAAAACCAAGGTCACCAATTTCATGGGCTAATTCGGACAGCTCGATATGGAGATGATTATGTGCTGTTCTCTTCTTAATTTCAATAATCTCTTTTTTGGAAGGTTTATTATGGTAGCCCATTAAATCTAAACTAACAAACACTTTCATATACATACCTTCTTTCTGACTGGTATCTGAATATCAGTTATGCCATTCCAGTCTTTTTACAGGTATGTACATAAGGAATGTGATATTTAAGTATGCTGAGTTCCTTTGTGATTTACAGAGATTTTTATTATGGATTACATGACTTTATATAAGATTATATAAAGAGTTATAAAGGATATATTACTGACCATAATATTATAATCAGGAGAAGGCATTAGAATCATATGCTTGATCTTTTATATGCTTTACATTGCTGGTCAGTATTCCTGATAACCAGATATATTAGATTGAATTATCAGAGTTCAGTACAAGAATTGCGCTATATGGTAATGATGGGGATGTGCATCAGATTATAACGTGCGGCCATCCATGACCATGTATGTAAGGATATGAATCCAGATCAGAGACAGGATGCTTATGTCAGAGATAAACCATCCCTGCCCTGCATGGCCAGCAGCTTTAGATACCGGCAGGTATTATGTTATCTCAGGAAGTTATGTCCATGTATGCTGTTGGATATTAGGATATGTATTATTCTATATAGAACTATTAATCCATTATTAAGATACGATTATATAGTGAACATATAGGTAATATTAAAATATCGGGAGGTAAAGCATGATAACGGATGAAGCACAGGATGATCTGGTGACATTTGAAGAATTCCGGGATAAGCTGCAGATCGGGCGCACAACAGCATACCGTCTCTTGAATTCAGGTGACATAAAAGCGTTTAAAGTAGGTCGTTGCTGGAAGATACCCAAAGCAGCAGTAAGTGAATATATATCCAGAATGAGTAAGTTGAATTTGTTCTGACCTGTCTGGCCTTTTTTTCGGAGATGGAAATAATGTGCAGAATATGAGCCATCGTGTGTACGATGGCGCTATTTCTGTTCGTATATTTTTTGAAGATGAGAAGATAGTCTGCAAGGAGCTGTTTTTTCTTTTCGTCATC
>X287_Common_Brushtail__coassemble_228_pt1 | contig 11292 bp, 7 predicted proteins | sample X287_Common_Brushtail__metabat2_low_PE_001 | metagenome-assembled genome bin X287_Common_Brushtail | reverse complement strand
ATTATTCGATGAGCAGGGTTGTACCGTATACGACCACCAGCGTCCTTTGGGGCAATGACAGCTATCGTTACGCTACACTTTTGGTTACTACAGAGTTTATTACGGCTGAGGACCGTACCACGATGAAGGAGAAGTGGGCAGAGCTCAAGGGTACCGGTGAGTACTATGAGTGGGCGAAGAGCTATGTAGTAGAGCAGGGTTATGAGCTGAAGGATACCTACAGCTTCCTGTACAGCTCTGATCCGCAGACATGGGACGTGCTTGCGACTTCACAGTCTGCTGATTCCGAGGCGATTATCAATACCTATGACGGACTTATGGAGTACAACTGCGAGAACGAGCTTGATTACGCACTTGCTGAAAGCTATGAAGTATCTGATGACGGCCTGACCTATACCTTCCATCTTCGTGAGGATGCTACCTGGGTAGATTATGAGGGTACTTACATTGCGAATGTAACCGCAGATGACTTTGTGGCAGGTATGCAGCATATGATGGACGCGCAGGGCGGACTTGAGTATCTGGTAGAGGGTATCATCAAGAATGCAACTGAGTATATCTATGGTGAGGTTACTGATTTCTCTGAGGTTGGTGTAGAAGCTACGGATGATTATACGGTAGTTTATACGCTCGAAGAGCCGTGCTCGTACTTCCTGACCATGCTTGGTTACGGCGTGTTTGCACCGATGTGCAGGTCTTACTTCATCCAGCAGGGCGGTGCATTTGGTGAGGAGTGGGCAGATGCATCTGCATCCAGCGATTACACCTATGGTACATCGCCGAACAACATTGCTTACTGTGGAGCATACCTTGTATCGAACGCTACATCAGAGAATACGATTACATTTACGGCGAACCCGAGCTATTATAACGCGGATAAGGTTACAATCCAGACAATCAACTGGTACTTCACAGATGGATCTGACGTAACCAAGTCTTATAACGATGCGGTGGCAGGCACAATTGACGGATGTTCTTTGAACACTTCTACCATTGAGACTGCTAAGAGCGATGGATATTTTGATACTTATGTATATGTCAGCAGCACGGATGCTACTGCGTTTGGTATGTTCTTTAATATCAACCGTTACAGCTATGTGAACACGAATGACGGCACAACGGCTGCTTCTTCGAAGACGGATGAGCAGAAGGAACTGTCCAGCGTGGCTGTATTGAATGATCATTTCCGTCTGGCTATTTGCTATGCGGTTGACAGGGAAGCTTATAATGCACAGGCTACCGGTGAGGATACTGCACTGTATTCCCTGAACAATGCTTATACACCGGGTAATTTTGTATACCTGGAAGAGGATGTTACGGTAGAGATTAATGGTACTGAGACGACCTTCGAGGCAGGAACTGCTTATGGCGTTATCGTTCAGGCACAGCTTGATGCAGATGGTTCTTCCATCGTTGCTTATGACCCGGATGCAGATGACGGAGTTGGTTCGAGCACGGGATATGATGGATGGTACAATGTGGACGCTGCAGTAGAAGAGCTTGAAACTGCAATCGCAGAGCTTGCAGAGGAAGGCTATGAGATTAGCGCTGACAATCCGGTTTACCTTGACCTGCCGTATCCGAGCGCTTCTGAGGTATATACGAACAGAGCAAACGCAATCAAGCAGTCTGTAGAGGAGGCTCTTGGCGGCGTAGTAATCATCAACCTGGTTGATGCAACGGATTATTACGGATGGTATTATGCAGGATATTACACCAGCTATGGTTATGAGATGAATGCGGATCTCTATGACTGCACCGGCTGGGGTCCTGACTACGGTGATCCTTCTACTTACCTTGACACCATGCTTCCGGATGGTGCAGGATACATGACCAAGTGCCTTGGTATCTATTAAAAAGCGTTGTCGATGATAGGTTTCGTGCCGGCTTGCATGGTACGCCCTATGGGTGGGCAAGGCAAAGAAACCTGTCATCAGACATATGACCGTATGAATAAATATCCGTCACTGTATCATATACAGTGACGGAAAGAGGTACATGTGTGGTTTGAGGATGGATCACGAGGGCGTGGCCATCCTCTTTCCATATTCGGGTTCTTTAAAAGTGGAAAGGCACTTAAAGGGGTGCTTCGTAAGTGCCTTTCCACCTGTAAAGAGCATTTCCCGGCAGAGGATTGCAGGGAATTCCTCATACGGTTATAATTGGTAAAAGAAGGAATGACACCGGAGAAAGGAGGACGCTATGGCAAAATATCTTGTGAAACGATTGCTGCATGGGCTTTTTTCCATCATCATGGTGGTGGCAATCGTCATGATACTGATTTATTCCCTGATGGACAGGAATCTGATCTTTGCGAAGGATTCTGTCTATACGAAGAAGAACAATAATGAACAGGTGATTTATAAGTATCAGCAGTGGGAGACGTACGGATATCTGGATTACGTGCCTTTCGCTGATTACATGAAGATGCTTGCGGATAATGGTGAACTGGCAACGGACGACATGACGGATGAGGAAGTCCGCAGCAGCGTTGTATCCAATTTCAGCTCTACCAGTGATTTCAGCGAGCTTACAAGTTCCTATGTGGAACAATTCAAATCTTATTACGAATCTTTGGGTTATACGATTACATCATTGGATGCGATTGTTACAACTACACTTTCCGGCCAGGCGAAGCTAATGGACGGCGGCAGCAGGCAGCTGTTCGCGTCGAAGGACAAGTCGCTGGTCAATCGTGTCGTGAAATATTTTACGGGCATTATTTCTGTAGACAATATTAATTATGCTTCTGAAGTGTCAGGGGAAAGAGGACTTACCTTTACGCTTTATGATCCTGCGTACGGAGGGGATACTTTTTCACCGGCAATTATGGGTAATGGCACGAAGTACAAATATCTGGTTTACTTCACTTCCGAGTTCCCATATATTCACCAGAATCTGGTTAAGATTCAGCTGGGTGTTTCGTACGTCGTGAATCAGAATATTGACGTGTGGGATACGATGACGCTTTCACAGGGCTCTTACGTTACCTCAACGGTTACCTGGCCGACAGGAAAGGTTGAGGAAACATCTTATGATTTGCACTCGGCTACTTATTCTTCCGGCTCTCTGGCGAGTGCGCAGGAGACGGGGAATACGCTGATTACAGACCGTTATACGGACGATTATACGAATCTGTCGAGTATCAAGAACAATATGTCGAAGATGGGATATTCCTTTGCAATCGGTTTCATCGCTGTGCTGCTTGCATACCTGTTCGGTGTGCCGCTGGGTATTGTAATGGCACGTCATAAGGATGGAATCGTGGACAAGATTGGTTCCCTTTATATTATTTTCATCATCGCAGTTCCGTCGTTGGCTTATATCTTCCTGTTTAAGGGAATCGGTCGCAGCCTGGGCTTGCCAACCACCTTTGTGATGGATTCGACGAGCAAGCTGATGTACGTGCTTCCGATTATTTCGCTGGCTCTGCCTTCGATTGCGGATTTGATGAAATGGCTGCGCCGTTACATGATTGACCAGATGAACTCCGATTATGTGAAGTTCGCAAGGTCCGGCGGTCTGACAGAGGGAGAGATTTTCTCCAAGCATATCTTCAAGAATGCGGCGATTCCGTTGATTCACGGTATCCCGGGCAGCGTTCTGGGATGTCTGACCGGCGCAATTATCACCGAGCGTGTGTACGTAGTTCCTGGTGCAGGTAATCTGCTTACTACGGCTATCAACTCCTATGATAATGGTGTTATTGTCGGATTGACGTTATTTTATGCGACACTCTCTGTTATTTCCATCATCCTCGGCGATATCCTGATGGCGATGGTTGACCCACGGATATCCTTTACGGATACAGGCAGGTAGGAGGGAGGTAAATGATGAATGAGAAGATAAATTTGGACGAATTTGGTCTGTCCGAAGAGGAATTGTTTTCAAAGTTTGATCATGATTCCCTTGAGGCGGAGAAGATTACGGCACCGCGCTATTCCTACTGGCAGTCAGTGTTCCGTGTGTTCTTCCGCAAAAAAGTCAATATCGTGATTATCGTGCTGTTTGTGCTGATTTTGGTATTTACCTATGTGTATCCGGCGGTTGTGCCTTATGATCCTTATGAGAACCTGATGCTGGAGGGCGCGAAGCACTTAAATCCGGCAAAAGCATTCAAATATTTTGGCTTTGATTTCAAGTGGATTCTGGGAAGCGGATCTACCGGCAACTCCACCTTCCAGGCAATCTGGTATGGCGCGAGGATTTCTGTGTCGTTGGCGTTTATCTGTGCGGCGATTAACATGACCATCGGTGTCATCCTTGGAGCAGTTTGGGGATTCTCAAAGAAGATTGACGCATTTATGACCGAGGTGTACAACATCATCGGCAACGTGCCATATGTACTTTTGATTTCCGTACTTGTATTGATTTTTACCCCGTCGTTTTGGACGATGGTATTTGCTTTGACGGTTACCGGCTGGATTGGTATTGCGTACTTTATCCGTACACAGGTTATCATCATCCGTGACCGTGAGTACAATCTTGCATCGAGATGCCTTGGCACCGGTACATTTAAGATAGCGATGAAGAATATCCTTCCGTTTATGACGTCGGTTATTGTAACTTTACTGGCGACGGAGATTCCGTCCTATATTTCCTACGAGGTGTTCCTTGCTTACATCGGCATGGGTCTGTCTGATATGTCCCTTGGACGTCTGATTTACTCGGCAGAGTCGGCAATGGTAACCGCCGGATGGGAATTCGAATTCTGGAGCCCGGTAGCACTCTCCGCTTTCATCACAATCGTATTGTACGTGGTGGGACAGAACCTCGGTGATGCTTCCGACCCGAGAACGCATATGTAGGAGGGGATGTCATGGAAGAGAAGAGAAACAGGAAAGTGTCAGAGCAGGCAGCAGCTGTAGTGAATGTTCAAAGCAAAGTAACGGAGGCGGAGCCGATATCCGCTGTGCAGGATGTGAAACAGGGTGGCAAGAAGGATAAGAAGGTCCTTCTCTCCGTAAAGGACCTGGTAATTAAGTTCCATGTGCGCGGCAGGACACTGACCGCTATTCGTGGAATTTCGCTGGATATCTATGAGAATGAGTCCATCGCAATCGTAGGTGAGTCCGGTTCCGGCAAGTCCGTGTTTACGAAGAGCTTTGCAAATATGCTCGACTCGAACGGTTTTATCGATCAGGGTAAGATTATCTTTGATGACCCGGAGCTTGCGGATACGAAGATTTCCTATGATAAGAAAAAGAAGGCACGTGTGGCGGATCTTGCCAACAGGCTGAATAAGGCATCGAAGGTGGAGCTTGGCGCAGATACCTGGAAGAAGATTCTGGAGCTCGAAAGCGAGAAGAAAGAGCGCAGCATCTTAAGCGATGAGGAGGACGCGAAGTATACGGAGAAGCTTGCTTCCTTAAAGTATGACCGTACGGAGCTGTTTAACTTAAACCAGACCTTCGATCCGAAGAAGGAAAAGGATAAGATTAAGGAGACGAAGGCAAAAATTGCAGAGTATGACACACAGATCAAGGCTCTGGAAAAAGCGCGTGAGGAAGCGGTGAAGCGCCATGCGGCTGCGGCGAAATCTGATACTGCGTACCTGAATTCCTATAATCAGCGTATGAAAGAGCTGAAAGCGCAGTATGAGAAGGAAATCTCCGGAGAGATCAGCGAGGCTACGAAGGAGAGGAATCTTCTGATTGCGAAGGAAATCGAGCTTTCAGTCGGCCGTTATGATTTCTTCAATCAGTTCAAGATGATTAATGGTCTGATGAAGAACCTGAAAGCAGCCATGAAGCTGGGGGCAGATTTGAATGATGATGAAGTGAAGAACCAGGTATTTGGTGATGTGATTTTTCGCGTGGGCTACGTGGATGAGACGGAGGATACCTTGCATGGCAATTGTGTCATTGACCTGGCGAAGGTGAAGTACACCAAGGACCTGACGCGAATCCGTGGTACGAAGATTGCGACAGTATTCCAAGATCCGATGACGTCCTTAAACCCGATTATTACAATCGGAAAGCAGATCAGCTCCATCATCATGAAGCATCAGAATGTTGGTGAGGCAGAGGCAAGGAAGCGTGCCCTGATACTGATGAAGAAGGTAGGTATTCCGAACGCAGAGAAGCGCTACGATGACTATCCGTTCCAGTATTCCGGCGGTATGCGGCAGCGAATCGTTATCGCGATTGCCCTGAGCTGCCAGCCGAAGATCCTGATCTGTGATGAGCCGACGACGGCGCTGGATGTGACGATTCAGGCGCAGATCCTGCAGCTGATTAAGGATTTGCAGAAGGAATTTAATTATACAACCGTATTTATCACCCATGACCTTGGCGTTGTGGCGAATATTGCGGATCGCGTGGCCGTGCTGTATGCCGGACAGATTGTAGAGCTGGGTACGGTGGAAGAGGTCTTCTATGACCCGCGCCACCCATATACCTGGGCGATGCTTTCCTCCATGCCGCAGCTGGCGCAGAGGAACACGGAGTTGTACTCCATTACCGGTACGCCGCCTTCGCTGTACAACAAGATTGTCGGAGACCCGTTCGCACCGCGTAATCCGTATTGCCTGAAGATTGATACACTCAAGGATTCGCCGATGTTCCAGGTATCCGAGACACATTTCGCGAAGACCTGGCTGTTGGATCCGCGTGCGCCGAAGTATGAGAAGCCGGAAGCTATCCAGAATCTCCATGAGAAGCTGGTAGCAGCATTCAACATATAGGAGATGAGCCATGGGAAAGAATAATGAAAACGAAGAAAATGTAAATGCAAGACACCTTCCGGAACATGGTCCTGTGGATGAGACAGGAAAGGAAGTCCTGCTCTCCGTCAATCATGTTGATATCACATTCGGTAAGGGCGATAACAAAGTAGAAGCAGTTAAGGACGCATCCTTCAAGATTTATAAGGGTGAGACATTCTCCCTCGTAGGAGAGTCCGGCTCCGGCAAGACGACCATCGGGCGCGCGGTCATCCGCGTAAATCCGTGCGCAGCCGGCAGTATTGAGTACAAGGGTGTGAAGATTTCCGGGAAAATCCCGAAGAGCCTGGACCGTGAGGTCATCCGTAATATCCAGATGATTTTCCAGGATCCAGCGGCTTCCTTAAATGAGCGTGCAACGGTAGATTACATCATCTCCGAAGGACTTTACAATTTCCATCTGTATAAGGATGAGAAGGATCGTGTCGCGAAGGTTGAGAATATGATTAACGAGGTAGGTCTTCTGCCAGAGCACCTGACCCGTTATCCGCACGAATTCTCCGGCGGACAGCGCCAGAGAATCGGTGTGGCGCGTGCCATGGTTATGGACCCAGAGCTGGTGGTGGCCGATGAGCCGATTTCCGCACTTGACGTGTCCATCCGTGCGCAGGTCTTAAACCTCCTGAAGAAGTTCCAGCGGGAGAAGGGAACCTCGTATCTCTTCATCGCGCATGACCTGTCCATCGTGCGGTTTATTTCCGACCACATTGGAGTTATCTACAAGGGCGTGATTGTGGAGGTAGCGGACGCGGAAGAACTCTTTGACTTCCCGATGCATCCGTACACGAAGTCATTGATATCCGCAATTCCGATTCCGGATCCGAAGCTCGAGAAGAATAAGGAGCTTATGACTTACGATCCGTCCATGCACGATTACAGCACGGACAAGCCGGAGCTGGTTAACATCGGACACGAGCACTACGTCTATGGCAATAAGAAGGAAATCGAGGATTACCGTGCCATCCGAGAGAAAGGGGAAAAGGTCAAGAGTATCAAGATATTAAGTGATGAGGAGGTTGCAGCGAGAAACGCAGCGCTCGAAGCGAAGGCGGCGAGAGGCGATGTCATGGAACGTGCAGAAGAAGAGCTCTCCAGCGGCGAGTATATTTTAAACGCTCCGGTACACGACACCGGAAATAAGCTGTATACCGTATTGTCCTTCTTCCTGCCGATTATCGGTATTATTGTGGCGATGATCTTTAAGAAGTTCAATTATCTGCGCAATTACAAGGCATGTAAGAGCGGCGCAATTGCAGGGTTCATACTTTATGCGGTGATTATCGTGCTCTTTGCATTCTTCCTGATACTGGCGATTATCTAGAGGCATCAGGGACGAAATTAAGAATCAAATAAGTAAAACCGGAATTGGCTTGCAGAATTGATGCAGTCTGTTCCGGTTTTATTCATTCATTAAACGATTTGCCGCTTTCTTTCAAAAAACTATTGCAAGAAGCTGTGAACAGGGGCTATAATAACAGAAAATTGGTAAAGGAAGACAACCATTTCATGAAATTAAAAAGTAACACAGAAAATTCTGCAAAAAAGGGTGGAACTGTCGGTGCATCCGCGAAACAGAACAGAGATGCCAATGCATCCGAAAAACAGAATAGAGTTGCCGGTACATCTGCAAAAAAGTGGGAAAAGAAAGAAAAGAATGAAAAAGAGCTTAAGCCCGGCTACGCAAAGGTAGAGAATATTGATTTGTCCACGAGAAATATGCGGATCCGCCTGATTGCTGTAATCGCGCTGATTGTGATTGCCGTCGGTGCATTTGTTCACGGCATTTATTCCTGGCTGTCAGTAGATGCGGGGTGGTATGAGATTGAAGCAAAATCATCCGCTGAGACTCTTGAGGCGCAGGAGTTTTACTTCTATTATAATATCGGAGCAGGAGAGCAGAATGCCTATACGGAATACCGCTCGCTGATTTCGGATTATACGGATTTGGTGGATGAGGCATATAAGCTGTTTTCGGATGAGAGTTTTGATGACTGCAATAATCTGTATTATTTGAATCAGCATATCAATGAAACGGTAACAGTGGATGATGCACTCTACGAGGCATTTGAGCTGTTGGAGGAGTATGAGAGCCGTTATCTGTATTTTGCGCCGATTTATGCGACGTATGAAAGCCTCTACGCCTGTTCCTACGACGAGGAGACGGCAAATTATGATCCTTGCCAGAATGAGGTGATTGAGGAATATTTTGCAGAGGCACTTGTATTTGCAAACGACCCGGATGCCATTAACATCGAATTGCTGGGAGACAATCAGGTGATGCTTGTAGTGTCAGAGGAGTATCAGGCCTATGCGGAAGTGTATGGCATCACGGAATACGTGGCTTTCTTCCTGCTGGCGAACGCGTTTGAGATTGATTATATTGCAGATCATCTGATTGCGGACGGATATACGACCGGAACACTCTCCAGTTATGACGGATATACGAGGACACTTGGCGCAAGCGGGGACGATGCCGTATCAGGGACGGTGGGGGTAAGAGCAGTAGCAGCCGAGACAGGAAGCACAGAGGCTGCGACGGAAACTGCAAATGCAGAGACAGAATCGGCAGCCGGGGCAGGTAGCACAGAGGCTGTAACGGAAGATACAGAAGAGGTATATGCCCTCGAGTGGGCCGTGACCCTCACGAATCGAATCGACCAGACGCTTTACACAGCCTGTAATATGACTTACTCCGGCGCGGCATCAATAGTGATTTTGCGGGACTATCCCCTTTACAGTCTGGATGAACTGCACTATTACTCTTTATCCGATGGCGAAATCCGAACACCCTACATTGATATGACGGATGGTTACTGCAAGTCATCGATTCATGATCTCACAGCGATATCCACGGAAACGAGCTGCGCTGAGATGATGATTCAGCTGCTGCCGTTGTATGCAGCGGATGAATTTGACCTGGAGGCGGTAGAGGCACTGGCAGAAGAGGGCATAGAAACGGTGATTATGGAGGACGGCGTTATATCCTGCACATCGGACGAAGTCGTGTTCACGGAATTATACGAAAGCGATGAAGTGACCTATAGGGTAAAGTAGGGCTGTTTTTGCTGAAAAAAATGCCGGCAAACGCAGGAAAAACTTTAAGAAAACATCTTGACAGCGCGAATTTTGCGTTATATAATGAAAAAGCTTGCGGCAGGATGTGGAACTGTCGTGGTCATTTTTATACAATATATTTTGATGTTGAATGCAAGCCAAAGCCCCGGCGAGCATTATGACGATACAACCAGAGTGCAAGGGGATAGCGTCCGGACATACGAGATTCCAAAGCACTCACCAATAAACGAACCTGCAAAGCTTAGACCGAGCCTGTCGGCACGGTCACGCTATGCATCGTATGCATAAAAGTAGCCATTCGTTCTACGCCTTACGGCTTGAACTCTTGGACTTTTATTGTAACAGAATAGCCTGGAGTACAGGACAAGAAATAAGTTGTCATGTTGCATGGCAGTACGATTCTTGTTTATGTACTGGGTGAGGTATTTTAGGAGGAGAACCGATGAAGACATATGTGGCCACCCCTGCTGATATCGAAAGAAAATGGTATGTGGTAGATGCAGAAGGCAAGACATTAGGACGCATGGCATCGGAGATTGCCAGCGTATTAAGAGGTAAGAAGAAGCCGATTTATACTCCGTTCATGGACACAGGAGACTATGTAATTGTGGTGAACGCAGATAAGGTGAAGGTAACCGGTAAGAAGCTGCTTCAGAAGAAGTATTACCATCATTCCGGTTATATAGGCGGTTTGAAGGAGACTACGCTGAAGGAGATGCTCGAGAAGCATCCGGAGCGCGTGGTTGAGCACGCCGTCAAGGGAATGCTCCCGAAGGGACCTTTAGGACGTCAGATGTACCGGAAGCTGTTTGTATATGCAGGACCGGATCATAAGCACCAGGCTCAGAAGCCTGAAGTGCTTGAAGTCTAAGAGAAGGAGGTAAAGAGCATTGGTTGATAATAAATTCTACGGAACCGGAAGAAGAAAGACATCCGTAGCCAGGGTTTACCTGACACCGGGTACCGGCAAGATTATGATTAATAAGAGAGATATGGATGATTATTTTGGGCTGGAGACGCTCAAGGTAGTAGTACGCCAGCCGCTTGTAGCAACAGATACACTCGGTAAGTTCGACGTATCTGTGAACGTCAAGGGCGGCGGTTACACCGGACAGGCAGGTGCCATCCGTCATGGTATCTCACGTGCGCTGCTGAAGGTAGATGAGGAGTATCGTCCGACGCTTAAGAAAGCAGGATTCCTGACCAGAGATTCCCGCATGAAGGAGCGTAAGAAGTACGGTCTCAAAGCGGCTCGTCGCGCACCACAGTTTTCAAAGAGATAAGGATTACTGCGAATTGCAGGATACAAAAAGGATTCCCGAGTTTACTCGAGGAATCCTTTTTGTATCCTGCAATTCATTGGAAGACAAGAAATGACCGAGATGGAGCGAAGCGGAATCGAGGCATTTCTTGGATTCGCAGTAATCCTTGTCGAGATAAGTGAGATAGGAAATCTGTGATTTCCGTGATCGATCTTATGCGGTGCATAAGGC
>X287_Common_Brushtail__coassemble_226_pt1 | contig 11314 bp, 9 predicted proteins | sample X287_Common_Brushtail__metabat2_low_PE_001 | metagenome-assembled genome bin X287_Common_Brushtail | reverse complement strand
TCGCCTACGATATTATCCACGAGCCAATCCATCTGCATAATCTGCTGCGGCGACATAACGGTATTCGCATGGTTGCGCAGCTTGCCATCCTGAGAATAAATCTCTCCGTAGAAAGCATGCGCCTCGCCTCTGCTGATATCACTTTTCAGATGCTCTACGAGGTTACGGACGCCTATCGGCAGGTGGTCCGAGCAGAACAGGTCAATCACGCCTGCCGACATTCCCCACCAGTAATTGATTGCCTTCTCTTCCTCCTGAGAATTATAGGCGCCTTCCATGATGCCGTTGATCAGCTTCTCATAGAACGTGCCCCAGTTCCACACCGGCATGGCCAGGCTCTCGAGCTCCCCATCCACATAACGGTACAGGCCGAATTCCCGCGACGCCTGGTTCGGCGTAATCAGCTCCTGGTTCGATACGTACTGGATATTGTTGCACCAGAGGAAATCGTTCAGGTTATACCCTTTCCTGGTAGACCACTCCAGGTAAATCTTCGCACGCGGATTCACGCAGGCCACACCCAGGGCAAATGCATTGATATTGGCGATCATCCCATAAATCGGATAATCCGCCACATACGCAATCCGGTCATTGTCCGTCATCGCCCCGGCGATAATGCCGCAGAGAAACTTCGCCTCATACATACGCGCATAATAAGTCCTTATGTAACGGTGCGGAGTGTTGAGGGAGCAGTTGAGGATCTTGACCGCCGGATGGTTCACCGCCACCTTCAGGCTGGCCTTTAATGTCTGCGGTGCTACTTCGAAGATAATCCTGGCGCCCTGCGCAATCACAGCCTCGAGCGTCTGCTCGATATTGGCCGCACTCACATGATCCACGCGGATGGTCGTAATCTGATCCGAGAAGCGCTCCTCCAGATACTTGCGGCCAAGCTCGTGTCCGTAAATCCAATCCGAATCTTCTGCGGATTTCGGATACAAAAATGCTACCGTGCACTTCTTATTCGCCGGGACCAACTGCAGTGGGAAGATATTTGAGATATTCTTCTTCTTATCCTCCAAAGTGCCCGGATCCATGACGAGTCCTACCCGCTCCTGAACCGTAAGCACCACAAATTCATCCCATGCCTTGCGGACATTCGCATTGTACTCTGCCTCGGACATGGAAAGCATCTCCTCAAAACCATAGACGTTCATAAACGCGGTCAGCGCATCCGCCACGGTAATCGGCAGCTTGCTGCCTCCCTGGAATTGAAATGCTTTCGTAAACGCAAAACGCACTTTCGAAAAATCATCCTTTGTCTGCTCATCCCACGGCTCCGGTCGTCCCACCAGGTTCAACAGCTGCTTCGCCGTACCGGTATGGGAAAACTCCAAGGTATACAATCCCGTAACCTCAATAAAATGAAGCAGCTCATAGTAACGCTTAATTACTTCATCATCCTCCCGGTACGGAGGAAGCTTGCGCGTCACTTCAGCCTGGATGGAATCGGACTTAAAGTGCTTGAGCACACTTACGCGCTTATTTCCCTCCACCACGTAATAGCGGTTCATGAACTCATACGCGATAATCGGATCACGGATACCCTCTTCCACCTGCGCATCCGCCAAATGCGCCCACTTCGTCGCAAACTCCGACTTCGGCGGCAGCAGCGGCATGAAATTCGCGGCAAACGAATTCGTCCGCCCCGCAGTGCTCGTTCCTACCACGAAATCCAGTGGTACGCTGACCAGCCCTACCTTACGCTCTGTCACGCCCTCCGTATTCGCCAGAATCTCATCCAGCACCGGCAAATAGGGAAAACGGCCGCTTACTACACAATTCCTGTATTCCTTCTTGGCAGCCTTATAGGCCTCCTGATATTCTACATCTCCTGCCATATATAATTCCTGAAGGCAAATCATGAGCAATCCTGTTGCATTTTATCTGCCTTTCTTCCTTTCTTAATCCTAACCATAAACGTCTATATTCTCAAACATGCCAATTGTACATCTCAATAAGTACTCAGGCACCGCATCTCGCGCAATCACTTAAGCTCCACAGCTTACGCAAGACACAAGAGCTTCATCATACGCGAAAACTCAAATACCTCATCATACGCTAAGGCTCGCTATATCACATGCTAAGACCCAAGCACCTTATCATACGCTAAGGCTCGCCGCATCACATGCTAAGACCCAAGCACCTTATCATACGCTAAGGCTCGCCGCATCACAGCTGGCGCAAATGCTCCAGTGCATCTGCTCCCAATATGGTTGTGCCATGCTCTAAGATCAGCACCAGCCTGCCCCTCCCGAACTCCACATCCACATCGTATTCATCCGCACGTAATGCAAGGGCGCGAATCTCATTCTTCGGACATCCCATTGAATCGATCAGCAGATACAGGCTATCCTGGTAACGAATCAGTTCGGAAATCGGCAGCAAGTCAAACGGCAGCTGCTTTGCAAAGCGGATCGCGCGGTCGATATCCGGGAACTTCAGCGCAAAAATCAGCTCGCCCGCGCTTCCTTCTGCGTCTTCATCCTCTTCCTTGCCTGCTAAATCTTCCAGCTCCTTTAGCTTCTCCGGGCCAAGCGACCCCAGCATGCCTCCAATCAGCTCCCTCAGCCGACCGATAACCTCATCTGCCGGGTGGTCGGAAAAGGTAAGTGATAATGTCCGATCCGAACGATACTCCATCTGTACTGTCTTGAAGCCGAGATTGAATTTGGTATCAAACTCTTCTTCCGCCATATCAAAAATATGATTCATAAATTCCTGCGTCCGTGCACCATTCGTAATAATTTCCTCCATAGAGAATCCCATAGCTGACACTTCTTCTTCTGAAATCAGGCATTTGATTGTGTGTTCTCCCAGTCTTCTGAATTCGATGATAATCTCCTCCTTTCTCTCAGGGGTTCCTGTGTATACTATTCTCATATATCCGGCAAAAGCTCCATTCTTAAAGCAAGCCCGATGATTTCCTTCGCATTGCCTGCTCTCCATTCCGCTTCATTCTTCCTTATACCCTTTCTGCTAATAGTTTAACCTTTTTCTTAATCCGTTGCAAGGTGTTATCGATTGATTTTGGAGATTTTCCAAGAATTTCTGCAATCCGGGTATAATTCTCCCCTTCCAGGTACAGGTCAAGCACCTGATGCTCCATCCCGCTTAGCTCCTGATTCAGCTGTTCCATGAACACCCGCGTGTATTCCCGGCTAATCACCTGTTCCTCCGGATTGCTGCCATCTGCAGCAGGCTCCACCCCATCCTCGCTGTCTGCATCGGAAAATGGGATGTAGGTATTCAGCGGCTGATTCTTCTGGCGGTTCGACGCTTTAATCGCCGTGTACATCTGCCGGCGGATGCAGAGCCTGGCAAATGAATAAAAGCTGCTCTCGTGCGCCGGATCATAATCACGTACCGCCTTAAAAAGGCCAATCATGCCCTCCTGGATCAGGCCCTCTGTCTCGCCTCCGATCAGAAACATCGCGTTCGCCTCGCTTCGGACGCAATGCTTATATTTCTCCATCAGATAGTCGATGATATCGGAATCCCCTTCTCGTACCCGTTCGATTAACTGCTCATCTGTATAATCATTATAACCTGTAGCCAAGTTACCTCCTCGCTGCTGCCGCTTTTTTGCGGCGGCTTCCTGCTTTGCCTGCGGCGGTCTTCTGCTTTGCCTGCGGCAGCTTTTTGCTTTGCAGATTCCTTTACTTTACACCTCTCTGCCGCACGATTTCATATGCCAGCACGCCTGCCGCCACCGATGCATTGAGGGAATCAATATTCCCATGCATGGGAATGGATGCCGCCATGTCACAATTTTTCTTCACCAAATCACTGACACCGCTGCCCTCGTTGCCGATTACCAGTCCGATTGCCCCCTTCATATCCAGGTCATACATCCGCGTACCGCCCATATCCGCACAGACGAACCAGATGCCTTCTTTCTTCAATTCCTTCATAGTCTGCACCAGATTCGTGACCTTCGCGACCGGTGTATAATTCAGTGCCCCGGCCGAAGCCTTCGCAACCGTTGCGGTCAGGCCCACCGCCCTGCGTTTTGGGATAATCACCCCATGCGCACCGGCCAGATTCGCCGTTCGGATAATCGCACCCAGATTGTGCGGATCCTCGATGCCGTCCAGCAGAATCAGAAAAGGCGCTTCCTCTTTCGCGTGGGCGGCTTCCAGAATATCCGCCACCTCCACGTAATCATACGCCGCTACAATTGCAATCACGCCCTGGTGCCTGCCGGTCTGTGACATCTGATCCAGGCGTTCTTTCGCGACGTAATTTACAATGGTATCCACTTTCCGGGCTTCCTGCGCAATCGTGCGCACCGGACCATCCTTGCATCCATCCAGGATATATAATTTATCAATCGTGCGCCCGGAGCGAAAAGCCTCCAGGACGGCATTGCGGCCCTCGATACAGGATTCATTATCCATGGGTCTTTCCCTCCATATTTTTCCAGTCATTACATTCACGTTACATACTTTTGCTGCTTACTTATATGCTTCTTATTCCCTGTATACGGTAATCATTATGCCGCCCCCTATTATCACCATTTCCACTTTCTTGCATTCTTTGAGAAAATGCACACAAAAAGATTCATAATAATGAAACGCCCTCTATCTCCAGCGCAATTATACCGTCTGCAGCAAATTCAGCTTCTCCACGCCCATTTTCGTCAGCTCCACCGCCCGCTCAAAACGATCCGTCAGATACAGATATCCGATGACTGCCTCCAGCCCGGTCGCCCTGCGGTATTCCGCAACAGATGCATTTTTCGCGACCGCGTAAGACTTTGCGTTATGGCCGCGGCGGTAGATATCGTGCTCCTCTTCCGTCAGCTCCGGCAGCAGTGCTTCGATCATCTTCGACTGCGTGCCCGCCTTCACCACCTGGCTCGTGCAGCCGTGCAGGCGGTTCGGGCGCGTATTGCCTTTTCCCACCACGACGGTCCGGATAATAAGCTCAAAAACCGCATCGCCGATATAGGCCAATGTCAGTGGGGAATACGTGCGAATATCTACATCAGGGACTTTAAATTGCTCACGGATATACGAATCTATACCAGTTCCCATACCGTGCCCTCACGTGTGTCCTTAATCGCCACGCCACGCGCCGCAAGCTCCTCGCGAATCGCATCCGCCTTCGCGAAGTCCTTCGCCTTCTTCGCAGCCTTGCGCTCTGCAATCTTGCTTTCGATGAACTCCACCAGCTCCGAATCTGCCTCCGGCGCATCATCCTGCACAGCCACTGCCTTGGCCGCCTCCAGCAGGCCAAGGGAAAGCACCATATCCATATCGCCAATCAGTTTCTTCTTCGTCCTGTCGGATGTATCCGCCTTCAGCAAATCATAGAGTACGGTAATCGCCATAGAGGTATTTAAATCACTGCAAAGCGCATCCTCAAACTGCCCACGGTACTGTGCATACGCCGCCTCGTCGAAATCGCCCTCATCCGTCAGCTGGCTGATTCGCTTTACCAGCTTATTGTATGCAGCCGTAATATTGTCCAATACCTCATACGAGAATTCCAGCGGCTTGCGGTAATGCGACTGCAGGCAGAACATCCGGTAAGCCAGCGGATTATACCCCTTCTTCTCCAGCAGCGACACCGTCAGGAAATCGCCCTTGGACTTGCTCATCTTGCCGGATCGGTCATTTAAATGATGCACGTGGAACCAGTAATTGCACCATTTGTGGCCCAGATAAGACTCGGACTGCGCAATTTCATTTGTGTGATGTGGGAAAATATTATCCACGCCTCCGCAATGGATATCCATGCGCTCACCCAGGTGCTTCATGCTGATGCAGGAGCACTCGATATGCCAGCCCGGATAGCCCACGCCCCACGGACTCTCCCACTTGAGTGCCTGATCCTCGAACTTCGACTTCGTAAACCAGAGCACGAAATCGTTCTTATTCTTTTTATTCACATCCTCTTCCACATCATCGCGCACGCCGGTCTGCAGCTGCTCCTTCTCCACCGCCGAAGAGAATACGAAATAATCGTCCAGCTTCGACGTGTCAAAATACACATTGCCGCCCGCCTGGTACGCGTAGCCCTTTTCCAGCAGCACCTCAATCATATGGATGAATTCCGGAATGCAGTTCGTCGCCGGTTCTACCACATCCGGGGTCTTGATATGAAGCTTCGCACAATCCGAGAAAAAGGCATCCGTATAGAACTTTGCAATCTCCATCACCGTCTTATGCTCGCGCTTCGCGCCCTTGACCATCTTGTCCTCTCCGGTATCCGCGTCACTCGACAGATGCCCGACATCCGTGATATTCATCACACGCTTCACATCATAGCCGATGAAACGCAGGCTCTTCTCCAGCACATCCTCCATGATATAACTGCGCAGATTGCCGATATGCGCGAAATGATATACCGTCGGCCCGCAGGTGTACATTGCTATCTTGCCATCCTCATTCGGGATGACCGTCTCCACCTCGCGGGTCAGTGTATTATAAATCCGAAATTTATTCTCCATGGTGTCTCCTTCCTCTGTTTCCTGATTTCCATACCATCAGGAAATTTTCTGTCCTCACTCGTCACAATTCTACAAATACACTTACAACAGACCATTCGTTTTATTTGCCCGAAAGCTTTTTGTCTGTCCACAGGGTATATTTTGAAACAGGCAGGCTTTCATGCTTTCAGATGCTTACTACCCTTCATTCCCCTTCTGATTCTCTCCTGGTAAATGTGGCACTAATGTCGTATCAATATACTTCTCTATATACGTCAGCTGATATTCCAGATCCTCAATTCGGTCCTTCAGCCGGTTATTCTCCAGCTCCAGCGAATTAATCTCAGCAAGCAGCGGATCCGGCAGATGCACCTGGTCAAGCTCCTCCTGCGGATGGCTCACGCCATTGCGCTTGACGACGCGTCCCGGCACGCCCACCACCGTAGAATTCGGCGGAACCGCCTCAATCACCACACTGCCCGCGCCAATCTTGCTGTTGTCACCGATGGTAAAAGAACCCAGCACCTTCGCTCCGGCACTGACCATGACATTATTGCCCAGCGTCGGATGCCGCTTACCGTGCTCCTTGCCCGTACCGCCAAGTGTCACACCCTGATAGAGCGTGCAGTTCTCGCCGATAATCGTGGTCTCGCCGATAATCACCCCAGTACCGTGATCAATGAAAAAGCCCTTGCCAATCTGCGCACCCGGATGAATCTCGATGCCCGTCCGCCGCACCGCTCGCTGGGACACCCACCGCGCCAGAAAATAATGCCCTTTCAGGTAAAGCTTATGCGCCCGCCTGTAGCTGAGCATCACCTTAAAGCTCGGATAGAGAAGTGCCTCCCAGTTGCTGTGGATGGCGGGATCACGCTCCCGAATCACGGCGATTTCTTCTTTTATATTCTTAATCCAGCCCATCCTGTACCAATCCCCTTAAAATCTTGCCTTAAAAATTCCGTCTCTGCGTCAGCAGGGACATTTACCCGCACACCCATACACCCATAGGGTGTCCCTTGCGGAGGGTGTCCCTTGCGGAGGGCGTCCCTTGTGAAAGGCATGCTTCGTACATTTCGGAATATATCCTGTAGAATCGATCAACTGATTCTGCTATAGTTTATGCAGAAAATTTATTTTTGTCAAGCAATTGTTGCCTGTAACCGGATTCACCACTGCCAAACAGTATAGAGCTGTAAGACAGCACCTCAATACACCTCCTTAAACCGATGCACTCGGACAGCCTCCGCAGCCCGCACATCCGCTATTTACGGCTACGCTCGCCTCGTAATACCCGGTCAGCAGGCAGACCGCCTGCGCGGCGATGCCTTCCTCGCGCCCGGTAAATCCCAGATGCTCCTCTGTGGTAGCCTTCACATTCACCTGTTCCGGGGAGATTTCGAGCGCACGCGCAATATTCTCCTCCATCTGCGCGATATAGGGGCGCAGCTTCGGACGCTGGGCAATCACCGTAGCATCGATATTATCCACCAGATAGCCTTTCTCCGAAAGCAGCTCTGCTACACGTTCCAGCAGCACCATACTGCTGATGCCGCTGTAGGCAGGGTCCGTATCCGGGAAGTGCTTGCCGATATCTCCCAGCCCGGCTGCGCCAAGAAGTGCATCCATAATCGCATGCAGCAGCACATCCGCATCCGAATGCCCCAGCAGCCCCAGCTCATGCGGGATATCCACCCCGCCGAGAATCAATTTCCTGTCTTTTACTAATTTATGGACATCGTATCCCATTCCGATTCGCATAATCGTTCTCCTTTATTTACCATTCTGCAATCCGCTGCACGGCTTGCAGCTTACGTTTATCATACTACTATCAGGGAAAAGAATCAAGAAAAAGCTGCTCACATCGCTGCAAATCACATTGCTGCAGCAAACCCGGAACAAGAGTCACAGGGTGGGGTAATTATCACGAAAAAGCAAAATCCCCTACGTCACTTTCTAACAATCTGCACAGTTACAATGAAAGCCCTGCCCGCAGGGTATGCTCCGCAAAAATGAGTTACGAAGCAAACCTGCGGTATGAGGCTTTCATGTATACAAAGCTAAATGCGCGAGATTGCTGGATGGCAAGAGAGTTTGTCCTTTCCCAACCTGGGTACATTGCCAGCCTGTTTTCCAATAGCACAATTCAAAAAGTCCAGACATAACTCGTGTATCGTATCAATCACTACGCCAGTGCTGCCGTGATAATCGCCATGGAGTACACCTCCGACGCATTGCATCCGCGCGACAAATCGTTAATCGGTGCATTCAGGCCCAGCAAAATCGGACCATATGCATCGAAATTACCGATTCTCTGTGCAATCTTATAGCCGATATTACCAGCCGTGATATTCGGGAAGATGAAGGTATTCGCATGGCCTGCCACCTTCGACTGTGGGCACTTGGTACGCGCTACACGCGGAGATACTGCTGCATCGAACTGAATCTCGCCCTCCATCGGAATATCCGGATACATCGCGCTTGCCTTTTGTGCCGCATTGCGCATCTTGTCAACATCCGCGCCCTTGCCGGAACCGAAAGTAGAGTAGCTTAAAAATGCCACCTGCGGATCAATGCCGAATATCTTCGCACACTCCGCTACATCGCCCGCAATCTCCACCAGCTCGTCCTCAGTCGGCTCGATATTGATCGCGCAATCGCCCATGGCAAGCACTTCGTTCTCACCGGTCGCAGACGGACGTACCAAAATAAAGCACGAGCACACGATAGACTTACCCGACTTCGTCTTAATCAGCTGAAGCGCCGGTCGCACGGTATCCGCTGTGGAGTACGTCGCACCACCAAGCAGGGAATCTGCAATACCCATCTTCACCAACATCGTCCCGAAATAATTCGCCTGCTGGAGCACCTTACGCGCCTCTTCCGGTGTCACGCCCTTGCTCTTGCGAAGCTCACAGAACATCTCAACCATCTCATCCATGCGGTCGAAATTCCACGGATCAATAACCTCCGCGCCGCGAATATTGAATCCGCTGTCCTCTGCCGCCGCAAAAATCTTCTGCGGGTTGCCGACCAGAATCGGATGAAGGAAATTGCTCGCCAACAGACGGCTCGATGCCTCAAGGATACGCGGATCCTCGCCCTCCGTGAAGACAATCTTCTTCGGGTTCTCCTTGAGGATGTTAATTAACTGACCAAAACCAAACATAAGTACTCTTTACCTCCCCTGTATGATATTTAGAATTCTTGCATAAATTCCACATCTGTATTTCTATAAAATGATTTTATACCTTTTCACCAAAAAACACAAGGGGGAAGACACAATTTTATGTATTTATTCCAAAACAATGTGGAAGCATTTAAAAGACTCAGCTTAGGTGAAAGAAGGATAATATCCCAAAATAAATCCCCCTCGCAAAGCTGCGTGGGTCGGAGGAAAGCAGTGCGGCGTCGCCTGTATTGGAAAGGTAGCCCATTTCGACCAGGACAGCCGGCATGTTCGTCCATCGAAGCACGTAGAGCAGGGGATTTATCATCATGCCCCGGTTGGGCAGACCGGTGGAATTGTGCAGCCCCATCAGGATATCCACGCCAAGCGGCCAGGCGGGGCTGCTTTCATCGTAAACGTAGGCCTCGCTGCCGCTGGCAGCAGTATTCTCACTGTAATTGCAATGAAGGCTGATAAAATAATCCGCGCCCCAGCTGTTTGCAGCATCCACCCGGGCGGCAAGGCTGGTGGAATTCGATGTGCCAAGCGATTCCTCCGGCGTATTGCGCGACAATCTAACTTCGAAAAAGGAATTGCTGCGAAGCAATTCTGCCAGCTCAATGCCCACCGCATAGGTTACGTCCTGTTCGCGTACCCCATTCGCTTCTGCTCCGGCATTCGGATTGTTCGGATTATGTCCCTGATCGATGAAAATTTTCATATGCGCACCTCGCTGTGAAATTACTCTTACTGTTCCGATGCATAGCGTGGCCATACCGATAGGTTTGGCCTAAGCTTTGCAGACTCGTTTACTATAAATATATGAGGGCGGATGAGTTTTATTCCATCATACGGTTCCTTAAAATCTTAAACAGGGTCTGCTTATCCGGTGTTACATCTGTTTCGCGATGCGAAAAGCATTCAAAATTCAAATGAAAAAGTATTAAATAGGGAAGACTGTAAAATGATATGAGTACAGGAAAGTGTGTGGGTACAAGGCATATGCAATAGATTGTACTTATACCTGCATATAAATATTATAAATTTGCCTTTTTCCCGGTAAAATGATATGATTATGCCACGTTAAGAAATGCCTGATAAACATATAAGTGCTAAAAATAATAGTTACCTAAGCAAAAGCCGAAGAATTATTTCCGGCGAAACATGGTAACAGATTTTCAGCCAGGTGAAAGAAAAAAGCAGAAAAGGAGATTACCATCATGGCAAAGAAGAGATACGAGGACAGGAATTTTAAGTTTGAGACCTTGCAGCTGCACGTAGGACAGGAGAGTGCGGACCCGGCGACCGATGCGCGGGCGGTGCCAATTTACCAGACGAGCTCTTATGTGTTCCATAATTCGCAGCACGCGGCAGACCGTTTCGCGCTGAAGGATGCGGGCAACATCTATGGGCGCCTGACGAATCCGACCGAGGATGTATTCGAGAAGCGTATCGCGGCGCTTGAGGGCGGCGTGGCGGCACTGGCGCTTTCATCCGGCGCGGCGGCAGTCACCTATGCGATTCAGAACATCGCGTTTGCAGGTGACCACATCGTGGCAGCGAAAAACATCTATGGCGGCACCTACAATCTGCTTGCGCATACGCTGGTTGATTTCGGTGTGACTACCACCTTCGTGGACCCGCTTGACCCGGCGGCGTTCGAGGCGGCGATTCAGGAGAATACGAAAGCACTTTATATTGAGACGCTTGGC
>X287_Common_Brushtail__coassemble_222_pt1 | contig 11457 bp, 12 predicted proteins | sample X287_Common_Brushtail__metabat2_low_PE_001 | metagenome-assembled genome bin X287_Common_Brushtail | reverse complement strand
TTCTTTGCCTGTTTCAACAGTTCTTCCTTAATATTCTGATAGAAAATATCTTCCAGTTCATCTTCCTCTTCCGTAAAGTACAAAAGCGCAACATTCTCAATCTTCGGATAAATCACCCGCTTCTTATACCCCACCTTCTCCGCTGCCTCAAAAATAGCCGCACGCGTCTGGTCGCTGACCGAAATGCCCTCATCGTAATTGAGCACACGCGACACAGCCGCACTCGACACACCAACCATCTGCGCAATTTCCTTAATTGTAGCCATACTAGTCTCCTGCCTTTACCATAGAAGTGTTGTCTTTGCGTCATCCAAGACATTTAATCAAGGATATCGCCTGCATTTTTGCAAACATCGCTTCCTATATGCACATCTGCATCAATCCATAAATATCATCTTCTATTTTACATAAAATTTTTACTATGTCAAATCCAAATAATCATCTACGGCACTATGAAAATCATCCATCAGTTCTTCTACCGTATCTCCCTCATAAGAAATCAAATCACGAACGCCCATAACTTTTCCATAAAAGACACCATCTGCCTCAGAAAACTCCACGCTTCCATTATAGCCTTTGTATGTCATGATATTATTCTGTACCACTAGCAATCCTCCATCCTTATTTTTATATAGAGTATACCATGAATATTCACAAAATTCTATTGTATTTTCTTCCAAATCCAGTTATACTATTTTCAAACCGCTGATAACCAATGCGTTAAATAAAATGCAACGGATGTAGGCATCGACAATGCCACGAATTAAGATTTTGATTAAGAAGACGATACACAATGAGGAGGGAATAAGCCAATGAGCAAAATATTTAATGTGAATGCCGTGTGCCTTCCAAACAAGCACTATATGGTCGACCTGACCGAACGCCTGAAAGAGATTAAGGTGATGGTAGATCGCGGGGATTATTTCACCATCAATCGCGGCCGCCAATATGGAAAGACCACCACTCTTCGTGCATTAGAAAGTTATTTAAAAAATGATTACATTGTTGTAAGTCTTGATTTTCAGGGGCTTAGTTCTGCGACTTATGAAAGCGAGACTTCATTTTCTATAGCTTTTATTGACAGCATCCTTGATGCCGTAAATGAAAATGAAATTCCCGCAAGTCTGTATAACAAATTCTTATCATATGTCGATGAACCAATACCATCCATTAACCTGACCGGATTGTTTCGATTATTAAAAAACTGGTGCAAAGCATCCGACAAACCTATTGTACTTATGATAGATGAGGTTGACGCTGCTTCTGATCACCAGATATTTTTAGACTTTCTGGCTCAGTTGCGAATTGGATTTATAAAGCGTGACAAAACTCCAACATTTCAATCTGTTATCCTTGCGGGAGTTCACGATATTAAACATATTAAGCAAAAAATCCGTCCGGAAACCAGCCATCAAACGAACAGTCCCTGGAATGTTGCTGCAGATTTTTTGGTTGACATGAGCTTCTCGCCAAAGGACATTGCCGGTATGCTGCAGGAGTATGAGAATGACCACGCGACAGGCATGGATGTGGAAGGCATTGCCTCTCTAATTTATGATTATACTTCCGGCTACCCATTCCTTGTTTCTAGAATCTGCAAGCTGCTGGATGAGAATCTTGCCCATATGTTCCCGGACAAGGCATCCGCCTGGACGAGAAATGGTATTCTTGTTGCGGTAAACAGCATATTGTTTGAGAAGAATACGCTTTTTGATTCTCTAATTGACAAAGTAGAAAGCTATCCCAATCTCTGCAAATGCTCTACCAGCTGCTTATGAACGGGAAGGAAATATCCTATAATCCGGACAATGAGAACATCAGTGTAGCAATGATGTATGGCTTCGTGAAGCCGCTAAACGGTAAAGTGGTCATTGCAAACCGTATTTTTGAAACCCGGCTGTATAATTATTTCTTAAGCTCCGCCGAGATGTCGGAGGGTGATATGTATGGTCTGGGCGACCGCGACAAGTACCAGTTCATCACGAAGAACGGACTGGATATGAAGCTTATTTTGGAACGATTCGTAACCTGCTTCGATGATTTATATGGAGATGACCCTGCGAAATTCCTGGAGGATGATGGCAGGCGATACTTCCTGCTTTATCTGCGCCCGATCATCAACGGCACCGGCAATTACTACATCGAGTCTCAAACCCGGAATCAGGATCGCACTGATGTAATTGTGGATTATCTGGGCAAACAATATATTATCGAGCTCAAGTTATGGCGAGGCAACGCCTATAATACACGCGGAGAAAATCAGCTTACTGATTATCTGGATTATTATCATCTGGATAAGGGATATATGCTCAGCTTTAATTTCAATAAAAAGAAAACCATTGGTGTGAGGGAAATTGCGCTGGGAGATAAGGTGTTGGTGGAGGCTGTGGTGTAATTTTGCATCACACCTGACAGGCGCAGGTTGATCTGCTCTGCATCTACGGTAATATACTTTCATGTATACCCAGCCAAATGCACAGGATCCCTGAATAAACCGATTTTCTTCTCAGTAATGACTTGATAACACTGGGGATTGCAGCTTATAGCTTGCAATCCCATGCAATGGCAGGCACTACTTTCGAGCATAGTGGTACACCTTGCGAAGCATGCCCTGCGGGTAGCAGGGCACACGTCGATTTACTTCTTCATCTTTGATTCCGTGACCAGCGATGCCAGATATGAGAACACCAATGCCGCCGATACGCCTGCGGCGCATGCCTTGAAGCCTCCCAGGAAAATCCCCAGGAATCCTTTCTCATCAATCATTTCCTTCATGCCCTTCCAGAGCGTATTGCCGAATCCCAGCAGGGGCACATTCGCGCCTGCGCCTGCCCAGTCGGAAAAAGGTCCGTAAATCTGCAGCGCGCCCAGCACCGCGCCGGTGCATACCAGCAGCACCATGATGCGCCCCGGCATGAGCTTCGTCTTTTCCATTAAGATCTGCACCAGGGCGCAGATAATACCGCCCACAATAAAAGCTTTTACATAATCCATAAATTGTACCCCATATTTTCTATTTCTGCTTATTCCTGTTTATACATATCCCTTCCATCCAAGCAGCATAACAGGTAATTGATTTAACACTCACATTCTGCCTGATAATGTCTCATCTGCGGTACTATCATTTCTGCCTGCAGCACTATTATTTCTGCCTGCGGCACTATCGAAGCGTCTGCAACCTCTCCGCAGAACAAAACAAATACTCTCCTTGCTATATGGCCTCAAGCACCACCCCGTGTGCTATTCCCGGCACGGTCTGTCCCTCGTTAAAGCTCACCGGCGACAGCAGCGCGCCTGTCGGCACAAACAGGATACGCTTCAAATTGCCACTCTGCAATTCCCGCAGGTAATGCGCGCTTAACATGACTGCGGAGCAGCCGCATCCGCTTCCGCCCGCGCCGGTTCCCTGTGCAGGATTGTCGAAGATTCGGATACCGCAGTCTTCGTGAATATCCCGGATATCATAACCTTTGTCCCCAAGCAGGTCAAAAAGGATCTCCTGCCCGATAGTGCCCAGGTCGCCGGTAACAATAAGATCATAATCCTCCGGCTTCCTGGCAAAATCGATAAAATGAGACGCAATCAGGTCGCACGCCGCCGGTGCCATAGCGGCTCCCATATTCATGGAATCCTTGATGCCGAAATCAACGATTTTGCCTGTGGTGATTCCCGTAATTTTTGCGAGAGGCATGGGGCGGTACGCGGATAACTTATCCTTACCTGATACACTTCTGCTATCTGTAGCACTGCCGTTATCTATTGTTTTGCCGTTTATTGCTTTGCCGTTGTCTGTTGCATCGCCGCTGCCTGCTGCACTGCTGTTGCCTGCTGCATTGCCATTATCAGTTTCACTTTTTTGACTCATCAACGCATTGCTTTGATTTCCTGTCATATTGTTCTTCATTCCGGTAAGAATAAATGCCCCGCTTCCTGTCACCGTCCAGGTCGCGGACATTGGCCTCTGATTCGCGTATTCCAATGGAAACCGGAACTGCTTCTCCGCGCTCGCGAAGTGACTGGAAGTAACCGCCGCCGCATAATCCGCATAACCGGCCGCAACCGTCATCGCCGCCAGTGACAGAGCCTCCCCACAGGTCGAACAGGCGCCATACAGCCCAAACAACGGCACCTGAAAATCCTTAAGACCGAACGATGAAGCAATATTCTGCCCCAGCAGATCTCCCGCGAACAGATATCGCAGCTGCCCTGCTTTCACACCGGCCTTGCCCAGCGCCAGCTGCAGCGCATCCTTCTGCAGATTGCTCTCCGCCTGCTCCCAATTGTCCTGCCCGAATTTATCATCCGCGCCAATCATATCAAACTTATCCCCAAATGGGCCTTCGCCCTCGCGCGTCCCCACAACAGACGCACTCTCCATAATAATAGGAGCCTCTGAAAACACAAGGCTCCTGCTTCCAATCTGACTACTCACACGAACCCTCCATGACGATGATGGTAAATCATCCTTTAATTGGAGATAGTATGTGCATAAAAACGCCAATTATTCAGCTCCATAAGAAAGCAGCTTAGTCACTTTCTCGTTTTCTCTTGTTTACTACAACCTCTCTATCACACAGCTATGCCTCTTCGCATTCTCACCTTTGGCATCCTTATCATAATTGATTCCCACTAATAATAAATTTCCAAAGTACCCTTTTAAACCTCCGTCGTAGCGGTTTTCATGTATCTGGCGGATTGCAGTGTCAGCATCCTTATCATACTTAAGTTCTATAATCATCGCAGGCTTATCTGTTTCTCTTCCTGGAAGAAAAGCATAATCTGCAAAACCTTTGCCTGTTGGAAGCTCTCTGATAATCTTATAATAATTTCTTGCCGTATAATAGGCTATATAAATAGCACAGGCAAGCGAATTTTCGTCGTTATAGGTCAACACGGAAGAACATTCCTCATGTACCTCTTCAAGGGTCTGTGCTACAGCATCGCTTTCTCCGCGAAGTGTAGCCTCAAGGAGCCTTTCGGCATTTTTAATCGCCTGTTCTACGTGCTTCCATTTCCCACCCTTAACTGCAGATTGAAAGGCTTCTGCCACCTCACGGTTGGGGATGTAAACCTCCTTTTTCTTCTGGTCATATGCCAGATATCCTAAGTGAATTAACAGGGTCAAAACATCATCCTTAGTGCCAAAAGACGTAATATCATTCTGAAATGTTCCTATATCAATCAATACTCGCTGTCCGCCCAGCATTAGCACAATATCATCTTTCAATCCATCCATATTGATTTCGATATATTTTTTCAGGCTTTCAAAAGTTTCCGTCTGTGTCCAGTAATTCCTGACACGCCTGTAGATTACTGCTTTCATGACGGAATTGGGATTATAAACCGAATCCAGGTCTTCAAACGTATAGCCGTCATACCACTGCTTCATATTTTCAAAATCGACATTATAATCATTACATAAAGTGATGACCTCTTGTTCAGTAAATCCAATATACTCCGTCAATGCCAGCGGCTCTGTCATAGAAAACTCCGCAAAATCAGTTAACGCAGACTCAGTACCGTATTTCTTGATAGGGAGAATTCCGGTCATATAGGCAGCGGCTATTGTTTTGTCAGTAGCTGTTCCGCCCTTAAAAAGCCCTCGTAGCAGCTGAATGTATTCATGCTGCAATACTTCATCATCCTTTGCTTCCCTAAAGATAGCATCACACTCATCTATAATAACAATAAATTTATTACCAGTTTTATTACTAATAGAAAAAAGTGCATCTGCTAACACGTTTTCCTGCTCTTTTACGCAGGAAAGGTAAGCTTCCTCAAGCTCATTAATCACTTTATTTTGAATGTCGCATACAACCGTCCTTATGGATGCTGCAGTTGATATGAAACGCGTAATGTCAAGATAAATCACATCATATTTGTTAATATGTTTAAGAAACGTTTTTCCCTTCTCTGCTATCTCCAACCCTTCAAAAAGCTTTTTCGAATCACAGCTCTTATCATAGTAAGCGCATAACATCTTCGCAGCAAAGGACTTGCCAAAGCGACGGGGACGGCTGAAACACGTAAGCTTTCTTGGAGTGTTGATTGTACTGTTCACATATTCAATCAATCCAGTCTTATCAACATAAGTTCCGTTTATGATTGTCTGAAATCCTTCGTTACCGGGATTCAAATAAAGCCCCATGTGTTTCTCCTTTCTAGTACACCGGACAAAAAGTAACTGCGTAGATTGCGACGCATATTTTTTCGATGGTGCAGGTCAAAAAACGACGGCGTAGCGGGGTGCTGCGTGCCGGTGGCACGCGTTAAGCACCGACCGAAACGGAGTGTAGACCGCCTAGGCTTTTTGACCTGTGCAAGCGGAAAAATAGGCTAGCAATGTACCCAGTTAATTTTTGAACGGGGTACTAGCAGCCCTTCCGCCCCAACCAATCCCATACGATTCCATCAGGCATAGCACCTGGGATGTCATTTCCGCTTTCTTATATGGTTCACAGCATAAAACAGCTGTTCATACCCCCAGAATCCACAGATGGTATCTTACATCCGAATCCTGGCATTAAAATCTACTTCCCCGGATATGTAACGACCGCCTCAACATCATACCCCTTCAGCAAATCGCGCCCTTTCAGCCCAGCCAGCTCCATCAGGAATACAATCTTGACCACTTCGCCGCCCAGCTCTTCAATCAGCTCCACGGCCGCCTTCATCGTGCCGCCGGTCGCAATCAAATCGTCAATCATGACCACACGCTGTCCCGGTGTCACGGCATCCTTGTGAATCTCAATCGTCGCAGTGCCGTATTCCAGATCATAGGTCTTGGAAATCGTCTCACGCGGCAGCTTGCCTGCCTTGCGCACCGGCACGAACGGCTTGTGCAGCAGATACGCCACCGGCATACCGAAAATAAATCCGCGCGACTCCGTACCCGCAATCACGTCAAACTCCACACCATCCAGGAGCTTTACCAGCTCGTCAATTGCCAGTTGCAGCCCATCCGGGTCGTGAATCACACTGGTCACATCTCGGAAAATAATCCCCGGCTCCGGAAAATTCGGGATACTGCAAATGTAATCTTCCAACTTTTTCATCTGTTTGTCCTCACTTTTTATTATTTTCAACGCTGAATGCACTTCTTTCTGTATCATACAAACTTATTCAAATTCGCATCGTAATGATAATCCATCTGTTCCAGCTTCGCAGTCAGCTCGTCCTTGTCCACCATATACGCCTCCGCCAACTCGTCCAGCGACGGATAATTGTCCCGCAGCTGCGTATTCACACAGCTCAGAAGCATTACCGGATCTTTGGGTAAATTCATGATAATCCTCCTCTTCCAACCGAATATGTTCATTATACAGCATGCGACAGAAAAAATCCACAATTATTTCCCAAATTACAAGTTGAACATAGGACATTTTTGTGGTATCCTATACAAGAAGGAGAATTTATTATGACCAAGACTACTACCTTATATGAGGGAAGGAAACTTACGTCCGAGCAGATTCGCATGATAGAAGATGCCAAGAACAAACCTATCGTTTACGATGAAGATTCTCCTGAACTAACACCAGCGATGGAGAAAGCATTTTTGCTCGCTGCAAAAAACAGAAACAGATATCGCAACATTTCCTAAAACATGTCAAAATACTTTAAAAAATGTAACTGTCCGGATTCAGATGCGAATTCTGAATCCGAATAGATGCAAATAATCATATTATAGAGGAGGCATTACTATGGCAAACAGATTCATCCTTAACGAGACTTCCTATCACGGAGCTGGGGCTGTGAAGGAGGTCGCAACAGAAGCTATCGCACGCGGATTTCAGAAGGCTTTCGTGTGCTCAGATCCGGACCTGGTAAAGTTCGGCGTAACGAAGAAGGTACTTGATATCTTAGATGGCGCAGGGCTCTCTTATGACCTGTATTCCAACATCAAGCCGAACCCGACCGTTGAGAACGTGCAGACGGGTGTAGAAGCATTCAAGGCATCCGGCGCGGATTACATCATTGCAATCGGCGGCGGTTCCTCCATGGATACCGCAAAGGCAATCGGCATCATCATCGCAAACCCGGAGTTTGCGGATGTGGTCAGCCTGGAGGGTGTTGCTCCGACGAAGAATAAGTGCGTCCCGATTTTCGCAGTTCCGACCACGGCAGGCACAGCTGCTGAGGTTACGATTAACTACGTAATCACTGATGTAGAGAAGAGCCGCAAGATGGTATGCGTAGACCCGAAGGATATCCCGGTTGTTGCATTCGTAGACCCGGATATGATGTCCACGATGCCGAAGGGACTGACGGCTGCTACCGGAATGGACGCTCTGACCCACGCAATCGAGGGCTACATTACCGCAGGCGCATGGGAACTGTCCGATATGTTCCATCTGAAGGCGATTGAGATTATCTCCCGCTCCCTGCGCGACGCAGTTGCGAACACACCGGAGGGACGCGCGGATATGGCACTCGGCCAGTACGTAGCAGGCATGGGCTTCTCCAATGTAGGACTTGGCATCGTTCACTCGATGGCTCATCCGCTCGGCGCACTCTATGACACCCCGCACGGTGTTGCAAACGCAATCATCCTCCCGACCGGCATGGAGTACAACGCACCGGTAACCGGCGAGAAATATCGTGAAATTGCACGCGCGATGGGCGTAAAAGGCGTTGACGATATGACGCAGGAAGAGTATCGCAAAGCAGCAATTGACGCTGTGAAGCAGCTGTCAAAGGATGTCGGCATCCCGGCTGACCTCAAGGACATCGTGAAGGAAGAGGACATCCCGTTCCTGGCACAGTCCGCTTACGACGATGCATGCCGTCCGGGCAACCCGCGCGAGACAAGCGTAGAGGAGATTACGGAGCTGTATAAGTCGCTACTGTAAAATTCTCATATGAACCGATATGCGCCCTACATATGTACCACAAAACACGAAATTTGTATGGGCGCATTCGGCATTCCTGAATGAATGTCTCTGCTAACACAGAGACGAATCTTATATGGTAAGAAAAGCGATTTGCACTACTCTTTATTCGTTTAGGTATATTTTTAAGGTAATGAAACGCCCCGATGCTGTATGCTGTACCTTTTTACAATATATAGCCCGGGGTGTTTTCTGATATGTCACTTTTTAATTGCACATGCATTATACAAAGGAAGAATTCTTGTATACATTTAATACCACAGCAACAAAAGGTACTAAAGAAACGCATAAAAGTATCATTATAAACATAAGGCAAGGAATCACATGGAAGAAGCAAATAATAACCTGATTATAATCGCACATATCCACACACCCTTTTCAGAAAAGTTCGGCATCCCACGCCAGAGCGGTCTGGTGCCTTCGCTGCGCGGTGAAATACACTTCGAGGGTACCTACCGCAACCCGGATGCCATAAGGGGAATTGAGGAATTTTCTCATTTATGGTTATTATGGGGATTCACCGAGTCCAAAAGGAAGCCGCGCAGTTCCCAATACACACAGGAAACATCCGCCGCTGTAGATTCGAATCTCTCCGGATCAGCCATCACATCAGGGAAAGCATCAGGAGAAGCTACAGGGGAAGCAAATAATATTGACGCAGGCAACAAATCTCATCCATCCATACCGCTAACAGTGCGCCCGCCGCGCCTCGGCGGTCAGGAACGAAAAGGTGTATTCGCCACGCGATCCCCTTACCGTCCAAACTCCATCGGGCTCTCCTGTGTAGAATTACTTGCGGTTGAGTATGAACCCGACGGTTCTCCCATACTCATTGTCGGAGGAGCTGACTTACTTGACGGCACACCCATTTATGACATCAAGCCTTATCTGCCTTACGCGGACTCGCACCCAAATGCCCGTGGCAGCTTCGGGGAAGCCCATAGTGCGGATCGAATTGCTGTCGTTTTCCCAGAGGAACTGCTTACCCGGCTGCCGGAATCGCTGCGTGAATCCGCAATCGAGGTACTTGCACAGGACCCACGTGCGGCGTACCAGAAAAAAGAAGGATTTGTTTATGGGATGAAATTTTATGAATATGATATACGTTTTACCGTTTCAGAACATATCCTTAAAGTGGTAGACGTTATCAATTCAAGCTCAACAAATTCTCATATAAAGTAAAGATTTGAAACTTTTATTTTTCATCATTTTTAGTCTCTGTTTTGGCAGGTATAGTCGCCTACTATATCTGCAAATGGCTGGATGGAGACAAATAACCGGTAGCCAGCCTTGGGATTAAAACACCCACCCAAAACGAAATAGAAGGACCCGGAGTCGCAACCTCCAGATCCTTCTTCTCACCATCATAATTCTCACATCATTTTGTCCGATAACATTATAATATATGCTCCCACATATTCAAGCATAATCTTAGGTTAAAAATATGCATAAACAGGCATGCTGTCAACCAACTAATGATACACGTCCACCAATTTACGCTCAAATTCCTTAGCATCTCTCCAACAAGATATCCGGTGCATCATTCTCCCGATAGTTCTCCGACCGAAGCCCCAGCAGCTGCTCTGCACGCTCCACTTCCTCCTGTGTCGGGGTCGGCACACCCTCCAGCGGATAGGGAATGTTCAGATTCTTCCACTTGAAGAGTCCCAGCGTATGGTACGGCAGAATCTCCGCACGTGAAACTGTCTTCAGCGTACCCAAAAACTCGCGCAACTGAATCAAGCTATCCTCATCGTCAGTCACTCCCGGCACCAGGACGTGGCGAATCCACATCTCCTTGCCATTGTCCGATAAGAACTGCGCCATCTGAAGGATATTCTCATTCGTCCACTTCGTCAGCTCCTTATGCTTCTCCAAATCCATCTCCTTGATATCAAGCATGAACAGATCCGTCACTTCCATCAGCTCACGAAACTTGCTGATCCACGGCTCCTCCAGCGTAAACGGATTGCCCGCCGTGTCAATCGTGGTATGCACCTTGTTCTTCTTCAGGAGCTTGAAGAACTCCGTCACGAACTCCACCTGTAGAAGCGGTTCGCCGCCACTGACCGTCACGCCGCCGTCGATTTCACCATTTAAGTTCTTGCCCCAGTAATTCTTGTAGCGGATGACCTTGTTATACAATTCCTGCGGAGTCACGAGCTCCCCAACCTCTGTATTCCAGGTCTCCGGATTGTGGCAGAACTTGCAGCGCATATGGCATCCCTGTAAAAATACTACGTAGCGTACTCCCGGTCCATCCACAAGGCCAAAAGTCTCGTAGGAGTGAATTTTACCTTTTAATACTTCGTTATTTTCCATATTGCCCCCTTATAAAAAATGTTGGTTCCACACCGCAGCGCGGAACCAACATTATTCTAACCAATCAGTTACAAATTAATCTGGTGATTACAGCTTAGCATGGAATGTTCTGGAGATAACATCCATCTGCTGCTCTCTGGTCAGGTCGATGAACTTAACTGCATATCCGGATACACGGATGGTGAAGTTCGCATACTCTTCCTTCTCCGGATGCTCCATAGCATCCTGCAGCTTCTCGATACCGAAT
>X287_Common_Brushtail__coassemble_221_pt1 | contig 11458 bp, 7 predicted proteins | sample X287_Common_Brushtail__metabat2_low_PE_001 | metagenome-assembled genome bin X287_Common_Brushtail | reverse complement strand
GTGATATCCTGACCTTATAATGGTAATTATGGTTGAGATGCTGCATCAGAATTTACAGGAAGGATGAATTATGAGAAATCGAGTAATAGCAATGATGATGGTTGCAGTAATGGCAGTTTCGCTTACCGCATGTGGCGGCAGCAGCAGTGACAGCGAGCTCGGGACAGAAGCAGAGGATGGCGGGGCTTCCGGTTCTTCGGATTCTTCAGGCTCTTCGGGGTCGACATCAGCGAACCGGACTGCGAATCCGAGCGTGGCGAGCATGGATATGGATATTGATGCCTCTTCGCTCGTGGAGCTGTGTGATTACAGCGCGGTGGAGATTACACTGGAAGGGTCTTACACCATGACGGACGAGGAGATGGATGAGGTGGTCCTTTCGGACCTGCTTTATTATGGGCTCGGCTATGTAGAGGTGACCGACCGCGATACCGTGGAAGAGGGTGACGTGGTGAAGGTGGATTACACCGGTTATCTGGATGGAGAGGCGTTCGACGGCGGCAGCGCGACGGGCGCGATGGTTGAGGTGTCGGATGATTCCGGTTATATCGACGGCTTCGTGGACGGGCTTGTGGGCGCGACAGTCGGCGAGACGCTTTCCTATGAGGTGACCTTCCCGGATACCTACAGCAACAACGAGGACCTGGCAGGACAGACGACCACCTTCGAGTTCACGGTTTACGGGATTTACAGGAGCGCGGAGACACTCGAGGAAGCGGAGGAAGTGATTACGGATGAGGAAGTGGAGGAGCTGTTCGGAGATTACTTCAGCACCTTGGATGAATTCATCGACTATGAGATCAGCTATATGGAGTATTATATCGAAAGCAACCTCTACAGCAGCACGGTTTCCGCGATTAAGGATTACATGCTGGAGAACTGCACGGTGACGGTTCCGGAGGATTACCTGGACGCACGCGTGACCGAGTACCTGATTATGTTCGAGTCGGACAATCTCGTAGATGATTACGAGGATTATGACCTGGAGACATTCCTGGATGAGTACTATGGCATCGAGCTGGAGGATGCGATGGACAGCTGGACGGCCACGCTGGAGGAACAGATTTCCTATGAGCTTATTTTTGCGGCGGTTGCGGAAGCGGAAGGCATCGAGCTCGACGAGGACGGATATGAGACCTTCATTTCCAATATTGTCTCATCGGATTCCTATGATTTCGACAGCGAGGACGACCTGTATTCCTATTATGGGGCCGGCGATACGGAGAACGGCGAGGAGTATATGCGCATGCTGTACGTGATGAACCTGGCAATCGACGCGGTTTATGAGAATACCACGGTGACCATCGTGGATGACGAAGAGGAGACCGAGAAAGCAGAAGCAGCTACGGAAGAGCTGACGGAGGAAGTTACAGAGTAGGATTTGATTTGGAAAATGCCAAAGTAAGCCTTTGGCTTGAGAAAAGCTGTAGAGTAGGCTTCCCACTTGGGAGAAGCCTGCAAGAAGGCTTACATGTGACTTTATAGATTTGATGGGGCTGCGGTGCAGCCTCCGTCTGCAATTCATGAAAGCAGAGCCCAGAGGTCATTGTGAGGGAAGGGGCTTAAAAAGAAGTGTTAATATGGGAAGAAAGCAGGTACGAAGGATATGGATTTGGTGAATATCAGAGATATCTTCCGGGATACGGACCGGTATGCCGGACAGGAGATTACGGTGGGAGGCTGGGTGCGCTCGAACCGCAGCTCGAAGAATTTCGGATTTCTGGTGGTGAATGACGGGACGTTCTTCACGCCGATTCAGGTGGTGTATGCGGATGCGCTGGAGGATTATGCGGAGATTACGCGCATCAATGTCGGCGCGGCGGTGATTGTGCGCGGCACGCTCGAACTGACGCCGCAGGCGAAGCAGCCGTTTGAGATACAGGCGGCTCAGGTGACGCTGGAGGGCGCATCGACACCGGACTATCCGCTTCAGAAGAAGCACCACAGCTTCGAGTACCTGCGCACGATATCGCATCTGCGCCCGCGTACGAATACCTTCGAGGCTGTGTTCCGTGTGCGTTCCCTTTGTGCCTATGCTATTCACCGTTTCTTCCAGGAGCGTGATTTTGTGTACGTGCATACGCCGATTATCACGGGAAGCGACTGCGAGGGAGCCGGGGAGATGTTCCAGGTGACTACGATGGATCTGGCAAATGTGCCCAAAGATGTCGAGGGCAAGGTGGACTATACGCAGGATTTCTTTCATAAGCAGACGAACCTGACAGTTTCCGGTCAGCTGAATGCAGAAACCTTCGCCTGCGCATTCAAGAATGTCTATACCTTCGGTCCAACTTTCCGCGCGGAGGATTCGAACACGACCCGCCACGCGGCAGAGTTCTGGATGATTGAGCCGGAAATTGCGTTTGCGGACCTAAGTGACGATATGGATTTGGCGGAAGCGATGCTGAAGTATGTGATTTCCTATGTGCTGGAGCATGCGCCGGAGGAGATGGCGTTCTTCAATTCCTTCGTGGACAAGGGACTTTTAGATCGCCTGCAGAATGTGCTCGACCATGAATTCGTGCGCATCACCTACACGGAGGCAATCAGGCTCCTCGAGCAGAACAATGAGAACTTCGAATACAAGGCCAGCTGGGGCGCGGACCTTCAGACGGAGCATGAGCGCTACCTGACGGAGCAGGTCTATAAGTGCCCGGTTTTCGTAACGGATTATCCGAAGGAGATCAAGGCATTCTATATGAAGCTTAACGACGACGGCAAGACGGTAGCAGCAGTGGACTGCCTCGTGCCGGGCATCGGCGAGATCATCGGCGGCAGCCAGCGTGAGGACGATTACGATAAGCTGCTGGCACGTATCCGTGAGCTGGGGCTCTCCGAGGAGGATTATAGCTTCTATTTGGATCTGCGCCGTTATGGAACCGCAAGGCACGCGGGCTTCGGGCTCGGCTTCGAGCGCTGCGTGATGTACCTGACCGGGATGGCGAACATCCGCGACGTCGTGCCATTCCCACGGACGGTGAATAACTGTGAATTATAGTTTATTCACGTCTCGGATGCGCATGCGAAGCATACGTGGTTTGCGCTGTATGGGAGGAGACGTGAATAGAACATTAAAAAACAGATTGAAATGTGATTACAAGAGTGTTATAATATAGAAAAGAGAGGTTCACACGGCGAGCGGTGAGGCCGCATGGCTTGTAGTATGATGATGAAGGCTTATTGAGTCAGGGAGGGACTTGATACAGCCGGATGCAGGTGAAAGGAGGATGGACATGAGGAAAGATGCTTGGAAGCGCATGCTGGCGTTTGTGCTGGCGTTTACGATGGTGGTTTGCGATGCCGGGTTGTCGAATCTGGTATACGCAGCAGAGGATGAAGCAGAGGCTGAGGTGGTTTCCGTAGAGGCACTTGCTTCGGATGAAGCAGATACGGAGGATGAGGATGCGGTTGCGGAATTAGATGCGGAGACGTATCTGAAGGAACAGTTGACTGCGGCATGGGATGCCGGGCTTTCGTATGTAGATTTGGATGCGGACAGCTATGAGGTGAGCCCGGAGCTGCTGGATGAAGTATATGAGGATTATCTGACTTATAATTATAAGTATTTCTACGTATACGAAGGTTACAGGATTTCCGGCTATGATAATGATGGCGATGGTTCTGTGGATCAGATTACCACGGTATGGATTACCTATGGCCTGGAAGACGGATTGTATGGCACCGTTATGACAAAGGATGAAGAAGGTAATCTGGTATATGCGACGACAACAGATGAAGAAGGCAAGTCTGTATATGAGACGGAAGACTTGACTGAGACCCAGCTTTCTGATATCGAATCAATGCAGGATGAGCTTACAGCAGTCATTGAGGCAGTTGTGGCTGGTGCGGATTCGGGCTGGACAGATGTGGAGAAGGCGTTGTATTTGAATGATTATTTGGCGGAAAACTGCCAGTATGACCAGAACGCTTATGAGCAGGATAATACGACGGAGCGTATGCCATTTACCATTTACGGTGCGTTGGTCAATCAGATCTGTGTATGCCAGGGATATGCGAGGGCGTTTGTGATTTTGGCCAATGCACTGGACTTGGAGGCAGAACTGGTAGACAGCGCATCGCTTGGCCATGAGTGGAATGCGGTGAAGATTGATGGCATCTGGTATATGCTCGATGTGACTTGGGACGATCCGGTCAAGACAACTCGTGTATCCACACCGGGTGAGCAGGTGAATGATACGATCGGCAAGCTGTCCCATGAATACTTTTTAAAGAGCCTGGATTATTTCTGTGACGGTACGTTGGACCAAACGACGCATTTGGACGAGGATGACTGGACATTTACCGGTGGTCTTTCCGCATCGGATATTACGGGGGATGCATACGATTCTTTCGTATGGGATGATGTGAGAACTCCGTTTATCTATGATTCATCAAGCGGCACATGGTATGCAATGGTTGCGCCAGAGGATGAGGATGCTACTTCTACCAGTGACCTGGATACAACCGGAACAGTTTACGCATTTAAGTTCGCCTTAGATGGCGCAGTTGTGACCTATACCCAGACGGAGCTCTTTACGGTAAAGGATGTATGGCAGGATGAAACCTTAGGTTACCTGAAAATAGGTCAGTATGGGCTGGATTATTACGATGGATGCCTGTACTATACTACAACAGATACGATATATGTATATGATATCGAGGAAGGCGAGAGCACGTATTATTATGGGCTGACGGATGCCCAGCTGGAGTGCGGCGATATCTATGGCATACAGATTGATGAGGATGGCACGATTTATGCGCAGCTTTCCAAGAGTTATAATAATGTAGGAACTGTTGTGGCACTTTGCAACGTGGAAAATGGGCGGGAGTCGATTGCCAATGCCACAATTACGCTGTCGGCTGCATCCTTCGGTTATATCGGCGAGGATCAGAAACCGGCCGTCACGGTTACGGTTACAGTGGATGGTGAAAGTGAGACACTCGAAGAAGGCACGGATTACCGTCTGGAGTATCCGGAAGACATGAAGAACGCGGGAACGAAGACCATTACAGTTACCGGTATCGGTGAATACAATGGGACTGCAACCGTGACGTATACGATTGAGAAGGTGAACATCAGCAGCTCGGACGTAAACGGCATGGCATCAGGACTCGAAATGACCTATGGCCAGACCAGGACGCCGTATACGACTTATACGGACTCTGATGGGAACTCCCATTCCCTGACGACAAGCAAGAACCAATCAGGGGATGAAAGCATTGTAACCATTATCGATGGCGAAATTGAGGCGGTTGGCGTTGGCAGCACGACAATCTACTATTATATTGGAGAGGATGAGAATTACAATTACATTGAGCTTCCGGTTACGGTGAGCCGTGCAAATCAGACGGTCAGCACAGTGGGTAATAGCGCAATCACCTACGGATTGTCCGCTACGGTGTCGGCTTCTACGACAGGAGACGGTGAGATTAGCTTTGCTTCCAGTGATACATCGGTTGCATATGTGGAGACGCAGAGCAATGGGACGTATAAGCTGATCACCGCAGGTGTGGGCGAAGCGACGATTACCGTTACCGCATCACAGACGGCTCATTATAACAGTGATTCCGCGTCATTTGTTGTAACGGTAAATCAGGCATCACAGTCACTCAGTATCAAGACGCAGGGGTCTACGAGCATTTATGCAGGTGATAAAACGACTTGGGCGTTTGCATCGACCGGTGATGGAACCATTACTTACAAATCGAGCGATACCAGTGTTGCTACGGTTTCCTCTTCTGGCGTGGTGACCGGCGTGTCGGCAGGAACAGTAAAAATCACGGCCGTGGCAAATGCAAATTCGAATTATACTGCTTCCACAGCAGCGACGGTGACCATGCTGATTCTTCCTGCGGCGACTTCCAGCATTAGCCTGTCCAGTGCTTCGACGGGTGTGAAGATCACCTGGAAGGAAGTAGCAGGTGCGGATGGATATTATATCTACCGTGGTACCAGCTCCAATCCTTTTGCGCAGGTGACAAGCGGGTCTACTGTGACTTACACGGACACCAATTCCAAGACCAGCGGAACCACGTATACCTACAGGGTGACTGCATACATGAATTATTCTTCGGGAGTGGTGCTGGGCAAGGAGTCTTCTTCGAAGAGTATTAAGTACCTGTCACAGGGCAGCATTTCAAGCCTGACGAATGCAGCGAGCGGCGTGACGGTGAAGTGGAGCAAGGTGACAGGAGCGAGTGGCTACTATATCTACCGTGGCAGCACGAAGGTGGGAACGGTTACGAGCGGTTCCACAACGAGCTGGACGGATACAGCAGTGAAGAGCAAGAGCGGTACGACCTATAAGTATTACGTAGTGGCATATTCGGGAAGCTACACAGGAGCGAAGTCCTCGGCGAAGAGCATCAAGCGCCTGATTCAGGGAACCGTGTCGAGCCTGACGAATGCAGCGAGCGGTGTGACAGTGAAGTGGAGCAAGGTGACAGGAGCGAGTGGCTACTATATCTATCGCGGCAGCTCAAAGGTGGGGACAGTTAAGAGTGGTTCCACAACGAGCTGGACGGATACAGCAGTGAAGAGCAAGAGCGGTACGACCTATAAGTATTACGTAGTGCCATATTCGGGAAGCTACACAGGAGCGAAGTCTTCGGCGAAGAGCATCAAGCGCCTGACACAGGGAAAAGTGTCAAGCCTGACGAATGTATCGAGCGGCGTGACGGTGAAGTGGAGCAAGGTATCCGGTGCGAGCGGTTATTATATCTACCGTGGCAGCACGCAGGTGAAGAAGATTACGAGTGGTTCCACGACGAGCTGGACGGATACGGGCGTGAAGAGCAAGAACGGCACGACTTATACCTATTATGTAGTTCCTTATTCAGGAAGCTATAAAGGGGCGAAGTCATCCGGTGTGAAGACGGTGCGCCTGACTGCAGTGACGCTTTCCTCCGTGAAGAATTCTTCATCGAAGGCAATGACAGTTACGTATAAGAAGAATTCTAAGGCTACCGGATATGTGATTGAGTATTCGACATCGAAGAGCTTCACGAGCAGCACAACCAAGTCGGTAACGATTAAGAGTGCTTCCACCTTGTCGAAGAAGATTACGAGCCTGACGAAGAATAAGACCTATTACGTACGTGTGAAAGCTTATAAGACGGTCAGCGGAACGAAGTATTATTCGGCATACAGCAGCACGAAATCGGTGAAGATAAGCAAGTAAACGACAATTCATCCAAACGGCCTGCGCGGGAAATGCGCAGGCCGTAAAGAGGCATGATTTTATGATATGTGATAAAAATAGTCATCAGCATAATGCATTTTGTACGTTTTGTTTAAAATAGTACTTGCAATTACAAATCAAGTGTGATACACTTTGATTTGGTATCAAAAAATTGTAAAGAACGTGCGTAAAGATAGAAATGGCGCATGGCGAGGATACCGGAATACTAAGGGAGATTGCATGAAGGGTTTCAGAGAGAAGGTTGCACTCATTATACTGGCAGTATTGGTTGTTGTTGTGGTTCTGATGCTGGTGCTCCTGTTGGTGCTTCGTTCAGGTAATGAAGAGGAGCCGTCGCAGCTGGTGTATGAGACATCAGAATTTGAGACCGAAGAACTGGAAGAGGTTTTGGTCAGTTATAATGGGAAGCATTATCGTTATAACGAGAGTCTGAGTGTATACCTTCTGCTGGGTATCGATAAGGATGGCATAGTAGAAGAAGCTGAGGATTACCTGTCAGGAGGTCAGTGCGATGCGATTTTCCTGTTAGTGGCAGATGAGGATACCGAAGAGTTATCCATTGTCTCTGTCCAGCGCAATACTATGACAGATGTGGAGACCTATGCGGCGAACGGAGTTTATATGGGCACGAAGACCTATCAGATTTGCGTGCAGCATGGGTATGGCGATGGCATGGAGTTCAGCTGTGAACTCACAGTAGATGCGGTGTCGAAGCTCTTTTACAATCTGGAGATTGATGGTTATCTGTCCATTAATATGGGCGGAATCCCAGCGCTGTACGATGCGGTGGGTGGTGTGACGGTAGAAGTGCTGCAGGATTTGAGTTACCCGGATGCGGGCGTAGAGCTTACCGCCGGAGAGACGGTTACACTTACTGGCACGGAAGCGTATTATTATATGCGTGGACGAGACATTGATGAATTTGACAGCGCATCCGACAGGCTGCGGAGGCAGGAGCAGTATATTGGAGCTTTCTTCCGCCAGCTGAGGAATACGGTTGGCAGCGACATCCTTGCCATGCTGGATATCTACTCTGCGGTAGAGGATTATCTGGTTACGGATTTGGATGTGGCAGAGGTGCTTGGTGAGCTGGCCGGGTATGAGTATAGTGATGACAATCTGTATACCACTCCCGGTGAAACGGTTGTGGATGATGCTGGCCTGCATGAAGAGTTTCATTTGGATGAGGATGCTTTTTATGAGTTGTGCCTGGAAGTCTTCTATGAAGAAGTAGAAGAGTAATGATATCTCACAGAGAAGCGGTCGACCGGTTCTTCTGTTTGATATAAAACCACATGATTACATGAAGGAAGGAGGATGATTGACATGAAAAAGAAATTGGCAGCAGTACTTGCAGGTGTTATGGTCCTGACAATGGGCATGGCAACTGTATTTGCCCTTGGCTCAAGCGAAACAACTGATGAAGGCTATGATGCTGTTTCTGGACTGGTATCTGAAACAGATACAGTAGACGCTGTTGGCGCAGGCGAAGCAACTGTAACAGATAATGGAGATGATACGTATACCATCGTTGTTGATGAAGCAGATGCTGAAACGCTTGGTCTTGTAGATGGTGAGACCTATTATATTTACGTTGACGGCGTTGCTGTAGAGGCGGTTTATACGGAAGGCGTTGGATTCGTTGTTAGCGCAGATGATGTTACGCTTGAAGATGGCGATGTTATCACCGTAGAGGTTTATACTGTAACATCTGAAGAAGAGAGCGAAGAGCCAAGCGAAGGTTCCGAAGAGCCAAGCGAAGGTTCCGAAGAGCCGAGCGAAGGTACAGGTTCTGAGACAGCTGGCACTGCAGATTCTGGGTCTTCTTCGACTACGAGCGGTGGTTCTACGACTTCTGACAAGACCGGTGCAGCAGCAGCTCTTCCGATTCTTGCAGTAGCAGCACTTGCTGGCGTTGTTGTATGTGGCAAGAAGGTTAAGTTTTACGAGTAAAACATGAATTGATCTGATCAGATTGATTCACACGATATGTGATTTGCATTTTTAATTAATTAAAAAATTCTTTCGTTTAAACACATGTGGTTAAGTAATCCAGGACATTCTTATGTTCTGGATTACTTTTAGAAAAAAATGCAGTAAAGAGTAAGAAAAGTAAAGTAAAGAAAAATAGAAGCTTCCTGTGGTCTTGCAGGCGGAATTGGGTTGAAAGATATCAGAAGAGGTTCGCGTATGAGCAGAGAGTCACGGACAAAGGGAAAGAAAAGCAGTAAGTTCTTCATCTATCTGGTCATGATGATTGTACTTTTGGTTGTGTTAATTGCGCTGATTGGTGTCATGCTGTACCAGCAGTGGCGCAATAACCAGATGGAAGAGAATTTCAGTGAATTAAGAACGGAAACAACGACGGAAGAGCCGATGGAGGTCATTGCGGTGACGGAGACGGAGATTGATGGTACAGAATCGGTTGTGACCATGACACTCGGCATTCCTCAACTGGAGCTGGACTGGGATGCGATTCTGGCGGAGAATAGCGATATCTATGCCTGGATTTATATCCCGAATACGAATGTGGATTATCCGGTCCTGCAGCATCCGACGGAGGATAGCTATTATCTGTCACATAATCTGGATGGCAGTGAAGGATACCCGGGCTGTATCTATACCAATCTGTCGAACAGCAAGGAGTTTACCGATTCGGTTACCGTATTGTATGGTCATAATATGCGTAATGGTACGATGTTCCGTACGCTTCATTATTTTGAAGAGGAAGACTTCTTTAATGAGAATGAATATATTTATGTGTATCTGCCGGATGGGGAGGTTCTGGTTTATCTGATTTATTCTGCCGGAACGTATTCGGATCTGCACATTATCAATAATTTCGGGTGTGACGCAAAGGGGCTGAAGGCATTCCTGGCGGATTTTGAGGATAGCACGCAGATGAGTACGCATACGCGTGATGGTGTGGAGATTGATTACAAAACAGACCGCGTGATAGTACTGTCTACCTGCATCGGCGGGCAGGATACGAGACGGTACCTGGTGCAGGGCGTGGTCATCTACGACGGCGTTCCGGATGGCGAGAGCGTAGAGGTGGAGGTCGATGAGACATCGCTGGTGGATGATACTGCGGATGAACCGGAAGAAGAGACGGGAGAAGCAGTAGAGTAGAGACGGTAGAGTTGAAACAGCTCGACACGTGATAAAGCGGCATTATGCAGGAGTATCTGTCATAGTGCCGCTTTTTGTATGTATCGAGCTGAGATGGATTTTTGCAGCGGATGCTGCATTAGCTCGCTTGCCAGGCATGAGGCGAAGAATTTGACTTATGCCTGGCTTTAAAGGCGGTTAAGAATTATCACTGTAACAACAAGTCCATCAGATACGAGTACACCTCCATCGTCTGGCTGCGCCAGTTGGCACAGGCAGCCTGGGCCTGTGCACGGTCGGGGACGGAGAGTGTCAGGTCGATGATGGGGGTGCCGTCATCCCGGATGGACTGGCAGCGGACGGCGTAGGTGCCGCCGGTTGCCTTATAGTAATTGGCTATTACGGAATTCTCTTCGCGCAATGCCACCTGCCGCCGGCGGAAAAACTCCGCGACATCGTCTGCTATCTGGTTGGAGATTCGCTCCCGGAATAGCTTGAGGGTCTCCGTCCCGGCATTCGTCAGGCGGTAGAGGTTCTTCGCGTGTGTCGGGGTTGCCTGAATCAAATCCGCGTCTGCAAGGTCATGCAGGGCATTCTGCACCTGGAAATAATCTGCGTAATCTTTCTCAAGGAAAAAGTCGGTAATCTGAGTATCCGTCAGAGGACAATCCGCCTTGTGGATCATATATAAGATTGTGATTTTGTACGTAATTGACGGTTCGGACACGAGTTCCCCTTTCTGTTCCCTGTTAGTGTTCAATGATATGTAATACTGCAAACCCTGTTACGCAGATAGTGTGTTAATGTTATTATACAGTTAATACAACACTGTTGTTGTACAGGTAATTGCATTATGGATGTTGCATAGATGATGAGCCACAGGTAAAGTGTTATGATATCTGTGGCTTATAATTTTGCGCCGGTATTACTTCTTATGTTGCCTATAGGAAAGTGCAGTATTCGGAAGGTTTAGCGAGTTACATGCGACTTCACTGCTTCGCTTACCACCTGAGATACACGTGGGTCGAATGGCTCCGGCATTACGTAATCCTCGCATAATTCCTCATCGCTGACAAGAGAAGCGAGTGCCTCTGCGGCTGCGAGCTTCATCTCTTCGGTAATCTGCGGTGCGCGTGCTTCGAGTG
>X287_Common_Brushtail__coassemble_219_pt1 | contig 11515 bp, 10 predicted proteins | sample X287_Common_Brushtail__metabat2_low_PE_001 | metagenome-assembled genome bin X287_Common_Brushtail | reverse complement strand
CCGCCAAATGCTGCTTTCGTACGATTGGATACATATTTGCCCTCCATCACTTCTAATATACTATGAAAGTCCAAGAGTTCAAGCCGTCAGGCGTAGAACGATTGGCAACTTTCATGCATGCCGCATGCGCCTCGGCATAACTTTCATGCTTTGTGGTACATCTATCGGGCGCATGTCGGTTTACTATGAAAAATAAACAAGCTCGTCTTCCGGCTTCTCGGCCGGCGTGATTTCAATCGGGTAAAGCACCGGGCCCTTGCCCTTATACTCTCTTGCGAACTCCACACGGACCTCCGCCGTAATGTGAATCCAGGATCGGTGCGCAAGTTCATCTGCCCTGCTGTACTTGCACTTGAACCCCACAAAGGTCACATCCTCGATACAGCAGGTCATCACAAAACGTCCCGGCACGAAGTAACCGCGCCGCATCGTCTCCGGATTGTACACAAGCGCAAGGAAGCTGACCTTTTTGCGGTCATACTTCTTGTAATTCTCCATGGCATCCATATACCAGATGGCATAGTCCGCATCGCTTAGCTCAATCACATCCGCATTCAAATCAAACGGCAGCTCTTCCGGACGCTCGTCAATCGTGCCATCCTTGCGTTCGTAAACCACTTGAGCCCTGCGGTTGATATTCTTAATCGAGCGGCGCAAATGCCCGCGATCCGTCGCATCATCCGTGCGGTTGAAAATCACGACATCTGAAGAAAAGACCTGATCCTGCATCATCGCCCGCATATTGTTCAGGCAAAGGTCAAAAGTGGTCGAATCCACCGTCGTGAGCGTCTGCACAATCGTCCAGCCCCCCGGTAAATCTCCATCCACAATCTTCTCAATTCCCCAAGTGCCGTTGTACTCGATAAAGACCTGCTCCGGGCGATACTGCTTCTGAAGGCTCTCCAAAGTCTCCCTCGTAAAATCCTCCTCACGCTCAATCGTTGCAAGGTGGAAATTCACCGTGGCAAGCTTCGCCTCGTCATACTCCACATCGCCGTCCTCGCACATGATAATCAGGCCCCGCGCACCATCTGAGAAATTATTCTCATACAAGGTCTCCTGCACGAGGGTCGTCTTGCCACTATCCATAAAACCTGTAAACAAATATACCGGAATTTCCTCCGCCATGGTTACTCTCCTCAATTCGCTTATACTGCGCCACACATATCAAAACGCAATTCTTTCACTGCATATCTTTACTGCGTAAATCGCTGCGCATTCTTTTCACCACCGATTCTCAACAGCGAAAGAAATGCGCATTCCCCAGGTTGTTTCGTCTGAAACGCGCTATTGCGCAGCGACTTTCTGAAGGCTTCTGAGATAACTACGCCAGCCCAAATATTTCATCCAACTCGCTCTCGGAAATTCCCACGCCAATCACGCACAAACGTCCCGTATAATCCGGGCTGCCATCGCGAAGCTCATACGCGCCCGGCACCATGTCGAAGTAAATCCACTGGCCGTCCGTGCCTTCTACCATGCCCTTCGCACGCAGAATCTTCTCATCCTCGGTATAGCCCTTCAGAATCTCCTCTAAGCGAGCGCGGTCAAACTTGCGCGGAGTCTCCCTGCCCCAGCTCGTGAAAATCTCATCCGCATGGTGATGGTGGTGATGTTCATGTCCCTCATGGTCATGATGATGGTGGTGGTGTCCATGCTCTTCGCCATCTTCATCGTCATGATGATGGTGGTGGTGCTCATGCTCGTGCTCCTCGCCGTCCTCATCGTGGTCATGATGGTGGTGATGTTCGTGCTCATGCTCCTCTTCATCCTGGGCATGGCGTGCTTCCGCCATCAGCTTAATCTCCAGGTTGTCCTGTCCCTCGATGACCTCCAGAATCTTCGCTCCATCCAGCTTGTCCCACTCGGTCGTAATCACCGCAGCCTTCGTGTTCAGCTTGCGGATGGCATCCACCACGAGAGCCAGCTGGTCCTCTGTCGTCTCCTGCGTACGGCTTAAAATCACCGTCGTCGCATACTCTATCTGGTTGTTGAAGAACTCGCCAAACGCCTTCATCTGCTTTAACGCTTTCTTCGCATTCACAACCGTAACCAGTGCATTCGTCTTGACATCCTCGTCCTTCTCGAGATCAATCACCGACTTCATGACATCGGACAGCTTGCCCACGCCGGACGGCTCAATCAGAATGCGGTCCGGATGGAACCGATTCAGTACGTCATGCAGATTCTTCGCGAAATCTCCCACCAATGAGCAGCAGATGCAGCCCGAATTCATCTCAGTAATCTCAATGCCGGAGTCCTTCAGGAAGCCGCCATCAATGCCAACCTCACCAAACTCATTCTCAATCAGGACCACCTGCTCGCCAGACAGCGACTCCTCAAGCATTTTCTTGATAAAAGTCGTCTTGCCTGCTCCCAGGAATCCGGATATGATGTCAATTTTCGTCATTGTTAAAACACCTCTTTTTCTATATATCATTTTTTATTGTAACACACTCATTTATAAAAATCCATACAAAAATATAATACTTTCTTCCGGCGATTTTACATTACTAAACACCTCGACCAAACAATACAAGCTGATATGCCAGGCAGTGTCACTTCGGTCAATGTGCAGCATATAACTTTACATTACTCACTATGGCTCGCGCATCTTCCTCTTCTGCTGGCTGCCTGCCATGCGCACCAGCGCTCTGCGCGGCACAAAACGGCTTGCGAACACGCCCATGCGCATCATCACACCTGGTACGATAACCGTCTGTCCGCAGTACATTTGCTGCAGCGCATATGCCACGCATTCCCGCGCCGTGATCCCCGGCAGGGAAAAATGCACATTCGCCACCTGGTCGAACTCCGTATCCACCGGTCCCGGACACAGGCAGCCGACGTAGATGCCCGTCCCGGCCTCGCGCTGTTCCTCCGCGACCGCCTGCGTCAGGCTCGCCACATAGGACTTCGTCGCATAATAAGTCGCCATATACGGTCCGGCCGGCAGCAGGCCCGCAGAAGAAGCCACGTTCAGTATCCTTCCTGATACCATGCAGCTGCAACCCAAAGACTTGCCCTGGTTTTTTTTACATCCATGGCGGCATTCGCGAGTTGCTTCCGCACTTTCGCTGTCCGTGCAGACTTCTTTTCTTTCACTCTTAACAAGAGGGCTACGCCTGTCCGACGTGCTTTCGCATCTTTCTGGCACACTTTCATATCTGCCTGGTGTACTTCCGCACCTGTCTGGCATGCTTTCATGTCTGTCTGCCATACTTTCGCATCTGTCCTGCCCCTGCCGCAGCATCTTCTGTAGGGAAAGCTTGAAAACAAGATGCATCGCCTTCACATTCACATCAACCATCGCCAGCTCCTTGTCCGCGTCACCATCCTCGAAACGGCTGCAGTCACCGAAGCCCGCATCGTTCACCACAAGCGCCAGCTGCCTGTCGCCAATCCGATCAAAGAGCTCATAGCATGCTTCCGAAGTCGACAAATCCGCCGCGAGCACAACAGATTCTGTCCCATAATGCTCCCGCAGCTGCCGGGCCAGTCGCTCCAGCCTCTTCTCCCTGCGTGCCACCAGAATCAGCGGATACCCCATCCGCGCCAGCTGTATGGCAAACTCGCGCCCGATGCCGGAGCTTGCGCCGGTAACCAGCGCGTAATTGTTATTGTTGTTATCTTTGCACATATACATCTCCTGACAGCAGTTTCCCCACATCCCATCCATTTCCGTCACTTAGGAGCTGGAGATAAATAACTTGCGGCTACCGTTCATGGCCCTCCACCCATCATGCGCAAGTCGTGCGCAGCAATGCATAAGTTACTTATTGCCAAATTCTTAGATGCAGGTATGTATCTCGTCTACTGCGCCAAAAATTCCAGCTCCTCTGTCTCCTGCGGCTCCTGCTCGGTCACCTCTTCCGTGGCTGCCTCTTCCGCCGCAGCCTGCTCCTCTATCTCGGACTGCGTCAGGCCGGTATCGTAATAATAGGTATCCATCCAGACCGCCTGCACCACAAAACGCCTCGTCGTATTCGATCCATAGCAGGTAGACAATGTGATAATATAATCTTCGTTCGTCACTTCCACATCCGTGTTAATCTCCGACTTCGAACGGATATTGTCGAGAAGTGTCGTATAAGAATCCGACCCAATGGCCGGAATCTCATACAGCCATGAGCTGGCTTCCACGATTTCATAAGCGAAAACCTGATAACGGCGAATCTCATCTTCCAGGAATATCTGGAAATATCCATGGTCTTCCAGGTAATTGTCTTTCGTCTGCAGGTAACGGAGCGTGCCAAACATGCTGCCGTTTCTCATATTATGTCCATAGATAATCGTGTGGGCATCACTGAAATCCGGACTGTTTACCCCTTCCATGAAAACACTTCCGGCATACGCATAGGTGCCCTTGTATGTATGATGCAAATAGGTCGTGTTATCACCGGAATACATGATGGGATAGCTAATCGCAGTGTCGCCCTCCTGATACAACCACCCGACAACATCCGAATAGCGGCTCTGCAGGCTTGCAATGTCTACGCTGACCATCTCATACCAGATAGTCGCCTCTTTCGTCGACCAGTCCTGGCTGGAGGAAGAACCGTCATCCGATGCCATCCCTTCCGTACCGCCGGATACATTCGAATTCACGGTCACATAGTCCTCGGCAATCTCATCGTACTCCTGATTAGACTGCCGGTAATTCAGCAGCTGCGATCCAATCCGATATCCCGCAAAACCAATCATGGCAACTCCTACCAGGAGCAAAAGGAGATTGGGCAGCGAAAATCTCTTCTTTCCCTTACCCTCTGCGGCAGCATCCGCATCTTCCTGTTCCAAATCTACCACATTCAGTTCTTCCGGCGCATCTGCCGAATCAGCATCATTGTCTTCGGGTTCAACTGCTTCATCTACCGAAGCCGCCTTTCCGGTCACATCTGTCTCTTCTAAGCGTTTTGATTCTGCTTCTGAATCTCCCGGGTTCTCAATAGTCTCTGCATTCTTTATGCTCTCTGCATTCTCTATGCTCTCTGCATTTTCTATGCTCTCTGCATTTTCTGTGTTTTCCTGTACTACTTTGTCCCGGTTTTTATTATCTTGTTTATCCATGTGTTTCCTCGCTTGTCTCGCCTTTTGCAATAACACTCATAATCCCCTTGCCCACAGGGCATATTTCACAAGCCTGCAGGAACTTTCTCCGCGAAGCAAAGCTGTGAAGCAAATCATTCCCTAATGAAAATATCTGATAAATTACCCATGATTGCCCCAGCCACATCCGGCTTGTTCATGGAGTAAATATGGATATGATTCACTCCATTGGCGATCAGGTCAATAATCTGCTCTGTCGCGTACGCAATCCCCGCCTGCTTCATCGCCTTCGGGTCATCTGCGAACCGCTCCACGATTCGAATGAACTTCGGCGGAACCATGCTGCCGGACAGACTGCCTGCTTTCTTGATCTGTGACGCATTCGTAATCGGCATAATACCCGCCACCACCGGCACGTCAATCCTGCGCTTTAAGACCTTATACATAAAATTATAATAAATATTATTATCGTAAAAAAGCTGCGTCGTCAAAAACGAGACCCCCGCATCCACCTTTTCCTTCAGGTGGTCTAAGTCCTCTTCGATACTTGCCGCCTCCGGATGTCCTTCCGGATAGCAGGCTCCGCCGATACAGAAATCGCCGCCGCTTTCCTTAATCTCCTCAATCAGCTCAATCGCATGATGGAACTGGTTCGGAAGTGGGAAATCCACATTCTCCGGAATGTCGCCGCGCAGCGCCAGGATATTCTCAATCCCACGCTCCTGCAGCTGCGCAATCACCTCGCGCACCTTCTCCTTCGAAGAAGAGGCGCAGGTCAGATGCGCCAGCGCCGTCACCCCGCAGGCATTGATGGTATCCGCAATCTCCACCGTGTAATCGGAAGTACCGCCCGTCGCGCCATACGTACAGCTCAGCCAGGAAGGACCAATCGCCGCCATCCGCGCTGCTGTCTCCTTATAATTCTGCAATTGCGTTCCCTTCTTCGGTGGGAACATCTCGCAGGAAATCGTGATTTCGTCTTTGCTTAGTATCTCAGATATCTTCATGAGTTATTCTCCAATTCCTATTATTTCTTCCATACAACGTGTCATCATGAAATCACCATTATCTTGGCTGTTCCATACCGTTTTCTGCAAGTTTTTGTTTTAACGTATACACTATTATTCCATCCGAACCGTATCAGAACTTCCTCAGCTCATCACCCTCGTCGTCCGTGTTGCTGATGCTGCGAATCTCTACGTAATAAGAATAATCCGCATTCACCTGCACCTTGCAGCGGTCGCCCACCTTATGACCCATGATAGCCTTGCCAAGTGGGGATTCCTGGCTGATGCGGTTCTTCAGCGAATTGCTCCGAATCGTCGTGACCAGCTTGTACGTCTCCACCTCATCGTCATCCTCGAAATACAGCTCCACCGTATTGTTCATCCCGACTTCATCTTCCGCCGATTCGTCCGAGATTACCACTGCCGTCCGAAGCACCCGCTCCAGGTAACGGATACGGCTCTCGTTCTCATTCTTAAACTGCTTCGCCGCCTTATATTCGAAATTCTCGCTCAAATCGCCCTGCGCACGCGCCTCTTTCACGTCCTCGAGTGCTTTCGGGCGCACCACCAGCTTGCGATGGTCAATCTCTGCCTGAATCTTGTCGATATCACTTTGGGTTAATTTATCATTCATGAAGTCTCATCTCCCATTTTCTAATATATATTATGAAACATTATTTCATAACGCAATGTTACATAATTACCATTCACCGCCCAAAATGTGCCCACATATTTCTCTCCACCACTCATTGCATCATATCAATATGCCTCTGGTTTCGTTTTTATCAGGTTAGCACATTTTGAAGAAGCGCTTAACCGCTCAATTTCAAATACACACTTCTCTTATATTTGCCAGATTTGAGCCACAAGCACTTATTACATAATCCTCACCCAGAGCGCAGGAATAAAACAAATCCTCCTGCATCGTCTCAATCTCCCGAAGATCCATCGAAAGACCTTTCCCATTGCGCTTCGCGTAGGCTTCCTTGCATGTCCAAATTCGGGCAAAAGCCACTGTTTGCGCACAATCAGGCGTCACAAGAGAGGATGTCCCATCATAATTCGATATTTTGTCAAAATCTGATACTTCTCTGCGTTTTTTCACATCCTCCGTCAGAGCTATGTCCACAGATTTTATCTCTCCTGACTCAGATAATACATTCTCCAGATTATCACTACAGTCTACCAAACCAATTCTGCCATGGGAAAGATTGTATAAATATTGCTTCTCCTTATCTGTCAGAATTTTTCTGCCTATCTTCTCCATTCGCTCCAGCGTAAATCGCCTAGTCTCTTCCACATCAATCCCAACCGGCTCTCGCGAGAAAGCTACCGCCGCATAATCACCGGCATGAGCCAGACTGATATAATGCCCTTCTCCTGATAGCATCGGCCTGCCATTCTCACCAATGTATCCCTGTGAATCCCAACCTAATTCTGCACAGCCTTCCACTAAAAGCAGGCTGCAGGCAAGTGAACGCAGGCGGTCATCCATGTTCCGATAGACCTGAATGCGCTGCCGCCGCCATTGCGGCACACAGTTCAGGCAATTCTCAAATCCCACATCTCCTAATTCCCTTAATCTATGGATTCCAGCAGTATATACCAGAATAGCACCACATTGCATGATATTAATACTATCGCATAATTGACTTTCCATTTTTCATACACTACACAAACATTACAGATTGCGTCATATTTATAATATACCCATAACAGTGGACACGCGAATTCGTATAGCGCCTTCATTATAATATGTCCATAACAGTGGATGCGCAAATTCGTGCAAACCGCAACGGCATCCGACCAATTGCTATCTCTTTACCCAATCACTCCTGCTACGCCGCAGACAAGCACGATTACGCCCAACACAATCCGGTACCACCCGAACGCCTTAAAATCATGCTTCCTTATATATGCCAGCAAGAACTTAATGACAAACAGAGACACCACGAATGCCACAACCATGCCAAGAATCAGCACTCCAGCTTCCACCGCCGTGAAGCTGAATCCGAACTTCACCAGCTTCAACAGGCTCGCGCCGAACATGACCGGAATTGCAAGGTAGAATGTATACTCCGCCGCCACGGTCCGCGATACGCCAATCAAAAGTGCACCAACAATCGTCGCGCCTGAGCGCGAGGTCCCCGGAAACACAGCAGCTATCAGCTGGAAAATACCAATCAAAAGCGCCGTCGTGTACGTAATATCCGCCACCCGACGTATCTTCGGTCTCTTATGCCGATTCTCATTATAGGTCTCAATCACAATAAATGCAATACCGAAAAGTACCAGCATAATCGCCACCGTCGTATAATTATAAAACAGTGCTTCCAGCTGCTCGTCAAACAGGATGCCAATTACCGCCGCCGGTACGCAGGAAACTAAAACATGGAACCAAAGCACGATAATATCCCACTTCACCCACGCTCCGATGCCCTTCTTTGCCATCGGCATCTCATTATCCTTCCTGCCAAACGGCCAGATCTTATCCCAGAACAGAATCACCACGGCCAGAATCGCACCCAGCTGAATCACTACCTCGAACATACTGTAAAAAGCCTCCGGGTCATCCCCCACCTCCAGTGGAAGAATCTCGTTGAGCAAAATCATATGTCCCGTGCTGCTGATGGGAAGCCACTCTGTGATGCCCTCCACAATTCCAAACAGAATCGCAATCAAAAACTCCATTTTCTCATCCTCTCAGGCTATTTGGTTTCATTATATGCCATTTTCTGATTCGTTACAACCCCTAAAATCAAGAATTCTCTGAGGTCGCCAGATATTCATCTATAGACTTCATAATATGCCAAAACATTACCGGTGGTATTGCATTTCCAATCTGCCGATAAGCGTCTGCTTCACTCCCTGTAAATTCAAATTTATCAGGAAAAGACTGAATCCTTGCTGCCTCGCGAGGAGTAAACCGCCTGTACAATTCCCTTTCCTGATTTACCAATAAAACAGGATCTCTGGAATTAATGCTAACCTTTGCCAAATGGCTTGTGATTGTAAGGCACGGTTGTTCCAAATCCTGATACAGTCCGCGTTTCATATTATTTTTTGCATTTTTCATCCCCTGTACAGCACGGTCTGAAAAATAATATTTCTTGTCATCCGGCTCCAGCTTATCTATAACAGCAGAAAGAGGAATCCAGTTTCCCCTCCGATTTGTAGGGATTGGAAAAGCATATCCGCCTGTTTGAAGAATATTATTTCTAATGCCAACCAAAATTACACGTTCCCTTTTTTGCGGTACGCCATAATCTGCTGCATTCATAAGCTCGTGATAAACGGTATATCCCTGATTCTCAAATTCCTCTATAACACGTTTGAAAATCTTACCTTTATGTAAGGTCATCAAGCCTTTGACGTTTTCCGCAACAAAAACCTTTGGTTGCTTGCTGCCAACAATCCTCGCCATTTGTTTATACAAATTAGCACGCTCATCAAATGGGTCTTTCGTTGGATTCACAGTACTAAAAGATTGGCACGGAAACCCACCAACAATAATATCACAATTTGGAATTTCATCCGACCCAATCTCACATATATCCCTGCACTCTACTTTATTACAAGAGAAATTTGCCATATGAGTGCGCAATGCCTTTGAGTCAATATCCGTTGCATAGATTAGTTCAAACGGCAGCTTGCCATAATAATGATTATTAAACTCAAAACCTCCAATTATCCCCTGATCCGCGCCTCCACATCCACAGAAAAGAGATACAACCCTATGCATCTTCACTCACCTCTTCCATATGCTTGTCAATCGCATTCTTTGAAAAGTCAATGCGATACGTCATAGGTACAACTTCAATTTCTCCATTTGAACTCTTCTCATACGGATTATCAATAACATAAACAATAATCGCATCACGGACAAAATATATCCTGTATATGGAATAAAATCTTCCATGCTGCATTGCGGCAATCCACTCATTCCTTGTAATGTTAACCGTATCCGTCCAATTGTCATCTTTCGAATCAGGCGCAGTCACTCTTTTGGTCGACTTCACTTCAATATACTTTACATATTCCGCAAATTCACCTTTCTCCGCGACTACCGACTGAATATCATATCCAAGACCTTTCGTTTTTCCAAGGGCTAACACTTTCCCAACGAGCCTGGGATTAAACTTCGAAACACGGTCTTTTTCATACCGAAAGACATAAGCTTCTCCCTCATCCCCCAATTCTGTTTTGTTAAATTTATCTGTTTTTTCTTTATCATCCTTGTCCTCTGATATTGACGGCACCAATGCCGCTATAGGAGTCGCCAACGATTCTGAATTTTCACTTAATTTCGCATAATAAACCGCCCAATCTTCTTCAAATTCTTTTCTTGATTCTCTATCCGAAAGATTGTATCCACTGATGTCAAACCCTAATGGCTTATCCAAAAGCTCCTCAAAAGCCAATATGGATTTTCTTTCATTCGGATTAATACGGACTTCCTGATTATCAATCCTTATCAAATTAGCTAACTGCAAATACTGCAGCTGATCACTAACGTGTTGGGCATAAGAAGAAGATGCCCCCTCGGGAATAACAATTCTTCTTGGTTCTCTTCCGCTTCGTTTGTCGTTCATGATTACATCAAAAACTTCATTCGGAGTTGCATTCCCTTTTAACACATCCTCTGAATTTAAAATGTAATACCCTATCTCCTGCTTCAGCAGTACAATACCTTCCCTGTCCGCATAATCAAGCACTTTCAACAAAAGAGAATAAGGGTGACAGCAAATTCCATCTTCCACCTCTGCTCGATATGTCTGTGATTTTTGCATTCCATTTGGAAATTGCATTTTCAGAAGCCAATCCTTAAAAAAAGCGGGCTGATCGTTATCCTCAAGGTATTTTTGTGTTCTCTCAGAAGCATAAACTATCCCATCAACCTCATAATGCATTCCAAATAAAGCACCGCTCACCTCGGTTCGGTGGTTATCCAAGGTCTTTTTAATTGAACTCTCACTTGATGTTCCTCTTGACCTTCCAAGTGCATATTCCCGAAAGGCAGCGTTAAACTCCTTTTCAAATTCTTCTCTCGTGCATGGGCATAATTTATCAATGACTGTAGCATATTTCGGCAACAGGTCATCTACCTCCGTAATCGCCCTGGCACGAATAATCGTACATTTATACTGTTTTTCATGGTTATACATATATTTCCCCTATCATCTTAATATTGCAACCCATCAGAATCTAACGAACTGCTATCCAAAGCATAAAATTATGCTAACTGTGCGGTTGGATGCTCTAAAGAGCATCCAACACATATTTTACTCTTTCAGCAACCGCCTTTGCCATCAATGGCGGCACGGCATTTCCTACCTGCTTCAATTGGCTTGTCTTAATTCCTATAAACTCAAACTTATCCGGGAATGACTGTATTCTGGCCGATTCACGGACTGTAGGCACCCTGTTTTCCTTATAATGGAAATGATGATTATGCGCTGTAT
>X287_Common_Brushtail__coassemble_218_pt1 | contig 11535 bp, 8 predicted proteins | sample X287_Common_Brushtail__metabat2_low_PE_001 | metagenome-assembled genome bin X287_Common_Brushtail | reverse complement strand
AGCGTATACTCTGTATCCGGAATCGCAAGTCCTTCAGAATTAATCCGAATATATTTCAAACTCCCCTGCTCTCTTTCTCCATCGTTTCTCAATCCGTTTTCAGCCATATTTTTTGTTGCGTTTTCCATCGTATTTTCTGTTACATTTTCTGCCGCGTTTTCTATTCCCTTTTCATCTTCTTTCTGCCTCTTCTCCGAACTGTTACCTATAAATTGCAGATAACACTCGTCTCGTTTCACTCCCGCCTCCACAGGAATTGCAAAGCCGGGATGGCCGCCAATTGAATAATACATATCTTCTGTGCCGCAATTCTTAATGCTCCACTCCACAATTAGTGTACGGTTCGAACTCTCTACACATGCATCCTCCGATAATATACGATTTGAGCTCTCTCCACATACATTCTCCGATAGTGTATGATTCGGGTTTTCTACACATGCGTCTCCCAGTAACATACTGCTGCCACACGAATCCACTTCCGACCTCAGCAGCTGCATGCTTTCCTCTACAGTTGCAAAACGACGTGTAACCATAAGTTCAAATGGGAACGGATAGATAGCAAGGCTATCCTCATCCGATACCAGACGATGTGTAATGGATTTCTGAATTTCATTCTCTGCCGCCGCACCGCTTTCTTGCTGCAAGGCAGATGCAATATTCACATGATTGTCCACCTGGGATGCTCCGGTTGGAGTCACATATTCAAACTCCCTGTCCCTCGCAAAGCCGTGCTGGGTCTTCATCTCATATTCGCGCCCATTATGGCGGTACTTCTTCCCGGCAACCTGCCCGACAAATGGAAACAGGATTGGCGCATGTCGATTCCATACCGCCGGATCCGCACACCAGATACGCTCGCATCCTCGCTCCTTGTCATAGACACTGATTAACTCCGCGCCATGATCATCCACCGTTACCCTTAAGCTCTCAGTTTCAATTGTGTGTGTCATGTGATTCATCCTCCCTGCATAATTTATCAATCGATTCATTCTTCCTGCATAATTCGTCAAGTGTGATTCCCAAGGCATCTGCCAGCTGGATTGCCGTGGACACACGGATTTCCAATTCAGCGCCTTCTTAACTATCCCAGCGCCACATCCAGCGCCATCATCAGCGTAAACCCAACCGCGAAGAACACCGTCCCCACATTCGAATGCTTCCCTTCCGACATTTCCGGAATCAACTCCTCCACCACCACGTAAAACATGGCGCCTGCTGCAAAGCTCAGCAAATACGGCAAAACCGGAAGCATCCACTGCGCCGCCAGAATCATCAGCCATGCACCGACCGGCTCTACAATACCGGTAAGAATCGCCGAACCAAATGCCTGCGACTTCTTCATCCCCTCTGCGTGAAGCGGCATGGAAATAATCGCGCCCTCCGGGAAATTCTGGATGGCAATACCGATCGCAAGCGCAAGCGCCCCCATCAGCGTAATCTCCGACGAGCCCGCCAGATAGCCAGCATATACCACGCCAACCGCCATACCCTCCGGGATATTGTGAATCGTCACCGCAAGAAGCAGCATCGTCGTCTTACGGAATCCCGCTTTCGGACCCTCCGCCTCCTCGCTGCCGCGATGCAAATGCGGAATTACATGATCCAACAGCAGCAGGAACAAAATACCACTCCAAAACCCAACCACCGCAGGAACAAACTCCCATATGCCCATGTCAGCCGACTGCTCTATCGCCGGTATCAACAGACTCCAAATAGAAGCTGCCACCATAACGCCCGAAGCAAAACCTGTCAGGATCCGCTGCATGAGGTCACCCATGGACCTTTTCATAAAAAAGACACACGCCGCACCTAAACCCGTACCCAGGAATGGGATTAGGGTGCCATACATTACTGCTGTCATCTATTCAGATCTCACTTTCCTGTTATTTACAATATACGTCAAGGTGCACTATGTTGTGAACACAGCTCACGCAATCACCTACTCACACACCTGCAAGGCATCCCTTGTGGAAGCATGCGCTCTTCCCCCTTACACTTATTTTATCACGATTAGGAGGACACTGCTTCCTGCGCCAGCAATTTATATTGTTCAAGCAATTCCATTGGGGATAGAATTCTCATCTTACGCCCAAACTGAAACATCCATCCCCAAAAAGTCGGTGAGAGCTGCACTTTAACCGTAGCAACAACCCTGTCATCACCAGCCGGAACCATATGTACATTTTCCCCAAATTGATCAAACACCACACCAATCAGTGTATTGTCAAACTCTAATTCAACCGTCTCTAATTTACCACCAAACATTTTAATTGTCTGTTCCGTGTAATCACTTACCTGGTCTTTATATGCCAAAGCACTTTCCGAGACATGCTCTTCTATGACCTCTACACCCTCCATCCTGTCAACACGATAATTAACCATATCATCATGCTTTTCACTATAAGCCACTACATAGTAATTATCATCCTTATATACAAGTGCAACAGGATCCACAACATAATGATGTCCATCACGCCGAAAAACCTTCCCGCCATTCATATCGAGGTCAAAGTAACGAAATATTATCTTTTTCTCTTCCCGCAATGCATCTTCAATAGAATCAACATTGTAATAAATATGTTCATTACTATGCTTTCGGGTGTTGAAATGAACCATATTCCTTTTCAACTCCTCCGCCCTGTTGACTCCGGCCAAACCGGCTATCTTACACACCATCTCACTGGTCTTCTTTTCCGTAATAAAACTGGCTGCCTGCACTGCATCAATCAATATTTTCAACTCCGGAACAGAAAAAACACGATCTTCTACAAAGTACCCCTTTTCCTTACCCACCCATGTCCATAGTACTTCGATGCCATTATCATTCAGCAGCTTAATGTCTTCGCTCAGTGTGCGGCGATCACATGGAATATCCATCTCGTTCAGACGACTGCAAATTTGGCTTGTAGTAAGAGGGTGCTGCTCATCCGTCTCCTGACAAAGCAGATTGGCAAGTTTCAGTATTTTCAATTTCTTCCAGTTTGCCTTTGGCATATGCATCCCCTCCCCTGCAATTTACCGACAATTAAAATAGAACTACCAGAAAATATATCAGACAAATCATATTTCAATCCACGTTCCCACGTGGGGAACGACACCATTATATCAGTGTACACTGATATTTTCAAGTAGATTTCAATCCACGCTCCCGCGTGGGGAGCGACGTAATAGTTTAGTGTACTAGATTATATAGTTTGATTTCAATCCACGCTCCCGCGTGGGGAGCGACGTAATAGTTTAGTGTACTAGATTATATAGTTTGATTTCAATCCACGCTCCCGCGTGGGGAGCGACGTTATTACAGCTCTACCGTTTATGTTATGGATTATTTCAATCCACGCTCCCGCGTGGGGAGCGACTCGACAGATTGACAAGTGCAACCATATTGATATTATTTCAATCCACGCTCCCGCGTGGGGAGCGACAAGTTTGTAGACAGGGATATAATCCCTATTAAGATTTCAATCCACGCTCCCGCGTGGGGAGCGACCAATAGCGGTTGACAAACTGATTGCGGCACTATCATTTCAATCCACGCTCCCGCGTGGGGAGCGACGCTAACGCCTAGATATTGCGCAACATACGTTTGAATTTCAATCCACGCTCCCGCGTGGGGAGCGACAGCAATAATAGCTAAATTCAGTTCGCAAAGTGCCCTTCATCTTGTGCATCTGCAACAATTTGACACCACTAAAGCCAAATCTGGCGCTCTTATTGCCTTTAATACTTCATTTTATTTGGTGCGAATCTCCCTGCCTTTTTATGGCAGCTTGCTATTCGCACAGTTACATCATCAGAACTCCCTCGGCCTCATATGTATTCTTTACTCCGAAGTGTTCAATCTTTGTTTTGTAGTTATTACCCAAATAATAAAACCGCAAACTGTCTTTCTCAGCATCTATGAGTTTTGTTAGCTTATCTTTCAGAATTAACGATTGAGAAGCGTCTACCACACACTCAAATACAGAATTCTGCACTCTCTGTCCATAATTTACGCATTCTTTCGCAACTTTCCTTAATCGTCCTCGTCCTGCAGCATCCACAGTACTAACATCGTATGTAACTAGCACAAGCATCCTATCTCCCCCCCTCGTTATTTCCAGAAAAATGGTGGATATTCTTCCAAATCTCCACGGAGAACTCTTGCCAACAATAATGCCTGCACATATGGAACCAGCCCCCATTCTATCTTTTCTTTCAAATAGGGGTGCGTTAGTTTTTCCCTCTTGTGCGCCTGCCATTCACTAAAAAAGATTTTTCGCCCTTTATCATTTAGCAATACCGCTCCATCTTTTTGCTTTTCAAAGTGTGACCCATTTATTTTCTTCATATTGATTAATGTCAATACAAATCGATCTCCAAGCACTGCCCTGAATTCTTCCATCAGATCCAGTGCCAATGATTTTCGCCCCGGTCTGTCTCGATGCATAAAACCAACATAAGCATCCAAGCCAACACTTTCCAAAGCGTTCGCACAGTCATTTGCCAAAATGGTATATGCAAAGGACAGCAGTGCATTTACATTGTCAAGGGGCGGTCTTCTGTTTCTATTGCGGAAAGCAAATTCTTCCTTTTGATTCAATATCAACTCATCAAAGACTCCAAAATAAGCCTCTGCCAACTTGCCTTCTACTCCTCTCAACGCATCCAGGTCTGCTATCTCTGATATCTTCTGGCATCCATCTTTCATTGATTGTGACACGGCACGCAATTTCTCCACATCAACTCTCTGTGCGTGGTCTCTTATCGTCCTCTCAATCGTCCATCGACCGTTATATACCTTTCCCAATATCATATTTCGAGCATAGCTGACGCTTTTATCCTGTGAATCCGAAATACGATACTGTTCTTTTCGAAGCAGAACGTTTCCATACTCTTTCCCTTTTATTCTTGCAAGGAATTTCCCTGTTGGAGAGAAAAAGCAGAGTCCTATTTTTCTTTCTGCGCAAGCTCCCATAAAAGCCGGCGAAGCGCCTTTATACGTAAAACATATAATACTCTCCAATGTGTGTAATGGAACTCTACCAATTACGGAATCTCCATTTGAAACCACGACATTTTCTCCATCGAGTGATATGTAGGCTTCCGCAGTCATTATATACAGTGTGTTTAATAATTTTCTCGTAATCAGCCCTCCTTGATTGTTAGCTTTTATTTGCCTATGTTGGATATAGGCAAATTCAGCCAGCTATCTTAATAGCCAGCTTTCCATTTACCTATATTAGGCATCGACAAATTCAGCAGATCATGTCATCCGTTTCATTTTCAGTAAGGTGCTCTTTAATATACTTACCCACGTTTGCTTTATTATGCAATTTTGGAATGCACAAATTATATAGCGAGCATGATTTACATTTTGATGTTGCTTTCACCATTGGTGTATATCCTCGATTAAAATATTCATGCATTTCCTCAGCACACATACGCACATAATTCCGCAATTCATCATCAATCGAGACACGAAACCTATGCTTTGTCTCTCCATAAAACAAAAAGCCTTCCTGAACTTGTGTCACAAACATTTCTTCGAGGCATATTGCCTGAGCGCAAAGCTGGACTTCATCCTCTTTTCCCTCTTTCGGCTTTCCGCGCTTATACTCTACAGGTGTAATTTTCCATCGACCATCATATCCAAATATTGGAATTCCATCATCTGCTTTATGGAATTCAACAACATCACATTGCCCTGTCAGCCCTAAACTGTGGGATGAAATCCGCAGACCCCTGGTTATGACAGTATCGCCTCTCTTTTCCACCATTTCTGAATTATGGGCATTCTTATGCATCAATTCTCCAGCAGTGGTCTGATAATTCTCCGACCACTGCTGCTCCACATGAATCAAAGCCCATTGTCTTCGGCAAAACACAAAATGCTGCAAACCGGAAAGCATCAGATAATCTTCCTCATTATATTCCTTCAATGATTTCTGTCTCCAATCCTTCTAGCGGCTCCACTATGATGTCATAATCATCCATGGAAGTCGGAATTTCTATCCCGCTCTTTTCCGTAACCTTCAGAGAACGATGCACTTTTGCTGACGAATACTGCCCGATTTTATTGTTGTGCTTCCACCAGATAACCTTGACCACCTCCATGCTTCCGTCCGGCCTTGCTGCAGATGCGTCGTTGATGAATAACGTACGCAGGCAATCCTTTATCTTGTCAGCATCTTCTTCGGTAAATCCCGTTTTCTCCGCAAGCTGAACATTGATGGAACCCTTAATCACATATACTCCAAACTCAACCATATGCTTGGTGCCCATCGTATCTGAACCCTTCTTCGTACCTGACTCCCCGCTGACGCTCTTAGTTATTTGCAGACTGTTAATATCTATTGGACTAACACTAAGTGCCTGATGGATAGAAACTGGGCCACGGACGCCTACTGATACTCCTGACCCCTGCTTATCTCCTTTAAGTGCAAACACTTGTCCAAAGCTTCTCACATCAATCCATTTCTCACACGCCTGGGCTGCGATCTCATCTGATGAAGCTCCTTTACTGATAACTGCTTTCGCACGTGCACTCAAAGAGTCACACCCATCATCGCACCTGTCATCCGATTGAACAAAAATCTTTTCTCCCATATCCTGTAGGCGATTACGAATTTTCCTCTTAATACATACATCTGTAATCTCACCATTCCCGGAAAATGTGGTTCTCGGACGATTCCCATTTAACGGATCCCCATTTGGATTCGCATGATCCACCGAAATAATAACTGCAAAATCAATTTTGTTGCTTAATACTCCCATGTTACTGTACCTCCCTGTTCATTGTATTATTATTCTTTGCGTTCACATCGATTGTACCGCCATTCATTGTATCGCTATCTTTTACACCAGTATCGTTTGCATTGCTACCCTTTGCATCACTCTTCTTTTCGTACAGCTTTCTCCTTTGCAAATAATACCCCAAAAGATATTCCGGATTCAGGCTCTTATCCATATTATTGAAATCGGAAGCCTCAAATTTGCAGGTAATATCCTGGATGCAATTCTCGTAAAATTCCCTGCTCGCAGTGGATAGTCTCTGCATATACGGATTCAATGCCGTTTTAAGGTTGCTCCATGTTGAAAACGGCCTGTTTACAAACGCTGACTGCAATCTTGTAGCATTCGTCGGTCTGTCCGCTTCCCTTCCCAATGCATTCTTTTCTGCTACCTCCGCAACCGCAAGCAATCTTCCAAACAAATAACTGCGGTCCGTATTTTCTTCATCCAATACCATAGATACTTTTCCTCCTTTTTCCTTTTTTATTAAGGCACAGGCCGTGGATAAGATATTTTCATAATTTGTTCTGGACTTATATGCCAACGGATTTGATGCCTTACTAACAATTGCACGCACCATATCCTTCGGAATTGCCCTTTTATCAATGATGCAATTATAAATCCGCTGCACCTGCTCTTTCAACAGTTTATCACTCACTTCAACAGCCGATTTCTGAGTCGCTCCCTGCGTAGATTCCCGCTCTGTCCCATATGCGAATCGGACAATCTGCTTAGCCAAAGGCGTATAAACTTCCTGATACGGCTTGTGATCCTGCGCAAATTTGGTAAACCACCAATTACAGGTCTCATTCCAATACTTCAGATTTTCCAAAAAGGTCGAAGCTTTCAGCTCATCATAACAAACTATTGATAAACGCCCAGTCGTTGCCGCATCCAGTCCGATAATAACAATATCATCATTATCATCCAACTGATTCTTGTATCCCTGTACTGCCTTAAATAGCTTCTTCCTGTAAATTTCCTCTGTATAGGAAACCTCCTCGTCTTCTTCCTCATCATCAAAGGAAATCAATCTGTCCATAAATGGAACCTTTTTGCCATTTGGATTCCAGCATATGTAGGTTCTTTTATCCTGTGTGCCAACAAGCACCCCTTGCTTTGCTGCCAACCACGTCAGCGCATTATGAGCCTTTTGCGATGCCTCATAGCTGACCGTACACGCCTCATGTGTATTCTCGAATCTACCACGATACGTAAAATTTTCCTTATCATTCGCAGAAATCAATTTTGCCTTATAACTCGAAGAAACAATCCCATTAGGATGATTTTCTGTCAACGCTCCATAGTTGCCCGTAACAAAACAAATTTCCTTGTCATTACCTTGAATTGACAAATAGTAATTTGTATAGGATTCCATCAATGATATGTCACGCCAGCACTCCTTGACCTTTTCTGCATTTCCATCCAATACAATGAAGCGGGTTAAGGCTTTTTCATAAGATTGTCCACCTATTTTTCCATTACTCAATATTCCATTCTCATCAAGATGAATAAGACCATATTTTGTTAAGTCCTGTATTGTACTCCTTTTGCTCAAATAATTATACACAGCCACTATTTTTGGATGTGAATATTCTGACTTAACCCAGCCAGAAAGATTCTGAATATAGGTGTTGAATTTATCCTCCGCCTTCTTCTTTTCTTCTTGCAAAACAAAATCCGAAAAATCACCTGCAATATAAGACAAAGTATCACACAATGCATGTGGCGCGATTATATTTGCCCTGGATGCAGATGCTTCCGTGACTGGAATCTGTATTTTTCTATCCTCTTTCGCCACTTCCGCAGCTGATACAAACTCGCCATCAGCATTAATTGTCACTTCCAGCTGTGAATTTGCTGTCATATGAGCTATCATGGAAAGAGTTGCAATTTCATCGCTCTTTCCAGCAATCTGTTTGTTGTTCTCATAAGTCTGATACAACATACTCATCCAAGACATCTATCCCACCTCCTCGTGCAGCTGATCAGCTTCTGTGAAATTCTGCAGTTCCGTACCAAATTTCTTAATCTGCATTTTTCGAATTGGTTTGTGGATACAGTCTTTGGGTTGAATGTATTCTATGACACCCCTTTTCATGATGGCATTCCAAAGATTCACCGTCATCATCCCTTCCGTCTCCGGCGAATATGCTTCATCTGCATAAGTGATTCCATGATACATCAGACCAAAAGACAATTCCGGAACATTGTCATAAAAGCCTGTTTTCTCACCAAAAACACATGGTTCTACATAGGCTTGGCATTCCCTGCTCCCAAGGAAAATATCCCTGCGTCCACCTTTTTCTATCATCCGCTTTGCAATATTGTGATGTTTGTTTTCATTGCGGTCCTGCGCAAGCTCCGGACGATTTTCATTCCAGATAAAATGAGCCTTTACCTGATATCTGCAATCCTTAAGATACGTATAATATGACAAGTCATTGCCATTTTTATTATACTTAATCGGACGAATACCCTTCGTCTCTGTCTGAATGGTGTTCATAACACGAACTTTGTCAACAATCCAAATTAGCGTAGGCTTCCAGTAGAGGCTGTGAAGCACGCCTTTTATAGCCTCATATGTAGGTATCTGACAGGAAAATTTCTCGCCCCCTACTCTTGTAATCGGATCCGAAAATAATGCATAATCTCCATACACTTCAAATTCTACAAAATTATCATGTTGCATCTGTTTCCTCCCCTCTCCTTCTTTTATTCATAGATACTATCACTTAATGAGTATCTTGTCAATATTATTTTTCAATATTTAAGATATTTATGTTTTGCAATTATTTGCCTGATTTTGAAATATAATTTGATTTATCTCATCGCTTTCAAGTCCACATATTTCTCTCACTCACAGTGCTCAATTGCTTATAAATTCAATAGCAGAAATCAAAGCCTCCTTAAAGCAAAATTTAAATTGACACTAATTCCAATCACGGCTATAATGAAAGCTGTCGTGAATAACGTGGATTGAAAAAATATCTAAGATATTTGCGTATTTCCGGGAAACACATTTCACTTCCCGGAAATATCATTTCATAGCTCATCAACCTCCGATGACGGCATCTACATCATCAGGGTTATATGCTCATTTCCGCCCACATTGTATACGAATCCGATGTCATCGTCTTCTCCATCATTGCCAAATTGATAATAATCCGCATTTAATGCATAGAAGTCCTTGTTCTTATCGCCATAACACACAACTCCATCCAACAGCAACTTCCCCAGCTGGTTTCTCCATAAGCGGATAGAATATTGCTCTGCTTCCTTAAACAACTTTTTGCGATAGCCCAATTCAAAGCCAGCCTTTTGCGAGCATAGTTCTTCGATAATTGCTTTTCCTTTCTTGTAAGGAACGATAACGTCTACTGTATCCTCCTCATATACTGTAAATTGTCGACCTGCTTCCTTAAAAGCCTGTTTCATAATGTAACCCCCACAGGACTTGCTATTTGCATACTTCGAATTGCGAGACAGAAGGTTTAGCAATGTATCCGTCCTGTCTTTGGTTTTATAATCAAGCTCCTTATTTTCCATATAATCGTTAAGCAAATCTGTATAAAAGAATCGAATGCTTTCCTCTCCAAGCAAATCAAAATTTCTTCCAGATTTTTCATAGTAATACCTCAGATTCTGCATGGAGCCCTGTGCCTTCTTGATATCCGGCAAATGAGACAAATTCTCCTCTTTATACTGGATCAAATACACTTTACAAAGATGACCGTACTCACCGTTGCGATTGCATCTACCCGCAGCCTGCACCAGATTATCCAGTCCTGCCATCACACGCACCACCACCTCAAAACTAAAATCCACTCCCGCTTCGACCATCTGTGTCGAGACACAAATCGTTTTACACGCATCCCTGTTGTCTAAGCAGCTGTTAATCTTGTCCAAAGTATCCCTTCTGTGCTGCGGACACATGGCTGCAGACAAATGAAAAAGGCAAAAATGTTCTTCTTTATAAAACTGCAATGCCAGATATATTTCTCGTGCTTCTTTTCGTGTATTGCAAATAATTAGTACCGAATGATTACACGAAATCAAATCATTACAGAAGACCGCTATTTCACTTGCCGCCATCGGCTCACCTGCAGCATGTGATAAATCAACCTCCGTTCTTTTAAACACCTGGTTCATACTCTTAGAAATTGTAATCATATCCTTCGGTTCTGTATACAGCATCGGATATTTCGTAATCCCAAACTCCGGCTGTGTTGCTGAAGACAAAAGGATGGATGTACCAAAAAATTCATGCAAGAAATTCATTGACAAATCAAACATGTGAACATCCTTCTTCGGAATGCTTTGAATTTCATCAAATACAATTACAGCATTTGCCAGACTGCTCATACATGTAACGGAAGTTGTTTTATCCGAAAACAAATTCATCAGGAACTGATACATCGTTGTAATGATAATCGGCTCATCCCAAAAGTCGCTCAACAGCTGTTCCTTTTCTAATTCGTCTGTTCCCTGTTTATTCATTCCCTTTTGATTCGTCTTTTGCTGGCTCGACTTCTGTTCATTCGTCTGCACGATGTTGGAGTGATATTCGCCTATCTGATCTTTTGCTTCGGTATATTCCTTCACTACTCCACTGTTCTGATCCAAAACACTAAGAAGTGGAATGACCATGATTACTCTTTGCTTCCCTGTTTCCATTGCCAGCGAATATGCGTATCTTAACGTGCTAAGTGTTTTGCCCGCACCGGTTGGAACGGAAATTCGGTAGATACCATCTCCATG
>X287_Common_Brushtail__coassemble_212_pt1 | contig 11658 bp, 8 predicted proteins | sample X287_Common_Brushtail__metabat2_low_PE_001 | metagenome-assembled genome bin X287_Common_Brushtail | reverse complement strand
GTCTACATGCTTTGGGGGCGGCTGGCGCAGAATAAGGTTCAGATGCTTAATAATCCGAAGCATCTGGTTTTGAAAGCATCGCACCCGAGCCCATTGTCGGCGTATCGCGGCTTCTTCGGGTGCAGGCATTTCAGCCAGGCGAACCAGTTCCTGGAAGCGCACGGTGTGGAACCGATTGACTGGCAGATAGAAGATATATGATATATGATAAAAGCAGATTTATGGGAAAACTTTTGCATAAAATCTTTAGAAGTGAAATATCTTCTTGAAAAACAGGAGAAATCATGTATAATAAAGGCGGCTGTGATAACTTATGAAGGAAAGCAGCCGCCGTCTTTTTGGTAGTGTCTGAGAGAGTAGAAAGACACAAGGGAGAAATTGAGTAGTGATGATTCACGCAGTGAATCATCACGAGTAATCTATATCACACGAGGTAATGAGTATGATTAGTACAAGCAATGTGACATTGCGTATTGGTAAGAAGGCACTGTTCGAGGATGTGAGCATTAAGTTCACTGAGGGCAATTGTTATGGCTTGATTGGCGCGAACGGCGCGGGTAAGTCGACGTTTTTGAAAATTTTGTCGGGACAGCTGGAACCGACGAATGGATATGTCTCGATTACGCCGGGGCAGCGGCTTTCGTTTTTGCAGCAGGATCATTTCAAATACGATTCCTACACGGTGCTCGATACCGTTATCATGGGCAATCAGAAGCTCTATGATATTATGAAGGAGAAAGATGCTATTTATATGAAGGAAGACTTCTCCGACGAGGATGGCATCCGGGCGAGTGAGCTCGAGGCGGAATTCGCGGACATGGATGGCTGGAATGCGGAGGCAGATGCCGAGACGCTCCTGAACGGTCTGGGCGTGGAGACGGAGCTGCACTATGAGATGATGGGAAGCCTGCAAAGTGCTGTCAAGGTGAAGGTGCTTTTGGCACAGGCGCTGTTTGGCAATCCGGACATTCTGCTCTTGGACGAGCCGACGAACCATTTGGACATGGATGCGATTGCGTGGCTGGAGGAGTTTTTGATTAATTTCGAGAACACGGTCATTGTGGTGTCCCATGACCGGTATTTCCTGAACAAGGTCTGCACGAATATCGCGGACATGGATTACGGCAAGGTGCAGTTGTACGCCGGCAATTACGATTTTTGGGCGGAGTCGAGCCAGCTGATTATGCGCCAGATGAAGGAAGCCAACCGCAAGCAAGAGGAGAAGATTAAGGAGCTGCAGGAGTTCATCTCCCGTTTCTCGGCGAATGCTTCGAAGTCGAAGCAGGCGACCTCGCGGAAGCGTGCATTAGAGAAGATTGAACTGGAGGATATCCGCCCATCCAGCCGGAAATATCCGTATATTGATTTCCGCCCGAACCGCAGCATCGGCAATGAGGTGCTGACCGTTGAGGGTATTACGAAGACGATTGACGGTGTGAAGGTGCTCGACAATGTCTCCTTCATCGTGGGGCATGACGATAAGATTGCGTTCGTAGGCGGCAATGAGCTGGCGAAGACGACGCTCTTTAAGATTCTGACCGAGGAAATCAAGCCGGACAGCGGCACGTTCAAGTGGGGCGTGACAACGAGCCAGGCGTATTTCCCGAAGGACAATACGGCGATTTTCGATACGGATGATGCAATCGTGGACTGGCTGACGCAGTATTCCGAGATTAAGGACGCGACCTATGTGCGCGGCTTCCTGGGGCGGATGCTTTTCGCCGGCGAGGACGGTGTGAAGAAGATGCGCGTCCTGTCCGGAGGTGAGCGTGTGCGTGTGCTCCTGTCGCGGATGATGATTATGGGCAGCAATGTCCTGATTTTTGACGAGCCGACCGACCACCTGGACATGGAGGCAATTACATCGCTCAATAACGGCATGATGAAGTTCCCAGGCGTGATTCTCTTCGCTTGCCGTGACCATCAGGTCGTGCAGACGACGGCAAACCGCATCATCGAGTTCCTGCCGGATGGGTCGATGATAGACAAGATTACGACCTACGATGAGTATCTGGCGAACGATGAGATGGCCCGGAAGCGCCAGGTGTATAAGATGGTGACGGACGAAGAGCAGGAGTAGAAGAGAAATAGTGAAGTAAAGATGAGCAGCAGGTCGTGCTGAAAATGGTCGGTTTGCGTGGAGGAGGTCGAAGAGAAAGAATTTTCGCCGGATAGAGCGCTGAAAGGCTGCGGAAAATGAGCCGAAAACCATAAGCAACGACCCGCAAAACAAAAAATAATGTAAAATCAGGTAAAAATATCTCTGATTTCGTGTTTTTGCTCTTGAACTTTTGGGAGTTTTTGGGTACAATAGGATTTAGTTGGGGGCTATTGCATAGTCTCAAATATCAAATAATTTTTTCCAGGAGGGATAAAATCATGGCAGTAAAAGTAGCAATTAATGGTTTTGGCCGCATCGGCCGTCTTGCGTTCCGTCAGATGTTCGGCGCAGAAGGATATGAAGTAGTGGCTATCAACGATTTGACAAGCCCGAAGATGCTGGCACATCTGCTGAAGTATGATTCGTCTCAGGGTAAGTATGAGTATGCGGATCAGGTAAGCGCAGGCGAGGATTCCATCACCGTATGCGGCAAGGAGATTAAGATTTACGCGTTCCCGGATGCTAACAATTGCCCGTGGGGCGAGCTGAACGTAGACGTAGTTCTGGAGTGCTCCGGATTCTACACCAGCAAGGCGAAGGCGCAGGCTCATATCAATGCCGGCGCTCGTAAGGTAGTTATCTCTGCTCCGGCAGGCAACGACCTTCCGACCATCGTATACAACACGAACCATGAGACCCTGAAGCCGGAAGATACCATCATTTCCGCAGCTTCCTGCACCACGAACTGCCTGGCTCCGATGGCTGACGCACTGAACAAGTACGCAGAGATCCAGTCCGGTATCATGGTTACGATTCACGCTTACACCGGCGACCAGATGACGCTGGATGGCCCGCAGCGTAAGGGTGACCTTCGCAGGTCTCGTGCAGCAGCAGTTAATATCGTTCCGAACAGCACCGGCGCAGCTAAGGCAATCGGTCTTGTTATTCCGGAACTGAACGGCAAGCTCATCGGCTCCGCACAGCGTGTTCCAACGCCGACCGGCTCCACCACGATCCTGACCGCAGTTGTTAAGGGCGATGATGTAACGAAGGAAGGCATCAACGCAGCAATGAAGGCAGCAGCTAACGAGTCTTATGGCTACAACGAGGATGAGATCGTATCTTCTGATATCGTTGGTATGCGCTATGGTTCTCTGTTCGATGCAACCCAGACAATGGTTAGCAAGGTAGCAGATGGCCTGTATGAGGTTCAGGTAGTTTCATGGTATGACAATGAGAACAGCTATACTTCTCAGATGGTTCGTACGATCAAGTACTTCTCTGAGCTTGCATAATTGGACGAACTTGCAAAGTTTGAATCAGGTCTATTTGCAAGGACAGGCTTGAAAGCTGGTATATCACACTTGTCTTTTAGTGATATAAAAGAATCATCAGGACGCTCCTCTGCCCCGTATTGGCGGGGGCTCAACGTCCTGTTGGTATGCTTCATGGAACAAGTGAAAAGTAATTCGTAGCAGAAATTGCTATGAATAAAAAAGGACAAGCTGGGGGTCCGGTCTGGTTGGACCGGGTCCCCGTTGTTGTTTCATTATTAATTAATGAAGAAATCAAAATGCTCCGGATTGTATGACACACGGGGAGCATCGTAAATTTATCTATATTTAAAAGGAGGAGATATCCCATGTCTTTAAATAAGAAATCCGTTGATGATATCAATGTAAAGGGCAAGCGCGTACTGGTGCGCTGCGACTTCAATGTACCGCTGAAGAATGGCGTGATTACGGACGAGACCCGTATCAACGCAGCGCTTCCGACCATTAACAAGCTCATTGCCGATGGCGGCAAGGTAATCCTTTGCTCCCATCTGGGCAAGGTAAAGAATGGCCCGAACGAGGGCGAGTCTTTGGCTCCGGTTGCAAAGGCACTGGAGGAGAAGCTGGGCAAGCCGGTGAATTTCGTAGCTGATTACAACGTAACCGGCGAGGCTGCAACGGCAGCAGTAGCAGCAATGAATGAGGGAGACGTAGTTCTGCTTCAGAATACCCGTTTCCGTGGCAAGGAAGAGACCAAGAACGGCGAGGAGTTCTCGAAGGAGCTTGCTGATTTGGCTGATGTATATGTATGCGATGCATTCGGTTCTTCCCACAGGGCACACGCTTCCGTAGAGGGCGTTACGAAGTTCATCACCGCAAAGGGCGGCGAGAATGCAGTAGGATACCTGATGCAGAAGGAGATTGATTTCCTGGGCAACGCAGTAGAGAATCCGGTTCGTCCGTTCGTAGCAATCCTTGGCGGCGCTAAGGTAGCGGACAAGCTTAACGTAATCAACAACCTGCTTGAGAAGTGCGACACGCTGATTATCGGCGGCGGCATGGCTTACACCTTCCTGAAGGCTCAGGGCTATGAGATTGGTACTTCACTCGTAGACAACGAGAAGCTGGATTACTGCAAGGAAATGATGGCGAAGGCTGAGAGCCTTGGCAAGAAGCTCCTGCTTCCGGTAGATGCAGTTACGGTTGCTGAGTTCCCGAATCCGATTGATGCTCCGGTGGAGACGATTGTTGTAGATTCCGATGCAATGCCGGCAGACCGTCAGGGCTGCGATATCGGACCGAAGTCCCGTGAGATTTTCGCTGAGGCTGTGAAGTCTGCGAAGACCGTAGTGTGGAACGGACCGATGGGCGTATTCGAGAACCCGACGCTTGCAGCAGGTACGCTTGCAGTAGCGCAGGCACTTGCTGATACCGACGCAACGACTATCATCGGCGGAGGAGATTCCGCAGCAGCTGTAAACCAGATGGGTTATGGCGACAAGATGAGCCACATCTCTACCGGCGGCGGTGCATCCCTTGAATTCCTCGAGGGCAAGGCGCTTCCGGGCGTAGCAGCAGCAGATGACAAATAATTGCTCATAAAAGGCAAAACCTGCGAAACAGTATAGAATGAAAATACAGACCATTCGGTTTAAGGAGGGACTGTATTTTCATTTTGATAAATGTGTGTAAATTGTTATCAGCTGCGCAGGTGATTTGGCAATGAATGAGCAATAATAGCAGGAGGAATTACATATGGCAAGAAGAAAGATTATCGCGGGCAACTGGAAGATGAACATGACCCCGACGCAGGCGGTTGCTCTTGCAAAGGAGCTGGCTCCGCTCGTAGAGTCGGACACCGTAGATGTCGTATACTGCGTACCGGCGATTGATATCGTACCGGTTGTAGAGGCAGTTAAGGGCACGAACGTAGAAGTCGGCGCAGAGAATATGTACTTCGAAGAGAAGGGTGCGTATACTGGCGAGATTTCTGCATCCATGTTGGTAGATGCAGGCGTGAAATACGTCATCATCGGCCATTCCGAGCGCCGTGATTATTTCAAGGAAGACGATGCCCTTCTGAACAAGAAGGTGAAGAAGGCATTCGAGGCAGGTCTGACTCCGATTCTCTGCTGCGGCGAGACGCTCGAGCAGCGAGAGATGGGCGTGACGCTTGACTGGATTCGTTTCCAGATCAAGTCCGACCTGGTAGGTGTGACCGCAGAGCAGGTGGCATCCATGGTTATCGCATATGAGCCGATCTGGGCAATCGGAACCGGAAAGACCGCGACCAGCGACCAGGCACAGGAAGTATGCGGCGCAATCCGTAAATGCATCGCTGAGATTTATGATGCGGCAACGGCTGACGCGGTACGTATCCAGTACGGCGGATCGGTAAACGCAGGCAATGCAGCAGAGCTGTTCGCAAAGCCGGATATCGACGGCGGACTGGTCGGCGGAGCATCCTTAAAGGCGGATTTTGGGAAGATTGTGAATTATTAGAAGTAATAATTGATTTTTATGATTTATATGCGATGCATAGTGTGACCAGGCCGATAGGCCTGGTCTATGCTTTGCAGGTTCGTTTGTTACGCGCAGGAGCGCGAAAGGAAGCACCATGGCTGATGCTGGATACTTCTGCGCCTCCTACTCGATGAGAGAAGGATTATGGATTACGATATTTTACTTGATCTTACAACAGATATCAGTTATCGCCTGGCGATGTGCGGCGCGGAGACTTTCCGTGTGGAGGAGAGCGCGAAGCGGATTATGTCAAGCTACGGGATTGATGCAGAGGTATTTGCAATTCCGAATTGCCTGCATATCAGCATTCGCACGCCGGAGGGGAAATCTCTGACAAGTATGCGGCGGATTGGTTACCATGGCAATGATATGGATGGCGTGGAGCGTTACAGCAACCTGAGCCGGCGCATCTGCAGTGAGCGGCCGGACGTGGTGACGATGCGGCAATGGCTGGATGAGACGCAGCCGGAGCGGTTTTCATTTCCGGTGGTTTTGTTGGGAAGTTTTCTGGGGACGGCGGGCTTTTCGGTTCTGTTTGGCGCGACGTGGACCGATGCACTATGTGCGGGATTGTGCGGTGTGCTGATTGGTGCGATTAGCCATGTCCTGGAGAAGTTCGAGACGAATTCTTTCTTCCGTATCATACTGGCGGCGTTCGCGATGGGTCTGCTGGCGTATTTTATGGGCGCAGTTGGCATTACACAGAATACGGATGCAGTGGTGATTGGCGCACTTTTGCTTCTGATGCCGGGATTGTTATTCGTAAATGGGCTGAGAGATATTATTTTCGGGGATACGAATTCCGGCATGAACCGCGTGGTGCAGGTGTTTTTGATTGCGGCAGCGATTGCACTTGGGATGGGTGCTGCCTGGAAAATGGCGGAAGCATTTTGGGGTTCTTTTGACCTTGCAGCGAAGGATGGACTGCCGATTGCCCTGCAGGCAATCGCCTGCCTGGTGGGCTGCGCTGGGTTTTCCGTTATTTATAATATTCATGGCTGGGGTGCCACTCTGTGCATTGTTGGAGGGCTTTTGGCATGGGGGACGCAGGTGTTTGCCGCATATCTGGGATGCACGGATTATGTATCCTATTTCCTTGCGACCTTTGCGGCAGCAGTTTACGCGGAGGTCATGGCGCGTATCCGCAAGTTCCCGGCGATTTCCTATCTTGTGATAGCGATTTTTCCGCTGCTTCCCGGCGCAGGTGTGTATTACGTGGTGCGGTTCCTCATGATTGGTGATTCGGCACAGGCCGGCGCGAAGGGGCTGTGGGCGATTGCAGTCGCCGGTGTGATGGCGGTTGCGATTCTTTTGGTGTCGACGATGGTGCATCTGTGGAATACAGCCCGGGGCAAAGTGTGAGATGTGAATCAGTAAACCGGCATGCGCCCTATAGGTGTACTACGATGCATGAAAGTTGTGCCTGCCTCCAAAAGGGATGTCCTCCGGGTAAGAAACATGCCCTCCGAGTAGGGGCGTATGCGGCATCCCTGAATGAATGTCTTTGCTGACACAAAGACGAAATTTATATAGTACATAGTAGTTACATATACTCCCATAACGCTGCGAGGGACCCTGTTGCGCAGAAGACCTGGCTGAGCAGCATGCTCCAGAGGTAGGCACCGACACCGCAGGAGGGGACGAGCAGCAGAATAAACGCAATACGAATCAGGCAGGAGAGCAGGTTGATAAACAGCACCGTCCGCGGGCGACCAAGTCCATGCAGGATGCTGCCGAGCAGCCCAGACAGATAGAGAAATGGGCAGACGAATGCCAGCCTGCGGATATATTCTCCGGCAGCCGCTGAGTCAAAAAGCGTGCTCCCGATGAAATCTCCACAGAGCAGAAAGAATATCGTAAACAGGAAGCCAAAAGAAAGCCCGATGGTGACGGACCGGCGGATGAGGTGCGCAATTCGCGTTCGCTGGCCTGAGGCAAAGGCTTCCGACACGGACGGCAGCAGCAGGTCGGACAGTGAGCCGGTCAGTACGCTTGGAAAATGAATCACTGACAGTGCCATGCCGGACAGGATCCCGTAAAGGAACAGGGCAGCGCTCTGCGTCATGCCGGAGAGGGCGAGCTGCTGTGGGAGGAGGGCGTTCTCCACACTGTGGCAGATACTGATGATGACACGGTTGAAGGTCATCGGGAAGGCGATGCTGCCAATGATGCCGATGGCGCAGGGCAAGCTGAGGGAGGCCGCGCAGGATTTGGAATCTGTGCTGTGCCCGGAAGTGGCAGAAGCCCCTGAAGCTGTGTGCTGTCCGGCGGCGTAGGAAGTGGCAGAAGCCTCTGAAGCAGTGCTGTGCCCGGAAGTGGCAGAAGCCCCTGAAGCTGTGTGCTGCCTGGAAGTGTAGAATTTATGCCACAGCATGGCTGCCACAGTGACCACTACTCCAAAGCATTCCCCGATGGCAACGCCCCACATTGCGTGGATTGCGCCGATGCTTTCGCCGCGTGCTGCTGCAAAGCGAAAAACCAGGTATACGGCCCCCACACGTCCAACCTGTTCGGCAAATTGGCTGGCTGCCGGTATCGTGGCTTCCTTTTTCCCAAAATAATATCCGTTCATACAGGCATGGAGGCACCCTGGAAACAGGCTGCACACAGCCGCGACCAAAAGCGGAGCGCAGCGTTCATCCCCTAACAGTTCGGAAGCAATCCAATTGGATTTCCATAATACAATCACACTAAACAGGGCAGCCAGGCCAAGCGACAGCATGGCGGCGGCCATGAAGTAGCGATGCTGCAGCGCGGTTCGATTTCCTGCGCCCTGCTCTGGCACGGTTTGTGCAGAGTGTGCAAATGTAGCTGCATTTTTAAGAGAGTGCTGGTTTTGTGCCCCGGCAACGGCGCGTGAGAGAGCCGTCTGTATACCGGAGGAGGTCAGTGACATCCCGAGTGAGAGCACCGGAAATGCAAGCTGGTAGAGCCCGAGATTTTCCGCACCAATTGCCCTTGACAGGAATATCTTATAGAAGAAGCCGATGAGCCGGCTGGCGAGTCCGGCGCCGGAGAGCAGGAGCGTGCCGGTGATGAGAGGGCTGGCAGCGCGTTTCTTTAAGATGGATTGCCAGTTGGAATAGTTGCTTTTCATGAGAGTATCCTTTCTTTTCTTGCTTATGGGCAAAGTCCGTATGCCATCCGCGTAGGAGCGCTTTTTCACTGGCTGTGAAAAGTAGCTGAAGAAAATCACATACCGATACAAACAGATTTTGATTGATACTTCTGATAAGGATTTGTTGCAAAATAACATATGCATTTTGCACCGCATAATGCGCAAATCACAATATGCATATGTTATTTCGTAACAGATCTTAAAACAGATATATGTTGAAAGGGATGGGATTATGAAAAAAATGATATATATGGATCATGCCGCGACGACGGAACTGCTGCCGGAGGCGCGGGCAGCCATGGAGCCTTTTTTGCGGAATGAATATGGGAACGCATCCACGTCCTATGACCTGGGCAGGCGGGCGCGACAGGCAGTCGAGCATGCGCGTGCGCTGGTGGCGGAGGCAATCGGGGCGCAGCCGGAGGAGATTTATTTCACATCCGGTGGGAGCGAGTCAGATAATTGGGCAATCCGGTCCATCGTGGAGATGCAGAGTGAGTATGGTGGAAGTAGTCAGCGTGACACCAAATCCGAGATGAATTGCTCCACTGCAGGTACGTGTGAGGGATGTGGAATGCGGGCAACAGGCGCGTATGGCTTGCGTGGTATGCAGGTGGCAGGTACGCATGGGGTGCGCGGCACACAGGCGGCAGGTACGCACGGAATGCGTGGCATACAGGTGATTACGTCAGCGATAGAACATCATGCGGTGTTGCATTCCTGTGAATACTTGGAGAAATTGGGCTATAAGGTGACGTATCTGCCGGTGGACCGGCGTGGCGTGGTAAGCCCGGAGGACTTGGAAATGGCCTTCAAGCTGAAGGAAATGGAAGAGAAGGGTGATAAAGGATGGATAGACTCCGTAAAGAACCAGGAAAGAGCCGTTTTTTCTCATCAGTCTGGCGATGGAATGCCTGTTGGACAGGAGCGGCAGAGATATAAAGGAATGAAGGCGGATTTGCAAGAAAAGAATACATGTGTCAAACTTGTCTCTATCATGTATGCAAATAACGAGATTGGTACGATTGAGCCGATTGACGAATTGGGGCGTATTGCGTGGGCACATGGGGCACTGTTCCATACGGATGCCGTGCAGGCGATTGGCCAGATACCGGTCTCGGTGCGGGAGAGCCCGATTGATTGCTTAAGTGCGAGCGGGCACAAATTCCATGGACCGAAGGGAGTGGGCTTCCTCTATGTGCGCAGTGGAATTGCAATTCCGTCGCTGATTCATGGCGGCGGGCAGGAGCGCGGGAAGCGTGCCGGTACGGAGAATGTGGCGGGAATTGTGGGAATGGCGGAGGCACTTCGTGTGGCGGTGCGCGGCCAAAAGGCGAACAGTGCCCGAATCACGTATCTGAGGGAGCATCTGGTGCATCGCATCATGCGGGAAACTTCGGATACACTTTACAATGGACATCCGATTGACCGGCTTCCGGGCAGTGCAAGCTTCAGCTTTCGTGGTGTGAATGCGACGGCGCTTCTTGTGCTTTTAGAGGAGGCCGGCATCTGTGCCTCCGCTGCCTCCGCCTGTACCGCCGGAACCACGGAGGTCTCTCACGTCATTCGGGCGATTGGTGTGCCGGAGGATTATGCGGAGGGGACGATTCGCCTGACACTTGGACGCGAGAACTCCCTGGCGGAAGTGAATTATTGTGTGCAGAAACTGAAAGAAAGTGTGCAGCTGCTGCGCATGGCAGGGTAATGGTTACTTTAAAATGTAAGTATAAATCGCCTGCGCCACCCCATCTTCATCGTTTGTCCCAGTGATGCAGTCCGCGGCGGCCTTCACATCCGGGGTGGCATTGCCCATGGCTACGCCCATTCCGGCAGCTTCAATAATGGAAAGGTCATTTTCGGTGTCGCCGATGGCCATGGTCTCCTCAATGGCCAGGGCCAGCCGCTCCGCGAGGATATGCAGGGCCTTGCCCTTGCTGACATCGTCCCGGGTGATTTCAAGATTGCCAAATCCGCCTGAGACGCAGGTAATGCCGGCAATGGAGTTCAGGTAATCAAGCACTGCCTGGCGGTCCTTGAGCGTGCCATCTTCGGTCGGATAGAAATTCATCGTGATTTTCTGTACATGATAATGATGCTCCCGGATAAAAGCTGGCAGGTCGTCGATGCGGATGCGCGTGCCCAGGACGTACTTGAGCAGGTTCGGTGGGAAGTCCAGCTTCATGGCAGCATCTACCGTGGCAAGTGATGTATAAGCATTGCCATCAATATAAGCATCGAGATGGATATCGTAGGTCAGCAGATGCTCGAGGATGGGGAGGATGAATTCCTCGCTCATGCCGTGGTTGTAGAGGCATTCACCGGAATCGTAGCTGTAAATGCCGCTGCCATTTGTCGTAATGCAGTACTGGATGCCCAGCCCGTCGAACTGATTTCGCGGAATGCCGCAATACGGACGCCCCGTGGAAAGTACCACGTAGACACCTGCTGCAATCGCCTCGCGGATTGCCTGGCGCGTGGTGGGGCTTACTTCGCTTTGGCTGTTTAAGACTGTGCCATCCAGATCTAGTGCAAGTAATTTAATCATAGGTCATTTCCTTTCAACGTTACTGATTCGTTTACTATAGAGGTCTGTATTTTCATAAGTGAGACACACCGTAGGCGTCCTTTAGGAGGAAATCTTT
>X287_Common_Brushtail__coassemble_199_pt1 | contig 11915 bp, 7 predicted proteins | sample X287_Common_Brushtail__metabat2_low_PE_001 | metagenome-assembled genome bin X287_Common_Brushtail | reverse complement strand
CCGTCAGCCCGCAAGGCGGAGGAAGGAGGCGTAGCGGTGGCTACGTCGACTGACGACAACGCAGCGGATGGCGGTATATTCAGTGCGGATAGCTAAAATTATGATTGAGACGCTACACTAGCAATAAAAGGGAGGCTTTTATGAGTAAAAAGACATATTGGGCGCTGCTGTTGAACCCGATTTTTCTGGTATTATATGGGGTTGGGCTGCGAGTTGTTTACCGGTTTTGTAAGTTCGGCAATGTATCTAAAAGGCTGCCGATAATTCTGGTGATTTTTGCCATAGGGCTGTTGTGGCTGATTATATGGACGATTCTTTATTTTTCCTTAAAGCGGAAAGCTGCCGATGAGCAGACCGAGTGTTTAGGTGATGTCAGTGCACCACGAAATAAGGGAAAATGGCAGAGGTGGGTGCTGGCAGTTGAGTTAGTGGTAATTGTGCTGATTACGGGATTTTATGGGCATAGAATTTATCTGTCTGCACAGCCGTATAATGGAAAGCTGTGGTCCTATTTGAACAGGTCTCAGACGACGAAAGAGATGAAATTGAGTGAATCGAACCGTAATTTCCTGGAGAATGGTTTGGATGGAATACTGGATTTGCTGCAGAAAAAATGCGGGATGGACGAGGACTGGGAGCTGTATACGGCGAATACTTTGAAGATTACGATGGACGAAGAGGGCATGATTCAGACGATTTATGCATTCCTGTTCGCGCTGGATGAAGATGGCGAATATCATGCATGGCTGGTAGATTACGATGCTTCAAAAGGGGACACTATGACGGTTTATCTGGATAATAATGGCAGTACGGATTATCTGGAACAGAAGCGTCTGTCACCGCTGCTTGATATGATCGACGCACTTTTGGATGATAGCACTCTTCTTGCAAAAAGCGGCTTTGCTGTTGCTGAGTCTGATGATAAGACGCAGGATTCGTCTGACGAGAGTAATCCTGTTATTACATTACGTTACAGCGGTTATGCGGATGGCAATTACCAGACAAGCATTGAAGGTACATGGTATTGCCTGATGGAGAATGAAGAGGAAGATACTGAGAACGATGAGGGATTCGAAGATGATGAAGACCGCGGAAATATCACATATAGACTGCAGGAATACACTGCACCCCAATACGGTGGAAGTGATGATGGATATTTGATGGCAATTTACTACAATGACATTAAGCTGCTTACAACAGTTGCGGAGCCAGGGACGCTCGACACAATCGCTGAAATCGAGGAACGCGAATCAGAAGAGGTGGAGATTTCGGAAGCGATGGAGTTCGGTAAGACGCTGGTGAGTGATAATAGTGGCATGACGTTTTATTTGGATGAGGAATCATCAATGAGTCTGACGGTTGTTGACGCAGCGGCGGGCAGCAGGGCATATTCGTTCCAAAATGGGGATATTTATAATGCGGATCCGTTTCATGGAAGAAGTGGTGTCGCGGAATCGATTTATTTTCTGGATGAATTGAGGGGATTTCTGTTGCTTTCTAATGCTTCTGCAGACTCGTCGCATATGTATTACACGTATGATGGTGGCGTATCATTTGAGGAGGTCATCCTGCCGGTCAGCGATGGAGAGGAGGATATGGCAGGCAATGAGCTTGGATTTACTTCGGAGGATATGGATTATATTTACACGCCCTATGAAGAGGATGGTGTTTTATATGTGGAAGTGTCCTGCGAGGCTTCCGGAGCGAGTTATATGAAGATGCTGTTTGTATCGGATGATTGTGGAGCCAGCTGGCGGTACGTATCATATGAAGGATGATGGCTGCTGTACCGTCGTAAACTGTAATAGATTATAAAAGGCAAAACAATGAGTAATGTGAATGGTAAAAGGATAGTGAAGTGAAAATAATCAATTTAATCTCCAATATATGACATGATCTGTAAACAGTGGTTGTTTGCAAAAGGAATCTGGTGCTTGATTATTTCTTTGCTTCGTGTATAATACAGATAAAGTGTCTGGTCCCAATTTGATAAAAAAGGGACATAAGGAGTCTATGCGTATATTCGAGGGAGGTGGGGACAATGCTTAAAATATGGTATTACGGCGGCGTAAAATACATGAAGGACGCACCATCCTATTTTGATCATGTCTATGAGGATGAGTGGATAGTAGATCCATTTGTAAGGGAAATGATACAGGATGTGGATTCCTCCACGGTAATAAGCCCTCACATCATAGAGAGTCCCGTTTTGGGTGCAATTACACCAAAGGAATTGTCAGGCGGAGTGAAGGTCCTGATTTTAATGCTCAAAGATGATTCCTTTGTTTATAATATGTCGAATTGTGGGAACAATTGCGCAAAGTGGGTTTTAAAAATTGCAGATCAGAAGGACCTTACCGTCTATTTGCAGCATATTATGCGGTTTGAGGGCGAATTCGAAATTAAGATTATGAATACCGGGAAGATTGTGCATAATCGGGCAGAGTATGTACACGCATTGCTGGAGGCGGAGGAATTGCACGATGAAGGGTGAGTATTCATTTCAGGTAAAGGGGAAGAGGGCGAAGTTTTCCTTTCGGATTCGACGGAATATAACGGTGTTAAAAGGCGACAGTGCAAGTGGGAAGACGACCTTGCTTTCCATGATGTATGAATATCTTCGAAGCGGTCGGGAGTCCGGTTATTCCGTGACAACGGATGCACAGTATTATGTTTATTTGCGCGATGAGCCGGGAAGAGACTGGACGGATGTATTATATCCGTTGGAAGATACCATCATTTTTATTGAGGAGAACAATGATTTCATATTTGGAAGCGAGTTTGCTGAATTTGTAAAACAATCGGGTAATTATTTTGTGCTGGTGAATCGTGCTCCGATTAAGATGCTTCCTTACAGTATTCATGAAATATATGAAATTGTCATGGAAGGACAGCATGCAGATATGAAAGAACGCTGGCATTCGTTCCGGGAATTGTATTCCAATTTTCCAATGCCGGAAAACAATCGTCAGCAGATTGTTGTTACGGAGGATAGCAATGCGGGATTTGAATTTTTTCAATCTGTTTTTAGTAATAGCGAGGTAGTGAGCGCGGAAGGAAACAGTAATATTGTAAAGACGATTGAAGAAATTGGAACAGGTGATTTACTCGCTATTGCAGATGGTGCGGCATTTGGCGCAATGATGGAAAATTGCATGGAATCACTGGAGAGCAAAAGGAATCAGCGAATCTCTCTTTGGCTTCCAGAGTCGTTTGAATACCTGGTTCTAAAATCCGGAGTTGTATCTTCGAAGAATCTTGAGGAAGTGTTGGAATCAGTGCCGGATTATCTGGATTGCCGGGAGTATGTGAGTTGGGAGAGGTTTTTTACTGATTTGCTGGAAAAGCTGACCCAAGATACGCGCCAGCATTATTCGAAACATCATCTGCCGGAATTATGGAAGCTGTCGCCTGATAAGGAAAAGATTATAAAAGAATTTCCAGAAGAAATCAGGGAGAATATATGATGGGTTGCATAGCAACCCTATACTCTGAATAAAAGCTTAAAGATGGTTTGAATTGCTGAAGGAATAAAAGTTGTTTAGGGCTTCGAGAGTATTTAAATGCTTTCGAAGCCCTTGGTTTATTATATTTGAAAAATAGTTACTATTCACGACCCTCCACCCATTAGGCGCAAGTCACGCTTGCTTCGCAAGCTCTACTTTGTATAAGTTCGATTACGGAAATCAAAGATTTCCTATCTCACTTAACCCGCCCGCTGCGCGTGCTGGACTTGCGCTATGGGTGAGGTTCCTGCTTCGCGAAACTTGTTAATTTACATAAATTGGCTCTTATGTGCAAGAGCACGACAAGCCAATTCACGTAAATTAACAGCTTCGTGAATAGTAACGAAAAATAAATTAATCCCCTTGCCCGATGGTATTCATAAGCAGCATCTGCAGCCGGTTCTCCACATTGGCATAGCTGGTGTCCGGGTCTAAGTCTAGCGGAAGTATCTGGATATCCGGATACCTGTCTTTCAGCTTTCGGATGACGCCGCGTCCGCAGATATGGTTCGGCAGACAGCCGAACGGCTGCAGGATGATGAACGTCTTCGCGCCGTTCTCGGCATAGTGGGCGATTTCCGCCGCCATCAGCCACCCCTCGCCGCAGCTTAAGGTCTCAGGGATGATGTCGCTTACGCCTTCATAGAGCTTTCTCGGGCTGACACCCGGAACGAAAAGCGGGTGTTTTCTGGCGGTTTTCTCCAGATCCTTCTGCACGGAATTGAACAGAAAATCCACAGCGAATGGATAGGGCGGTATATTCGCATGGTACTGCGATATTTCACTCATGGACGCCTGGAAATCCTTCCGCAGCTGATCCATGACGCGCGGAAAGGCGGTTTCCATTCCATTTTGCTCCAGGTAGCGTTCAATATGGAAGTTCGGGCCCGGATGGTAAGTCACCAGAAGCTCGCCGGTCACGAATACCAGCGGTTTCAAGTGGCTGCGGTCGTATGGAATCTTGCAGATGTCATCGATGCATTTGGCAAATTCCTTCCGCGCGGTGCCGATTCCTGACCGGATGCCGTCTGCGATGCGCTGCACACAGTCTTGGCAGATCTGATCGGTCTGTCCCGGATTTGTCTCATAGGGACGGATTTTTCTGCACTGCTCCATGACGATATCAAGCATCATAAATCCCCATACCGCTTCCAGCACCGCGCTGATACCCAGCAGGAATACGCCGGGGTGCATTTTCTTCGTGTCATTGACATCGGTTGTGGCCACCGGCACTTCGGTAAATCCGGCCGCGTCCAGCCCCTTGCGCAGCAGTCCTGCGTAGTGGGACATCCGGCAATCACACTGGAACTTCACCATGGCAACCGCCACTTCATCCTGCTTGTAATTCCCGGTTTTCAGTTCGGAAATGAGCTCTCCGATGACCATCTGGCATGGGAAGCAAATGTCGTTGTGCACGTACTGCTTGCCGAGCCGAATCTGTTCCGTGGAGCCGATGGGAATCGTCTTGACCGTGAAGCCCTCCTTTTCCAGAATGGTATCCAGCAGGACGGAGACTTCCGCTGAAATGTTCGGAACGAGCAGAGTACGCTTCTTCTTATCCGCCTTGTAGAATTTCACCGGGCTGGGGGCAGGGAGTGGGCGTATCGGATTGCCGGGAGTCTGCATATTATTTACTGTATTTTGTATAGAAGAATCTACGTTATTGCTCACAGCGTTTTGTGTATGAGTTCCCATTCCATTATTCATCGTGCTTTGCACATGGGTTTCCGTGTTGTTGCTCGCTGTGTTTTGTGTAAGAGCTTTTAAAGCAACTTGCGGATTGCCAGATGCATCGGATTGGCTGGAAGGATTGCATATGTTGTCGGTATTTGCGGAACAGTTTGTGCTATAAACTGAATTTTGCCTATCAGAGATAAAGGTTCTGTTGCTTTGGTGATTCCTTCTTATCTTAATCGTCTCCACGAATGACTGTATCCGAATGCCCAACGATCCCGATGCGTCGCTTTCGTCAATCTTTAAAATGAGGGGTGGTTTCTTTGCAATTTCATTCATGATGCGGATGATTTCGTCTGAAAGCACTGCATCGTGCCCACATCCGAAGCTGACCAGCTGCACGTATTCCAGCTCTTCTTTTTGCGCGGCAAGCACGGCTGCTGACAGCATCCGAGTGTGGAAATTGTTAGTGATTTCGATTCGGGTATTGCTTAAGTCCACTTCATTTAATCCTGGCAGGCTGTCGGCGGTCAGCACCGGTACGCCCTTTTTGGCAAATATCTGAGAGATGCCGTGGGAGACAAAGGCATCGTTATGGTAGGGTCTGCCCGCAAGAACCACAGCAAATGTGCCGTTCTCGGAAGCTTCCTTCATAATCTGGGCAGCACGCTCCGTCAGGCTGCTTCGGAAGCTCTTGATAGCAGCTTCCGCCTGGTCATAAGCTTCACGAGCCTGTTTCTTCGTTACGCCAAGTGTCTCTGTCGCATAGCGGCAGATTTGCGGTCGGCGATCCTTCTCCTGGAAAAAATGGAAAATCGGCGTATCAAATACGACCCCATAACGTTCCTCCGGCGACTGTGCGTTGCGCACGACCATCGGGTAACCCTGCACAACGGAGCAGACATAAGGGCTTAGCTTGTCCTTTCCTTCCGGCGGCATATGCATGACGTAGGGCATGAAGATACGGTCCACACCCTGCTGGGCCAGATCCTGTACATGTCCATGCGCCAGCTTCGCCGGAAAGCAGATGGTGTCTGATGCAACAAATGTCAGGCCGTCTTCGTACAATTTCTGAGAGCTCTTGTGGGAGAATTTCACCGTGTATCCAAGCGCACGGAAGAAAGTGCTCCAGAACGGCATACTGTCCCAGAATTCCAGCACACGCGGAAGCCCTACAATACCGCGGGAGGTCTCCCCGGTATGCGGTGTCGCCACAGTGCTGTGGGAGGATGTATCCGTGAGTGGCTGCGTCATTGCAGTGCGGGAAGCTTTATTGCTGTTCGTTGACCCCGTGGATTGACGAGAATCATCTGTAACTACCAGCGTGTATGGATAATCGGCGAATAGCATCTGTTCACGCTCAAGGAAAAGGTCCGGAGCCGACTTATTTACAGATTGCATGGTAGATAAATCCAGAGCATGGTTCGATAAGGATTCCCTGGCAGTGTTTGTCATAGTGTTATTTTTTATGGAGTTATTATGCGCATTAGGTCGGGCATTGCTTGTTGGAGTGGTGCCCGATGTATCAGACAGGGAGTCTGAAGTGGCATTATTATTAAATGCAGCTGCCTTGCCTGTGTTGGACAAAGAATTATCTGAAACAACTGCCCCTCGCTCGCACCGGTTTCCCGTCACCCAGCTTCCACCGGTGGAAAATTGCATAATCGTGCGGCTGCAATGGTTTGCACAAAGCGGGCAGCGCACGCCGGTTTCAGTCGTGTAGGAGAATCGGCGAACGGCTTCAATTCCTATAAAGCTTGATTTGTGATTACAGTTCTGTTGATTCTCCTTTATATTCGAAGCGTTACGCTCTTCCAGCTCCCTTTTTGCAAGCAGCGCAGCTCCGAATGCACCCATCTCACCCGGATATGGCGCAAGAGTAACCTCTTTTCCCAGATATTCCTCCAGCGCACGCAGAACTGCGCGGTTGCGGAAGGTTCCTCCCTGTACGACAATGCGGTCGCCCAGATCCGCAGTGTTGGAGATGCGAACCACCTTCGTGAATACATTCTCTATGATGGAACGGCAGAGACCGGCCATGATATCATTCGGCTGTCGGCCTTCCCGCTGCTCATTAATGATGGTGCTGTTCATAAACACCGTGCAGCGGCTGCCCAAGGATGCCGGCTGGCTGGATGAAAATGCCGCCTCTGCAATCTGGTCCACCGGGATATTCAGTGTTGCCGCAAAATTCTCCAGAAATGATCCGCAACCGGATGAGCATGCCTCATTTAACATGATATTCGTGATAATTCCGTCGTCCATCCAGATGGCTTTCATGTCCTGGCCGCCGATATCAAGCAGGAAGGTCGCATCCGGGAAATATTTCAGACATGCCTGCGAATGCGCTACAGTCTCTACGATATGGTAGTCTGCGCCGAATGCCCGTGCAGCCAGTTGCTCCCCATAACCAGTCGTGCCAAGCCCGATGATTTCCAGACGAATGCCCTGCCTTTCGTATTTTTCATAAAGGTGCAGGATGCCCTCACGGATGACCTTCAGCGGTTCGCCGTGGTTGTTGTCATAATACCAGTCTACCATCTGCTCATTTTCATCCATCAGGGCAATTTTGGAAGTCGTGCTGCCGGAATCAATGCCCATATAGACGCGCAAAACGCCATCCTGCGGGCTGGGGGCAGCCAACGGCAGAGCTTCTGCATCATGCCGCCGCTCGAAGGCTTCTCTTTGCGCGGCATTTGCAAACAAAGGGGCAGCGTGTTTGCATTGATTGTCAGAGTATGCATCCGCATGTGTCAGACGGTCGTATAAATCACGAAAAGTGATATAACCTTCTTCCGTGAAGTCCTTCCCTGCAAGGCCGATTGTGCTAGAACAATTTTCTTCCTGGATATTTTCAGCGGAAGCCGTCATATTCTCTGCTGAAATATTCTCATTTATCTCGGAACAAATGTCATTATTTTCGATAATATTTTCAGCTTTTTTTGAATTATTATCGTAATATTCTGAGATATTATTGGAAATTGTAGTTTCCTTTGTCTTAATTGGATGAGAAGAAAGCCTGTCAATGGAAAGCGCGGCTCCATATGCCACAATGGTCTCCGGATGCTCCGGGCGCACGATTTCGTCATCTTTCAGTCCAAGCCGTTCCGCGAATACGCGCACCAAAGTAGGATGGAAGGTTAGTGGTCCACCCCCAAATACAATCGGCGGCGCAAGCTCCAGCCCCTGGGAGAGTCCGCCAATGGTCTGCTTTGCAATGGCGTGATAAGTGGAAAGCGCAATATCCTCCCTTGGGGTACCCTGAATCAGAAGCGGCTGAATATCGGTTTTTGCAAATACGCCGCAGCGTCCGGATATATCGTAAACGGTCCGGCCGCGTTCTGCCATGCGCTCAAACTCCTCCGGCTCCACGTCCAGAAGTGCGGCAATCTCATCAATAAAAGCTCCCGTGCCGCCCGCACAGGAACCGTTCATGCGCATGTCGGATACCGCAGGCTCGCCCGTCTGCGAATCTTTATGAAAGAAAATTACTTTAGCATCCTGACCGCCGAGCTCGATGGCAGTGCGCACCTGTGGGTAAAGCCTGCAGACTGCCGCAGCATTTGCCACTACCTCCTAGATATACGGCACACCCAGTGCCTGTGCAATAGGCTTACCGCCGGAGCCGCACACCGCCGCCTTCATTCGAGCGTTTCCGAACTGTTTCTCAGCCTCGGAAAGTGCCTCAGCCAGCGTCTCGCGCTGCCGTGCGTGATGTCTGCGGTAGCAGGAATAGAGCACCTCCCCGGATATCGGATTCATCAGTACCAGCTTTACCGTGGTGGAACCTACGTCAATTCCCAACCTCAAATCTTCCTGTGGTATTTTATTGTAAATCATCTTATGTTTGCGCCTTCTTCCGATAAGCTATATTACTCGCAGCAAAAACCGCTGCTCGCAATCTCCAGAATCCAGATGTGCTGCCGCACACCTGTCGCTGCTGCGCAGCTTAAAGATTCTGTCGTTAGCTTATCAAAGAAAAGCCCGCGAGCGCGCTTTTCTTCCGATAAGCTATATTACAACCAGTATAGCACAATGAGAAAAAATCGCAGATAAAAAGAGTCTTAAAAGATTATAAAAGGTATATAGTGAATTTAAAATACTGCTTTTCATGTTTGGCTTCCTGTGATATAATCGCAATATAAAGCAAAGGCGACGTGAGATGGGAGGTGTGTTATATGGGATTATATTTAAATCCTGGAAATAATTCATTTCGACAGATTCGGAATGGAGTTTATGTGGATAAGACAGACATGATTAACTATATGAACAGTACTATAGAAACAGCATCCAAGTTAACCTGCTTCAGCCGTCCCAGAAGATTTGGAAAATCTTTTGCTGCAAAAATGCTTTGTGCTTATTATGATAAAAGCTGCGATTCGAGAGAGTTGTTTCAGGGATTAAAGATTTCCAAAATGAAGTCTTTCGAAGAGTATTTGAATAAATATGATGTCATCTATTTGGATATCACATGGTTTATTTCTACGGTTGATCATATCGAGAATGTGGTGGAGGACTTACAGAAAAGCGTGATTCGTGAATTAAAGCAGGCTTTTCTCTGCGTTGCAGAAAGCAAGGAAAAGTCTCTGCCCAGGATGCTGGCGGATATCTCACATGAAACGAAACAGAAATTTATTATTATTATTGATGAATGGGATGCAATTTTCCGCGAGGCAAAGGACGATGATGTGCTTCAAAAAGAATATGTGCAGTTGTTAAGAGGGCTGTTTAAGGGAGGTACTGCTACCGATGAAACAATTGCCGCAGCATATATGACAGGAATCCTTCCAATCAAGAAGTATGGTACAGAATCTGCACTGACGGATTTCCAGGAATTTACGATGGTAAATCCTGCCAAAATGGCAAAGTATGTCGGTTTTACGGAAGCAGAGGTAAAAAAGCTTTGCAGAAAATATCATATGGATTTTGAAAGCATGCAGACCTGGTACGATGGATATTCTTTCAATAGATTACAGCATGTATACAGCCCGAATTCCGTCATGCGGGCAATCCAGAATGAGGAGTTCCAGAACTACTGGACTGCTTCAGAGACTTACGAATCATTAAAGAAATATATTGAGATGGACTTTGATGGCCTGAAGGGCGCAATAGTAAGGATGCTCGGAGGGGAATCGGTGCGGGTAAAAATCAGCACCTTCCAGAATGATATGACCTCCTTTAAAAGCAAGGATGACGTATTGACGCTGTTAATTCATCTTGGATATCTTGCGTATGATTCGAAAACACATAAGGCAACCATTCCCAATCTGGAGGTAGCGGGTGCCTTCGGAGATGCAGTAAGCGGAAGCGGATGGGCATATGTAGCGACAGCCATTCAGGAATCGGATGATTTGCTGGACGCAACCATCGCAGGCGATTGCGATAAAGTGGCTGCTGTTCTGGAAAAGACACAGGAAGGCGTGGCATCTGTCTTAGAATATAATAATGAAGCATCCTTGAGCGCGGCAATTATGCTTGCCTATTATACTTCGCGGCGTTATTATGAGATTATTCATGAATTGCCAGCTGGCAAAGGCTTTGCGGATCTGGCATTCCTTCCGCGAAGGGATACAGAGTATCCGGCAATGATTGTAGAATTGAAATATGATAAGGGTGCGGATTCGGCAATCAGCCAGATTAAAGAGAAGCGTTACGAGGGAAGGCTGAAGGATTATTTCGGGAATTTGCTCATGGTTGGGATAAATTATGAGAAGGAGACGAAGCAGCATACCTGCGTGATAGAGAGGGCGTGAATTTGAATTTTTTTTATAAAATATTTCCAGTTACCTTATTGAATTGCGAAATAGAATATGATACTATGCATTATAGAAGTCGGAAATGCTTTCGGCTTGTATAGAATTACAATCACACAGAATAAGGAGTAGATCACATGAATAAGAAGAACGTTATGAAGGGCATCTTGGGGATTGGTGCGGTTGCGGGTGTAGCCGCTGTTGTAGTGAATAAGTTCATGAAAAAGCAGGATGAAGAAGACTGGTTTGATGATGAAGATGAACTTGACGAGGAAGATGAGAGCAATGAGGAAGAGGAAGCAGAGAGTGAAGGGGAAGGCGAGGCTGTTTCACTGGATTTGGATGGTGACGGAGAGACAGATGCCGTGATGGCGGACACGACCGGTGATGGTAAGATTGATACGGTGATGATGGATACCACCGGTGATGGACAGGTGGATACGGTGATGATGGATACCACCGGTGACGGTAATGTCGATACGGTTATGGAGGATTTGGACGGCGACGGCATCATTGATACGGTGCATACGGATACGACTGGTGACGGCGAGATGGACACGACCTTTGTGGACGTCGATGGAGACGGAGTGCCGGATGTGGTAATTACGGAAAACGATGAATTGTTGGAGGAAGAATCCACAGAAGAGCATGAGGAGAAGAAGACAACGAAGCAGGATTCCGAAAGCGACGTATTTAGAATTAAGATAGACTAAGCAAATCAAACAAGGTGTTTGTGAGCAGCAGCAAGAAAAAATACAGCCCACCTGGCAGGCATCCGGTTGTGTGAAATAATCACAAAGCCGGATAGCAAACCGGTGGGCTGTTTTTGTGCGGTTATATGGTCAATTATATCGTCAATTATTTATTTGGAAAAACTGTCAAGCGGTTTTGAAAATGTCCTAAAAATTTTTTAACATAAGCCCCGAAAATCCATCAGGGCTTTCTGTTTTTTACGGGTCGGCTCAAGTGATGATTAAAATAT
>X287_Common_Brushtail__coassemble_194_pt1 | contig 12053 bp, 9 predicted proteins | sample X287_Common_Brushtail__metabat2_low_PE_001 | metagenome-assembled genome bin X287_Common_Brushtail | reverse complement strand
GAAAGAGGTGGCAGACCGCCTGGGCATCTCCCAATCCTATATCTCACGGCTCGAGAAGAAGATTATGCAGCGGCTTGAGAAGGAAATCCTAAGATACACCTAAAAAAGGGTCGTCTGAGCCCCACCCAGACGACCTTAATCATTTACTGTAATTACTGACGCATCAAAGCCATCGACCTACGCTTTCCCTCCGGCGCGTCCGCTGACCTTCTTCGTCTTCGGCGCGGCCGGCTTGTACTGCCTGGAACGGATACTGATGACCGTCTGCAGCACAAAGGACAGGAAGCAGAATACCATCAGCATGATGCATCCTGCATTCAGATGGAAATTGCTCAGAGTCTCGTCATCTTCTACATACACGGCTACGCCGATGGTAATCATCGCCGTATAAATCAGCGTAAGCAGTGAGGCAATCCTCGTCCACAGGAGCATCCGGTACTCATGTACGGTGCTGCGGACCAGCGGAATCAGAAGCCCGATTACGGTCGCCACATACATGGCAATCCACACGGCAGTCAGCCAGCCATGGCCCTCACCCACATAAGTCGTATGCAGCCCTGTCACCATCTCACCATCATCTTCACTGGTATAGCACCAGTTCGCCGTGAACCACAGCGGAATCGGCAGCACGGAAATCACTGCCGCATACAAATACAGAAAGGACATCGAATCCCACCATAAACGTCGCAAAATATTACCTGCCTTCCAAACTTCTGCACGGCTTACAGGGACTCCCCAAACCCTTTCACCACAATTGTTGCTCTATCTTACTTCCGGCTCTTCAGGAAGTCCGGAATGTTGATTTCCACCGGCTTCACCGACGGCTGCGGTGTGCGTGATTGCTGGAATCCGTTGTATGTAGGCTGCTGCGCTTGCGCACCTGCATTGTCCGCACTTGCATTCTGAGCATTCTGTGTGTTCTGCGTATTACGGAACTGGTTGTTGTAATTATTCTGATTATTGTAATTGTTCAGGCTGTTGTAATTCGATGCCTGCGCAGTGCTGCGGATGCCCTGCGTCGAAGCATTGCCATATCCCATCCGTGTGATCCCGGAAGCAGAAGCCTGATTCACCGATGGCTCGCCCACCTCTTCGAGTCCGGTTGCGATGACCGTAATCGTCGCCTCATCCGTCATGGACTCGTCGAACTTCGCACCGAAGATGATATTCGCATTATCGCCCGCCAGATCCTGTACATAGCTTGCGGCATCGTTCGCATCCATCAAAGAGATGTCACCGGAAATATTGATAATGACGTGCGATGCACCGTTAATCGTCGTCTCCAGAAGCGGTGACGCTACGGCCAGCTTCACAGCCTCAATGGCCTTCTCATCGCCCTTCGCGCTGCCGATACCGATATGCGCAAGGCCCTTGTCCTTCATAACAGTCTGGACATCGGCAAAGTCCAGGTTAATCAGAGCCGGCAGGTTGATCAGGTCCGTGATTCCCTGCACTGCCTGCTGCAGCACTTCGTCTGCCTTCTTGAGCGCATCCGGCATCGTCGTGCGCCGGTCTACAATCTCAAGCAGCTTATCATTCGGGATCACAATCAGCGTGTCCACATTCGCCTTGAGGTTCTCAATGCCGGAAAGTGCATTGATCATACGCTGCTTCGCCTCGAACTTGAACGGCTTCGTCACAACACCGACGGTCAGGATTCCCTGCTCTTTCGCGATACGCGCTACAATCGGAGCCGCTCCGGTACCTGTACCGCCGCCCATACCACAGGTCACGAACACCATGTCCGCGCCCTTGACCATCGAGGACAGCTCCTCACTGCTCTCCTCTGCAGCCTTCTGGCCAATCTCAGGCTTCGCGCCCGCGCCAAGTCCCTTCGTCAGCTTCTCGCCTATCTGAATCAAGGTCGGCGCCTTGCACAGCTGCAGCGCCTGCTTGTCTGTGTTGACTCCAATAAACTCCACACCGCCGATATTCTCATCAATCATGCGGTTCACCGCATTGTTCCCGGCGCCTCCTACTCCGATTACGATAATCTTCGCACTGTTATCCAAATCGTTCGTCTTAATCTCTAGCAAGGGTCCATCCTCCTCTTTCTATATCATCTACTTTGCCTGATTTTACTAAATTATATCCTGCCTGCCACAGCGGATTCCTGCCTCAGCCGCTTTCCACCTCACAGACAACTCCACACCCAAAAGCCTGCTGCCTCATCCTGCCATCCAAAAGCACTCACACGATATCTTTGCGTTGTATTACCTTGCCTTTTTCAAATCGTTAACCAGTTTTATTCATCCAGTTAACATTTCTTTCTCCTATCGTATTTCGGGCTTTCCGAATTGTCAACCTTTCATCGGCTTCGAATGTAAAATCCATATCCCTATCATATAATTTTCTCACGAAGAAATCAACACCAAATTTCACTATTTTTTACTTTTTTCAAAGAAAAAATCATCCATTATCCACAATGGGCTCGCGGCTGTTAACCGCCATTTCCTTTCTTGTTAACATTCTCGCATTGCACATATACTGCACACCCTGCTACAATGCACGCAAGCCCAAGCTCTTAGTTCCTAGACATTCTGCCCATTATTTCGTCCAAAGCCTGCCAGCTTATGATGCTAAGTATTTTCCCAATGGCAAAGCATACCCTCCACAAAGGACGCCCTTCGGGTGTATGGGTGTGCGGGTAAGCACAGACTGCAAAGCTGAAACATACTGGTCACATATAAAGATTACGCGACAACACACAACTCCATCCTCTGCCTACTCTGAGGCTTCCGTAGTCTCCTCCTCCGTGGTTTCCTCCGTCGTCTCTTCGCCTGTGGAAATTTCATCGCTGTCAAAGACGATGCTGGTGTTCTCCTCGGTCCAGTTCTCCATATGAAGCGTCCCGCTGCTGTTGCCCAGCGTCGGCAGAATCTCTGCCAGCCGCGCGACCTTCTGCGTCAGGTCACTCGTGGAGCCGATGGTTACCTCGATGTCTCCGTAAGCCAGCACCGGATCGTTCGTCACCCCATAGGTGATGGTATCCGGAATCAAGTCTGCCCGCTTGAGCGTCTGCGTCAGCGTCAGGATACCGCGCAGCGTCGTGCTTTCGAGCGGAAGCTTCTCATACAGGACGACCTCATCGCAGTCGAGTCCGATGATTTTCGGCACTCCCTCAATCACCTGGGAGGAAGTCTCCACCACGAATCCATCTTTATCAAAATAGGCATTCTCTCCAATCCCATTGATGTAGAGATACCCCATGATACCCTTTTCATATACCGTAATGTGCAGGCTGTGCGGGCCTGTAATGCTAATCTCCATCGTATCCACGAAAGGGATGTCCTCCGTATCGAGGAAACGGTATTTCAAATACACATACAACGTGTTCCAGGAATAGTCATCGTTGAGCACCGCATCGGAAATCAGCTGCGAGCCGTAGAGCGTATTGCCCTCCACCTCCACATTCTTCACGGTGAAGATCACGGTAGACAGAATACCCAGGAAAATCCCCAGCACAACGGCGACCATCACGCCCCGTACCCGGAATATGAACTCTTTTCTTCGTCTGCGCTGTTCTCTTATCGTCTCATTCCTACCCATATCCGCTGTATATGCTCCTATCTATAATTCCCTTTATACCGCCTCCGGCTGCCGCTATACATCTCTTCCTCGTAGGCCCTGTCACGTCCCTGCAGCGAGTCCTCCATCGCTACGGACTTGAGCCGGATGCCGCGCGACACGCTTAGCACCAGCCCGATTTCCATCATCAGAAACAGGATGGACGTGCCTCCGTAGCTGATGAACGGCAGCGTCACGCCGGTGTTCGGCATGGAATTCGTCGCCACCGCGATGTTCAGCACCACCTGGATGCCGATATGCGCCATGATGCCGGAGACCAGCAGCGCACCGTACATATCCGCCGCGTTCGTGGCAATATACATCATGCGCCACAGCAGCAGGACGTACATCAGTATGACGCAAATCGCGCCAAAGAGCCCCAGCTCCTCACAGATAATCGTAAAAATCATATCGTTCTGCGCTTCGGGGACATTGCCCATCTTCTGGATGCTCGCGCCGAGCCCCTTGCCGAACAGACCTCCCGAGCCCACCGCGTAGAGACCCTGCAGGATCTGGTAGCCATTATCCGCAGTTTCCGGATTCAGCCACGCGTCGATTCGCGAGCTGCGGTACCCGGCCGTCACCAGAAAGACCGCCAGGAAAGCCACGCCGACAATCCCGACACCGCTGACTTGCAGGTACTTCGGGCTTGCCACGAAAATCATGCAAACCGCAATCGCCAGCACGATAACTGCGGTACTTAAGTTCTGCGTCGCAATGATGCCCACAACCGGCAGCAGAAACAAAAAAGTCTTGAACAGACCCTTCCACGTCCCGATGGTCCTTGGGATTCGCTCCAACAGCACCGCCAGGAAGATGATGACGGCCAGCTTCGCAATCTCAGACGGCTGGAACGAAATCGGTCCCAGCTTCAGCCAGCGCGTGGAGCCGTTCGAGCTGTCACCCAGCCCCGGCACAAAGACCAGGACGCAGAGCACAAACGCGCAAAAATATATCGGCACCGCAAGCTTCTTCCAAAAATGGTAATCAACAAAAGTAAATATTATCATCGGAACCATCCCGATGAGCATATTTCGCACCTGCAGCTTCAGGTAATGGGCACTGTCGCCGTACTTGCTGGCAGATGTGTAGGAACTGGAGCTATACAGCATCACCAGGCCAAAGCACATGATGAAAATGATCAGAATAACAGCGTATAGTCAAAATACCGGCTGCCCTTTTCTTTTTTCCTCGTTCGCGTCCGCGCCGCTGCCCTTGCACTCATTCTAACTCCTTATACCATTGCTTCCAAATCCATCCGCTTCAGGCATCTGGTGCTTCCAAACCCGTCCGCTTCAAGCATCTGGCTCTTCCAAACCCATCCGCCTCAGGCATCTGGCGCTTCCATCCCATACCTGGAGCATCACACATTCTGCCTCCTGGTGCATTTACCCCGGTATGGCATTATGGCTTCGATTATCTAATCTTACGCCTTACAGCGTCCTTGCCAGCTCCTTGAACTGCCGCCCGCGCACCTCGTAATTCGGGAACATATCCCAGCTGGCGCATGCCGGCGACAGAAGCACCGCATCGCCATCCACGGCGTGGGCGCGGCAGTAAGCCACCGCTTCCTTCAAATCGCTCACGTGCACGGTATCCGTAAACCCATGCCTGTGGGCGCACTCCTCAATCTTGCCCGCCGTCGCCCCGAAAAGGACGAGGCACTTCACCTTGCCGCCGAAGCTGTCAATCCAGTCATCGTACTCCGACTGCTTATCATAACCGCCGCCAATCAGATACGTCGGGCGGTTCATCGCACAGATGCCCTTAATCGCCGCATCCGTATTCGTCGCCTTCGAATCATTATAGTAGCGCACGCCATCGCGCTCCACGGTAAACTCAATCCGATGCTCCACCGCCGTAAAGCTGCGCAGTGCCTGCCGAATCTCTTCTATCTCTACACCGAACGACTCCGCAATCGCGGAAGCCGCCATGATATTCTCATAATTATGCACACCCAGGATCTGCACCTCATGGATATTCACCAGAAGCTCCCGGCTGCCCTCCTTCGCGCGGTAAATCTCCTCACCGTCCAGGTAATAACCGTTATCCAAAATCCGCGCACTGCTGAAATACACCACATTGCAATCCAGGCTCTCCCCGAACTCCCGCAGCACCTCATCCTCGTAATTGAGCACCACCACATCCTCTTTCGTGTGGTTGCGCACGATATCCTCCTTCGCCGCGATATAATTCTCCATCGAATGATGCCGGTTCAGGTGATCCGGCGTAATATTCAGAATCGCCGCTGTCTGTGGGTGGAACGCATGGATTGTCTCCAGCTGGAAGCTGCTGATTTCCGCGACCGTCACGGTCTCATCCGTCATATGCCCGGCCTCCTGCGTATATGGGATGCCGATATTGCCCACCACGCGCACATCACGGAAATGCATCCGCATAATCTCGCCCGTCAGCGCGGTCGTCGTCGTCTTGCCATTCGTCCCGGTAATCGCCGCCAGGCGGCCTCGCGCAAAATAATACGCCAGCTCAATCTCACCCCAGATAGCAAGCCCGCAGGCGCGCATCCGCTCCACCACCGGCAGATCCGTCGGAATCCCCGGGCTAAGCACCGCCACGCCAAACCCACGCAGCTGCTCCTCCGTCAGGTCACCCAGCAAAAGCGGCACATCCCTAAGCCGTGGTGTCCGCGCATACAGTGCCTCCACGTCCAGGTCCGCCTTGCCATCATACATCATCACATCTATGCCCTTATCCAGCAGCAGCTCCGTGGCAGCAATGCCGCTCACGCCCGCCCCCGCCACAAGGACTTTGCTATCCTCTAATCTTAATGCTTCCAAATCCATATTAACCATCTTTCATTCCATACTCTGTAGCTAAAATTTACAAACAGCCCCCCGTCTCGGCACTATCCCTTTCCCCCACTCTCACTTATCGGGGGTGCTTTTTATCCTTCTGCCAATACACAGCCAGGGCGGCACCTGTTTCATTTTCTGCTGACGGCGCGACTGCTCCGGGTCTCAGCACTCTGCGAAACGATTACATCCCCACACAGCGAATACCTATCCCGGACTCGTTCCCGGAGTCGCTCGCGACGCACAGAAAATGGAAGCTGCGTGCGCCCAGGCGTCGGGGGAGATACAATAAAAACGCAACCGATACCATCATACTCCTTTTGCTAGGAAATATCAAGATACGGCAGGATATTTTCAAAAATTTCCTTTGCGACCGGCGCTGCGATCGTCCCTCCGTAGTACGTTCCCTGCGGATTGTTGATGATGACCATCACGAGCACCTGCGGGTCATCCGCCGGCGCGAACCCGACGAAGGATGCGATGTATTTATTATCGCTCCGGGGCAGCGTCTGCGAGGTCGCGGTCTTGCCGCCAATCTCATAGCCCTCGATATAAGCCTTCGAGCCGCCGCCTTCGCTGACCACGCTCTCTAAGAGCTCGCAAAGCGTCGCGGAGGTCTGGGCACTTACGATCTGTTCGCCCACCTCACAGGTGAATTCCTCCACCACATTGCCGTCGCCGTCCACCACGGAAAGCCCCAGGTGCGGGGTCACGCGTGTGCCACCGTTAATCAGCGAGGCGACCGTGGTCGCCATCTGGATGGCCGTCACCTGGAACGACTGCCCGAAGGAAATCGTTGCCAGCTCGACCGGCCCGATGTCTTCGAGATTGTGCATAATCGTGCCTGCTTCGCCCGGCAAATCGATGCCAGTTTTCGTCAGCAGCCCGAACTGCTCGAAATACGAATAGAATGTCTCCGCTCCGAGCCGCAAACCGACCTCGATAAAGACCGGATTGCACGAGTTTTGCAGTGCTTCTACAAATGTTTCTGATCCGTGCCCGACGGTCTTGTGGCAGCGAATCCGCCGGTCCTCCACTGTGATATACCCCGGACAGTAGAAGGTCTCATCCAGGCTGACTGCGTCTTCCTCCAGTGCCGCCGACGTCGTCACAATCTTAAAGATGGACCCTGGTTCGTAGGTATCGCTGATGATACTGTTGCGCCACTTCTGGTTCAGGTAATCATTTTCCTCATCCGTGCCTTCGTATTCGGCATATTGCTCTATCAAGGTATACGGGTCATTCAAATCATATTCCGGATAATCCACCATCGCGTAAATCTCGCCATTCTGCGGATTCATCACGATGATGCTGACCCCATCCGCTTCTTTCTGCAGATAGACCTTCTCGGCCGCCTGCATGCAGAACTCCTGAATATTGTAATCCAGCGTCAGGTACAGATTGTTGCCATCCACCGGCTCCACGCGGTATTCACGGGCGTTTTCCACCTCAATCCCCCGCGCATCGGTCGTCGTCAGGATGGTTCCGTTCGTCCCGAGCAGGTATTCATCGTAAATCACTTCCAGCCCCAGGATGCCCTGGTTGTCGCTGCCGGTAAAGCCCAGAATCTTCGAAGCCAGCGTCCCATACGGATACGTCCGGCGATAATCCTCATCGACCTTGATCCCCTCCAGCCCATAGGATAGGATCCGGTTGCCAATCTCCGCGTCCACGTTGCTCTTAATCTTCGTCAGTGCCGTGACCGCCTCCACCTTTTCCCGCACAGTATCCTCATCCATGCCCAGCTCCGCAGAAAGCACCTCCACGACAGCATCGATATCCTCAATCTGGTTGTGTACCACGGAAATCGTACACACCGATGTATTCGTCGCCAAAACCACGCCATTGCGATCGTAAATCTCGCCGCGTGCCGCCTTAATCTCGCGCTCGCGCTGCTGCAGGTCCGTCGCCAGCTTCGTATAGTACTCTGAGCGGAATACCATCAGGTATACCAGCCGCCCAATCAGACCGAGGAGAAGAGCAATCGTCCCCCATGCCAAAATAACCATTTTCCTGCGATTCGCAGTCTTTGTGCGAGCCATGCGCTGCCCCATCACTTTATATGCTTGTAATTAGCATATACAGGGACAAAATTACATATTCCCAATTCTTTTCTCTTTATCATGCATTTCTAATATATATAATCCTATTCATCACTCAGCAGAATCGCCACTTTCGCCTGACTCACCGCTTTCTCCCGTCTCACCGCTTTCGCCGCTCTCGCCACTTTCGCCTGACTCGCCGCTCTCGCCACTTTCGCTTGACTCGCCGGTCTCGCCGTCCTCGCTTGCCGTCAGGTCATTACCCACGATGTCGAGGTTCGTATTGATGCCGGTCAGCTCCTCGTCCGGGTAGATATTCATATAAGGAAGGACTTCCTCGAGGATCTCCCGCGCCAGGTTCTGCGCGTAGGAGCTGTGCGCCTGGTCTTCCACATTCGGCGTATCCACAACCACGTATATCAACACCTGTGGGTCGTCCAGCGGTGCGAATCCGATGAAGGATACCAGGTAATCCTCATCACTCTTGCCGCCGTCCTCACTCTTCTCGGCTGTACCGGTCTTGCCGCCCATCGAGTAGCCGTCCACCTTTGCGGTGGAACCCGTGCCGTCCGACACCACCTGTCCGAGCATTTCACGAATGGTATCGCTCGTGCTCTCGGAAATCGTCTGCTTGAGCGCCGTCCCGCTGATGGTCTCAACCGTATTGCCGTCCGAGTCCGTGATTTTGCGTACGATATGCGGCTGGTAATAGGTGCCGCCGTTAATCAGCGAACAGTACGCGCTCGCCATCTGAATCATCGTGCAGTTATAATTCTGACCGAAAGAATTCGTCGCCAAATCAACTGCCGTCATGTTATCCTCGGTATATACCAGCGTCGCCGCCGACGCCTCGCCCGGCAGGTCCACACCAGTCTTCTTCCCAAAGCCGAAAATCTCCTGATAAGTCGTGAAATTCGTAATCCCGATCAGGTAGGACATCTGCATCAGCGCATCGTTGCACGAATCCATCAGCGCACCCGCCAGCGTCTCCGTCCCATGGCCGTTCCGGTTCACGCAGTGGATGGTATAGCCGCCTACGGTCTCATAGCCGTCGCACTCGAAGGTCATGTTCGTATTCAGCACGCCGGTATCCAGCCCGCCCGCAATCGTGCATGCCTTCTGCACGGAACCAGGCTCATACGTGCTCGACACGCAGAAATTCTGCCACAGCTGATTCAGGAAATCCAGCTGCTCATCATCCGTCATTTCCGCTATTTCCTCTTCCGTATAATACGAGGAAATATCCCTCGGGTTATTGCAGTCATAGGACGGATAATCCGCCATGGCGAGAATCTCGCCGTTGTTCGGATCCATGATGATGACCGCCGTATTCTCGCTGCCATCACCCTCGCGGTAGTTATTCTCCAGGGCATCGTTGAACTCCTGAATCTTTTCCTCCACGATTGACTGAATATTCGCATCCAGCGACAGGACCAGGTTATTCCCATCCTCCGCCGCAATAATCGTCTTCTCCAGGTCGCTGTCCGAATTCAGATAGCCATACTCCCGGCCATTCGTCCCATTGAGCGTATCATCATAATAACTCTCCAGGCCGCTCGTACCCACGTCGCCTTCAGATACGAAGCCGAGCACCGCGCTCGCCAGCGTTGAAAACGGATACGTGCGCTGGTACTCTTTTTCAAACCAGACACCCACAATCGCGCTATCCGCATCCTGCATTTCCTCGAACTCCTGAATCTGATCGTAGGTCAGCTCCTCGGCAATGACGAAATAGCGGTTGCTGCTGTTGTTCGTCACATACTCCGTGATATAATCCTTATCAATCTGAACCTCTTCGCCACTCACAGTGACGGTCCCATAGACCTCAGAGAAGCACTTGTCAATCGCATCAATCGTGATGCCCACGTAATCCTTCTCATCGGAATCGCTGTATTCATAAGTCATGACGTAGGAATCCACCACCACATTGTACACCGCGACGCTGGTCGCAAGCGTCGTCCCATTCGTATCGAGAATGCTGCCGCGCTGGAAGGCAATCGTCGTGCTGTTATACGCCTGCTGCGCAAGCACAATCCGCGAATAGCTTTCGCCGTCCGTGTACTGGATATAGGCAATCCGGCCAATCAGCGCAATCAGGCAGACCAGAAGCCCGAGATACAGAAGCCAAAGCTTGGTCTTCATTTTCGCTGTGAATTTCTTGGGGGCGCTGCTGCGCCTGGCACGTCTCTTTCTTGCCATGAAAACCTTCCGACCTTTCCTTCCGTACGATACTGTTCCGCTTCTCCACCTGCATACGCCCGATGAGCCTCACCCTTTGGGATTTCCGTCTCCGATCCGGGATGCCTGTCAATCTCGCCCCTGCTGGATGCCCATTGATTCCACTGCTTGTGGATGTCCATCGATTCCACCGCTTGTGGATGCCCATCAATTCTATTACTCCGGGATGTCTAGGTACTGATCCATGAAGCTGCTCTTCTCTACGCTGTAATATACAATCTGGTCCTCGTCCGCATAGTGCATCCCCAGCTCGTTAATCGCCACTTCCTTGATATAATCCAGATCCAGCGAGGTGCTCAGATTCTTGTAGGTCTCATCATTCTGCGCCTTGAGATCCGACACCGTACTCTCCAGGCTCGAAATCTCGTTCATGCTGGTCGTAATCTGCGACTGTACGCCGATATAAAGCACCGCCATCGCTGCAAACGCCAGCGTGCAAAGCGCCATGAAAAACAGCTGCCCCTTTCCAATCGCGAGTGCCTTCGTCTGGTTTCGGCGAACCGCCTCTCGGCGGCGCTTCTGCCTGCGGATTTCCTTCGGGTCACGCCGCTCGGGTGTCTGCTCCTTGCGCTCCCTGCGGACCGGCTGCGGCTCTAATTCTCTAACTGTATTTCCCTGTACATAATACCTCTTGTCCATTTTACCATACCTCTTGCTCTTTTTATTTGTTACTATTCACGACCCTCCACCCATTAGGCACAAGTCACGCTTGCTTTGCAAGCTCACTCGCCTGCTGCGCAGCCATTCCCAGTGGATGCCGCAACTCCCTGCGTTGAAGCGGCTCTCCTTCTCTATGTCGCCATAACCCTATGATTCTATGCCGCTACGACTTTCTGCTTCTGAGCCTCTCTGTTCTCTGCTTCCAGACCGCTATATATCTATGTGCCTCTCAAACACTCTCAGCTTCGCGCTTGCGGAACGCGTATTGTGCGCCAGCTCTTCCTCGCCCGGCAAAACCGGCTTGCGCGTCACGACCTTGCCCTTTGACTTCTTCCCACACACGCAGACCGGAAAATCCGGTGGGCACGTGCAGGGATTCTCGTTCGTACGGAAGCTCGTCTTCACAATCCGGTCCTCCAGGGAGTGGAACGTAATCACGCAGATCCGCCCGCCGTCGCCCAGCAGGCCAATCATCGTATCGAGCCCTTCCTTCAGCACGTCCAGCTCCCGGTTCAGTTCGATCCGAAGTGCCTGGTAGGTGCGCTTCGACGGGTGTCCGCCCGTCTGCCGCATCTTCGCCGGAATCGCCGCCCGGATCAGGTCATTGAGCTGGCCCGCCGTCTCAATCGGCATCTCCTGCCGTGCTGCCACAATGCGCCGCGCGATATTCTTCGCGAACCGCTCCTCGCCGTAGTCCCGCAGGATGCGGGCCAGGTCCGCCTCACTATAGGTA
>X287_Common_Brushtail__coassemble_190_pt1 | contig 12185 bp, 9 predicted proteins | sample X287_Common_Brushtail__metabat2_low_PE_001 | metagenome-assembled genome bin X287_Common_Brushtail | reverse complement strand
ATCTTGTACTCATCCATCAGCTTCATCAGCTCCAGGCAGAACGGGATCACAAATCCGTAGATATCCGAACGCGTGATGTCCTCGCGGTGGCAGCGCGGGCTCACGCCAGTCTCCAGGCACTCGCGGATGACACCGAGATACATATCCATCACCTCGCGGCGCGTCATCTTCATCTTATAGAAAATATGATAATCCGAGCAGGATACCAAAATCCCCGTCTCGCGAAGTCCGATATCCTTCACCAGTTCAAAATCCTTCTTGTTCGCACGAATCCACGCGGTTACCTCCGGGAACTCATAGCCCCGCTCCAGGCACTTATAGGCGGCATCGCGGTCCTTCTTGCTATATAAGAAGAATTCGCTCTGGCGAATCTTTCCGTTCGGTCCGCCCAGCTTGTGCAGATAATCATAAATCGTCACAATCTGTTCCGTGGTGTACGGTGCGCGGGACTGCTGGCCATCGCGGAATGTCGTATCCGTAATCCAGATGTCCTGCGGCATATTGTGCGGAACAATTCGGTCGTTGAACGCAATCTTCGGCACCTCTTCATAAGGGAACATCTGCCGGAACGTAACCGGCTCATCCACGTCCACCAGCGTGTAAAAATGCTCCTCCAGCTGCAGAAGATTGTTCTTCTCATTCATTACCACTTCTCTCATGCTGCTACTTCCTTCCTGTCTGCCTCATGTCCCCTTACATCATACCGTCCTTCCCATAACGGACTCACAGATACTAGTTTACCGATTCATGATTTAAATTGCAACTGTTTTTTTTGCAAATCATGCCAAAACAAATTAATTTTATAAAAAAACGGAACCATTTTACTTTAGAATCATAAGATAGTAATGTAGAATATCTCAATTGGAGGTCACTTATGAGTGATTTAGCTGCTACAAACTGTGGATGCAACGAGGGCAATAGCTGCTCGAACATTATCTGGATTATCCTTCTGCTGTGCTGCTGCTGTGGAAACGGCAACGGCTTCGGAAGCGGCAATGACAGCTGCTGGATTATCATTCTTCTGCTCCTGTGCTGTGGCGGATGCGGCGGCAACGGAGGATTCGGGTTCTAAAGGAACTTGCTGCGTGGTTGCTGTGTGCCTGCCTCCCAGAGGGATGCCCTGTGGGTAAAAGGCATGCCCTCTGGGTAGGTGGCACATATTTAGCAATGACCTGCGCGAGCGCGCCCTATGGGTAGAAGCGGAGTGTAGGCCGTGTGCTGCGCATAAAAAACAGCAGGTGCACCATCACAGGCATCTGCTGTACTTCTTTTGCGCTCTTAAAAAGCACTAAACTTTTGTGCCCTTTTACAATTCTGAAAAAACAAACCTAGCTGATACCATCCAGAATCGCCTTCATCTTCACAAGCTCCTCACCGGAAACCTGCTCGGAACGAACCAGTGCGTCGAGCATCTTAGACTGGCTGCCGCCGAACCAGAAATGATCTTCCTTGTTCATCAGGTATTCCAGATAATCCTCTTCGGATATCTCCGCATGGGAATAGGATGCCCTGCCAACACGATGGGTCGATACATATCCTTCATTAATCAGCTTCTTGAGGAATGTGCCAACGGTCGTGCGTGCATAATCCTTGCCATAGCGATCACGAAGCTCCGTGATGAGATGCTGAAGCTCACAATCGCCCTCCTCATCCCAAATGACCTTCATGATCATCTTCTCGCAGTTTGTTAAATCAATTGTAACGTTTTCTTTAGCCATGAAAACCTCCCTTTCTTAAAAAAGAAACCAAAAATCAATCGCATCTTGTGCATACGACAGACTCACATTAACATAGATCAATCGCTTTGTCAATGCCGCATTTTTGAAATTTTGTGTAATTTTTTGCTTTAAATGGACTTTTGTAAGAGAATTCTAAAAACTACGTATAACGCGTAATTATATCGGCAGATAAGACATGCGCGAAAGCTTTCGCAGCTCTCGCGCATATGAAAACCGAAGCAATCCTTCGTTTACTTCGCCAGCATCATCATGATATCATTGCTGCGCTTTACGAATTTGGTCATCTCGTCCACTGTCAGCGGCTGGTTCGAAATCTTCGCCAGGTCATAAATCTGCTCTGCAAACATCGGTGCATTTTCGCCCTCCGGATTCTCCAGGATATACTGTACCAGTGCATTGCCCGCATTCAGCGTCAGGGTCTGATCCGCCGCGAACATATTCACATCCATGTCACCCATGGAATACATCTTCATCATATCCTGCATCCGGCGTCCCTGCTCGGAAAGCGTCAATACGGAAGCTACCTCTGCATTCTTGAGCTTCTCTACCTTGACGGTCAGCTTGTCATTGTTCAGCGTATCCTTGAAGAGCTTCGAAAGCGTCTCAGTTGCTTCGCTTAAGTCTTCCGCTTCTTCCTCTTTCAGGGTGTCGGTCACATCCGCGTCAATTCGCATGAACTGATAATGCTCATTGCGGTTCTCCAGCTGGGTGATGAAGGATGTATCGATATTATGATCGAGAATGACAGCATTCATGCCCTGCTCCTTGAACAGATTGATGTACTGTCCCTGCTGGCTCGGATTCGTGACGTAGTAAATCGTCTTGCGCTCCGGCTCCTTTTCCTCGTCATAATCCTCATCCAGATCGTCAGCATCTGCATCTATCACATCTGCATCTACTACGTCAGCATCTACTGCTTCATCTTCTGCCGCATTCGTCTCTGCTGCATCAGCATTTGCTGTTTCAGACGCTGCGTCTGCGGTATCAGTATCCGCTGCGCTTGCATCAGCATCCACCACATCAACATCCGACGTCCCTGTCGTATCGACTTCGACATCAATCGGGTTTCCTTCTTCGTCTACTGCGGTTTCCTCCTTCGGCTCCTCCACCGGCACGAGCAGTTCCGGCAAGGTCAGATACTTGTCATTGATATCCTTGAACAGAAGGTAATCATTCATCTTGTCACAGAACTTCTCATCCTTCAGGCAGCCGTACTTGATGAATGGGCTGATGTCATCCCAGTACTTCTCGTAATTCTCCTTGTCGGTCTTGCACATGCCAATCAGCTTATCCGCTACCTTCTTCGTGATGTAATCGGAAATCTTCTTCACGAAGCCGTCATTCTGCAGCGCGGAACGCGATACATTCAGCGGCAAATCCGGACAGTCAATCACGCCCTTTAAGAGCATCAGGAACTCCGGAATGACTTCCTTAATATTATCCGCAACGAATACCTGGTTGTTGTAAAGCTTAATCGTGCCCTCGATGGAATCGTACTCCGTATTGATCTTCGGGAAGTACAGGATGCCCTTGAGATTGAACGGATAATCCATGTTCAGATGAATCCAGAACAGCGGCTCCTTGTAATCATTGAAGACATTACGGTAGAACTTCTTGTATTCCTCATCCGTGCAGTCCTTCGGATTCTTCGCCCAAAGCGGATGCGTCTCATTAATCGGAACAGGACGTTTTACGATCTTAAGCTTCTCCTTCGCCGGGGAAACCTCTACGATCTCTTTCTCACCGTTCTCGTTCTCTTTCTCTTCGGTCTTCGCTTCCTCATGGATTTCCTCCACTACGACATCGGTATCAAGCTTCTCAGAAACGTCAATTGTCTGGTACTCTTCCGGCGCGTTCGCCTTCGACAGATAAATCGCCGTCGGCATGAAAGAACAATACTTCTGCAGCACCTCACGCGCACGATATTCATTCGCGAACTCCAGGCAATCCTCATTCAGGTACAGCGTAATCGTCGTACCAACGGTATTGCGAGAGCCCTCCTCCAGCGTGAACTCCGTACCGCCGTCGCAGCTCCAGTGTACCGGCTGCGCATCCTTCTGATAAGAAAGCGTATCAATCGTCACCTCATCCGCTACCATGAATGCGGAATAGAATCCCAGTCCGAAATGCCCGATGATCTGGTCATCCGTGGACTTGTCCTTGTACTTGTCGATGAAATCCGTCGCGCCGGAGAATGCGATGCGGTTGATGTACTCATCCACTTCCTCCGCCGTCATACCAAGTCCGTTATCGGAAATGCTGATGGTCTTCTCCTCCGGATTCACAACTACCTGAATCTCCGGCTTGTAATCAACCGGCAGCTCATACTCACCCATCATGTCCAGCTTCTTGAGCTTCGTAATGGCATCGCAGCCATTCGACACCAGCTCACGATAGAAAATGTCGTGGTCCGAATACAGCCACTTCTTAATAATCGGAAACAGATTATCGCTGTCAATCGACAGGTTACCACGCTTTTGTTCCATTTGAAATCACTCCTTTATTCTTTCTTATTTTAAATTATTTTGTTCATACATTATTTCCATAGAGTATTACACATGAAAACCCGTACGGCCATGGATTGGAAATCCATTCCTGCTTCATAACCTGCCATGCGGTCAATGCGATTCTTTCAAGTCTGCAGATTATGCTTTCTGTTCTGTGTTCAGGCGTTCATATATACAATCTTTTGGAACAACAAGTATAATAAACCCATTTCGTGGAAAAGTCAAGAGAAAAATTAGCACTCAAACCGATTGAGTGCTAACAAAAGCATGAAGATTTTCTAAACAAAAAATAAATTCTCCTTTTGGAAACAATATACCGCCATTTAATTGCCCAATACAATTATTCATCAGATGACACGGTAATATCAAATGTAAGAAAATGAGAAAGCGAAGACCATTTGTTTTCTTCTGCTTTCTCATCTTATAATATAAATATCCGTATGATACTTACCTGTGATTACTTATAATAACACAGCCTGCGAATATCCAGAATATCCCTCTAAACAGGGAGATCTACGCATCTTATACAGGATATGCCCCATCCTTCGTGTCCGCAATACTGAGGTCCACACCGGTCTGCTGTGCCTCGCGATACTTGAAGAAGTCCAGCGCTACCTGTGGGAAGAGTGCATAGCTCAAGACATCCTCATCCTGCTGCTTGTAATGGCTCATCTCCGCTTCGAGCTTGTCAAGCTCCGGCTCCAGCAAATCTGCCGGACGGCAGGTGATTGCCTGATCCTTTTCCTTGCCGAGCACCTTGTCTACGACCTCCGGATTGAACGGCTTTACGGTCTGGCCGTACTTGCCAAGCAGGATGTCCTTCGTCTCTTTCGTCGCTACCTTGTAGCGCTCGCCCATCAGGACATTGAATACGGCCTGCGTACCTACGATCTGGGAAGACGGAGTTACCAGAGGCGGCTCGCCCAAATCCTTACGTACACGCGGTACTTCTGCAAGCACTTCGTCGTACTTGTCCTCTGCATGCTGCTCCTTCAGCTGAGAAATCAGGTTCGAAAGCATGCCGCCCGGTACCTGATAACGGAGGGTCTGGATGTTCACGCCCAGTACCTTCGGGTTCATCAGACCGGATTCGAGTGCTTCCTCGCGCATCGGCTTGAAGTAATCGCTGATTTGGGCCAGGAGGTTCTGGTCCATACCGGTGTCATACGGCGTGCCTCGGAAGGTCTCTACCATTACCTCGGTAGCCGGCTGGCTTGTGCCAAGCGCGAACGGCGACATGGCCGTATCAATGATGTCGCATCCTGCTTCTACTGCCTTCAGTAAAGTCATGGAAGCAACACCGGAGGTGTAATGGGTATGCAGCTCAATCGGAAGGCTGGTCTCTTCCTTGAGTGCCGTTACCAGCTCTGCTGCCGCATACGGGGTCAGCAGGCCGGCCATATCCTTGATACACAGGGAATTCGCGCCCATTTCCTCTACGCGCTTCGCCATGGTCGTCCAATACTCCAGCGTGTAAGCATCACCCAGCGTATAGGAAAGCGCTACCTGCGCATGTCCTTTCTCCTTGTTCGCTGCAGTTACGGCGGTCTGTAGGTTGCGCAGGTCGTTCAAGCAGTCGAAAATACGGATGATATCAATTCCGTTTGCAATGGACTTCTGCACGAAGTACTCTACCACGTCATCCGCGTACGGACGATATCCCAGGATATTCTGTCCGCGGAACAGCATCTGCAGTGGGGTCTTCTTGAATCCATCCTTTAATTTACGGAGACGCTCCCACGGATCCTCCTTCAGGAAACGCAGGCACGCATCAAAGGTCGCGCCGCCCCAGCACTCTACCGCATGGTAGCCGACCTGATCCATCTTATCTACAATCGGAAGCATCTGCTCCGTTGTCATACGTGTCGCAATCAAAGACTGATGCGCGTCACGCAATACAGTTTCGGTTATCTGAACCGGTTTCTTTGTAACTTCTGGCATCGTTTTGCCTCCCATCTATTCTATTCCGGTTACTGATCACCACAGTGAACAGTAACCTTTTCGTTCTCGTCAGCCGATGTTTCAACAGGCTGCGCGGGCAATAGCCCACGCTCTGTCGAAACGCAATATGCTGTTGCTATGTCTACACTCCGAAGATAGCCATGAAGCATCCCGCCGCCACGGCTGTTCCGATGACACCGGCCACGTTCGGTCCCATGGCATGCATCAGAAGGAAGTTCGTCGGATCCTCTTCCGCACCGACCTTCTGGGATACACGCGCTGCCATCGGCACGGCGGATACACCGGCGGAACCAATCAGTGGATTGATCTTGCCCTTCGTAATCACGCAAAGCAGCTTGCCGAACAGCACGCCTGCGGCGGTACCAACCATGAATGCCACAAGGCCCAGAACAACGATCTTCAGGGTGCTTACATTCAGGAATGCCTCTGCACTCGTGGATGCACCGACCGATGTACCAAGCAGGATAACTACGATGTACATCAGCGCATTGGACGCGGTTTCCTGCAACTGGCGAACCACGCCGCACTCGCGGAAGAGGTTACCCAGCATCAGCATACCGACCAGCGGAGCCGTTGTCGGAAGCAGCGTACATACGATAATCGTAACCACGATTGGGAAGAGAATCTTCTCAAGCTTGCTGACCGGACGGAGGTTCGCCATCTTAATCTGGCGCTCCTTCTTCGTCGTCAGTGCTTTCATAATCGGCGGCTGTATAATCGGTACCAGTGACATGTACGAATATGCCGCCACCGCAATCGGTCCCATCAGGGATGTCTGCCCCAGCTTTCCGGCCAGGAATATGGATGTCGGGCCATCCGCACCTCCGATGATGGAAATGGCCGCTGCTGCCTTGTCATTGAATCCCAGCAGAATCGCCAGGAAATATGCCGAGAAGATACCAAACTGCGCTGCCGCACCCATCAGGAAGCTGATGGGGTTCGCAATCAGCGGTCCGAAATCCGTCATCGCACCTACGCCCATGAAAATCAGCGACGGCAGAATCGACCACTCGTCCAACGTATAGAAATAATAAAGCAAACCGCCTACGCCATTGCTCGTCTCCTCCGGGCTTGCGATGATATCCGGGTAAATATTCACCAGAAGCATACCAAACGCAATCGGAACCAAAAGCAAAGGCTCATATTGCTTTGCAATCGCCAGGTACAGGAATACACATGCCACTACAATCATGATGTAATTCCCGACCGTCAGGTTGCAAAACGCTGTCTGTTGTAGGAGGTTTGTCAAAGTCTCACCTACATAACTCACGGTATTCTCTCCTCCTTACGGCTTACTCACTCAGTGTTGCAAGAAGCGCACCCGCTTCTACGTTGTCGCCAACCGATACCTCAATGCTGGCAAGCGTGCCATCCTGCGGTGCCACAACCGGAGTCTCCATCTTCATAATCTCAAGTACCAGAATCGTATCGCCGGCCTTCATCGCAGTGCCGACCTTGCTGTCAATCGAAAATACCTTGCCCGCCGCACCGGCTTCTACCTTGATGCTGCCAGCTGTTGCCGCCGGAGCCGCTGCCTTTGCTGCCGGAGCTGCTGCCGCCGGAGCTGCTGCCTTCGCTGCCGGAGCCGCTGCACGTCTTGGAGCTGCTGCCGAAGGAATCGTGCCGGCCTCTTCAACCGTTACGTCATATACATTGCCATTTACTGTAATCGTATAGCTTTTCATGGAATTATCCTCCTAATTTAATCATCTGATTCATATCCTGCTTAATTATATGCCTCTTGCCAGCAGGTTTGCTCTTGCACGGAACACTCTCTGTCTTATGATGCTTTCTGAGCTGACAGGAACTTATAATCCGTTATCTTGTCTTTGCACAATTCACACCGGCAGGAAACAAAATCTGCCTTACATCCTATCATGCGTCCTGTGCCTACCTTCTCCGGATTGACCTTACTACAAAGCCTTCCGTCGTAGTGCCCATGCTGGCTGCTATCGCCGCTGTAATAACCGCGACAAGCTCTAAATCATCTGTGCCTGCGGTTTCTGCCACAGCCACCGGCTCATCCTCTTCATACGGATGGACAAGCTTCTGGGGCCCGGTCTCCTGACCTGCCGCAGCCGCTGCAGCCTTCTCCTTCTTGCGCTCCTCCAGATATGGGAAGATATTGAAGCAATAAATCACCAGGCTGATCAGGATCAGCACGCAGAATACTACCGCAAGGGAAATCACCGTGTTTAGCGCTGCCTTCTGCAGCTTTTCTCCAAGCGTCTGGTTCTCATTGATTGCGACATCTTCCGGATACGACATATCATTGTAATCGTATACCAGCTGGAAATCCGCCGAGCCATCCTCAAAGTCAACCGTCATATCCGTTGTCAGTGTCGAGCCGGCCTTCGTCACCGTGAAGCTGTCCGTATCATAATCGAGATACTCGCCGAGCTCCTCAACAATCGCAATCCAGGACTCATACAAAGCCAAGGTAATATCGAGTGTCTCCGTGGAATAGGAAGCAGAATACGTGGAATAATTCTCTGAAATATCCGTATACGCTTCCTCCATATCCTCGAGGGTCATCTCACCAAGGCTCTCAATCGTCGAAGCTGACACATTATACAAATCCTCAAAGGAATAGCCGTTGTAATCCATCTCTGTGGCATCTTCCCCACAACCGCAAGCTGCAAAAGCAACCAGAATGACGAGGCTTAGCATTAATGCAATTTTCTTCTTCATAGGACCTCACCTCTCTACTTTGCTGTATGCTTCTTCTCCGGCTCATTGACCTTCTTGGTATAAAGCAGCTCAAATGCGGCAATCAGGTACTTGCGCGTATCTTCCGGGTCAATAATCTGATCCACCTGCCCTCTTGCAGCTGCCGCCTCTACGCTGCCCTGAAGCTTCTCATACTCTGCCGTCTTCTCTGCAATCTCCTTCGCATCCGCCTTGGGATACAGAAGCTTCGCTGCCAGGGATGCCTCCATTGCACCTACCTTTGCGTTTGGCCATGCATATACGAGGTCCGCGCCGATGGACTTGGAATTCATGGATACCGATGCGCTGCCGTAAGCACTGCCAGTAATCAGGTTCACCTTGCCAACTGTCGCCTGTGCAAATGCTGCTGTCATCTTCGCAAGCGCACGCGCCAGCTCCTTCTCCGCACTCATGGATGCCTTGTATCCTTCAATATTCGTCACGCTAAGTACCGGAATTGAGAAAGCATCGCAGAACTGAATAAAATCTGCTGCTTTGCCTGCGCCGTGCGCACAGATAACACGGCCGTCCTCAAGCGGCATGCCGTCTGCATCTACCGCACTGTTGGCAACAACACCAACCGTCAGGCCGTTGAGTTTGATAAATCCGGTTACGGTACACGGGGCATATGCCGTCTTCGTCTCAAAGAAGACATTGTCATCAGATACCTCAGCCAGCAGGCTGCGTGGGTCATCCTTCAGGGAGGCAACACCCTCACAAAGACGATTGAGGTCATCCATGCAATCGTCTGTGTAAGCACTGCCCTCGTAATTAAGCGGAAGCAAGGTCACTAAATAACGGATGGATGCGAGAATATCATCCGAGCTTCCGACCATATCAATGCAGCCGTTCTCCTTTGCTGCAAAATCTGCCGCTGCAGTATCGCATTTCTCCACGCGGTTGCCTTTGATGGCATCCGGGGAATTGACAAACATACGACCCTTGTCCTGCTCTACGAATACAAAGTCATTCAGCGCAGGCAGGATGGAAAGCCCGCCGCCGCAGCTGCCGAAAATCGCGCAAATCTGCGGAATGATGCCGCTTGCTTGTGCTGCCTTGGCAAAAATCCGTCCAAAACCGTCCAATGCGTCAATGGATTCCTGGACACGGACTCCTGCACAGTCAATCAGTCCAATGACCGGTGCGCCCATCTTCATCGCCATGTCGTAGATTCCGGCAATCTTCTTTGCATGCATTTCACCGATGGATCCGCCTAATACGGATGCATCCTGGCTGTATACGAATACAAGATTCCCGTCAATCAGGCCGTGGCCGGTGATGACGCCATCCGAAGGGGTTTTGGCTGCGGACAGATTAAAGTCCGTGCTTCTTGCTGTTACAAGAGAACCGATTTCAACAAAGCTGTTCTCATCCAGCAGCCCGGCTATGCGCTGCATGGCCGGATTTTCTTTGTTACTACTCATCTTATGCCCTCCATTAATATAGTAAATGTATAAAAGCCAATCGCTCTGTGCTTCGCACTCCCGCGATTGCCACCAGTATTCGCAATCCGCTCATTTTACTACGTAAAATGGCTACTTGCTCATACCGGTTTGGTTCTCTAATGGATAATCATCTGTGCAAGCAAGCTAGCCCATCTGATTATCCATTGAGAACGCTTTTATGGTATATCGAATTTTCTCCAAGTAAGATTGTATCTCATTTATGCAAGGGGGTCAACAGGTTTTTTATAAATTTTTCGCACACTTATACATAGATGGCTATAGCACATATGACAAAATTATAGTCTTTAGCAGGGTTGGAAAATCCCACGCACAGGCGGATGTGGTGGCGAGGATGGCGTATTCGCAGATGGGTTCGTCGCCTATGGATATGCGATAGTATCCGATTGTCTGACCGGATAAAATCGGAGATGTCATACTAGATTGAATATTGACATCATAGCTGATGCTATCCTCTGATGAGATCATATAAATAAGCTCAGGTATAGATTCTTCTGATGTCTGTGGCAGGGCGAGTTCAGGAATGAAGGATACGTTTTGACCCCAATCGGCGAGGGTGGGGGATGCGGGGCAGCTGTTTGCTATTGTGATAATGGGCAGGTCCGGTTCCTGATAGAGATTCTGGACCGTGTAGGTGGAGATGGCGTAGGTGATCAGGGTGTTGGCATCCTTCCACTTGTAGGTCTTGTTGTTGGGCCAGCCGCAGGCAAGAAGGGCGACGCAGAAGCGCTTCCCGTCTTTTTCGTAGGCCATGACGTAGCAGTAGCCGGCATCGTTAGTGTATCCGGTTTTGCCGGTGAGTGCGCCGTCCATGGTGGTGAGCAGTGTGTTGTGATTCGTGGCGGTGTGGCTGCTGCCGTATGCGTCTGTGAAGGTGTAGCTGGCGGTTTGGGTGATGGTGAGGAAGGTGTCGCACTCCGGGGATTCCCAGGTGCAGTAGCGCATGATGAGGCAGAGGTCTTCTGCCGTGGTGTGATGAAAGCTGGTTTCGTCTTCGTCGTCAAGTCCGTTTGGCGTGATGAAATATGTGTCGATACAGCCGATTTCTGCCGCTTTCTCATTCATCAGGGCTGCAAATTCTTCGACGGAGCCGCTGATATGTTCGGCAATTGCGACTGCGCAGTCGTTATAGGATTCAAGCATCAGGCAGTAAAGGAGGTCTTCGAGCACATACTCCTGTCCCTCGGTCATGCCCAGGCGTACTTTTGGCTGTCCGGCGGCGCGGGCGGATACTGTTACGCTATCGGAGAGGTTACCGTATTCGAGTGCGAGGATGCAGGTGAGCATCTTGGTGGTGCTGGCATTGGCCATTGGTGTGGTGGGGGATTTCCCATAGAGGATACGTCCGGAATAGCCGTCCATCAGGGCGCAGGAGGTGGAGTATAGTTCTGAGGATGTCGGTGCTGTCTTTGCTGTTACTGTTGATGCAGCTTCAGCGTCTGCTGTTTCTGATTCGGTTGCGCAGACTATGCAGATGGAAAAAACGAAAAGATTACATATTAGAATCGAAACTACAATGATTCCTGCAAGGCCGTACTTCCGGATTTGGTGCAACCATATGCGATGATTCGCCCTATAAGCTTTCATTTTTTCCATACAAGAGTAAAATATCATTTGAACAACCCATCCTCAAAATCGAACCATAATTACCATTCGCGCCATACCAATCAGGCGCAATCGGTAATTGAATTTGATATATGATATGCCTGTTATATTTCTGATATGATAGCACAAATTACTCAGATTATGCTGAATGACAATCGCACAGCGGATAGTAGCATCAGCTGTGCGATATGTGTACTATA
>X287_Common_Brushtail__coassemble_185_pt1 | contig 12297 bp, 11 predicted proteins | sample X287_Common_Brushtail__metabat2_low_PE_001 | metagenome-assembled genome bin X287_Common_Brushtail | reverse complement strand
GCGCACATCGCCTTCGACGCCTCGTGATCCGCCCACATAGCCTCCTCCGTCGCATACAGACGCGTCAGGTCCCAGGTCAGCTCCACCGGGACATCTTTTCTCATTGGTAAATCCATGATATTTTCCTCTCCTTACGATTAAAGCCTGTTGTTTTGCTGTTTTACGATTTTCAGTTCATACCCTAACGCATTCAAAATATTACAAAAACTTCTTAAAGTAGGAACATTCTCCTTTTTTTCCATCCTGGAAATCATCTGTTGTCTACTTCCCGTCATTTCAGCAAGCTTTTTTTGAGAAATCTTATTTGCTTTCCGAATTTCCGTCATCTCTCCGATAAGACGATACTCTTCCCTGCTCTCATCCCAGGCTTTTCGAAAACTCGAATCACATTCCCTCTTATTCTCTATAATCTCATTAATGTTTTCTTCTACAAAACCCATAATGCACCTCCCTATTATACGAATGTCTTACCAAGTAACTTCCCTTCTTCCATACATTTCAGAACGGAATAACCATCTACTCGTTCATCCTCTGTCAATGAATCTATATAATCTAAAATCAAGTTCTTTCCTGACCCTGACTGATAAAAATGTAATCTCATTTTCTTTTCTCCTATTTGATAATACAACATTTTTGATGTTATGTCAATATGTAAACAAATTTCACAACTTCCGGTACAACGTAAAGTACATCGTAAGGAAGCACGCCAGCCCTCCGACCAGATTCGATATCGGCTCCGCCGCAAACACGCCGTCCGTACCCAGCCCCATGAACATCGGAAGCAGCAATGTCAGTGGCACCACGATGATAATCTTACGCAAAATTGAGAAGAACACGGCACGCTTCGCTTTTCCCAGCCCCACAAAAGTGGACTGCCCCATGAATTGCAGGCTCATGAACACGAACCCAAAGAAATAAATCCTCACCGCCCGTATTCCGAAAGCAATCGTCTCTGCATCGCTGGAAAATATCCGGATAAATGCTCCCGGGAAAAGTTCAATCACAAGCCACATCACAGCCGTATACGCAACACCCAAAAGTGCCATAAAGCGAATACCCTGCTTCACACGCTCCGGCTTCTTCGCTCCGTAATTATAGCCGAGCACCGGCTGTGCGCCGCTGCTGATTCCCAGCACCGGAAGCGATGCAATCTCACGAATACTGTTCACAATTGTCATAATCCCAACATACAAATCGCCGCCGTAATTCTGCAAGGTCACATTGCATACAATCTGCACTACGCAGTTCGTCGCCTGCTGCATAAAGCCGCTCACACCCAGGCTAAGCACATTCCGTGCGATTTGGCCATTCACTCTCATGTACGACAACCCGAGACATATATTGGATACATCCTCACTTACACTTGAATCCTTAGGATTTAACTCTGTCTTCCCGCCTTCTTTCCTATTAAGAACTACAGATGGATTATCTTCCCCTGTCTTCTTCCATTTTGAAGCCAAAGTATCTGTCTGTTTCGTCCCTTCCGAATTAGAAGCCGCAGGAATCGGTCCCTCCGTATGCTCCTTCTTCCTAAACGAATGCGCAGATTTAATCCTCGACTGTCCCGTAACCAGGAAGTGCAGCACCCAAATCGCAGATACGCACTGGCTGATCACCGTCGCTGCCGCCGCGCCCTGCACGCCCATCGAAAGCCCAAAAATAAAGATCGGATCTAGAATCAAATTCAGCACCGCGCCAATCACCGTCGTCCACATCGCCGTTCTCGGGAACCCCAGCGCACTGATAAACCCGTTCATCCCGGTCACAATCATTGAGAACACAACACCCAGCAGGTACACCTTCAGGTAACTATCCGCATAAATAATCGTGGCATCGCTCGCACCAAACAAATACAGAATCGGAACGCGAAACGCATAGCAAAACCCCATCAGAATCACAGATGTCACCAGAATCATAGTAAAGACATTCCCCATGATTTCCCGCGCCCGCTCCACATTCCCGGCGCCCCTCTGAATCGAAAAAAGCGGCGCCCCACCGGTCCCAAACAGATTCGCAAACGCCAGTATCAGCGTCGTAATCGGGAAGGTCAGCCCAACCCCCGTAAGCGCCAGGCTTCCCACACCAGGCAGGTGCCCGATATAGACCCGATCCACAATATTATAAAGAAGCTGCACCAGCTGTGCAATCGTCAGCGGCACCGCCTGGGCGACAATAATCCGCCACATCTTCCCCTTCGAAAAATCATGCTCCGCCATCGAACTATTCTGCGTTTTCACTATTGTTCATCTCGATTTCTACAACTTTTTGCCCATTTCAACATATACTCTCTTAATTGTTCATACTTTGATATCGTGATAGGCTGACATCCCGGTTTGTGAAAAATTATAGTGACTATTTCTGCCTTTATTATATTTGGTGTCACATTTGACGTCAAGCAAGATTTCAAAAAATTCTTGACATTGCCCTCTGCATACCATATAATATTAAAAAAGGAAATGGGTTCTCTTACTGAGTAAGGTCTTCGGACTGGAAAAGGTTTCTCGTTTCTTTTTTTATTTCCATAATGTCATACAAATATAACTTTCCATCTTTAGAATGCCGCATCAGCATTAATGCATGAAATACATTATATCTTTCCACCTCTCCACTTTCATCGTAAACCGGAAGCGCAAATCGCGATTCATATCGATACCAGCCAAATTTCGCATTATTATCATGCTTATCCTTTCGATTTTCCTCATAACGTTTTCCGGTTGCTATTTCAATCATTTCAGGAATTCCCTGAGCCGCATTTGCTTCTGCTTTCGCACTTCCTCCCTTCAGCCTTGCTGTATAATTCGACCTGGTATACTCATCTGGAAGATCCACTCCAATATATACAATCTCGCCTGTCGATGCAATGGAATAAAAATCTCCAACAAACTCCTTGAGATAATCTTCCACGTCTTTCCAGTTTACTTTCCGTTTACCTTTAAACCTGATATCATTTATCAGAACAATCTGGTGTCCCTCTAAATCATTGATAATATTAACATTTCTATCCATATGTACTCCCCCCTCATATAGTAAGTTTACAAAAAGCCTCACACAAAACACACTTCACAAATTAATGACTCTGTCAGGTAATGCACAATTAAAGTCACAAAAGGTAACTGCCTCCCTATCTAAGCAGTTATACCCATTACCATTATTTATATTTGGATTTATTTCTGAAGATATGGCATCATAAGAACGCAAGTCATATACAACATATTTGCACCATAAGCAACCATATGTTGCGTGATTAAATGCACCTATAATATAGAATGGCTTACCGCAGACAGCAAGGCACTTTCCTTATGCCGTGATGGCTACATTCTAACCATATCCTATCTTTCATATCGCCATAAGGCGAACTGGATAGCTTTAAAACATAGATAATACTACGCCTGTTTATTACTCGACAGACCTATCTTCTAACTCTAACTGATACTTGCAATGCATCTCTTCTGCATCACAGAGTTCTTCTTCAAATCCTGAAGTTTAGTAATTGCCATACATCCACTTTCCAAGTATGGCATCCACCTTTTGTCTGTGGATGCCATTATAACATGTTAAGGAAGGAGATTGCAATAGGGAAAATCGAGTTAAAGGCATTAAAACGATACTATTTTCAATTTCATACACATCCCATTAAAAACCGAAAACCTTCTTTCTAAGCCCCTGATTCACCACAAGAGCCAGGTATGTTTCATATACTTTCCATGGATTCTTTACCTTCTCACAATAGCGATCCTGAAAAAGATAATTCATCCATCCCGTTGCCCACCAGCTTGCAGCGAAGTAATTGCTAGCGTAACTGGATTCCTGTCTATGACTTGAAATTTAAAAGGGAGCCAGCAGAACCGACTCCCTCAAGTACAACTTCAATTCAACCACCTGTCTGCCATAGACTTCACACTTTCCCTAACATTATCGCTGAACTCCTCTAAATCCTCCATCGTAATTGCTCCATCCCGCAACAACGCATATAAATCAAATAGCATATTCGATTTACTCATTTCCAGTATTACCCCCGGGTCTTTCTTATCTTTCTTAATCCGTTTTTCAAGCTCCCAGAATTTATCGGAAGCAAGTCCTTCTCCTGCCAGGAGTTCCATATATTCTTTTACCAGCTTCTCCATATATGCCTCCTGCCAATCAGGAAGTTTCTCCCTAAATAACTTCCAATCTCTCTTTGTTACTTCATACTGCGGCATCTTGTGACCTCCTTCTAATCTTTTACCGTTATCTATATTATTGAAATTGCTCCGCGAAATCGATAATCAGAATTCGCCTTACTCCATCCACCCCATAATCTCTTCCACCGTTTGCTCCCATTGTTCTTCCTGCGTGATGCTTGCTTCTCCGTCCCCGCTCTGCACTCCATAGCTGCCGAATCCTGCATGATTCCCACCAGCTATGCATACCTCCGTGTAGTCTTGCGCATACTGCACGCCATCTTCAAGCTTTTCCATGTTAAGTACGCCGTCCTCACCGCCATAGATTGCCAATGTTGGAAGGTCTCCGAGTGAACTGGTAGCATATGCCGCAAACAAGATCAGACCGTCGAGCTGGTTGGTATGGTTTGCCGCATAAGAGGCAGCCATTGCGCCCCCAAGAGAATGCCCTGCCAGGTACCAGTGATCATAGGAATAGCTTTCCATAATTGCGTCCGCGCGGTTTAACCCGAAAATCGCCATGTTGTATGGCATTTCGAGGAGAAAACAGTCGACGCCGTTCTCGGCGAGCTCCATCATGAGCGGCGCGTAGGCGGTGTATTCCACTTTTGCGCCCGGATAGAAAATTAAGGCAGTGTCGGTACCGTTGCCGTCAAAGAAGATACCATTACTAATCGTAGTTACTGAAACACTGTCAGAACTTTGATCTTCATTTGTATCCTGCTGCACTTCCGTTTCCTGCTGCACGTCTGTGTTTATCTGGTCTCCTGTCTCAATTACATCTGTCCCCTGCAAATACATCACCTGCACCGCATCCGTACTCTGCAGATACTGCTCTGCGACTGCATCCGCGTGGTAATAATCGCTGCCATACCATATGATAATCACGGCGAGCAAAATGCACAGCTGCGCCACGAAATTGACGATTTGCTCTATCCAATTGGTCTTTTTGCTTGCGGAATCCATTTTGACTGCGAGTATTCCCATGACAATCATTCCGGCAATCGCAATCAGGAAGAGAATATTGCATGGGAAGGAAGATACATTCTTCCACAGCACGGTAAGCGATGGACGAGTCGCAATAAGCGAAAAGACAATCAGTACAAATCCCGCCGGCATCAGATAGTGAAATTGTCGATATAATATCGGAACATCCTTATGCGCAATCGCCAGTATGAATTTCCACAGGACTTTTCCAATTCCCGCCATTGCGCACAGAACCGCGCCAAATATGAATAACGGCGACAAGTAGATTTGCCCAATCAACAGCATTGCCGCACTGAAACACAGCACCGGCAGCGCATCCACAATTGCCATGCCTACAGAGGCTTCTAATTTTTTATCGTTTTCTTTGCTCATTGTATTACCTGATTTCTTTCTATCATTTTTCCGATGTTTCATACTGACACTGATGTCATTGCCATCCTTTTACATAAATGGCATACGTCACCTGAAACTCAATCAATATGTACAGCTTATCACAATCCACTTTTAAATACAATCATAATTTCCCGAATTCCTATTTTGCCTTTTCTGTCGATTCATCTTTAAATTCATATTACCATTCACAGTCGCTTCTCTCTTACCTGCAGGGCATGCTTCGCAACGCAAAAATGCATTGTTTAATTTTCAAGTGCTTATTGAATATTATGCCAATTACTGTTATACTACAATTATTGGTTGTAAAATACTTTCAACTCTCATTAATACTTGGTGTTTTATTCATGAAATCAAGATCACATCGCAATCGAAGCCTATGGCTATGAACTTTTTATACTTTATTTTACAAGGGGGTATGCTTATGAAGGAGAAAGCAAGTGATGCTGTCCGCTATTTTCCGAATGAGGGCGGTCCGGTGATTGGTGCGGTGACGCGCCGGGTGATTGAGAAGGACGGGCTGTTCTTTAAGGATATTGACGGCAGCGGTGAGGTTTCTGCGGTAAACGACTGGCGGCTGCCGGCTAAAGAGCGTGCGGCTGCCTATGTGCAGGTTCTTTCGACCAATGAGAAGATTGCGCAGCTGTTTATCTCGGACTGGCGGATGGGACCGAAATATCTGAATCCCATGATGAAAGGCCACACGCCTGTGCCGGATGAGACCGGGCTTTTAGATGAAGCGGAGGTCGTCGGCATGACGATTTTCGGGGAGCAGAAGATTCCGGGCACGACGACTTTGCTTAAGGACTGGTTTTCACGCCATCTGATTTTCCGCTTGAATCCGACACCGGAGGATATGGCGGACTGGCTGAACCAGATGCAGGCGGTTGCGGAGGAATGCGAGCATTTCGTTCCGGTGGAGGCGGCTTCCAATTCCCGGAATGAGAATGGCGAGGTTGTATTCGGTATGAATGATGCAGCGGGCGTTTTCGCTACATGGCCGGGCACGTTGGGGATTGCTGCTGCCGTTCTTGGCGATGATATTTCCATTATTGACCGCTTCGCGGATTGCATACGCCGTGAGTGGAGCGCGTGCGGACTGCGCAAGGGCTATATGTATATGGCTGACTGCGTGACGGACCCGCGCTGGCAGCGGACATTTGGTACGTTTGGCGAGAATCCTGCGCTGATTACGGAGATTTTCGAGCATCTGATTCCAGGAATTCAGGGAAGTGAGGATGGCATCACATCGGACGGCGTAGCGATGACGGTAAAGCATTTCCCAGGCGGCGGTGCGAGAGAGAATGGCTTCGATCCGCACTATGCGGCAGGACAGTGGAATGTGTATGCAACCGAAGGTTCTCTGCAAAAATACCATCTCCCGACATTTGCGCCCGCAATTAAATACCATGCGGCTTCCATCATGCCGTATTATTCGAAGCCTGCGAAAGCAAAAAGCGTGACGCAGGTCGATATGGAAGGCAATCCGATTCCGCTGACGCCGTATGGTTTTGCGTATAATAAGATTTTCATCGACCGAATTCTGCGTAATCAGATGGGCTTTGACGGATATATCAATTCCGATACCGGAATTACACATAATATGTGCTGGGGCGTGGAAGCGCTCGACATACCGGAGCGCATCGGCTTCGCGGTGACACAGTCGGGCGTAGACTTAATCAGCGGGCTTTTTGATAACGCCGAAGGGCAGGAAGCCTACGCAAGGGCAAAGAACGGATACTATGACGAGCATGCCGTTCCGGAAGGATTTGCAAAGGAGGATCTCGTCCTGACGGATGAAAGCCTCGACCGCGCGGTTAGCCGCACACTGACCGAACTGTTCACACTGGGTATGTTTGACAATCCTTATGCGGATCCGGGTAAAGCTGCAGAGACGGTTGCCACTGCGGCCGACTGGGAGGAAGCCGGACTGACACACCGCAAGAGCGTGGTGCTACTTAAGAATCAAGAAGTACAGCCTGTGACAGCAGATGAGACCGAATCCGCAAGCGGTGAAGCAGATTGTGTGAATATCTCGAAAGCACTGTCACAGACTGAAGACAAAAAGGAGTCCTCGGGATGCAGCACAGCACACGTACTTCCATTGACTCCTGACAAAACTACCGGCAAGAAGTTCTACGCAGAGGCCTTTGCGAAAAATGCGGATAATGCGGCTGCTTCCACGAAAGCACTGCGCGAAATGCTTGGCGATTATGCCCTGACAGATGACCCAGCCGAAGCGGATTACGCGATTTTGATGGTCAATCCATCTTCCGGCGAATATTTCAATGCAACACCAGGCTACCTGGAGCTGGATATCTGCGACGGTAAGGAAGTCTGCGACGTAGCCGCAGATGGTAAGCCGCTTGCGAGCACGCATTTCGAGACAACGCTGGCAGGTGCCGGACGGATTGCACGGATTGCTGATGCGATTCATGCAAACGGCGGCAAGGTTATCGCCAATATTAATTTCCCACTGGCGTGGATGGTCGGAAATGTGGAACGCTATGCGGACGCGCTGACGGCAGGCTTCGACACTTACCCACTCGCGACGCTGGATGTGATGTTCGGAAGATTCTCACCCATTGGCAGGCTTCCGATTACGCTCCCGAAGAACGATGCCGTACTGGCAGTCAATGCGGACGGCGTATGCGTCAGCCCGAACGATGTACCGGGATATGATAAGGATCAATATATGCCGGACGAACTGAAAGATGAGAATGGGAAAGCATACGCATATCGTGACGCGGATGGGAATTATTATGAGTATGGATTCGGACTGCGGTACGAATAAAAACATGACGGGTCTGTGCAATCACTGCACAGACCCTATTTTTATAATAAAAAGACAATAATTATCCGAATTTTTATTCATTGTAAGCTTTCTCGGCTCCATATGTTGCCTGATCATGTGTAAACTGCTCTCCGTATTCACTTTCTAATTGCTCTATCAAGCCATCCAATGAAAATGAATCGTATTCCAGATAGCTTTTAGCAGATTGGTAAGCCTGTTCGTTCCAGTCTACTTCTCCGTTTGCTTCCAGTGTAGATATGGCATATTCGGCTTCATCTGCCTCAAATTGCTCACCGTACTCACTGGTAAGCTGGTCAATCAGTCCCTGGCGGGAAAAGGCCATTAAGGAAAGATATGACTTTGCGGACTGATAAGCTTGTTCATTCCAATCAACTTCACCGTTTGCTTCTAATGCCTCTATCGCAAATGTTGCATCATCAATCTCATATCCATCCCCATATTCGCTTGTAAGCTGATCGATTAATCCCTGTCGAGAAAAATTCAATAACGCAAGATATGATTTCGCTGACTGATAAGCATTTTTCTGCGCAGTGGTCATATTATCTGTAACATTTCCGCTTTGTTCTGCTTCATCATTACTATTGTCTTCACTCGAAGTATCAGATCCGGAAGTCGCGTTTTCATCTAATGAAGGGCCGGAACCTTCACTCGCTGCCGCAGATTCAGGGTTGGATTCCTCACTTACAGATGAAGACTCAGCAGCGGCTTCTTCACTTACAGATGAAGATTTAGATGTATATTCTTCACTAATCGAAGTGGATTCGCTTGTTGAAAGCCCAGAAGTATCACTACATCCGCATATAGGTATAATCATGATGAATGCAATAAGAATTGTTAAATATTTTTTCATGAACGGCTCCTTCCGTTTTCATACCAGTTATTTTTCTTCTGAGTTAGTCTTGGGTTTTTTAATCAGGCCAACAAATCCTAATAATGCGCAAATAAGACACCATGATCCCCAGACCATTAAATCGGTATAACTGCCTGCGGATGTAAGTCCAAGCAGAGCACCAAGTCCGTAGAGAATAATTATTGCAATGTTTCCACCTTTTCCAGCAGAGTTTCGAACGGCAATTGAGACAATGCCGCCAGTTAAAAGCATGATACTGACGAAAACTCCGATTGAACCACTGGACTCGCCATTTTCAGAGAGCGTATTGGCAAGGCCAACTGCGCAGGACTGAAACATGACTACAACAAACATAATGATAGACATAATTCCGGATACTAATTTCCATACTTTCATCGTACTTCTCCTTTGCTTACTGTTAATTATTGATACGGGGTATTATAGCATTGATAATTCAAGAAGGGCAATCCCCCATTTCGGTGGAATTTTATAGAATTTATCTGGCTTTAATTAGCTACCATAATTAAAAGATATTGGCAAAACTCTACGGCTGCAAGCTTGCTTTCAGCGGCTCCATGCCATGCGAAATCAAAAGATTATTGACATCCGAAATCTCATGAATTCCCTGATTCAGCGCAATCATAAGGACCGCATCACGCGAAACCTTTGCATAGAGCGGACTCATCCCATAGAGCTTCAGCGCACGCTGTGTCTCGGATAGCGAAAGCTCCGCCGCAAAACAGAGGCGCAGAATGTAATCCCGCTGACGCGTATTTTTATCCTGTGAAAGCAGGCGATAGCCATATTTATTTGAAAATCCTGCGCGCTCAAATACTGTCTGCTGCGATATCCCTTTTTGCCGTATAATGCTCATCAGATAATCCGCAAAAGGACGTTCATCTGCCGCAAGGCTGGAGGCATGCTCCTTCAAATAAGTATCCACTTCATCCGGTGAGGTGCTCTCCAATATTTTTTCCAACTCATTTGTTGGCTTGTTATCCATATAGCTGTCCGGTTATCATCCATAAGCGGAATAACCGTTCCTCCCTTCTCTTTTGCATATAAAGTGTCTCAAACATTCTGGCTGTCCTAAGATCATTTATCTGGTTTACTCTCTGTAGCTTTGCATATTTGGCTTTGTTGCAGATATGGAGTCACTTCATATAATCTGCCCCATTAAACATAAGGCGCACAAACTTCACTTACTTTTTATAATCTTTCAGTTTCCGCTTGCAAGTACTACTCATATCGTTTACAATACATTAGTGTGTCATCTCAATCATTTTTTAAGTTATAATGCTGAATATGTCGTCAGCCGCAAGACGGAGGAAGGAGTCGTAGCTAAGTGAGATAGGAAATCTGTGATTTCCGTAATCGAACTTATGCTTTGCAGGTAGCTACGACGACTGACAACAACGCAGCGGATGGCGGCATAGGCAACATTATAACTAAAATTATGTTTGAGATGCCACACTAGTATAGCACAGTTTAAGAAAGAAGGATACCCCAAAATGCAGCTTTCCGAGGAACTCGCCCTTTCCTATTATAAGTCAATCGCAGATATCAACGCGCCGCACCACGTTTGGCTTGTGCAGCATGTGGATACGGGGAAGCTATACGTGAAAAAACAGCTTACAGTATATAACTTTGAAGTCTTTCGCTCTTTCAAAGAAAACCCTGTCAACAATATCCCGCAGATTTATGAATTAGTGGAAGATAATGGTGTGCTTACCATTATTGAAGAATACATACATGGGGAATCAGTACAATCGTTACTAGATAAGCAGGGGAATTTTTCAGAGGAACAGGCTCTGGATTTGACCTTGCAGCTGTGTGCAATTGTTTCAGAATTACACCATAGGATTCCACCGATTATCCATCGGGATATCAAGCCGTCCAATCTGATTCTTACATCGGATGGCATACTTAAGTTGCTGGATTTCAATGCTGCGAAAAATCCTTCTCCTGTCCAAAACCGGGACACCCGGCTGCTTGGTACGACCGGATACGCTGCTCCGGAACAGTATGGATTTGGCGCGTCCACGGTACAGACGGATTTGTATACAATTGGAATTCTTCTGAATGTCTTACTGACAGGGGTGGAGCCCTATGAGCAACATGCGGCAGGGTGTTTTTCGAATATTATTACGAAGTGCACCATGCTGGATCCAGGCGAGCGATATGCAAATATTGATGAACTAATATCCGCGTTATACGAAGTTGCAAATACAAAACCTGATAATGCAACAAAGAGTGATATCAGAAGAGTTCGGTATGATTCACAAAACGAGTTTACGATTCAGCAGTATTTGCAGAAGAATTCCTTTCATAATATGAAATCGAACAGCAGAAACCTTCTACATCGGGAAGAATATATTCACACAGAACAGTCTGTACATTCGGGAAAAAACGTGCAGTTGGAAAACCGGACCAATTTAAATCAAAACTCACAAAAAGATGTTAAAAATAAAAGGAGATTCCTCCCGCCCGGTTTCCGCAGCGGTTCTCCGTTTCATATACTGATTGCGCTGATTGGCTACGGTCTTATCATTTCCTGCGCCGTCACTACAAAATTTGAAAGCGTGAATGAGGCGGATCTGCTTTTGAATCAGATATGGTTTGCATTGACTGGCGTGGCGGTTGTACTTTTTTCCTGCAATTATCTGGATATCCTTACACGTCTGCCCTTAACACGGAGTAATAATAGGGTGACTCGAATTCTGGGAATCATACTGTATGATATCCTGTTAGCACTCGCGCTTATACTTCTTCTTGTTATAGTAGAAAGTATTATTTTCCCGCAGTAAAGCGTCGCAGACGATTACTGCAAGCGCAGCGAACTCGTCCATTAAAGCCGGAAAGACTACAACGATTAAAGCGTCCATGACCGGCAACGGCACGATTACCTTCTCTTCCAGCGACACCTCGATTGCGATGGTTCATAAAACATCCGGCAAGGTCACTTCCAAAGCACTTGGCACCGTAAAAATCACGGTTACCGCAGCGGCCACGACAAGCACAGTCATCAGCCCGCACCTCCACGTACATTAAAAACGCCCGAAACCATTTTACTATCCAAAGGTTTCGGGCGGTAG
>X287_Common_Brushtail__coassemble_184_pt1 | contig 12358 bp, 10 predicted proteins | sample X287_Common_Brushtail__metabat2_low_PE_001 | metagenome-assembled genome bin X287_Common_Brushtail | reverse complement strand
ACGGTATCCTCTGTTTCCGTTGCCGTAAAACCCATCAGGAAGTTCACGCCTCCCACCTGAATATATTGAATAAACTCCGACTCGGATTCAGATTCTGTCTCTTCTGCGATCTCAGTCTCTTCGGCATCGCCTCCTGCATACACCTGCAGGTCTTCCGTACCATCTTCATCCGTGACATTCGGATCGTCCGTCCTGCTATTGCCAAGCAGCAAATCAATTCCGACCACAATAACGAGCACCACCAGCAACAGAATGACCGCCCGCTCACACATCACCCGAATCTTCCTTCTGCGCCGCCTCTCGGCGCGTTCCTCACTTGATGCCATTTTACCTCTTTACCTCTCCACTTACCTGATTACTTCTATAAAATTCCTACCCATAGGGCATGCTGCACAAAGAGCAGAAACCGTAGGCGGTTGTCGAACTTATGCATAGCAACCGCCAGACTTAGTCTAAGCTTTACAGATCCGTTTACTTCACATCTCGTATACAAGTTTCCCGCCGCAGATTGTCGCATGCACCTTCCCCGGCAGCTCCCATCCCACAAATGGGCTGTTCGATGCCTTCGACGCAAAGCTCTCTACCTTCCAGGTCTCATCCTCTCCAAAGATCACCATATCCGCCGGTGCTCCCTCTATGATGCTTCCCGGTGTGAATCCATAAAACTCCATCGGATTTCGGCTCATGAGCTCCATCAGCTTCATCAACGAAATATGCCCCGGCCAAACCAGCGAACGGATTCCGAGCCCCAGCGATGTCTCCAATCCGATAATCCCGCTGGGGGCTTTTGAAAGCGGTCTCTCTTTCTCCTCCTTGCTGTGCGGCGCATGATCCGTCACAATCATATCAATCGTCCCATCCTCCAGACCTTCGATGATTTTCAGCCGGTCTGCCTCTGTGCGAAGCGGCGGGTTCATCCGCGCCATGGTGCCGTAAGACAGCACCGCATCTTCTGTCAAAGTAAAGTGATGTGGTGTCGCCTCTGCATGGATATCTGCGCCAAGGTGCTTCGCCAACCGCACAAGCTCCACGGAATTGCCGGAGCTGATATGCTGGATGCAGACCCGCGCCCCTGTATGCAGAGCCAATATGCAGTCCCGCGCCACCATCACGTCCTCTGCCGTGCGGCTTGCACCGCCATAGCCTAACTGCCTGGAAACCGCACCCGAATTAACTCCCGCGCCATCCACGAAAGCCGGATCTTCTTCATGCAGGCTAATCGGCAGCCCCAGCTTCCTGGCCCGCTCCATCGCCTCCACCAAAAGCTTCTCATCCATTAACGGAATCCCATCATCCGTAAATCCGACCGCGCCCGCCGCTGCAAGTGCCTCCATATCCACAAGCTCTTTGCCGGCAAGCCCCTTCGTAATCGTCGCCGTCTGCCTCACATGGATGCCGCATCCGGCCGCCTTTTCCATAATATAAGAAAGCGTATCAGTATTATCCACCACCGGCTTCGTATTCGCCATGCAGACAACTGTCGTAAATCCTCCCCTCGCTGCAGCCGCCGCTCCAGTCATAATATCTTCCTTATAAGTATATCCCGGATCGCGGAAATGCACATGCATATCCGCCAGCCCCGGCGCAACCACCAGCCCCGCTGCATCAATCACCTGTGTCCCCTCCGGCACCGGCAGATTCTGTCCTACCCGGGCAATCACAGCTCCGCCCAGTAAAATATCTGCCTGCCCCTGGAACTGCGTAACCGGATCAACAATCCAGCCATTCTTTATATACAACACTTCATTCACCAATCCTTAAAAATCCGTAACATTTTAATAACCATTCACTAAGCGAACCTGCAAAGCTTCGGCCAAACCTGTCGGTATGGCCACGCTATGCATCGCATACATAGAAGTTGCTGTATTTTCTGCGCCTTGCGGCTTGAAAATACAGACTTCTATAGTAACATAGCATACTTCTCCAGAAGATGCAAGCAGGATGTGATTCTTTCTTGCTTTTTATCCTACGTCTATGCTATACTGGACAAGCTGCCGCTCTATCGGCAATTTTGGTAGAGAAAGGTGGTGTGTACATATGCAGGTACTTATATCACTTGTTATTTCTATCGCAGCAAATGTAGTAGCCCACTGCATTTGCAAATGGATGGATGGAAAATAATCGATAGTCAGCCTGGGGAATAAGCCCACCCCGTGAAATAACCAGAAACTTGCCTCTCGCCCTTGACGCATCCTCTTCCACGTGTTATCGTATGATTACTATAGAAGTCTGAGTTTTTAAGCCGCAAGGTGCAAAAACTCAGCAACTTCCATGTATGCGATGCATAGCGTGACCATGCCGCCAGGCTCGGTCTAAGCTTTGCAGGTCCGCTTAGTCTCAAAAAAATGAACCAACGCACTGTATTACAGCACGCCAATGACAGGAGACAACGCCATGACGAAAGAAGAGTTAAAGAAAGCACTTGCCGCCCACCCCACCGAAGATGATGTGTGGGACGCACTGTGCCAGTTACAAAATCAGACCTTCCGTACAACGAAAGGTCTGGAATATACCTACACGATAAAGGGTTATGAAATGTTTGTCAACCGCAAGGAAAAGTCAATCACCCGCTCCTCCGTTGACATTGCGTTTCGGAAAGCATTAGAGCTCGGTCGCATTGTAACCGGTCCGAAAAAGCTGGGCGTATTCGGTGCCAGCTATCTCTATCCGATATTCCTGGAGATGGGTATTGCCAGGAAATCATAGCAAACCGACATACGCCCTGCAACATATCACAAAGCATAAAATTTGCGCTTGCATCCCAAAAGGACGCCCTTTGGGTATGTGGGTAAAAGGCATCCCCTCCGGGTAAGAGCATATGCGGCACTCCTGAATTTGCGAAGCATGCCCTCCACAAGGGATGCCCTTTGGGTGTGTGGGTAAATGTCTCTGCTTACGCAGAGACAAAACTTTTATAGTAACTTCTCGTCATAATGCGCCCGCTCCCCGCCGATAAACTTCGGGCGCGTCCGGGCGCAGACCAGATGTGCGCTTCCAATCTTCGTAATCCGCAGGCGTACCGGAACCGCCACATCCTTCAGATGCATTCCAATCAGCGTATCGCCGATATCCATCCCGGCATCCGCACGGATATGCTCGACCGCAACCGGATGTGAGAAATTCCGATACGCAGCCGTGGCAAAAGAGCCGCCTGCTTTCGGCTGCGGCACGACATTCACCGGCTCATACCCTCTGGCTTCGGCCGCTTCCTCTTCCAGAATAAGTGCCCGATTCAAGTGCTCACAGCACTGCGCCGCCAGATACACACCCTTTTCCTCTGCCGCATCACGGATTCCGGAGAATATCTCCTCCGCCATCTCGGGGCGGGAATCTGTGCCAATCTTCTGTCCGGCCGCTTCGCTTGTCGAACAGCCCACCACAAGCAGGTCATGTTCTTTCAACTTCGCAATTGAAATCAATTCCTCTGCTGCATCATGCGCAGCTGCATACAGTGCCTGTTCCATATATTCTCCTCTCTCTACAGACAAAACCTCAGCTTATGCCACCGTCACACTTCTGGCCAAAATCCCCGACTACTCCACCGTCACGCTCCTGGCCAAATTCTTCGGCTTACTCAGCCATCACATTACTAGCCAAAATCCCCAGCTTACCCCACCGTCACGCTCCTGGCCAGATTCTTCGACTTACTCAGCCATCACATTCCTGGCTGGAATCCCTGGCCTACTCCACCGTCACGCTCTTGGCCAGGTTCCTCGGCTTATCTACATCCAGGCCACGTGCTACCGACAGATAATAGCCCAGCAACTGCAGTGGAATCACCGCAAGACTCGGCGTAAAGTACTTCTCTGTGTGCGGAATGTATGTCACAAAGTCTGCAGTATCTTCAATCGCGTAATTCCCATAGCTCGTAAGCCCCATCAGGTATGCACCGCGGCTCTTGCACTCGACCATATTGCTGACGGTCTTCTCATACAGATCCTGCTGGGTCAGCAGTCCGATGACCAGCGTCCCATCTTCAATCAGACTAATCGTACCATGCTTCAGCTCGCCGGCTGCATACGCTTCGGAATGGATGTAGCTGATTTCCTTCATCTTCAGGCTTCCCTCCATACCGATTGCATAGTCAATCCCACGGCCCACAAAGAATACATCGGATGCACCTGCGAACTTCGACGCAAACCACTGCAAGCGTTCCTTATCCTCCAGAATCTTGCTGATTTTGCCCGGAATCGTCTGCATCTCCGTAATCAACTGTGCATATTTCTCCTCTGAAATCGTCCCTCTTATCTTCGCGAACTGGGTTCCCAGAATATAGCACGCAATGAGCTGACAGCTGTAAGCCTTGGTCGTCGCCACTGCAATCTCTGGTCCGGCCAGCGTATAGAAGACCTTCTCCGCTTCCCTCGCAATGGAAGAGCCCACCACATTCACAATTGCCAGTGTCTGCACGCCACGATCATTCGCCAGACGAAGCGCTGCCAGCGAATCCGCAGTCTCACCCGACTGGCTGATGATAATCACCAGCGCATCTTCATCCAAAATCGGATTGCGGTAACGGAATTCCGACGCCAGCTCCACACGGACCGGAATCTGCGCCAGCCCCTCGATGACGTACTGCGCCGCAACGCCTACGTGATATGCAGAACCGCATGCAACAATATGGATCTGCGTATACGCACGGATTTCATCCTCCGTGATTCCTACGGATGTCAAATCAATTGTTCCATCCTTCATCACGGAATTCATCGTATCCTGCGTCGCCTTGGGCTGTTCATAGATTTCCTTCATCATGAAATGCTCGAAGCCTGACTTCTCCGCCGACTCCGCATCCCAGGTAATCTCGTGTAATTCCTTGGTAATCTCATCCCCATCGATATTATAGAAATTCACCTCTCCGCCATGCAGCCGGCCGATTTCCATATTGCCGATATAATAAACCTGATTCGTATATTTTAAAATAGCCGGGACATCGGAAGCCACGTAGGTCTCACCATCTCCCACGCCGATAATCATCGGACTGTCCTTACGCGCTACGTAAATCTCCTCCGGATATTCCCGGAACATCAGTGCAAGCGCATAGGAACCACGGATACGCACCATTGCATGGTTAATCGCATCCACCGGCGTCCCCAGATATTTCTTGTAGTAATAATCCACCAGCTTAATCGCCACCTCAGTATCCGTCTCAGAATAAAACTGATATCCTTTCCGGATCAGCTTCTCCCGAAGCTCCTGGTAATTCTCAATAATTCCGTTATGTACTCCTACAACATTACGGTCGTCAGACATATGCGGATGTGCATTCTTCTCAGATGGCTCGCCATGCGTCGCCCAGCGGGTATGCCCGATTCCGCAATTGCCGGCCAGTGCTTCACCGCCGTTAATCTTCTCCGAAAGGATATGCAGGCGTCCCTTCGCCTTGACAATCTCCGGTGCCTTCTCACCATCCCGCACCGCCACTCCGGCCGAATCGTATCCTCTATACTCCAGCTTCGACAGCCCATCCAACAGAATCGGAGCTGCCGCTTTCTTTCCCGTAAAACCAACAATTCCACACATAAGAATCTACCCTTTCCATTAATCAATGGTACGCCATCCGGCAAAAAAGCAACGTAAACTGTACCATACGCGAACGGATGCGACACCAATGTTACTGTTCACCTCCGTGAGCGGTAACGCACCAATTTCTTTTATTATCGCATAAAGTGTAACATTAGTTACGACGCAAGTCAAGGATAGATTGCTCTTTTGCACTCTCGTTTTTGCGCTGCTATGCATAATCCCGATAACGGAAATCATACCCGCACACCCAAAGGGCATCCCTTGTGGAGGACATACTTCGTGAAGATTTTCTTCTAAAAGATGCCTGCGGTGTATCTCACTTATCCTGCTTTTCTATTTATATAAAATTTCTATAAACCTGTGACAAAATTACCACACAGGTGTATAATTGCTTTATTGTTACTAATCACGTTTTATTTTATAACAACGCCTGTGATACAGGCTGACAGAATTACATAGGAAGGAGGTACCTTATGAACAAGAAAACAACAGGAATTGTCGCCTATCTGACGGTAATCGGTCTGATTATTGCCTTTGTTGCCGGCGACAAGGAAGGTGCGAAGTTCCACCTCAACCAGGCGCTGGTATTGTGGATTGTGGGAATCGTCGGAGGAATCCTCAGCGTCATTCCACTGGTTGGCCGTATTATATCCGCAATCATCAGCATTTTCTGTTTTGTCTGCATGATTCTCGGCATCATCAACGCCGTAAACGAAAAAGAGCAGCCGCTTCCGCTGATTGGCGCGATTAAGCTGCTGAATTAGTGGGGCACGAATGGATCAATCAAAACCTGCTCCTCAACAAATTAATGGGGCAGCATTATGGGAAATATCCCACATCGCGGTCTCAAGGCCTGAAAGCCAGGTGTACAGACCTGATGAGCAAACGATTGAAAACGCGTCCGGCGTAGTAATAAATCACACCGGACGCGTTCTCATATTTTTACGTAACTACTCATATCTATTCTTGTAGGCGAAATCTGCATACCATGTAGCCCATAAGGATTATTTCATAACCATCAATATAAATCACGCCTATATTCTTATAATTTTTCAACCTCTTCCACCCAGATCCTTGCAGCCGCATCCGACGGCATCCGCAGGTCTCCACGTGGTGACACTGCCACGGTTCCTACCTTCGGTCCGTCCGGCAGACACGAACGCTTGAACTGCTGCGCGAAGAAACGACGATAGAACACCTTCAGCCACTTGCGTATCGTCTCATCCTCATATTCCCCGGCAAACGCTTTCTTCGCCAGGCGGTAAATCTTCGCCGGTGGGAATCCGAACCGCAATACATAATAAAGGAAGAAATCATGCAGCTCATACGGTCCCACCAGATCTTCTGTCTTCTGGCTGATCTGCCCATCCTCCGGCGGAAGCAATTCCGGAGAGACCGGTGTATCGAGCACATCATACAGCACCTTCGCAAGTGCTTCATCCCCGCAGGTATCCGCGTAATAACGTACCAGATGCCGCACCAGCGTCTTCGGCACGGAGCTGTTGACTGCATACATGGACATATGGTCGCCATTATAGGTTGCCCAACCAAGCGCCAGCTCCGACAAATCGCCGGTTCCAATCACCATTCCATTCAGACGGTTCGCCACATCCATCAGTATCTGCGTGCGCTCCCTCGCCTGGCAATTCTCATAGGTCACGTCATGCACCACCGGATCCTGCCCGATATCCCGGAAATGCTGGTTCACTGCATCCGCAATCGGAATTTCCATCAAAGTTGCCCCCAGACTGCGCACCATCTGGCATGCATTCTCATAGGTACGGTCGGTTGTGCCGAAGCCCGGCATCGTAATCGCAACCAGATCCTTTCGGTCACGCCCCAGCAGATCAAACGCCCGCGCCATGACCAGCAGTGCCAGCGCAGAATCCAGCCCACCGGAAATCCCTACTACCGGATGCTCGCAATGCGTATGCTCGATGCGTTTCTTCAGGCCCATCGCCTGTATGGTCAGAATCTCATTGCAGCGGCGCTCCCGGTCGCCATAATCTGCCGGCACGAACGGACGCGGATCCACATAACGCGTCAACTCCGTATCCCTTTGCTCCAGGGAAAACTCCACCATGGTATAATCCGCCGCATCCGGGTTCTTCTCCGCACAGAAGGTGCTCATCCTGCGCCGCTCTGCACAGAGGCGGTCGATATCAAGCTCACTTGCTATACCGACACCCGCGAAAGGCTCCGCCTCCGCCAGCAGATGCCCATTTTCCGCTATCAGGTTGTGCCCGGAATACACCACGTCCTGCGTGGACTCGCCATCCCCCGCCGACGCATAAATATAACCGCAGACCAGCCGGGCAGACTGCCCCACCACCAGGTCACGCCGATAACTGCTCTTGCCGGTCACTTCATTCGAAGCGGACAGATTCACAATCACATTCGCCCCGCAGAGCGCATGCCGGATACTCGGCGGATTCGGTGCCCAGAGGTCCTCGCACAGCTCTACGCCAATCGTAAGGCGCGGCATCTCAGGCGTATGGAATAACTGTGCACACCCAATCCAGAAGGAGCGCTCGGTCTCGTCACAATCTGCCTCAGCATCTTCTTCCCGGGCATCTCGCCAACCGTTTTCCTCATTATCATCCCAGCCATCCTCAAGGTCATCGTCAAAATCTGCATAATCATCAAAGCCGTCATCATCCGTCTCCTCGTCCGTCTCGCAGCTTCCTATGACCTTCCACTCATAAAACTCCTGCTCCGATTTCGCATCCTCGGCATCCTCATCCTGCCCGCACACCTCATCCGTATAGTCCGGCGTACGCTCGCTCCAGAACACGCAGAGGCCTTCCCCGGACGTAAAATGCCGCGCTTCATAATATTCATTGTAATTCGGCAAATGCGTCTTGGGCACCATCCCCAGCACCTCGCCGCCGGAAACTACAGCCGCCATATTATAAAGCTTCCCATTCACCTCAAATGGCAGCCCCACGAAGAAAATTCCGTCCAGCCCGGCGCTGTAATCTGCAATTTTCCACAATTCCTCTTTTGCCGAATCCAGCAGCTTCTGCTGCCAGAACAAATCCCCGCAGGTATACCCCGTAATGCACAGCTCCGGAAAAACCGCAATCTGCACACCCATTTTTCCTGCTTCCGCCATCAGGCTGCGGATGCGCTGCCCATTTGTAATGGTATCCGCCACGACCACCTTTGGGGTAAAAGCAGCCACTTTAATAAAGCCATCCTTCATTTGCCCACCCTCTTCTATCCGTCTATTTCCATCCGCTGCGTCAAAATCCCCTGCAAATCCTCCGTCGTAAACGAATACGCCGTATTGCAGAACTGGCACTTTACCTCAATCGCTTCCCCATCCAAAATCAATGACTCCAGGTCCTTGCGGCCAAGCGTCGCAATCGCCCTCGACACGCGCTCCTTCGAACAGTCACAGCGGAACTCTGCCGGAATCATATCCAGTATTTCCAGTCCGAAATCTCCCAGAATCTCCTGCAGAACCTCCTCCGGGCTAAGCCCCCGGTCCAACATCTCCGTCACGGAAGCAAGCTCCGTAATCCGCTGCTCCAGGCGGTCAATTACCTCATCCTGTGCATCCGGCATCAGCTGCAGGATAAACCCTCCCGCCTGTCTCACCGAAGCGTCCGTATCCACGAGCACCCCCAGCCCCACGGCGGACGGAACCTGCTCCGATGCTGCAAAATAATACGTCAGATCCTCCGCAATTTCTCCTGTCTGCAGCTCACACTGCCCCACATACGGCTCCTTTAAGCCCAAATCCTTAATCACGCTCAGCACGCCCAGTCCCAACGCACCGCCCACATCCAGCTTCCCCTGCGCATTCAGCGGCAGGTCCACATGCGGCTCCGAAGCAAATCCCTTTACATGCCCTTGCGAATCTGCCGTCACGGTCAGCCCCTTCGCCGGACCGCCGCACTGGATTTGGAGCGTCAGAAGGTCCTTCTCCCCTTTCATCATCACGCCCATCATCGCGCCGCCGCACAGCAGCCGCCCGAGTGCCGCCGTCATGACCGGATACGTATCATGCGCTCTTCGCGCCGTCTCCACCATATTCTTCGCCGTAATCGCAAACGCGCGGATGCTGCCACCCGCAGCGGTTGCACGCACAATATAATCCTTCATATCATCACGTTCTCCTTATTATTCCGTATTCTCAGATATTTATCCTCGTATGGGACATTATCCCTAAAAAGGTCATACACCTGCGCAAAGCTCGTATACGCATCATAATCATAACCTCTGTCCATCCTGCCCCTCATAAATGCACTTCTATACCTTACCACAATCCCATCTTCTCTGCAAGGGGATACTTTTCATGGGGTGCAGAAACATCCTCTTGATTATTTCGCCGAAAAGCTTTATACTATACCCCATACAAACACGACATCAGTCCAGGGCGGACACACAGTCACGCCATGTGCCCGCAATGCCGCCGCATTCCACGCGGCCATTTTCCGGACATGTCCCAACGAATACGGAGCGTATACACCATGCCTGACCATTATACACATTATATAACAAGAAATATACGCGCCTTCTACCGCAGGCGGCTCTTTTCCCCATTGATTTACATCGGGATTCTTGCTGCGCTGTGGCTGATTTTCCCAATGAATGCGATGCTGCATCCTGCTGTGCTGGATGATACGGCGACGCTTGCGTCCTCCTACCACGCATCCGATACTTACGTGCGTGGGACCTTTACGGACCTGACCTTCTGCGGATATACGAAGGAAATCTACGGATACACGGTCGGATATTATTACTATGGCGAGCGCAGCGGCCAGTGCTACATCATCCTGCTTTCGCCATCCTCCTGCGAGGAAGGGCTTCCCACGATTGATTCCATCACTGTCACCTGCCGCATCCTGGAGGGGGAAAGTGCTTACAGTGAGCTTCTCGCCAATCTGGCGGATGACCTGGACTGGACCGCAGAGGGAATCACGAATCAGCTTTCTTCCTATTACTATAGCGAGCCCGGATATCTGTCCTGGCTGCTTACTCTGCTGTTTGTTCTCTACTTCGGCACACTTGCGTATGCAGTTTTAAGCCTGGTCCTGCACTGTATCTACATCCGTTTTCCGGTGCTGTCTCCACCATGCCTGGATATGGCGATTTACGGCCGGCCGAAAGACATGCTCGCAGAGGCTGAGGAAGAGCTTGCCACATTGCCGCAGCTGGCCACGGAGGACATGTTCATCACCGAGCATTACTTCATCCTGACTTCGCCCTATGGCAACGCCATTGTACCGATTCAGGAAATCCTCTGGATTTACAAATATTCCACGCTGCACAAGTTCCTGTGGTATCATTTCAGCATTTCCTACACGCTGCATATCACGGCAAATAACCATTACTATGTGCGCTGCCCGAAGAACCTCAAGTCCGACATCGACGGAATCATCGACTACCTCTCCGAGGCGAACCATGATATCCTCGTCGGCTTCAGCGAAGAAAACCGTATCAAGGTGCAAAGCAAGCTGGGCAAGCCGTTCCATCTGGAGAAACTGGTCGCACTGCTGCACAGGAAGGTGTGAACCACCTCTACGTTTTCTCTCCTAATCCTGCAACTATAATGTAATTTCTGCCCTATGGGCAGGTTACTTTCATGTATGCCGTGTAAAGTGCATGGTCAGGGATTAGTCGGCAACATCAACCTATCATTTTTATGGTTTTTTTATCGTACAAAGATTGACATTTTTGCAACAGCGATATAAAATAGTTGATACTGCAAACAGTCAATATCACACTCGCACACCCGCAGGGCGTCCCTTGTGGAAGACATACTTCGTATAGTTTTTCTCATAAAAACCTCCTGCGGTATGTTGCGCTTAACGGTCACTCTTTGCATCGCATATCAGACCTGCAAAGAAGACAAGCAAAAGCACTCAGTGTGTGACTTTCTCCTGATGGGTGGGTTACAAATCAATCCATACTGGCAGGATGACCGAAAACAAGAACGTAACAAGAACTTAAAAAGGAATAGTTGCTCTATAATGGAGCAAACTATACCGATAGAAGGAGTCGATTATGTCTACTGCATTATTACAAGTCCGGCAGCTCTCCGTAGATGTCGAGGACAAGTCCATTTTACACCAGGTGAATATGGATATCAATAAAGGTGAAATTCACGTACTGATGGGACCGAATGGTGCCGGCAAGTCCACGCTTGGCTATGCGCTGATGGGTGGGCCGAAGTACACTGTCAAAGAGGGGACCATCCTCTTTAAGAATACCAACATCACCGAAGAAAGCACGGATAAGCGGGCAAAAATGGGTATGTTCCTCTCGTTCCAGGAGCCGCTTGAGGTGCCCGGTCTGACGCTGACCTCCTTCCTGCGAAGTGCGGTGGAACAACGCAGGGGTTCCATGATTCAGCTGTGGGCTTTTAAGAAGGAAATGAAGCAGGCGATGGACATCCTGCAGATGGATGCCTCCTACGGCGACCGGAGCCTGAATGTCGGATTTTCCGGCGGTGAGAAGAAGAAGACAGAGATTCTCCAGCTGATGATGCTAAAGCCGGACTTCGCAATTCTCGATGAGACTGATTCCGGTCTGGATGTGGACGCGGTGCGGCTGGTATCGAAGGGAATCCAGGAATACATGACCAGCTGTAACGGATCGCTGCTGATTATCACGCACAGCACTAGAATTCTGGATGCGCTTTCCGTGGATTATACGCACGTCATGGTGGACGGACGGATTGTTGCGCAGGGCGATGGCAGCCTGGTGGATGAAATCAACCAAAATGGATATGAACGTTTCGAGCAGATGGCGAAGAACATATGAGAGGATGAGATTCTTGGATAATAAGACATATGTGGAGGACGTCGACCGCCGCATCTATGAT
>X287_Common_Brushtail__coassemble_182_pt1 | contig 12390 bp, 11 predicted proteins | sample X287_Common_Brushtail__metabat2_low_PE_001 | metagenome-assembled genome bin X287_Common_Brushtail | reverse complement strand
TCAGGTCAGTCAATGCTGCCCTTCTTCCTATCGAAACCTCTTCCCCCATATATATGTAGCTGGACTTATAATCCTCCGGATGCGTATATCCCCTCACGAAGCTTCCTATCACCTCCCGGAGATCTTCATATATCACTTCATATTCGTCAAACAAAACCTTGTCATCATTTGCCGCATCCCTTAAAATCGAAACCGCATGAAATTCCCGTACAACATCCTCAATTTCAACATAATGCTTCGGCATGACAAAAATAAATCTGTCATTATCCTTTGTAGTTGAAAGTATAACCCTCTTGATACGTCCGATCGACTCCTCATCCTCTGCCAAAATCCCATAAATCACACCATCTGCCTTTATTGGTGCACTTTTTAAGTTCCAGTCAACGTCTTCCGTAATTTCACCAGCATCAATAAATTAAAAAGAAAAATACCGAATCATATCCCTCTCATTGTTATATCTGGATGGATATACATAATTGTCAAAGTTTGAGTGGTTCAATGTTCCTTTTAAAGTAACGTTCTTTCTCTGAGACTCTATCGTATCACTCACTTTTTGCCGCACATTCACCCCGGAGGTCTGTTTCAGTCTCAGGAAATTATTGCTGCGCTTCAAATATACCACATATTCGTTTTCTATCAGGTTGTTAATCGCCCGGTTAATTTCTTCCGGAGAATAGCCAACCGAAAAAATACCTATAAGTTCATCTTTGGAAGGCTGCAGCTTTTCAAATTGCTCCAAAATATATATGAGCGAAAGCGTTTTAATGATCTTGCTCTCTAACATATCCGGGCTGAACTTTTCAAGTATTTCCTCTGTTAAAATATAAGTTTCATGTATCTCACTGTCATAAGCTTCCTTTTTGAATAATGCTTCAAAATAATCATATATCAAGTCCGGCGTGATTAGATCAAAGGTATCATCATGATAAGTATTCAAAAAAGACGGCAAAGTGGCATTTCCCGGTGCTGAAATAAAAGTAAACAGTGTTCTTTCATTCTGTGCCACACGCTCGGACAATCTTGGCAGAATAAAGGTTGACACAGGATGTAATGGATAACACCCATAAAATATGTTTTCTTTTTGGTCATCTTCGACATCCGCAAATAAATTATGCTTCTCATAACGCTGCATCAGGCTAGCAAAACTCGCCCGGTATTCATCACAAAACACGCTCCATGCAGGTTCCTTCTTCTGTATTGCAGACTGTATAATTTCATATGTCTGTGTAAAATTATTATTCAGCCGCACATGTTTGAATCTCTCTGAAACACCCCTCCATCCATCAATTTTCTGTTTCGGAAGCTTATCAATATAGTTAGCAATTTCCTTATGGGAAATCAGCATTAGATGCATCTGCAGTTTTCCACTCCGATTGCATTTTTCAGCAAAATCCTGAAGCATTTTCGTATCACTGACAGATGCTTCCGTAATATTCGCTTCCAGATATTTGCTGAACTCATCATATATCACATAAATACCTGTAAATCCTTTTTCATAAAGGCTTTTCACGACCTCTTCATAAAGCTCAACGACATCAAAACCAACAAAAGGATTAAATACACTTCCTGCAGTGAGGCTTGGATATATTTTTTCAAATTTCTCATACGCCTTTGCGTTATAGTCCTGAAGCTCCTCAACAAATTTCTTAACCGGTATATCAATGGATTTTCCGAGTTCTTTATATGTATCCGGGAATTCTCTTTCCCACTTTTCTATCACTTTTACCGCTGCTTTATAATTAGTTTCCGGCATCACATCCAGACCATTCATGGATAACGTGCGCTGCAGCGCAAGTAAAAACGCCTGTGTCAGGCTAGTATTACTTCCCGTGATAATTACTGGAAGTATTTTATTTTCCGACTCATAATAATTCTGAACACACTGATACAATTTGGGATTCTCTTTTATCTTAGGCAGTGCCTTCTCAAACAGTCCCAGATCCCTTTTCATCAGCATCGCCAAAATAGCCAGTACAATATGGGATTTTCCTTTACCATAAGCACCAATGAGAATCCTGGCTCTTTCAGTTGCGTCCGGATTTGTGCTAAGAAGGATATCCTCCAACAAGCCCAGCGATGACTTTGTAGGTATGAAATTTTTCAGTTTATCATCGTTGTTCAGGTCATATCCTATATTAATGGAATACTGGAATCCCGAAGCAACTGAAATCATGTTGCTCATCAGCTGTCTCCTATGCTCTTTCCTCTATGGTCTCGTAATATTTCGCTGCACACTCTGTAAATGACCGTTGTGTATTAATGTGTATCACATCAAGGCCGGCTGTCCTGATAATCTTAATCAATTCAAGCTTTTCAATCTCATGCAAAAGGTCAAGCATGGTGATGGCATCTAAATTAAACACTCTTCCGATATTACATGGTTTTGTAAGCAGCTCATTCAATCCGATTTCATCCCTGCCTTCTGCCTGGTCCATCACTACAGCAAGCACAACCCATGGATTGAATGACCTCGCTGCAGGAATTGCCTTTTTGTAGGTTTTCTTCTTTTTGTTTGCAATATCAATTAATCCCAACTCTCCAAAAGGACAATCTATGTTGTTTTCCGGCGAAACTTTTCCCGGATTCGATTTATATCTCGGAAGGTAAGTATTCACAATACAGGTAAAGTCATCATTCAGCGAACGAATTGCAACAGAAGTCCCATCCTCCGCCATGAGAATATAATTCTGCAAAGACTGGACAAATTCCTCCTTCGTAAATTCAACCATTGAAAATTCATTAAAGAAGAAATACCACGCTGTTGCTTCCTCTTTCTGTTTTGCCAGCATATACTGAAGCAGATAAAGTGTCCCAATTTCTTCAATATATGGATCATTTTCATATATCAGCTTTCCCAGCGGTGTCAGTGTCTGGATTCTCTTGCCCTTTGTCGGTTCCGATGTCAATCCCACGGTCTGAAGCCAATAGCGCAGCGCCTTAACCATATTTGCACCGATGCCCAGTATATCCATTGGGTTCTCGTTTTTATCTACAAACAGATCCGGCTTTTCAACGATACGTTCCATGCCTTTGCTAAGCCATCCTTTCCTTATGAAAAACGTATCATGCGCCCGAAACTTCATTGCCATTGTGTCATTCCTCCATTGTCAGCTACTCTTCACCACGGTGAACAGTAACTACTATCATTACTTTGTCCTAAGGTATTTGTCCATCGTGCAGCCGCCATCTAAGTATTTTGCGGTCATGCACATTTTGCAATGGACACATTTGTCAGGATCAATATAATACCCATAATCTGATATGGATATTGCACCGGCCCTACAGATAGATTCACATTTCAAACACTTTCTGCATGCGTTAAACTTACGTATCTGATAACCTACCATCCTCTGCAGCTCATCATGGTTCTGCACATTCATTGTCCGAACCTTAACCGCATATTCAAAACCATCCTGACTAAACGGCTGGATGGACAAAATGGGGACATTGGTTCGCACATCCAGCACCAGGACTTCTCTTAGGATTTTTTTTCCAAGTTCCGGTGCCACTCGTCCAAATGGGGTAAACATTCCAACCAACTCGTCGTCAAATTCCCTCGTCAGGCGATATATTTTAGCATGATCCTCAGATGTACAGTTTGTAAACCTGATCTTCACATCGCCAGCGGCAGCGAGACCATTTCCTCCCTGCCTTGCCTTCCATTTTCCAGTATCAACATATACCTCGGCATCTTCCTTCCCAATCTTCCTCGCAAAATCGACCAGGAATGCACGCCATTTTTTAGACTGCTCCGGCATATATATTCTCGACAGGAACTGCGCTCTCTGATTATTGTTCGGACAGCACCAACACCCCACCCTGTCGTACCCCAATCTGTATGCCTCATTAAAATCCACATTCTCAGCCAGCAAATATAACCATATATCGATATCTCTCCAAAAGAAGATAGGTGAGGCAACGGTCTGCTGTTGGATCTTTACAGACTCCGCATCGTCTTCTACACGATTGTACTTGCTCCTGCTAACAGATTCTGCTTTTCTGATACCATAAAACGTCAGAATCTGCTGATTCCTGTATAAGCTGTTCAGCACCCGTGTAATCGGGCCCGTCTTAAACATGGAACAACACCAGCGCATCATCCTCGCAGGAGGGCCTATATCTTCACAGACATCATAAAATACCTGTTCCTCATTCTTTGCAAATAAGAATATTGCCTGCGGATGGTTCTCCCTATATCTTTCCGCATATTCTATGGTTGAAGGAAACTCCAACGTTGTGTCTCCAAAGATATGAACCAGCCTGGGATTTCCCAGTGCCCTGATAACCACATCTGCTGTAACCGTAGAATCCTTCCCCCCGGAGAAGGAAATCACCAGTTTTTCTTCATCAAACTTCTCCGATGTATTCCTCACAAACTCAAACGCTTCATCTTTCAGGTAATTAAGCCTGTTAATGTTTGCTGTTATGAATGTTTCTATATGTTTATCAAAGTATTCGTAAGTATTTTTCTCTTTATATTCCTTAAGCCTGGCCGCTATCAAATCCGTATCCGCCGTCTGAAACATTTTACTGGAGATAGATATGCCCTTGCCATCAATATAATATCTGCTATTTGCTGCCCATACTGATTTTTCTATGTACTCATTTGGCTCTTTTCCCAGGAGAATCTCCAACAGCAATCTTTCCTCCGGAAATACAGGCCGTAAATCTGCAGCTAAATATCTGGTCTTCTTCCCACAAACCGGACATATGCCTTTATCAATCTGATTCGAATACTGAATTATAGGGGTATCACAATGTTTGCACCAATATATCTCTATCGGTCTGTCCTCAGCAGTTGTTTCACCACAGATGGGACATATTCTTTCATTTGTCTCAATATTGCAGTTTCTGCACCACATCCTGCCGCTCTCCTTCGATTCCCCTCACACTACACCAAAGACTTAACCTTATAGCGTCCATAATACCACACCGCGTGTTTAGTTTCAAGCAACATTTTGTCTTGTTTATAGAATTTTATAAGTTAGGTATACTTTTTAGATGTATAGAAGCGGAATCCGACACAGATTCCGAAGCAGATTTGAATCTCCATGGTTACTATAGTAACTCTCAATGCAAGAAAGAATTGGAGGACTTAATTCATGAGAACACCTACCGAACGTAATATCAGCATCGGCAATCGAATCGCCGAGCTTCGTAAAGGAAATGGATTGAAGCAGGAAGACCTTGCGGAACAGCTGGATATTTCTATCAAGCACATGAGCGAAGTCGAGCGTGGGCTTACCTGCCTCTCTATAGAAAAACTGATTTTGTTATGTGATATCCTGTCGACAGACTTAGATTATCTTATCCGTGGAATTGATCACCGCACGGCAAATGCTGCAAATATTCCCGGATACATTCTGGAGCTTTTTAATTCTGATGATGCAGACCAGAAGGAACTGCTGCAGGAGAACCTTCTCCTCTTTAAGAAGACCTATAGCCACAAATAATTAGGGTCATCGCTGTCAGGCGATGACCCTAATTGCTCTTCAATGTAATTGGCTAACTGGCTTCTCATCATTTCTAATAGCCAATCTTTTAGCCATTCTTCCGCTAATAAAAGCCAAATAGCTTAATTTCGGAGGCTTCTGCCAATGACCATCTAATAGCTCTGCCTCCCTTCAACAATCCCACAATATTCTATTCCCTTTCTGGCAGGTAAGGATTCTCAATCGCTTCCTTCATCAGAAGCAGCCCTTCGAAAAGCCGCACCGGAAAGATTCGAGGCACATAATACTCATCATACTTTCTTTGAGTAAGCTTGAGTAAACCTTGAGTAGTTTTACTCAAGGTTTACTCAAGCTATTGCTTTAAAACCCAAAAAGATTTCTGCTGATTGGTCGAATTTGTATCAATAATATTATTCTTCTTTAAACTTGCCAATAAGTTTCCAATTTTGTATTCTTTTTGCTTATCAGATAGCGAGTCTGGAAGCTTATCCCATAGCAATTTTCGAATTTCTCCTTTCCTGGCTCTTTCATATTTCTTTAAGTAATTAACGATTAAATCTTTATAGTATGCGTCATCAAACCCCTTGTTCTTAATATAAGTCGCCCCATCATCTATGCTTTTTGCAATCGAAGCTGACAGATATAGGTTCGTCAACCTTCCTTCAACGAGTTTTTGACTACGCAACCTATCTACATCTTTCTTTTCTACTGGCAAGCCTTTTTGTATCCTATCAAGCAAGAATACCGTCTGTAAATCCAAATCCTGCCGTTCGTACAAAATGTGCATATAACGATCATTTAGGATTTTTCCATAGATTGTAACCTCAACCTGTGTTTCAGATGAAACATTATAATCCGGCATGGGAAAATATTTCGCTTTTTGAATACTATATGCCCGCCGAATTCCCAGTGTTGCAGTATCAATCATATGAAATGCCACCATGGAATCCGCCAGTAATTGATTTCTATAAAAAGGCGGATTATAGCTTACCTCCAAGACATTTTCAATTCTCTGCGGTATAAAACTTCCCGGATTAGTAAAAATAATTCTATCCTCAAATTCATTTACATAAATTCTACCACCTAATTGGTAGTTTGTGTGCGCAATACAATTATTGAGCATCTCACGCATCAACCAGCTATCGTACTGCTCGGTTTCCATTGGAAAAAGTGTCATTTGGTTTGGCATATACCTATAGGTTAGATTCCTTACCTTTTCAAACACTTTGTCTACCACATTGATAAACGGAATCTTAAAAATGACGTAATCTTTGCACATATTGTCAGAGCCATATAATCTCCACATAATACTTGGTGCAGACTGGAACACATAATCATAATCTGAATTTCCCAATAAAAGCATTCCCGCATGTGTGATTTTACCATTTATTATAAGCTTTATCTTTGTTAAAAACTGCTCATCATTCATAGCATCCACTTCTTCGGAAATATGTTTCTGGTTCATCTTCTCCTTATATTTCTCTCTCGCCAAAGCAACTGCTTTTTCATCTAAATGCCCAATAATCGCCTCCTCTATCACTTGCTTTGACCAGTCTCTGCGCTCCTGTGAACGAATTACATCGATCTTATACTGCTTTAGTGGAACTAAACTCTCCCCAGCACGTTCATAATAATTTGTTTTCCAATCTGTCGGTATGCCTGTTGCTGCTGCCGGTATTTTGAACATAAGTACACGTTTTTCTTTACCGTTTACAACTGGAAATATTTCAATAACATCGTAAAAAGTCATACCGTTAGCTGTACCCTTAGAAACCTCGTATTTAAAACGTTCCAACAGATTTCTGTCGCCTTTCTTAAAAGAGGTTCCAACAATCTGCTTTCTCTTATCCTGCTCTCCGACTCCAAAGATCAACTATCCGTACTGCTGCTGACGTAGATTTGCTTCATTACTAATTGCCGAAAAATACCTCCCAATTATATCTGTATCATATCCACCTTTTGCCTCTTTAAATTCAACAATTTCGAATTCCCATCTATCCATAAGCATTTCAAGTATCTCATAATACTCAGCATCTATTACAGATTTGTTATATTCAAAATACGGCATCGTTCACCCCCTAAATAACATTTATGCTTGTATTATATTCTGTTGCGATGAAAATATCAACTGCGTTCTAATATTTTTTAATAACATGAAACATTAGTTGTATTTTCACAGTGCGTGGAAACGTAACATGGCACCTTAAATATCTGGCAGGAACCTATTACCCTTCTTTGGGCAGATAAGGGTTTTCGATGGCTTCCTTCATCAGAAGCAATCCCGTCGAAAACCCACACCTGTAAGATTCAAGGCACATAATACTCTGGCTTTCTGAAAGATTGTCACAGAGTTCCTTCACTTTTGCATAATCTTCCCTGCTGAACTTACTTTCCATTTCCTCCAGCAAATCGTCCGCTCTTCTTTGCATTTTCCAATACTCACTGCTTTTGGGCGGAACAATCTGCTCTGAAGGATACACTTTTCCCCTGTAAATCTCTTCCATGATACTCATTAAAATTCCCTCCCGATTCTTTTTTATTTTGGAGATAATGAAGATTATACACGAAGTTTCTTAATTTGTCATCCAAGTTGTAATTGAATTATTCCAGTCAGTACCTTAATCAATGGGTCTCACAGAATGGGAGTCATCATTTAATTTCTCAATTATCCTTTAAAGCAATCACATTTACCCACTGTTCCCCTGCCCGTTCCTTTCGAACATCGCCCGTCAGGTAAATCTTTTTTACTTGAAAGCCGTTCCTTTCCATCAGCTCTTTTACACCATCTGCATCATAGTCGTTGAACAGCCGGTCTCCGACTCTTCTTTCACCAGACCCATACTTAAATGATGCATACAGAATCCCTTCCCTTTTCAGAGATTCATGAAGCCGTTTTATAACGCCATCTATTCCTTTTCTATCTACGTGCAGCAGCGATGCGCACGCCCAGATTCCGTCAAATTCATTTCGGAAGTCCATTTCCTCAAATGTCCTGCATAACACATTATAGCTGCATGAATTCGAAAAATTCAAACGATTCTCAGACACATAAGAATGAAGTAGCTTTTCGGTCTCCTCACACATACGTAAAGAAGCATCCATTGCTGTTACCTGATATCCTGCCTTCAGAAATGCCAGGCTGTCGCGCCCACTTCCGCACCCTGCATCCAAAATATGCATACCCGGTTTGAGAAAGCCGGTAAAAATATCTCTGGAATAGGACATATCTGCGTCGATTGTCGCCGCGCAGTATTCCGCCGCGTGAGTTTGATAATAAAATATTGTGCTGTTCATGCTATGTCCCCTCACTCCAATTATTCTTACCATAAAATCTTACCATAGAATCTCGGCTTTGTGTAAGCAAAAACATTTCCCCGAACACCCGCACACCCGCAGGGCGTCCCTTGTGGAGGGCATCCCTTGCGGAGAGCATACTCGAAAATCTGTGATGTCACATGCTGGTTCAGTTCTGATAAATCCAATTGTCAAATCCACAATTTTGTGCCGACTGGTACACCGGCTGAATCACGCTTTCCAGTTGATTGGAAAATGTGGTAAAATCCTGTCCTTCTCGATATAGATGGTATCGGATATCTGCGCTGTTCAAGTGGTCTTTTGCACATTTTTCAAATTCCGCCTGCGCACAGTCATATTTACACACCAGCTGATAGGCCCCATACTCCACACGTGCGAATTCAATAAAATAAGTGTTCCAATCCGGAAGATGATTGCTCTTACTGCTGTTAATGCTCCTCGTCGTTGGATGAAGATTCCATAATTCATCATGCGCCACAAAGGACCACGGTACAAAATGGTCTATCGAGATATCTTTACTATCCAACAGATTATGACCATAAATTTCCTCAATTGGCTGCAGCGACAATAACACTCTCCAGTATTTCTTCACCTTTTCCAGCTTTCTCTCCTGCGGCGGGTAAAGCTTATCCGCAATTCCCGGAACATTCGGGTTCCTTTTCTGCAGATAGCGAATCATATTATACTGAAGCCAGCCCTTTACAATTTCCTGATTCTTATGAATATACTCGCACCACTCATCCTGAATGCGGATTTTCGTCTGCATTCCATTCAGTGCATTGAAATAATAAATCAGCCGCTTCTCCTGATTGATTCTGTGCATCAATTCCGATTCACACACATTCCATTCTTTACCCTTGAGTTCGCTCATAAAAGGTGCCTGCAGACGATAAGGAACATTCTTCGTCAGTATACGCTTTTGCCTGAGGATATCCGGGTCCTGACAATTTTTCAGATACTCAATTAATACAGACTTTTTCTCCGAGGACTTCATGCCGCTTCGTTTCTGGATGTCATGAACCACCTTTTCAAGCGTATCTCTCGGCCCGAGGTTCAGGTGATATTCCGTCACCATATACCAGGCATCCGCAATCATTTCATCAATCAGTTCCTCATAAGTAAGAACCGTCTTGCCCTCCAGCACCTTCGTCACAATCGCCTGAAACCAGAAAAACTTGTAGCACTCACTGGTATTGTCAAAAAGACGGCTCAAATATTGAATTTCCAGTTCATCAGAATATGGCAATTGCATTTTGCTCACCTCTTGATAACTCCTTCAAATTCATCCATCAATTCCCTATTCGGAATACGCACGCTTTCCGCGCCCTCATCATATGTCAGGAAACCATACACCACCATAGCCGATAAGATTTCATCTTTGGTGTCCCATTTCCACGCTGTGGCCGCCTGCGCTTCCATAACCAATGGTATCGAATTCCCCTCCACCATACTCACAATGGCTTCTTTTACGCCATCCACATCATCTACAATATAATCTGATATTTCCATATAGGAACCGGATGCCGTCCAGTAGTCCGCAATCTGATTATTGGACAGGGCATAAACCACAGACCGCGGATTATACAGTCGTTCCCCCGATGCACTCTGATACCCATCATACCACTTTTTCAGACTATCCAGAGAAACACTTGGGTCCATTTCCGCTTTCAGATATCTCTGATACAGCATCGCCACCTCTGATTCCGTAAACCCGAAATATTCCCCATACTTTTTCTTCGTAGCCATATCGTACTCTCGGAAATTATTGATGGTCGATCCGCTGGAATACTTTACAATGGAAGCCCAAGAAGTCAAGCCGTCAGGCGCAGACTGATTGGGTGCTTCCATGCATGCTGCGCACGCAATCGGCAATACCCCCGTCATGTACGTAAGCTTCGTATAGGACTGGTCTTTCAGCAGATTAGCGAGGAATTCGATAAACGCTTTTCTATCGTCCTCCGTAGTAAATTCCTTATGAAAAATGCAATCCCACTCATCGATGACAAAAACAAACTGTTCCCCGTATATTTCATAAACATCTGCAAGAATGTCCCACACCGCATCCTCTTCATCAGATAAAACATCGGGATATTCTGCAAGCAGTTCCCTTTTCATTCTCGCCGTAATCCGAGTGATGTATTGCTCATAGTTCCTGCAATTCTCCGGCATCTTGCTGAAATTAATATAAATCAGGCTGCTCTTGTTCAGGTATTTATGATAATTCGCACTGGTTGAAATCGACAGCCGGTCGAAGATGTCACTGGTATCACAGCCCTTTCCAAAAAAGGCCGCAATCATATTGGCAACCACAGTCTTTCCAAATCTGCGCGGTCTTGTAAGGCAAATATTGGCATCATCCGTTCCCATTACAGAAAAGAGCTCCTCAAGCATAGCTGTCTTATCCACAAAGTATGTCGATTCTACGCTTTTTCGATAAGCTGCCGCCGGGCTTTTGCTATTTAAATAATATCCCATTTCAGGCACCTCCTGTCGGGCATGTTTTCCCCAACAAAACATCATATCTGAATAAAGACAGCATACCACATTTTATAGGGAAATGCTATAACAAATATTGTGATAAATAAAATTCTTCTCCCCTGCAAATTTACGCAACCAACCCTCAAAACAATCCTTGATTATTACACAGCTTTATGGTAAGCTTTAGTTATGGTCCGTATATTATATCCACCTATGTGAAAGGCGGTGATTCACGTGAATAGTTCAGAAAGATTGCATCAGCTGGATCTCGACCGTTTAAAAGATTTCAGGCTTTTTGACGATGATTTTTTCGGTGCTGTTTTTGAAAACAATAATGAATGTGTCGAACTTCTATTGAATATTATATTTAATCGTGATGATATCAAAGTCAAAACGGTTATAAGGCAGAGAGAAATTAAAAGCCTGGAAGGTCATTCAATACGTCTGGATATTTCCGCGGAAGATAGCAGCGGTAAGTTGTACAATTGCGAAATCCAAAGAGAAGACAGAAATGACTTGCGACTACGGTCTCGCTACTACAGCAGTATGCTGGATACGACCCTATTAAAAAAGGGTGAGTCTTATGGTAATCTTGCTCCAACCTATGTAATATTCTTTACAGAGAAAGACACAGTTGGGGATGGAAAACCACTTCACCATTATGTCATGAAAGATGTGGATGACAATTCTCCACTTGGAGATGACAGGCATATATATTTCATAAACGGAGAATATAATGATGAAGAGCAGCTGCTTGGAAAATTGATGCATGACTTTAAATGCAAATCTGCCGGAGAAATGTATTTTGATATTTTGGCAAGACGAGTTCGTCATTTTAAGGAGACGGAAGGAGGAATTCAAACAATGTGCAGATCACTGGAGAACATGAGAAGAGAGACGGCAATTCTGGACCGCATTGATGCATATCAGGAGATGGGCTGCATGGAGCCAGAAATTCTGGAGCGCATCATGAAAAAGTTCAGTTTGACACGGACAGAAGCAAAAGCATATATGGATTTGAGCAGAGAATATGCACTCGCTTAGCAGATTCATAGCATAATAGGAACAGCCCAGTATACTGTTTTATTCCCATGGCAGGAAGCAGCATTCTACTGGGCTGCTCTTACAATTCACATTCTTAAGC
>X287_Common_Brushtail__coassemble_181_pt1 | contig 12452 bp, 11 predicted proteins | sample X287_Common_Brushtail__metabat2_low_PE_001 | metagenome-assembled genome bin X287_Common_Brushtail | reverse complement strand
ATTTTATGGTGAAAATAAAAACTTTGTAAATTTGTACAAAAATTTTGTTGAAATTTTGAATAAATTGTATATTTACAATAATGTGAAATAGGTGTATAAATTATTTATACAAAATAATTCGCGCGTATTAAAATTGCTATTCAATTCAGGCTGAGCAGACGTGCCATTTTCTGGATTGGATAGCAGCAAAAACGAAAAGGAGGAAATCGATATGCCAATTATTTCAGCGAGAGTAGACAATCGGCTGCTGCATGGCATCGTGGCAACACAGTGGGCTCCGCTTATCGGGGCGCAGAGAGTGATGATCATTGATGACCATATCGCTTCGGATCCGCTGCTTAAGAGCGGGATGCAGATGGGCAAGCCGGCTGGCTGCGCACTTTCCATTATCACTGAGGAAACTGCGTACAACAATTTCTCAGCAGGCAAGTACAATAACCAGACCGTATTCGTGATTGTACAGAGTCCGGCGATTTTAAAGCATCTGACGGACATCGGACAGAAGATTCCAAAGGTGGTAGTAGGCGGGACCGTGACACCGGAGGATGGAGTGGAAGCAGTACAGGTCAGCCGCAGGGCTTATGTGACGAAGGCGGACGAAGCAGTGTATCAGTCACTGGCGGCAGCAGGAGCGGATTTGACCGTCCAGTATGTGCCAAAGGATAAGGAAGAGAAACTGAGTCAGTACATTTCCCTGTGATGGGATACAGTGAGCGTGAGTGAGTCAACGTGCTTTCACAACTGACGAATGGCAATTGTGAGCCGAACTCACAATATAGCAAAGGCAAAATCAGGTATAGCCCTGCAGGTATTTTGATTGAATGGACGAAGGACCTGCATGGCTGCAGAAAGGGGTAAAATAATGGGTCCACTACAAATAATACTTATTATTCTCATCGCATTCTTTCAGGGATTCGATGCTTATGGAACGCAGATCGTTCCTTCGAACCATATCGTATTTGGTTTTCTTGCCGGCCTGGCAATGGGCGACTGGCAGACGGGATTGGCAATTGGTGCATCCTGCCAGCTGATGAGCCTGGGTGTAGCGTCCATCGGCGGTTCTTCCGTTCCGAATTACGGACTTGCTGCTATCCTGGGTACGGCAGTTGCAATTTCCAGCAACGCAGACATGGAAGCAGGTCTTACCATCGGTGTAGCGGTTGCCATGCTGTATGTACAGCTGGATGTTATCGTTAAGATTCTGAATGGCTTTATCGCACGTAAGGCTGAGAGCTATTGTGATCAGGGCAGATTCTCCGCAATGGAGCATATTATCATCATCTCCCCGATCCTTATGGGTCTTGCAACAGCTCTTCCGACCATCATCTACTGTGCAGTAGGCGTGGATGCGGTTAACTGGATTCTGGACGTGATGCCTGCATGGTTTACCGGCGGACTGTCAATCGCAGGTGCGGCACTTCCTGTAGTAGGTATGGCGCTTCTGTTGAATTACATGCCGACGAAGAAGTGGTTCGGATGCGTAATGCTTGGTTTCGTGCTTGCTACATACTTCGGACTGAGCGAGCTTATGAGCGGCGTTATTCCGGTTGCGATTATCGGTGGTGTATGGGCATATGAAATTTATAAGAAGCAGGCGGCAGCTCCGGCTCCGGCAGTTGCTGTGGCAGGTACAAATACAGAGATAGGAGAACGGGAAGATGAGTGAGAATGAAGTAAAGAACACGGATATAACAGAAGAGACTCCGGCTGTAAGTAATGGCGAGCATCAGCCGGTCCTGACAAAGAAAGATCTGTTTCGATGCGGACGCCGCTGGCTGCTTGGTTCTTCCACATTTAATTACGAGAATCAGATGGCTACGACCTGCGTATATTCGCAGATGAAGGCACTGCGCAAGATGTATCCGGATGATGAGGATTATAAGAAGTCCCTGAAGAATCAGTTCCGGTATTTCAATATTAATCCGCCGATGGGTTCCATCCTGCTTGGTATGACACTGGCAGTGGAAGATAAGGAAGGCATCAGTTCCTTAAATACGGTAAATGATATGAAGGTCAGCCTGATGGGTTCTATCTCCGGTATCGGTGATACCATTATGTGGGCACTGATCCCGACTGTGTTCGGTTCCATCGCAGCTTACATGGGACTGGAAGGAAACCCGTTTGGACTTGCGTTGTATGTTCTGGCGAACCTGGTGATTTTCGTATGTAAGTTTTTCCTGTGGGATTTGGGTTATAACATGGGAGCGAAGCTGATTACTTCCATGAGCAATACATTGAACGCATTGACAGAGGCAGCTTCTGTGCTGGGACTTACCGTAGTAGGATTTTTGATTGCAACGACAGTTTCGATTAATTTGGGTATTTCCTTCAGTTATGGCGATGTCGTACTGGATCTGCAGACCGGCGTGCTCGACAGCATTTTCCCATGCATTCTTCCGATTTTCGCGACATGGGGCGTATATAAGCTGGTTCGCAAAAAGGTCAACCTTACCTGGATTATCCTGGGAATTATCGTGATTTCCATGATCGGCGCAGCGACAGGTATCCTGGCGTAAGTAAAGAAACTTTATAGGAAATCGACCGAGGCTCGGCATAAATGCAATCTGTCGTAAGCGGTAAGATGCCGAGCCTGGCAACAGGAAAGCAGTCTATGTAGTTGGCAGATAGGCTGACGGATTCGGCAAGGAGACGCATATGAAAAGATTTGTATTTGCATCGCATCACAGCATGGCGACAGGCATGAAGGATACGATGGAGTTCCTCACGAAATCGGAGGATCCGATTTATGATATTTCCGCTTATATGAATGAGGCGCAGGATGAGGACCTTGCGGCGGTTGTCGCAGAGCTTTTCGCGACATTTGACCCAGAGGATAAGGTGGTCATCATGACCGATCTGATGAGCGGCAGCGTGAACCAGAAGTTCTTTCCTTATATGAATGACCATGTATTCCTGCTTTCGGGCACGAATGTGCCGCTGGCGATGCAGCTGATGATTGCGGATGAGGATGAGCTGACCTGGGACTTCGTGCTGGAGTGCCTGGACGAGGCAAAAGAACAGCTGGTATTTATCAATGACTGGCAGAAGCAGAATGCTGCAGAAGACGAAGATGAATGATGGAATGATACAAGGAACGAAAGGTCATAAATGGAATGTTTGCACAAAGTACGCCCCAAGTATACTCTTTTCGAGTTACTATTACGCAGGTTTATGTATTTGCTGCGTAGATTGTGGTAAACAGTAACGCCTTTGATTCATGACCCTGAGAACCATAGTATCATAATTTGCAGCCACTGAAATAATGGCCGTTTCAGCGGTATATGTACCAGGAAAGGTGAGATTCATGTCAGAATATTTTACCAGCGAGAAGCTGACGGAACGTGTTACACGGATTCGGGACATTCTGGGAGTAGGACTCTACCTGGTAGAAGGACAGGACCGTGCCTGTGTCATTGACACTGGGCACGGTCTTGGCAATCTCAGGGATTATATAGAGACGCTCACGGATAAGCCGGTATTCGCAATATTAACGCACGGTCATGTGGACCATGCAGGCGGCGCATCGCTTTGGGAGGAAACGTGGATGAGTCCGCTCGATGCGGAGGTGTACCGCGAGCACAGCCGGCTTGCGTTTCGCCGCGAGCATTTTATTCATGATGAAAAGACGAAAGATATTCCGGTGGAGGAGTACGTGCCGCCCCGAACGGAAGACTTTTATGCACTTTCCGATGGGAAGACCTTCGACCTGGGAGGGCTGACGCTCGAATGCATTGCTGCGCCGGGACATACGCCGGGAATGACGATGGTACTGATCCGAGAGGAGAGGATGATTTTGTTCGGCGATGGGTGCGGGCTGGAGGTGCTTTTGTGCTTCCCAAGCAGCAGCACAGTATCCGAATATCTCATAACCTTGAGGAAAATCCAGCAATTTGAGCCGGAGTATGATAGAATTATCCGGAACCACGGCACCTGCGAATCACAGAAGGAGCTGCTGGGCAATGTAATCGCATGCTGCGAGGATATCCTTGCGGGCACGGATGCGGCGCAGGAGACATCCTTCCATGGGCAGGCAGCCTTAAGTGCGAGGGAAATCGATGAGAGGCATCAGAGAGTGGATGGGAAAGAGGGAAATATTCTTTACACGGAAAATAAAAGGTGCTAAGATTAGAACAGAATTGGAGGGGGATGCATATGAATAATAGAACAGATATCCTGTCCCTGCGGGATGCACTGGATTACTTAAAGACTCGTCCAGGGCAGCTTGTGGAGACGGACGTGGAGGTGAATCCTGAAGCGGAGCTGTCGGGCGTGTATCGTTATGTAGGTGCGGGAGGCACGGTGCGCCGCCCGACGAAGGTGGACGGTCCGGCGATGATTTTTCATAATGTAAAAGGGCATCCGGATGCGAGCGTGGCGATTGGCGTGCTGGCCAGCCGTGCGCGTGTGGCGGAGCTGTTCGGATGTAAGAAGGAAGAACTGGGCCATCTGGTGCAGAATTGTGCGGCGAATCCGATTATGCCGGTGGTAGTGGATGGACCGGCACCGTGTCAGGAGGTTGTGCATCTGGCGAGTGATCCGGATTTTGATTTGAACAAATTGATTCCTGCGCCGACGAATACGCCGGTGGATGCAGGACCATATATTACACTTGGCATGTGCTACGCAACACATCCCGATACAGGGCTTTCTGATGTGACGATTCATCGGATGTGTATCCAGTCGAAGGATGAGCTGTCGATATTTCTGCAGCCTGGATCGCGGCATATTGGGGCAATGGCGGAGCGGGCGACCGAACTGGGACAGCCGCTTCCGATTACGGTTTCCATCGGAGTAGATCCTGCGATAGAAGTGCTTTCGTGTTTTGAGCCGCCGACCACGCCGCTTGGTTTCAATGAGCTGAGCATCGCAGGTGCGCTGCGCCAGCGGCCGGTGGAGCTGGTGCCCTGCAAGACGGTGAAGGAGAATGCGATTGCCAATGCGGAATACGTCATCGAGGGTGAAATCATTCCAGGTGTGAAGGTCGTGGAAGACCAGAACAGCCATACCGGATGGGCGATGCCGGAGTTCCCGGGATATAACGGGCATGCCAGCCATGAATGCTGGCTCTTAAAGGTGAAAGCCGTAACACACCGGCAGCACCCGATTATGCAGACCTGCATCGGACCATCCGAGGAGCATGTGAATATGGCAGGAATCCCGACGGAAGCCTCCATCCTGGGCATGATTGACAAGGCACTTCCGGGCAAAGTCGTCAACTGCTATGCACACAGGTCCGGCGGCGGCAAATACATGGCAATCCTGCAGTGCAGGAAGACCGTCCACACGGACGAGGGCAAGCAGCGGCAGGCGGCGCTTTTGGCATTTTCCGCATTCCCGGAGTTAAAGCACGTGATACTCGTGGATGAGGATGTGGATATTTTTGACACGGACGATGTACTTTGGGCGATGAACACACGCTTCCAGGGTGACCGCGATATCATCACGATACCGGGTGTGCGCTGCCATCCGCTCGACCCGAGCAGCAACTCGGATTATTCCGGCAGCATCCGCGATGTGGGCATCTCGTGCAAGACGATTTATGACTGTACCGTGCCGTTTGACTTGAAGGAAAGGTTCCAGAGAGCACCATTTTTGGAGGTAGACCCGAAGAAGTGGCTGCTGGACTGTGAGTAAATATCTGCATATACAGGACATATAAGCGGTAGTTGTTTCGTAGTTGGTATTCACGCTCCTTGCTTTTCCATAGCATTAAGGTAGACTTTGCAAAGTGAAAAATGTCAGAATGTTGTTTGTTGTGGGAAAAGCAGTTCATCATTTCGTACTGTGGCTGAGCAGGGAAAATGGGGAAATAAGAATGGGTAATGGAAATAATAGAATTATACTGGGAGTAAGCGGTGCTTCGGGTGTGATTATCAGCTGGTATCTGGCGAAAGCACTGAAAGCGCAGGGGCTGGAGCTTCATATGGTGGTGACGGACGCAGCGAAGCTGACCTGGGAATATGAAGTGGAGCCTTTCGGATACATACCGGGTAAAATGCCAAAAAATGCGGATTCCGAATCAAAAGCGTCACCGGAAAATGCAATACAACGGAACATATGTGAAGAATCAGAAGCAGTATCAGAAAATGCAGTGCTGCGAAATATCTGTGCGAATTGCGATGGTAAAGCGAAAATAGAAATGTTGGCAGACCTTGCAGACGTACTCTACGACAGCAAGGACATGGCGGCGGCAATTTCTAGCGGCTCTTTCTGCACGATGGGTATGATTGTCGTGCCTTGCAGCATGAAGACGCTGGCAGGGATTGTGACCGGCTACACGGACAACCTGCTCCTGCGGGCGGCGGATGTCTGCCTGAAGGAGAATCGGCGCATCGTGCTCTGCCCCCGTGAAATGCCGCTGGGAAAGGTGCATCTGCGGAATATGAGCACAGCGGCAGATCTTGGATGTACGATTGTGCCGCCGATGCTGAGTTTCTACAGTGGGCAGATGACGGTGCAAGACCAGATTCAACACGTGGTTGGGAAAATATTGATGCAATTCGGGCTGGAATATGAGGAATTTCATCCGTGGGACGGCTGCTTTGCAACCGACCAAAGGGAAAGTCGCAAAGCGAAAGTTTAAAAGGATGTTCTGCCATGGAAAAAAGATGGAATTCTTCCCGATAGCGTAAAAAGGTTGTTACTGTTTACCGTGGTGAACAGCAGCAAATGGGTTTGATATGAGACAAGTTGTAGTTTTGTGGGAGTTTGGCAGGAGAATGGCGAGATGGAGATAATTACCTCAGAATATGGTAAGAATTCAGAACGTATCGAGGGCTGCGCAGTGCGCTGCGGCGCGGACGTGGCAATCACACTTTGCGGAGGCACGAAGCCTCACGTGGGCGCGGTCTCCATGGCATGCTATGAGCCGGAGCGCGATTCTGCTACGGTCAGCACGATTACTGCTTATGGGCATCGGGACGATGTGCTTTCTGCCGCATGTGCGAAGCGGGCTGCAAAAGAGCTAAAATGCACGGTGACGGTCAGCGTAGGAATTCATGTGGATGATGCAGATATTAAGATGATTGAGCGACTCCGGGAGAATTGTACGAAGTGCTTTGAGATATTGTTTGAAAAGATAGAGGATTAAAAAAGAGAAAGAGAGGGTTTGCAATGGCTGAGTTACAATTTGATGAGAGCAATTACGAAGTAAAGACTTACACAATCGATCAGGATTCCGTGACCTGCCGTGCGTATGAGGGAATCTCCTATTGTGCAGCACCGGTGGCAGCAGTGCAGGTGATGAACATTTACGTGCCAGAGGCGTATTATCAGGATGGGGAAATCAATGGTTATGATCTGCATACGGCACCCATTTTCATGCCCAATACAGTGGGCGGTTACATGGAAGGTCCTGCGGACATGCCGGGCAGGGACCGGAGTGGGCATGCGAATTCGGTCTTCCGTGCGCTGGAGCATGGGTATGTTGTGGCGTGCGCCGGAATCCGCGGGCGGACAACCGGAAGGAAGAATACGGAGTTCTTCGAAGGGAGCTCCGGCAGGATCAGCGAGGTGGAAGATGGGCGGATGGTAGGAAAAGCCCCGGCACTGATTGTTGATATGAAAGCGGCTGTCCGCTATCTGCGCTATAACAACTACCGCATTCCGGGAAACACGGAGCGAATTATTACAAATGGAACAAGCGCGGGCGGCGCACTTTCCGCACTTACGGGAGCCACCGGCAACAGCGCGGATTATGAGCCGTATTTGAAGGAAATCGGCGCGGCGGAAGAGCGGGATGATATTTTTGCGGCAAGCTGCTATTGCCCGATTCACAATCTGGAGAACGCGGACGCGGCTTATGAATGGCTCTTCTGCGGATGCAACGATTTCTATCGGACCATGCATAAGAAGACCGAGCACGGAATTGAACGTGTGCCATTTACCGGTACGATGACGGAGAAGCAGATTGCGATGTCGGTGGAGTTAAAAGCACTCTTCCCGGCATATGTGAACAGCCTGCATCTCACAGAGGGTGGTGAATGCCTTACCCTGCGTGAGGATGGAACTGGCAGTTTCCTGGATTATGTCAAGTCCTATGTCATCTCCTCTGCGCAGAAGGAACTGGACGACCACATCACGCAGAATCAGTTCCCATGGCTGCAGGTGGAAGGAAGCCAGATGGAACAGCAGGATTATCTGGTAATCGAGAATGGCAAAGTAGTGGATCTGGACTGGGATGCATTTGTAAAGAAAATCACCCGGATGAAAGCCACACCGGCCTTTGACGCGGTAGATTTAAGCAGCCCGGAAAATGAAGAATTCGGAACAGAAGAAGTGGAGAAGAAGCACTTTGCCGCATATTCGGCAACACACAGCGAGGTGAATGGCGAGATGGCAGATGCGGCGGTGATTCAGATGCTGAACCCGACAAAATACATTCATGCTGATAAGATACCGAATGGCGTAGCAGCGGAATCGGAGTCCTCAGCCAGCACGTCTGCGAAAGTACCCGGCACTTCAGATGTGGCACCACACTGGCGCATCCGCCATGGGGCGTTCGACCGCGACACATCGTTGGCGATACCGGTGATTCTGGCGACCTTATTGCAGAACAACGGATATGATGTAGATTTCTTCCTGCCATGGGGGCTCCCACACAGTGGGGATTATGATTTGGATGAATTATTTGCGTGGATAGATAAGTTATGTGCGTGATTGAATGAAAATTGTGTCAGGACGTATGCGGCATCCCATCCCTGATTCAATGAGAGCAAGCTCGTCAAATGGTGATTGTGAGCAAAAGATAAAGGCGGCTCAGATACATGAGCCGCCAAATTACTATAAAAGCGTAACCCTATGACGCCTGTTCGAACTGGCTGTTATACAGCTCCGCATAGAATCCGTTCTGTGCCAGCAGTTCCTCGTGGCTGCCCTGCTCGACAATATCGCCGTCGCGCATGACGAGGATGATATCCGCGTTCTTAATCGTGGACAGGCGGTGCGCAATTACGAAACTCGTACGCTTATCCGTCAGCTTATCCATGGCTTCCTGCGTAATCATCTCGGTCCTGGTGTCGACGCTGGAGGTTGCCTCATCGAGGATCAGCATCGGGCTGTTCTGAATCATGGCACGTGCGATGGTCAGCAGCTGCTTCTGGCCTGCGGAGATGGCCGTGTTGTCATGCAGCAGGGAGTCGTATCCCTTCGGCAGTGCCCGGATGAAGCTGTCGATACCGCAAGCCTTGCAGGCTTCGATCATCTGCTCATCTGTTACGCCCTGCGTATTATATAGAAGGTTCTCGCGCACGGTCCCCTCGAAGAGCCAGGTATCCTGCAGCACCATGCCGAACTGGTTATGAACATTGCTCCTCGGGAGGTCTTCTGTCGGCACACCATCGATCAGAATCTGGCCGCCGGTCGGCTCGAAGAAACGCATCAGGAGGTTGACCATCGTGGTCTTGCCTGCGCCGGTCGGTCCGACGATTGCGACCTTCTGTCCCGGCTTTACCTTGACGCTGAAATTGTGGATGATTTCCTTCTCCGGTGCGTTCGGGTATGCGAACTTCACGTTCTTAAACTCTACTTCGCCACGCACATTTTCGATGCGTTTCGTCTTGCCGGATTCATCCTCCATTTCTTCCTCAGCAAGGAATTCAAATACACGCTCGGAAGCTGCCGCGCAGGACTGTACCTGTGTCATGGCCTGCGAAATCTGGCGCAGCGGCGACTCAAACAGACGCGTATAAATCAGGAATGCCGTAATCACGCCGAACGTAATCTATCCGTTGATAATCTGTGCCGCACCCACCACGCAGACTGCCACGTAGCTGAAGTTGCCGATGAAGGTCATCAGCGGCTGCATCAGACCGGACAAAAACTGCGAACGGAAGTTAGCATCCTTCACCGCTTCATTCATACCGGAGAATTTCTCGTTAACTTCATCCTCCGCATGCAAAATACGGATAACATCGTGGCCTGCATACATTTCCTCGATATAGCCGTTTAATGTACCCAGGCTTTCCTGCCTTGCGGTGAAGTATTTCTGGGAACGGCTCATGATGACCACCATCAGCACAAGCCCGACAATCGTGGACAGTACGGTCGTGGTCGCCATCACCCAGTTCGTATAATACATCATAATCAGGCAGCCGATGAACTGCGCTATGGCGGTGACGAGGTTCGACAGGCTGTTTGACATGGCCTGGCCAATCATATCTACATCATTGGTCATTCGGGAAAGGACATCACCTGCTGCATTACCGGAGAAATACTTCAGCGGCAGCCGGTTGATCTTCGTATCAATATCCCCGCGCAGCCTGCGTGCCGTCCGCTGCGTTACAGTCTGCATGATATAATGCTGGACGAAGCTGCACAGTGCGCTGAGCAGATAAATCGTAAGCAGCAACAGTGCTACACTTGCAATTCCGTCCATGTCGATTCCTTCATCCGCATGAGCTTCCTGATATTCCTCGCTCAGCGTGATATTCGACAGGATTTCCTGCGCGAGTTCATCTTCCGAGTCGGTAAAATCAAGGCTGGACAGATCCAGCTCTGTCAGGTCGGCATCCTCCGGCAGGTAGTCGAGGATATTGATTTCCCCACTGGCAATCTGTGCCTCGATGTCCTCCATCATATCCTCTGTCGAAGCTCCTCCGTAGAGTCCGTCATAGATGTAATCCGTCAGGCGGCTCAGCTGGCTGGGTCCAACGATAGTAAATACCGCGCCGATAGCAGCAAGTACAAGCGCAAAAGCGATGATTCCTATCTGGTTTCGGATGTAACCCATTAGGCTTGTCAGTGCGCCGCGCATATCCTTTGCTTTGCCACCGCCCATTCCGCCACCCATGGGTCCTCTTCCGCCCATAGGACCTCTTCTCATTTGTGGACCATTTGGTCTTCTATTTTGAGTTGTTTCTGGCATAATATATACCTCCTTTACGTACCGAGTTCCTCAGCAGACAGCTGCGACAATGCAATCTGCTGGTATACCGGGCAGTTCTTCATCAGTTCATCATGCGTCCCGATTCCGGCAACCGCGCCGTCATCGAGCACGACGATACGGTCCGCGTGGCGGATGGTTCCGATTCGCTGCGCCACAATCAGGCAGGTTGTGCCTTTTAAGTCACGTTTAATCCGATGTCGCAGTGTGTGGTCGGTCTTGTAGTCGAGGGCGGAGAAGGAATCGTCGAAGATGAGGATTTCCGGCTTCCTTGCAATTGCTCTTGCGATGGAAAGACGCTGCTTCTGTCCGCCGGATACATTCGTGCCGCTTTGTGCAATCCAGCTATCCGTGCCGTCTTCCATGGCACGCACGAAGTCTGTTGCCTGTGCGATATCAAGTGCTCTTTCCACATCGTCATCCGTCAGGCGCTGGCTTTCGCTTCCGAAGATGATATTTCCCTTGACGGAATCCGCAAATAGTGTAGCCTTCTGCGGGATATAGCCGACCTTCTTATATAATGTCTCGAAGTTGTACTTCGAAATCTCCTTGCCATCCAGCAGCACCTGCCCGGAAGTGGTATCGTAAAGCCGTGCCGCAAGCCCTGCAAGCGTGGACTTGCCGGATCCGGTTGCGCCGATGAAGGCAACTGTCTCGCCCTTTTTCGCCGTAAACGAAATATGCTTCAGGCAATCCTCGGAAGCATCCGGGTAGCGGAAGGAAACGTCCTTAAATTCGATACAGCCGGTTTGAGAGGCAGCAGTTTTCGCAGAATCACCTTCTGTACCTTCTACCACGGATATATCTGCATCAATGACCTCATTAATACGGTTCGCGGATACCTGCGCACGCGGCAGCATCATGAAGATCATAAGCAGCATAACAAATGACATAATCACGTACAGCGCGTAGGAGCTGAACGATACGACCTCACCAAGCAGCGTTGCCCGGTCGGATATCGCAAGCATAATCTCGCCCATCGTGCCATCCAGCGGTACACCAATCGCGTTAATCAGGTTTGCACCTACATAATAAATGCCGACGCTTACCGCGCTTTGGACGAACATCATAATCGGGGAAAGGAATGCCATCCCGCGTCCGGTAAACAACTGTGTCTTCATCAGAGCGGTGTTCGCCTCTTCGAATTTATCCTCCTGATACCCTTCCGCGTTGAACGCACGCACGACGCGGATACCGGTCAGGTTCTCATCGGTCAGGCGGTTGACAGCATCAATCTGCTTCTGCACAATGCGGAATTTCGGAATCATGACCGCCAGCAGGACGATCAGTGACCCTACGACAATCACAACCGCAGCCGCGACAACCGCGGAAAGCTGCCAGCTCTTTCCTACAATTTTAACAATTGCCCATATTGCCATGATTGGTGCACGCAGCAGCATCTGCAGTCCCATCGCGATAATCATCTGAATCTGCGTGATATCGTTTGTGGTACGGGTAATCAGGCTGGCTGTGGAGAACTTCTTAATCTCGCCGCTGCCCATCGCCGCTACCTTAAGGAAGAGCTTCGCACGCACATCGTAAGAGAAGTCCGAAGCAATCCTTGCCGCAA
>X287_Common_Brushtail__coassemble_180_pt1 | contig 12460 bp, 10 predicted proteins | sample X287_Common_Brushtail__metabat2_low_PE_001 | metagenome-assembled genome bin X287_Common_Brushtail | reverse complement strand
GAATAGCACTCTCCCGCGATACATTCCTCAATAATCGCCATGCCGGCACCGTTGTACCGCTGGCTTCCGATGATGAGCGTCACCACCGCGACCAGACAGCCGCCCACGAAGATCCGCAGGAAGCGGTTTGAAATGAAACGCTGATACAGATGCTCTGTCTGATGCAGAATTACGCAAAACAGGATGCTTAAAATTGCGCAAAGAATCGCAAGAATCGTAATCCGAACCGCATTTTCCACGCCAAAAGCCGGAATCTCAGTCAGCACAAAGGTCTCCGCTTCAATGGAAAACAGCCCTGCAAGCCCATGCGCCACCAGAGAACTGACCACACACGGCACCAGCGCATTATAATACATCACGCCAACACTAATCATCTCCATGGAAAAAATTGCCGCCGCCATCGGCGTCCCAAAAAGTGCTGAGAAAGCCGCACTCATGCCGCACATAATCATCACATGCTTATCCTTCTCATCAAAGCGGAAAATCCGCCCAAGCGTAGCACCCAGGCTGCCGCCCATCTGAAGCGCAGCACCCTCTCGACCGGCAGATCCGCCGAAGAGATGCGTAATCAGTGTGGAAATGAATATCAGCGGTGCCATCCGAAACGGCAGCTCATCTCCGGAATGAATCGCGGAGATGACAAGATTTGTCCCGCCGTCATTTACATCGCGCAGCAAGGTATACAGACCCATAATCGCAAGACCGCCCACTGGCAGCAGGAAAATCAACTGCCAGTGCGCCGCGCGAAGCCCGGTCACGTAATCCAGGGCAATATAAAAGGCAATCGCGCACATTCCCACAACCAGACCCACGAGTATGGCAAATACCACCCACTTAATGGATGTAAATGTTCTTTTTGCAGAATGCTTTACTCTATGTATTACAAGTTCCTGATTCATAGCGTTATATCCTTCTATTCGTTTTTACCTTTTATTTCATCTCACAGCAAATGCAGCCACTAGAGGCGTTATGCCCGGCCAGATATCCACTCGACCAGGCCCACTGCAGATTGTACCCGCCGCAGATGCCGTCCACATCCAGAAGCTCCCCGGCAAAATACAACCCCGGTACGAGCTTCGATTCCAGTGTGCGCTCGTCTGTCTCTTCTGAGACAATGCCGCCCGCGCAGACCTGTGCAAATTCAAAATCACGCGGCGCAGTCAAAGTCACACGGCAATCCTTGCAAAGAGCACAAAGCTCTCCAAGCTTATGCATCGGAATCTCATAATCTGCGGCAGTCGGTGGTATTCCGGCAGCCTTGAGCAAGGCAAGATTCAGTTTTTCATTTAATAGGCCATTCATGGCCTCAGCTGAACTACTTGCTGATATTACTGCTTTATTACCTATACCTTTCATTCCATCCGATGAGCGTTCATCTTTTGACGTTGCTTCCTGTATGGCAGTTTTACATATGCGATTTTCGACTACTCCATCTTTCTTGCATTTTTTATTGATCTTGCTTAGGCCATGAAAGCGCTGCATAAGCTCCTCTGTCACTTCCTCCAACGTAAGAGATGGGAAAAAATCTACAGATACCTCTGTTTTCTGTCCTTTCTTCAAGGCAGAGGACGCATACCGGCTAATCTGAAAGACCGGAATTCCGGAAATCCCATAATCAGTCAGCTGCAGTTCCCCCATGTCCGTAATCATTCGGGAATATTTTCCTGAATCATCATCCCCCTGCGGTGAAGCAGCCCGAAAATATTTCCCTTGGTTATTGTTTCCTGAATTGTCACTTTGAGAGAATGGCTTACGGCACGTCAATCCATGGGACGATATCATATTTCCATCTGAATCCAGGAATGCTGCCTCACCTTCAATATATAATGTCACCTGCGCATCAGTCCGCACCCCGGCAACCTTCTTAAAATCAAGTCCCTTCGCATAAAATCCGCACAGCGCAGGCATAATATCCGTAAAATGATGTCCCAGTGATTTTATCATTTCAAATGCAGAACCATCGCTGCCGGATTTCGGAGACGCCAGCAGTCCGGTTGCCAAAATCAGCCGATTGCACAGAAAAATTTCTTCCGCAGTTACAATCTGAAAGCAATTCTGATCATTCTTATTTATATACCTGATTCTGCTGTTATTCCTGTCATTTTTTTTGTCTAAATAAGTTTTTGATGCTTTAATATATGTTTTTGCTTTGCCTGTATTCGTTTTTGCTTCATATGTACTGTTATTTATAATTTCGGAATTATCCTCTTTTATAAAAATCGGAGATATAATATCGGACACATGAATCCCTGTTTTCACCTCAACTCCGCATCTTCCCAGCTCCGCTTCCAGCGCATTCCTTACCGAAGAAGCTGTCTGGGAATTCGGATAATAATAGCCATTCTTACACTTGGGATAGATGCCAATTCCATGAAAGAATTCAAGAGTATCACGAAGCCCAAACTCCTCCAAAGCGTTTGAAACCATCCTGCGGTTTCCGCGAAACGCCTCCACCTTCATATTTTCATTCGTAAAATTGCACTTTCCATTGCCGGTAGCCAGGATTTTCTTTCCAATCCGGTCATTTTGTTCCAGCAAAAGAACACGCGCGCCACGGCGTGCTGCCGTAATTGCTGCCATGCAGCCCGCTGCCCCCGCACCTAATACGATTACGTCCCATTTTGTATCATTCTTATGTGCCATTTTGCTTCACCTTACGTAACACATCATCTTATTATAAAAGTCCTACTGTAGGCATGCTTTGCGTGTTCATATTCGATACGATTGAAAATTTTTCACCCAACGGAGATTAAATTTTCCCAGTCGGTAAGCAAGCATCAGCTCGAATAGCTCTCTAAAAACCCGAACAGTTCTTCCTCGCTTTGGAAGGTGATCCCCTGCTCTGCCTGAGTTCTCGTCTCTTCCGGCAAATGTTCTACTTCGATACCGCTGTCAAAATAAACCGTCGCCGCATCCGAATAATAAATGACCAGTGTTCCATCCTGAGAGAACACAATATATTCATATTCTCCGGATGCAGCTGCATCGTCCGATGTGACACCGGCTGCAGATTCTATAGATTCTATGGATTCTGTAGATGCGGCTCCTTCACCGGATGCCGCGATGCCATCTGTGTCATTCGTTGATACATCGCCGGTATTGGCCGATGAGGAACCGTCAGGCTCAGAATGAGCCGTACTCTCCCCGGAAGCTGCCTGCGCCGTATCAGAATCTTCCTGAGACGCAGTTTGGTCGGATGTGGTTTGTGCTGCCTCCTCCTGATTGTCCGCAGCAGAATCTGTTTCCTCCATCTCGCTGCCTACGTAGGCACTTTGCCCATTCTCTGTATCTGGTGTATTCTCACGTACGCTGTTTCCAAGTAAAAATCCACAGGCCGCCGCCAACACCAATATCACCGCTGTTCCCACACCAATCAGAACCCGTCTGCTCACGTCCACCTCCTATGCAGTTAAAATCCAATATCATACAACTGGATTTCATGCCTTTTTAAGATAGAGTTCCGCTTGCGGAACTCTCGCGCTGAGCGTGGTCGCTTTAGCGACATGATTCGTTACGCGCGAATGCGCATCCTCGCGGAGCGTTTTCATGTTATAGGAAACGAAGTTTCCTATAACATGAAAAAGGCATCGTCTGCCACAGTAATGATAATCTTACCTTACTTAGGAGTATCTGTAATTTCTGTTGTTTTATTCATAATTCTATTTATAAATATAAAGCATGCTGTGCATTTATTTTCTCTATAGAAGTGCCGCCGGTATTTAGCAATGCCGCCGGTATTTAGCAATGCCGCCGGTATTTGCAATCCGCTGGGTTTACATCAGATGCAGCTTCTTTACAATCCGCACAATCAAATCCCCCTTCGGGAAGCGCCGCAGCTCGTCCTCTGACAGCTCATGGAACAAAAGAAGCAGCATGGCATATACGATTACTGCGATGACGATTGCCACACACATGGAGACAAGCATGTGTTCGGACAATGTGTAAATCCCCTTATACACCAGCCAGGTGATGATACCCATGATGACGGAACAGATGGCCGGGATCAGGAAGGTCTTCTTAATCTCCTGCTTGTATCCGCTGTGCTTGGCAATCGCGATGCCGTTTAAGATACACATCAGCAGGGCGAATACCGTACTCGAGATGACGACCGCGAGGATCTTCATGCGGAAAATCAGCATGAGCAGCACCAGCAAAATGACATGTGCGACAAGTGCGATGGCTGCATTCATCACCGGAATCTTCAATCGGTTGATTCCCTGCAGCAGTCCGTTGGATAGCGTGGACAGGGAATAGAATACGACGGCGATGGAGCCGACGAGCATCATCTGGTTTGCAAGCGGCGCGGTGCTGGCGGTGCTCGGGAAGAGCACGCGGAAAATCGGATCCGACAGCACGGTCAGTCCTACTGCGCATGGGAATGCGATAATCATGATGAAACGGGACGCAGAGCCAATTTCGCTGCGTACTGCGTCCATATCCCCCTGTCCGAAGGATCTCGTAAGAGCCGGAACGGAAGAGGAGGCCATCGCCGATGCAATGGAAATCGGCACATTGATCATCAGCTTGTATTTACCGGAAAATACGCCCCACCAGACATCGATATCCGCCTCGGTCGCACCCTGCAGCAGGGCAATATTCTTAAATATCGCCTGGTCCACAATGCCGCTGATATTATAAATCGTCGTGCTCAGAAGCACCGGGATAATCGTAATTACCAGAATCTTAAGCGTATACCAGAAGGGATCCACCTTGACATTGCGCGATTTATTCATGTGCCGCCGGAAGCTGCGCATATAGACCATGAATACGATTAAGACAAAGATCAATGCGGCGACCGACCCAAGGTTGGTACCGAGCGTGCCGCCTGCAGCGCCGTATGCCGCCGCATAATTATCGGCATTGCCCAGAACCGCGCCGACCTTCATGCCATATTGATACAGCACATATGCTGCCCATACGCTGACAATTGCATTTACAATCTGCTCGATAATCTGCGAGACCGCACTGACCACCATGGTTCCCATACCCTGGAAGAAGCCTCGGATCACGCCCAGCACGGCTACCACAATCAGTGCCGGCGCGAGTACGCGCAGCGCAAAGATGCTGTACGGAGTCTTTAAGAGTGTAGTGGTGAAGAACTTCGCGCCAAAATATACGATCAAAGCGACCGCCGTACCGGCTACCAAAGCAAACAGCAATGCGCCCTTTAACACCTGGTACGCTTTGCGTCGGTTTTTCTTCGCCATCTGTGCCGATACCAGCTTCGAAACGGCAAGCGGAAGGCTGTAGGATGAGATAATCAGCATGACATTGTATACATCGTAAGCGCAGGCATAATAGTTATTGCCTACATCACCGATGATATTCGTCATCGGAATCCGATATATCAATCCGATAACCCGGCTGACCAAAGATGCCATCGCAAGGATGGAACCCTGTACCAGAAAATTACTGCCTGACTCTTTCTTCTGTGATGCCATATTTATTACTCTCCTGCTCAATTTTACTGTATCGATATATTCCCCGCGTAAGTATCCTGTGCGACCTCCACCCAGGTTACGCCGCGGTTCATCGTGATTTCGTTCCCATCGGAATCATAATACCGGGTCTTGCCGGATTCGGATTCGCGTTTCCAGGTGATGTCGATACATTTCCCATTCGTTATATATTTGCCGCTGCCGCTGCCCATGTATTCGATATACAGGTATCCGGTGTCTTCTTCCCAGAGATACCAGTCGCATTCCATGATAATGATGTTCTTCGCCGTCAGCTGCCCACCGGTATTGCCATCCGTCTGCGCGGTGGAGAATTGATAGCGGTAATACAGGCCGTCCTCTTCGTTATATTCCCACCATGGCTTATTATTCGAATAATACAGGCTTACCTTCGTCGCGGATGAACCGTCGTCCAACGTAACCTCAGACCCTTCCTCTGCAAATACATAGTGCGATTCTTCGTCCCCATCGAGCGTAGAGCTGTAGCTGTAAGCGGATATTGCATTGGCAATCATCGCAGAGGACGTATACAGGTTGTGCGGCGCGGACTTATCACTCGTGCGATAAGAATAGGCCTCCGCCTTGCCGAGCGTGTAATTGACATTGTCAATGAAGGTCGATGAGAGCAAATCCTTCGCGAAATGGCTCTGTCCGCAGTGGAAATAGACCGCATCAAATTCCTTTGCAAAATAGATATAATAGGTTCGGCTGCTTCGGATATTGCCGATTTTATCGAGTCCGGTATAATCCTGCATGATCGCCATGAGCCGTGTGATGCCGCCCTCAACCGGGCACTCGTATACCACATCCGCTTGGGAAATCCCATAAAGAGGCATGGCTACGCTGGTGTTTTCCATCATAATGGCAACCGGGCGCAGGGATGCTATTTCCTCGTCAATCCACAGTCCGGTATAGAGGCTTACTGCCTGTCCCTCATGTGTTTCCATCGATTCCTCCGTTGGCTCTTCCGTCTCTGTTTCGGTCTCCGGTACAAGCACTTCCGTAATCGCCTCCAAAGTAGTCTCTGTTTCCTCAGTCGAAGCCACCGTCTGGGGTGTCTGGTTATTCTTAAAAATCTTTACGATTAACACAACAACTATTGCAATCAGGCATACTGCCAGAATTGCAAATGTAATCTGCATATACTTCTTCTTCAATTTACTTCCTCCACTTACTTCTTAAATTATCTCACTATTTCGAATTATTATCGCACTCTTTCGCATGGCGCAATCCTTTGAAGCTCTCTGCTGCGTTGGTCTACGTCTGCTATTACTCGAAGTGTAGACTATACAGATCGGGTAAAACCGGAATACAGATGCTACTATCGCCTGACGTTTGTCATGCTAAGTTGTCGCTGCGAGAAATCCCCAGCCCCTCCATCAGCATACGCTGCTTCTCTTCCATCCGCGCAGCATCCTCCGCTTCCATATGGTCATAGCCGAACAGATGCAGCATGCTATGGACAATCAGAAACGCAAATTCACGTTCGAGGCTGTGTCCATATGCCTCGGCCTGCGCGTATACATGCTCGATGGATATCACAATATCCCCAAGTAATGCCTCGCCTGTGTCCGGGTTGAAATCATCCTCAGATTCTTCCTCCAGGAAATCAAAATCTCCCTCTTTCTCATAGGAAAGCATCGGAAAGGAAAGGACATCTGTAGCTGCATTGATTCCGCGCATGGCGGCATTGATTTCCCGAATCCCTTCGTCATCCGTTAGCGTCAGGCTGACCTCGGCCTCATATGGAAATTGCACATAGTCGAGGCAAAACGCAACGGTGCGTTCGGCCAGCGCACAGTAGTCAAACGGAAAATCCACTGCACAGGATTCTTCTATTACAAAACTCATACCATATTCTCCTGCTTTTTATCTGTGTACTCATTACAAATTACACGCTATTCGCCAATATACAGCAGCCCTGCATCGTCACTTCGGTCAGCGTGAATCACGTAAAGTGTGCTCACTTCTTTTCTTTTTATTAGTAGCCTGCGCCTTCTCATATTCGTCATAGGCACGCACGATCTTCTGTACGAGTGGATGGCGTACCACGTCCGCGCTGGTGAGCTTGCAGACGCCGATTTCGTTGATGTTGCGCAGGACTCGGAGTGCCACATCGAGTCCGGAAGCAGCTCCGGGCGGCAGGTCCTTCTGCGTGGTATCACCGGTTACGATGACCTTGGAGCCAAAGCCGATACGCGTCAGGAACATCTTCATCTGCGCCGGCGTTGTATTCTGTGCTTCATCCAGAATGATGTAGGCATTGTCAAGTGTCCGCCCGCGCATATAGGCCAGCGGCGCGACCTCAATCAGCCCCTTTTCCAGATTCCGCTGGTAGCTGTCAGGCCCCATAATCTGATACAATGCGTCGTATAGCGGACGCAGATAAGGGTCAATCTTGCTCTGCAGATCACCGGGCAGGAAGCCGAGCTTCTCCCCAGCCTCTATCGCCGGGCGTGTCAGGATGATCCGCTCCACTTCATTGTGCTTGAATGCGGTAATCGCCATGGCCATTGCCAGATAAGTCTTGCCTGTCCCGGCCGGGCCCAGCCCAAAGACAATCATATGCTTGCGTATGGATTCGACGTATTCACTCTGCCCGATGGTTTTGGGTCGGATTGGATTACCATTTGCAGTATGGCAGATAATCTCACGGTCCATGGAGACAATCTCATCTCCACGGTGCTCCGGAAGCATGTCCAACGCGTAAGTAAGCTTCTGTTCGTTGATCTGCTCCCCCTGGCGCGACATCGCATAAAGCTGGTCAAACAGCTCCTTCGCTTTGTCACAGGCGCCCTTCGGACCGATGATTTTAAATCCGTCCTCGCGCTGAATGAGCGTCACGCCCAGCCGATGTTCGATTTGTTTGGCATTCGTATCAAATTGCCCGAAAATATTACGCAGATGTTCTGCGGGAATATTCATCATCTGTTCCGCCATACGCTTATTCATTTCCTCCAAGCAGCTTGTTGCATTATCTCAATATAACGGTTCCTATCTCTTCCTCGGCCGTAATCTCTCCTTCTACGAGGTACTCGTTGCCTTCCTTATGCATTGTAACAGTTTTCGAGAGAATTACAACCCCATCTTCCTCCAAACCTTCCAAATATTTCTCCAGATTCGTCTCGGCCAAAGCAAGTGCCTCTTCGTCTGTCCGTTCTGCCGCTTCCTCTTCCACCGGTATGGACTGCCGAATGCCGATGCCAAATGGCAGGTAGAATTGCTCCGTCAGGTGAATTTGGTAATAGCTTTCCAATATTTCCGTATTTTCATCCGTGCCAAACGGAAATTCAATCTCCAGCCGGCCGATGGGAAGCTGAAGATAAAAGCCCGAAAGCACGGTCTTTCCATAGGTCTTTACCGTGGTGGCAACAGAAATACAGTCGGTGTATTCATAAATGACCGTTCCGATAATATCCGCATCCGGAATAGCTGCATACCAGAACTTCGTCTCCCCATTATCATCCAGGACCTCCTGCAAGCCTTCCACGAGCACATCGCCGACAGACACCTCATCCCCAGCCACAACCGTTGCAAGCCCGCGGCGTGTGACGATGGAAGCAATCGTTGCATCCTTATCTGCTACGATTGCGTAGGATATAAGCGTTTCCTCACTTTCTTCTGCACTCCAGACAGCTGTAACGTTTTCTGCTTCTTCAAAATCATCTGCATCATCCGAGTTCTCTGCGTCATCCGAGCCGTCGGTATCTTCTGCATCGCCTAAGCCGCCGGAGTCTTCTGCGCCATCTGAACTGTCGGTATCTTCTGCATCGCCTAAGCCGTCGGAACCACCTGTGCCTTCCGAGTTGTCGGTATCTTTTGCACCGTTGTCCCCGGTTCCTGTCTTCTCCTGCAGCTCAATCACAAGCGTTGTGCCCTCCAAAGCCACCGATGCCCATATGACCTCGTCAAAATCCTCCCGCAGCATCAGCTCGATGGCATCGCAGTCAATCCCACTTTTGGCGGTGCCATAGGAGGCACTGTTTTCTGTCAGATAGGCAATGAGCTGCTCATCCGTCAGGTGGGAATTCCCATTAATTTCTACCTTCCAAATAAACCGTGAGCAATATCCCATCAGGTAAAGAACCACACAAAGAGCAAGCGGAAACAAAATCCGCCTGCGGTAACGGAAAAGCAAAAAGGGCAGGCCTTTTTTGCGTATAATTTTACAATGCATGCCGGTCTTGCAATAATAGGGCCGGCTGTCCCATACATCGCGCCAGGCCATATGGCAATGATATTCATTCGCACCGGTCCTGGCCAGACGCTCAATACCGATGCCATTTGTCGCACATAGCTGGAAGAATCGTTCGGCATTCCTGCCATACACGCAAAGCTCGACATCACCGGAGATAAATCGCTTCAGCCACTTCATAGCTGAAAAGAAATCTGTGCAATCCGACCGAGAATCCGAATGGAATCCTCCGTATAGCTGTCGATGCACAGGGGATTGCCCGATATACAGATGGGGAATTGCCGGGCACGGATGATGATTTTTTCCTCCGTATAGAGCAAAATCCCCCGATGATTCTCAATCAGAAGCTCTCCGTTTCCGTACATGGTAAAGACCGGTACGCCAAGGAACAAATCTTTTGGGAGAGCAAGCGTATCTACAATTTTCTCTGATTTGCTTTGCTTATCACGATTCATATTATCACTATATGAATCACAGGGAAGTCCTATTCATGGCTTTCATGAATGCATAGCGTGGTCGAGCCGACAGGCCTGACCTAAGCTTTGCAAATCCGCTAACTATCATTTAACTATAGAAGTCTGTATTTTCAAGCCGCAAAGGCGCAGAAAATACAGCTACTTCTATGTATGCGATGCATAGCGTAGTCATGCCGCCAGGCTTGACCTAAGCTTTGCAGGTCCGTTTACTTATGATATGGCTCCCCACGCATAATCCGGTAAGCCCGGTATACCTGCTCCAACAGAAGCACACGCATCAGCTGATGAGGGAATGTCATCTTCGAAAAGCTCAGGAGCTGATCTGCGCGCACGAGCACTTCTTTGGAAAGCCCCAGCGATCCGCCTATCACCAGATAGATATGGCTGCAGCCATGAATCCCCAGCTGCCCCAGGCATTCCGCGAAATCAACCGAATCCATGCTTTTGCCCTCTATGGCCAAAGCAATCACGTGCCCATCATCGCGAATCTGCGCAAGCAGGCGTTCTCCTTCTATCTGCTTAATCTGCTCATTGCGAATTGCCGACGCATGATCCGGTGTCTTTTCATCGGCGACTTCCACTATTTCCAGCTTGCAGTAACGGCTCAGGCGCTTTCGGTATTCCATTACGGCTTCCTGAAGGTATTTTTCTTTCAATTTACCAACACATAACAAGGTTATTTTCATTCTGTTTCAACGCACCTCGGAAATTGCAGCAACATTATTCACAGCCTTATGACTCATAATACGTATAATTACTTCGGTAAATGGAGCTCATCTTCTCCGTCGTATCATCAATGATAATCACGGAGAGCACATTCGAGCCCACCGGAATCGTAAACGGTCCGGTATACTCCGTGCTGGAGATGTTCGGATCCGTGCCATCCCAGGTGTAGTATGCCGTACAGCCATCCGGCACAGAAATAGTAATCTGTGTCTCTACCGTATAGTTGCCGCCCTCCGGCGATACGATTGGCGCGGATGGTGCTGCAATATCAATCACGTATTTGGCGGAAACTGTCTCGCTGCATACGCTGTTTTCATTCACGGCAACCGCGTAGATATTATACGTACCGTCCGAGTCATAGGTAAACGGAGCAGAATACCGCGTGCCGTATACAAGCGGGTCAGAACCATCCGTCGTGTACCAAATGGTGCAGCCGGAATCTGCAGAGAGGCTAACCACGATTGCCTCGTCATATTCTCCGCTTTCCACGCTGAATGTCGGCGCATCTACCAGGTAATCGGAAAGCGCGGATAATATCGTCACGTCATCAATCTCGTCACGTATATTGGAGATGCTGTCATAATCGCCCTGCGCTTCATAGACGGAAAGCAGACCGCGGTACGCTTCAATATTCGAATCTTCGAGGTTGATTGCTTCCTGATACATGACAAGAGCGGAATCATAATCCTTGATGCTCATATAAAGCTCGCCGAGTGCAAGCCTTACGTCGATGCTGTCTTTATCGAGCTTCAACGCACGTTCATAATAGGAAATCGCACTGTCCGTATCTCCTTCACTGACCGCTGCTTCGGCCTGCAAGACCTGATAATCGTAGGAATTCGCATGATCCGAATTGATCTTGTAAAAAACAGCTCCTACAATAATGGCTGCAACAAAAAACACAACAAGTATGGAAACCGCAATCAAAGACCCCTTCTGGGACTTTTTCTTTTTTTCCGGCTTTTTCTTACCGCCTGACTTATCACGGTCACGTGCACTCTCGCGCTCCGGCCGGATATACGGCTCGTCGTCATCCTCATATTCCGGAGAATCCGCTGCCGAAGACCGGCTGCGCTTGCTGGCTTCCTCTTCCATCAGCTGCTTGAGATATTCGTCGTCCATGATATTGTAATCCGGCACTAACTGCACATCCCGGTTACAGATTGGACAGGTTACCTCGTTATCCTTGATTTCCGCTCCACAATAAATGCATTTCATCTTGCTACCCTCTTACTAGATGTTGTATATATATGATTTCTGTAAGTGAAAAGATCTTACAGAAAATAGTTGCCGTAATGCAATGAATATCTAATCCCGGCTTAGGATTGATTCTACGCAATTATGCATCAGCATGGCGATAGTCATTGGTCCGACGCCTCCCGGTACCGGCGTAATCGCGGATGCCTTTGGCTCGACCTCATCGAACTTCACGTCGCCGCAGAGCTTGTTGTCCGCATTCCTGTGGATTCCCACATCGATGACAACTGCGCCGTCTTTGACATATTCCGCCGTGATAAATTGCGGCTTTCCGATTGCAACAATCAGAATATCTGCCTCGCGGCAAATCTCCGGAAGGTTCTTCGTCCGGGAATGGCAGACCGTGACAG
>X287_Common_Brushtail__coassemble_176_pt1 | contig 12583 bp, 9 predicted proteins | sample X287_Common_Brushtail__metabat2_low_PE_001 | metagenome-assembled genome bin X287_Common_Brushtail | reverse complement strand
ACGCAGGGGCGCGTGTGGAAGTTTTTCAGTGAAAGCCGGACGTGTCTTGTACGGTGAGTGGGGGACGAGTCTTTCTGCTCAATTTGAATGGGGTATCAGACCGGCTTCTGTGAATAACTTAAGAAAAGGGGTACAGGCATGAAAAACATCCAAAACAAATGGATCCGTGCTGCAATTCCGGCACTTTTGCTGCATTGCAGTATCGGTACGGTTTACTGCTGGTCACTGGTGAGTGAGTCCATCGTGGACTACATCGGGGGCGGCGTTACGAAGGGGACGATTGAATGGGCGTTCTCTCTGGCGATTTTCTTCCTGGGAATGTCGGCGGCGTTCTTAGGACCGTTCGTGGAGAAGGATATCCATCGTTCTTCACTGGTAGCGGCGATTTGCTTTTCCGTAGGAATGGCAGGTACGGGATTCTTTATTTATCAGAAGTCGGTGATCGGCATCTTCCTCTGCTATGGCGTGATTATGGGTATCGGTCTTGGCACAGGTTATCTGTCGCCGGTGAAGACGCTGATGCTGTGGTTCCCGGATCAGAAAGGGTTGGCTACAGGTCTTTCGATTGCCGGATTTGGCCTGGCGAAGGTTATCGCAAGCCCACTGATGGAGTTCCTGCAGGATGCAGTAGGTATTGTCAATATGTTCTACATACTTGCGGTGATTTATTTCATCATGATGTTCGTGGGGCATCTGCTTTTGGCGAAGCCGGAGGGCTGGGTAGAGCCGCAGGAGAAGGATACGACGCCGGTATTAAGCATCCTGAAGAATCGTACCTTTATCGGCATTTGGCTGATGTTCTATATTAATATTACCTGTGGTCTGGCGCTGATTTCGCAGGAGAAGAGCATTGCCAAGGCTATTGGCCTGACAGCATTTGTAGGTGTTATCAGTTCCTGCACGGCTATTTTCAACGCAGGCGGCCGTCTGGGTCTCTCCACTTTGGGAGACAAGCTCAAGGACCGCAACTCGGTCTACAAGATTATCTTCGTCTGCTGCATCGCAATAACGGGGCTTGTAGTTCTGACGCAGGGTATTACGAACAGCATCGCACCGCTTGTGCTGATCCTCCTGTTCGTGGTCAATACCGGATACGGCGGCGGATTCAGTAATGTGCCGGCGCTTCTGTCCGATCATTTCGGCATGAAGTCCATCAGCCGTATTCACGGTCTCTGCCTTTCCGCATGGGCGATGGCAGGCCTGACTGGCAACCAGATTGCGACCTTTATCGTGAACCATACCGGAGAGTACTTCACGGATGCGAATGGCAACAGCATCAACCCGACCGGTTATCAGAACGTGCTGTACTTTACGATTGTCATGTATGTTATCGCAGCACTGGTATGCTTCCTCGTGGTGCCAAAGCCTGGGAAGACGAAACCGGTTGAGTAAACCGGGAAGACAAGTGCAGCAGATGCCCCCAGACGAGGATTAAGGGCGGATATTTGGATGACGATGCACGAAACCAGTAGAGTAAATATGAAGTTCTACATATACAATAAAAGGGGCTGTCGGTGACAGTTCCTTTTATTGTATCGTAAGTTCGCTGTGCAGACAGACAGCCCCTTACACGCACACCCGCAGGGCGTACCTTGTGTAAGCGTGACGTGTCTGTTTGCCTGCTTGCTGCTGCACGGCTTGTAGCTACGCTCATGGTATCATAAGTTCGCCGTGCTGACAGCTCGACCCCTTCGGGCTCTCGCTGTCCGGCTGGTCTACGCTTCGCTTCGGTCGGTGCTTAACGTGTGCCACCGGCACACAGCACCCGAATATCAGCAAGCAGACAGACAGCCCCTTACACGCACACCCGCAGGGCGTACCTTGTGTAAGCGTGACGTGTCTGTTTGCCTGCTTGCCGCTGCACGGCTTGTAGCTACGCTCAAAATGGGATTGCGTATTCCGCTGAAATATGATACTATGTATTCATCGAGAACGAGAACAAGGAGACAATAGTATGGAACCGATGCTTTCAATTCAGGATGCCGTTGCGAAATACATCGATGGCGTGGTAAAGAAGAAGGACACCTCGATTGAGAAGCTGCTGATTAAAGCGTTCCTTGCGGGGATGATGGTGGCGTTTGGTGCGGCGGCGAGCAATGTCACGGCGCACGCGATTGAGAATCCGAGCCTCTCGAAGCTGGCGGCGGGCGTGGTGTTCCCGATGGGACTGATGATGGTGATTTTCCTGGGCGCGGAGCTGTTTACAGGAGACTGCCTGATGGTGATGGCGGTTGCGGAGCGCAAGTGCCCGGTGGCTTCTATGTGCCGCATTTTGGCTTTGGTCTATATCGGCAATCTGGCGGGCGGCGTAGTCATGGCGGCTTTGAATGAGCATATCCAGTACGATTACAATGGTGGGTTGCTGGGTGCGTATACGATTAAGGTCGCGCTGACGAAGTGCTCGATGAGCTTCGACCAGGCGCTGATTTCCGGCATATTGTGTAATGTCCTGGTCTGCATCGCCGTGATGTTGGCGTTTTCCGCGAAGGATGTGGCGAGCAAGCTTTTATCGGCGTTTTTCATCATTCTGCTGTTCATTGCGAATGGGTATGAGCACTGTGTCGCGAATATGTATTTTGTGCCGGCGGGGCTGTTTGCGAAACTGGATGCGTCGTATGTGCAGCTGGCGATGGATACGTACGGTTATACTGCCGAGCAGATGCAGCAGCTGAATGTGGTGCATTTCCTGACGAATAACCTCATACCGGTGACGCTGGGGAATATCATCGGAGGCATGTTCGTCTTCGGGCTGCCGCTGTGGTACGTGAATCACTCGAAGAAGGAGTCGGGGATACGGATCAGGTAGGGAATATGATTTGTGGTTGTTGGCTCGGAATAACAAAGCGGAAAGATAAAAAGAGAGAGAAGAAAAGAGAGACAGGCAAAACAGAAGACCAGAAACAGATTACCAGGGAAAAGGTAGAAGATGAAATAAAATCAGGGCAATCGCAAGCACTGAAAATTAGAAAGGATGGGGCACTATGGCAGAGCATATGTTTACGAATTCGCATGTATTGGCGTGGCTGGAGTATTTCTCGAAGAATACGGAGGTGGATCTGGAGCATGTCAAGATCCTGGACATTACACGCAAGAACAAGAATCTGATTCCGACGGTGGAGGCGCACCGCAGCGTGCTGGTGTTCACGGAGGCAGGGCATCCGGACATCTTCTATCGGATGTTCACCGCGGGGCTGGGCGAGTGTACGGTGATTTATAATGATGGAAGTGAGCCGTCCGGTCTGGTGAAGACGGATCGTGTGGCAGATATGATTGACCGTGGCATCAATGCGTCGGCCGGCATGCTGATTCTAAATCCGCAGGCACGTACGACGGTCACCTTCGGCATGGACAACCGCAGCTTTGCGAACGGTTCGGTGCGTTACGTGGGCTCGGAGATCCGGGCAGTTATCTTATCGAAGATGCGGCTGCACGAGGGCAAGAATGTCTGCGTGATTTCCGGCGAATCCATTGTGGTGGAATCGGCGATTGCGGATGGCGAGGGCACGATTATCGCGGTGGAATACAATGCGAGCGACCGGCGGACGCTGGAGGATAATGTCGGGCAGTTTGGTCTGAATAACGTCACGGTCATTGACCACGTGGATGAAGAGACGATGGCAGGGCTTCCGGTGCCGGATGTGACGATGCTGGTGGCTTCTGCAAGTATGGAGCAGGAGATGAAGTGCCTGCTGGCGCTGAATCCGAAGATGCAGTTCGTCATCTATACGCTCGACTTCGTCGTGGCGGCGTCCATGCCGGAGATTTGCGCGAAGCTGGGGCTGCGCAATCCGGATATCATCCAGATTGGCGTGTCGAGGCTGACGAGGAACCATACCTATGATGTGCAGCCATCCCCATGGCTGATTACCTGTCATGGCGGTGAGGTATAAAGAAACACCCAGACCACGTGTAAAGACTTCTTGGAGTAGGCAAAGATCAGCGAGAAGCTGGAAATCATTTTACGGTTGTGTGTGAAGCCTTTGGCAATTTCGCCGGGTGACTGCACTAAGCGGAAACGTAGACCAAGGTAGCTGATAGTAGGATGGAAAGTGGACGGACCTTCTCCACATGAAATGATTTGAAGGAGGTGCTGGTGTATGGATAATTTAATAGTTATATGCAGGAAAACAGCAGGCTGCTGGCGGCAATAGCCGTGCTTCTCGTGACAATCTTAATGGGCTGGCTAGCGGTGGCACGGACCGGTTATGGAATCGGTGCAGTAGCTGCGCTGCTTGTCATCGAACTGCTGCTGGCGGGGCTGCTGCATGGCATGGAATTGTGGCTCCATGCGGTGCTGGTGCTCGTGGAGATTCTTGCAGGAGTCATTTTGGAGAAGACGACTCTGATACTGCTTTGCGTGGTGGTGTATATTGTGATGACAATTGCACAGCAGATTCCGGGCGTGAGAGAGCGTTGAGCGAATTGCAGCAGAGATAGAGGAATGCAGGGAATCATGGTTGCGATGGATGGCGAAGCATACGTTGTCGAAGATGATATCAGGGCGGGTGAGATACAGGTATGAATTATGCAGAACCCGGAGAGAGCGGGAATAAAAATGTAACGCGCACGAACTATCAGAAGCGCATGGAGGAGCTGATTGCGCGCTCCTGTGCGGATGGCGAGGTGCCGCGGCTTCTGCTGCACAGCTGTTGTGCGCCGTGCAGCTCATACTGCCTGATGGTGCTGAGTGAGTATTTTGAGGTAACTGTCCTATATTACAATCCGAACATCTATCCGGAGGAGGAATACCGGATGCGTGCGCGGGAGCAAGAGCGTTTTATCCGGGAATTCCCCACGAAGCATCCGGTCTCTTTTGTGGAGGGCGCGTATGATACCGAGCGCTTCTATGCGATGGCAAAGGGGCTGGAGGCGGAGCCAGAGCGCGGTGCGCGCTGCACGGGCTGCTATGAACTGCGGCTGCGGGAGGCAGCGGAGTATGCGGCGAAGGGAGAGTATGATTATTTCACGACGACGCTTTCCATCAGCCCGATGAAGGATGCCGAGCGGCTGAATGCCATCGGCGGGCGGCTCGCAGAGGAGTATGGAGTCGCGTATCTGTATTCGGATTTTAAGAAGAAAGAAGGATACAAGAAGTCCACGGAGATTTCCAGGGAATACGGGATGTATCGGCAGGATTATTGCGGGTGCGTGTTCTCGCTGCGTGAGAGGGAGCATATGAGGGAGCAGCAAATGGAGGGACAGTATAAGAACGATTATTAAGTGTCTCTGCATAAACAAAAACCTATAAGCCTCAGCCGAAAGAACAAATGAAAAGAAGTAGTTGCTACAGAGATTTTTCCATTGTTAGAATTGAGATGGAATTATAGGAAGAATTAATAAATAACATAAAGACAAATATAGAATAAGACATCGAAAATAATCAGAAATATAGAAAGCGAGAATCAATTATGGCGCAATTATGGGGCGGCAGATTTACGAAAGAAACGGACAAGCTGGTGTATGCGTTTAATGCGTCGATTTCGTTCGACCAAAAGTTCTTTAAGGAGGATGTGGAGGGCAGCCGGGCGCATGTGCGGATGCTGGCGAAGCAGGGCATCCTGACGGAGGCAGAGCGTGATCAGATACTGGATGGGCTGGATGGGATTGAAGCGGATGTGAAGTCCGGGAAGCTTGCCATCACGTCAGAATATGAGGATATCCACAGCTTCGTGGAGGCGAATCTGATTGACCGGATTGGGGATGCGGGTAAGAAGCTGCATACCGGCCGCAGCCGCAACGACCAGGTGGCGCTGGATATGCGCCTGTATACGCGCGGCGAGGTGCAGGCAGTGGATGGGCTTTTGAAGGAGCTGCTTGAGGCAATCCTTACGATTATGAGGGAAAACGTGGATACGGTGATGCCGGGATTTACGCATCTGCAGAAGGCGCAGCCGGTGACGCTGGCCCATCATATGGGTGCGTATTTCGAGATGTTCCGCCGGGACAGAGACCGTATGCACGATATCTATGAGCGGATGAATTACTGCCCGCTTGGGTCCGGCGCGCTGGCCGGGACGACCTATCCGCTGGATCGGGAGTATACCGCAGAGCTTTTAGGCTTCTACGGTCCGACGCTTAACAGCATGGACGGTGTGTCGGACCGCGATTACCTGATTGAGTTTCTGGCGGCACTTTCGACAGTGATGATGCATTTGAGCCGTTTTTCCGAGGAAATCATCCTCTGGAATTCGAATGAATATCAGTTCGTCGAGATTGACGATGCCTATAGCACAGGCAGCAGTATCATGCCGCAGAAGAAGAATCCGGACATCGCAGAGCTTGTGCGCGGCAAGACTGGTCGTGTATACGGTGCGCTGATGTCGCTGCTTACCACGATGAAAGGGATTCCGCTTGCTTACAACAAGGACATGCAGGAGGACAAGGAGCTGTCGTTTGACGCATTCGATACGGCGAAGGGATGCATCGCGCTCTTTACCGGGATGCTCTCTACGATGAAGTTCCGCAAGGATGTGATGCGCCGAAGCGCCAGCAAGGGCTTTACGAACGCGACAGATGCGGCAGACTACCTGGTGAAGCACGGCGTGCCATTCCGTGACGCACATGGAATCGTGGGGCAGATCGTGCTCTACTGCATCGACCGGGACATGGCAATTGAGGATATGACACTCAAAGAACTCCGTAGCATCAGCCCGGTATTTGAAGAGGATATTTATGAAGCAATTTCCATGGAGACCTGCGTGAATGCACGCCAGATCATCGGAGCACCGTCGCCGGAAGCCATGCGCGAGGTCATTGAGATGGAGGAAGCGTACCTGAAGGGATAGATTGGCTTGGCTTTTGCAGGGGCTTGTTCGGAAAAGGAGAGATATATGGAAAAAATAAAAATCAAATATATTGACTTATTTGCCGGACTGGGTGGAATCCGACTTGGTTTTTCACAGGGGCTTTGCGAATGCGGAATGGATTCGGAATGTGTTTTTTCTTCAGAAATCAAGGATTATGCCGTATCTGCATACAATAGCTTTTTCGGAGATGAAAAGATTCATGGGGATATTACGCAAATAGATACAAATCAGATTCCTGATTTTGATTTTCTGCTTGCAGGGTTTCCGTGCCAGCCATTTAGTTCGGCAGGGAAGCGGCTTGGGTTTGTTGACACCAGAGGAACACTTTTTTTCGAAATCGAACGTATTTTGCGGGATAAAATGGAGAAAGGTCATCCGGCAGAGGGATTCCTTTTAGAAAATGTAGAGGGGCTTGTGGCTCATAATGGCGGGGAAACTCTTTCAGTTATCTTAGAACATTTGGAAACTTTGGGATATCATGTGAATTGCAAGCTATTGGATTCGCAGTATTTTGGTTTGGCACAATCCAGAAAAAGGGTATATATTGTGGGGATGCTCCACACGGATGCGATTAACCTGGATGATTTTAAGCAGTCGAGTGCCGTATTGGCGGATATATTGGAGCAGGGGATTCCGCCCATTGAAAGCCCTTTTACGAAGAAATTGCTGTCCAAATATAAGCCCGAGGAGCTTTATGGGAAAGCAATTAAGGACAAGAGGGGCGGCGCGGAGAATATCCATTCATGGGATTTGGAATTGAAGGGCCCTGTATCGAATCAGGAACGTACGCTCCTGAATCGAATGCTGAAAGAACGTAGAAAAAAGAAATGGGCAGAAGAAATCGGAATTAAGTGGATGGATGGGATGCCCCTTACAGAGGTGCAAATCAGAACCTTTTTTGATTATCCTGAACTTCATATGATGTTGGAGGATTTAAAAGAAAAGGGATATCTGGTGCTGGAGCATCCGAAGGAGTACGTAGATGGGAAAAGGATTCCCGATGAATCAAAGCCGAAGGGTTACAATATTGTGGCGGGAAAATTATCCTTTGAATTTTCGAAAATTCTAAATCCTGCAGAGCTTGCACCAACACTTGTGGCTACAGATGTTTCTAAGCTGGGGATTGTAGATGGAAATGGAATAAGGCGGTTGACAATCCGAGAGGGTCAGAGACTGTTTGGGTATCCGGAGAATTATGATTTATCAGGAATAAAGGAGAGCGAGGCATTTGATCTTTTGGGGAATACAGTTTGTGTGCCTGTGATAAAAGCAATTTCGGAAAGGATGGGGATGGCATGGCAGAACAGAAAAAAATACGCTTAACAAGCCAGGAAGTATATGAAAAGCTGTTAAACGAAGATAAAATTCTGGAATTAGAGGGTCAGATAAGGTTTTATCTGGGAGATGTCAGTATTATAGTGAAGCAAAAGGATGTTGTAGGAAACATCATACAGGAATGGCTGCAAGGGTGGCTGGATAAGCGGAATATAGATTATGCCATTGGTGAAAATTCACAGATGCCTCCGGATTTTTTCCTCAATCCGGATGATAGGACGAAAGACCTGCTCGAAGTGAAGGCGTTTAACAGAAATGCTACACCGGGATTTGATATTGCTGATTTCCGGATGTATGAGGAGGAAATTATTGAAAAGCCGTATATGTTAGATGTCGATTATTTGATTTTTGGTTACGATATGAATCCGGAAACTGGTATTGTTACGATTAAAGATATATGGCTGAAGAAAGTCTGGGAGATAACAAGAAGAATGGCAAACTGGCCGCTTAACCTTCAGATTAAGGCGAATGTAGTGCAAAAAATTCGCCCTGCGGTTTGGTATAGTGAAAGACAGGCAATCCCACCATTTGAAAGCCTGGAGGATTTTGTGTCTGCAGTTGAGGAAACGGTATGGCAAAATCCAAGGACCAGAGAAGAATCCGGAACGTGGAAGAGACGTTTTCTTGAGTATTATAAGGACTTCTACGATACGGAACTGGATATTCCGCGTTGGAATGATATTAAGGACAAATACTATAAGGGATAGCTGATTTCGAATGTGACAGAAGTGAAAGAGGATACACTATGTCGGTTAGTCTCAGGGAATTATATAATAATCTGGACAGCGCAAATGAGATTGTCCTCGTGGCCGGGCAGCAGGGACTCGACCACCCGGTGCGCTGGGTGCATATGGTGGAAGGTGTGGATATTACCTTGTTCCTTGAGGGTGACGAGGTTGCTTTTACTACCGGTATCGCGCTGGACGGTCAGGGGGATTTGATTTCGCTTGTCAGGTGCACGTATGAGCGTGGTGCGGCCGGAATGGTCATCAATGTAGGTCCATATATTGCAAAAATTCCGCAGGAGGTCATCGACTTTGGGAATGAGGTCGGTTTTCTGATTTTCCGTGTGCCGTGGCGCGTTCATATGGCGAACATCATGCGTGAGTTTGCCATGCAGATTACGAGGCAGGAAACGGTTGAGATGGAAATTGAGACCGCATTTGATAATGCGATTAGCCAGCCGGAGAATACGAAGCTGTACCTGCCGGCTATCTTAAAGCATGGCTATCAGAAGGAATGGGCTTATTGTGTGGCTCTGGTTGAGATGGAATCCGAAGCAACACAGAAACAGGTGCAAAAATATCTGACCTATGCGCAAAGGGATTTTTATACCCGCGATAAATACATTGCTGCATATCAGAAAGATAATTGTTTTGACCTGATTTTTGTTAATACTTCTGAATTACAGATTAAAGAACAAATTTCTGCCTATCTTACGAATCTGCGCAAGTATTTTGACAGTAAAATTCATGTCTGTGTCGGGATAGGGGATAAGTCAGCAGATTTGGAAGACCTTTCCACGAGTTATGCGGAAGCAAAATACGCATTGCAGCTTGGTAAAAGTATGGAATCAGGCAGCGGAACACCTCAAAAATCCCTGGATTCCAAAAATTACCCTTTTTTGCAAAAGAAAATCGGTGATTCCAAAAACGAGATAATCGTTTTCCGGGAATTGGGTGTCTGCCGGCTTCTGTTCGCAACAGATATCGCCATGCAGCGGAGGAATACTATCAGAAAATACTCGGATCGCTTGCAGCGCACGACCGCGCAAATGGCACGGACGATTTGCATTTTCTTCGGATGTATTTCGCAAATGACTGCAGTGTACAGGAGACGGCGGCGCGCTTCCACCTGCATCGGAATTCTGTGGCATACCGTCTGAGTAAGATTGAAGAGATTATCGGCTTGCCGCTTCATACGAATGCCGCGCGGGCACAGGTGATATTGGCATTTCAAATCGAGAAAGTGTTTGGGGTTGCTTGATATGATTGGATTTACTAAAAGTTCTAGCGTAGGCATGCTTCGCAAAGAGCAGAAGTCGTATGGCGCACTGCTATTTGCCTTATATGCCCTACGGGCAGGTAACATTTATGCATGTGATGCATAGTGTGGCCATGCCGACAGGCTTGACCTAAGCTTTGCATATTCGTTTACCATATTTTATAAATTAAGAAAAGTTGTGAAAAATAGAAATAAAATAAGTTTTTCGCATCTGAGAATAATTTCCATTTTTAAGGAAAAGTCTCTTTTCGTCTTGAATTTCCAGTAAAAATGAGTTAAAATAAAATCCAAATGGGAACAGAAGAAACCCGACTGCCGGTATCATTTGGACGACTGCGGCAGGTTGGGAGTGTGGTGTAGGGAAAGCGAGGGGGCTTATGATGGCGAAGAGGTTTATGGCCATGGTCCTTGCAGGGGCGATGGTGCTGTCTTCTTTGGAGATGGTTGCGGCGGATACTGTTGATACAAAGGATGTCTCCATGGGAGCGGTGATGGAAGATGATGCTTCGGAGGAAGATGGGGCTTCGGATGAGGTGTTGGCTTCGGCTGTGGGGCTTGCAGCGGATAATGCTGAGGATGCTGAGAATAGCGAAGGTGACTCCACGATTACGGTGTATTTCGACAATTCCGGAGGGTGGGATATGGTTTATGCATATTCGACGGATTCGGACTGGAATGTGTTAGGCGGCGCCTGGCCGGGAGATGAGATGACCCTGGTGGAGAGCGGGACTTATGCGGGCTGGTATATGATTGAGCTGGACGTGGATACTTATTATGTCACGTTCGCGGATGAATCGACCGGTTCCCAGACGGGTAATATCAAGCTGTCGGAGGCCAGCGAGGAGAATACCTATTGGATTACCTATAATGGAAGTACGGTGTACGCTTCTTCGCCGATTGTTGAGTTGGATGATATTGAGCCGATTGATTGGTGGACGGTATTCACCGAGGGATTTTCTCTTAGCGTGGGGCAGACACTTACCTTTACAGGTACGACGACCAGCTATGGAATGGTAACGACATCAACAGATGAGGAGGGCGAGACGACTACGACGATACCTGCCTGGGATAATGCAATTTACGTCCTCTACAGTAGTGATGATGGCAATCTATATGCTGCAGATACAACAGCTGATAATTATGCAGAGGGTGTTGAGCAGAATTATACCGAGTATTTTGTCGGACGTTTGGATAATTATGGCTGGGGTTCCGCGAGCTATACAGCCACGTCAGCGCCGGATGATTGGGAGGAATGGCTGGCGGAGACGCAGGCGAGTGCTGCGTTTACCATCCAGGCAACTTATAGTGTGGATGGCAATGTAACAATTGTCAGTGAATGCGGCGATGCGCGTTATACGATGTCGTATACCGTGTCAGATACGAGCCAGGTCTTCTATATGAAGCTGACGGGTGAGAAGTGTAAGCTGACGAACCTCGTAGCGACCTATGGCACGGCAGCAGCTACCGGCGGTATCACAGTGTATTTCGAGAATACGCCTGAATGGGAGACAGTATATGGTTTCTATGGGAATTCAGACTGGGTAGAGAGCTACGCATGGCCGGGAGTCCTTGCTACCGAGTGTGAAGACAATGAAGGGTGGTATGAGGTAGAGGTCAATTACGATACCTACTATATCTTTTTCAATAATGGTGCAAGCTCAGAGGGGAATCGGACCTGCTGGGCGACCTTGCAGCAGGGTACGGCGACAGAATACTGGATTACTTACGAAGATTACGCATATTCACTGGATGATCCTTATAATGAGATTCCTGCTTCCACGGAGGCTCCGGATGGCTGGGTGAATACCAACGCTTATACATTGATTTACGAACTGACAGAACAAGACGAGCTGGTGGACATGGAGTGCGAAGGCTGGTGGACAACCTTCTCAGAAGCCCTTTCGCTGGCAGATGGGCAGAAGCTTGTAATCACAGGCACGACAACCAATCTTGGAGAGTATAATTACGACAATCTGGTCTACATCCTTTACAGCGGTGATGGCGGCATCCGTACATTTACCTACAAGGAATACTTTGTAGGCCGTGTGGATAATTATGGTTGGGGGACGGCCGGATATATGGTTACGTCCGCGCCGGATGACTGGGATGCATGGCTGGCAGCGACACAGGAGGGAGCGGAATTTACGCTTACAGTTACCTATCTGGAGGGTGTGATCACGATTGAAGTGGAGTGCCTGGAAGCTGCATATATGGTGACGTATGAAGTTTCGGATTCTTCTTTGGATTATTATATTGCTTTAAGCGGTGAGTATTGCGAACTGACGGATCTGTCCTATACCCGTTATGAAGCGGTGACGGATTTGTCCGATTTTACGATTACGCTGAGTGAGGATACTTATACATATGACGGCACAGAGAAGACACCGGACGTGACGGTTGCTTACGATGGGGTCGAGCTGGTGCAGAACCAGGATTAT
>X287_Common_Brushtail__coassemble_172_pt1 | contig 12712 bp, 8 predicted proteins | sample X287_Common_Brushtail__metabat2_low_PE_001 | metagenome-assembled genome bin X287_Common_Brushtail | reverse complement strand
TAATTACTGTCCCCGAAACAACTACTTTCTCCAAATTTGCACATTGATAGAACGCTTGCGCGCCAATGCTGGTCACGCCGTCTTCCACCACAATTGTTGTCACGGATTTTCTTTTCGAATACCAGGGCACAGTTTTTATGCTCGATAAGGAATAATCTGTCATGTCCCCTGTCCCGGATATCACCAATACGCCATTGCTATACAGTACCCAGGTCACATCCGTGCCACAGGTACCGCTTTTAACAACCGTCGCTCCCTCCGTATAATCATCCCCGGAAACTGCCACCGAGGATTCGCCTGCGGCGGCAGAATAGGTATTCCCATCTTCCGTACTGATGGTCAGCTTTGCACTGTTCTCACTATTATCGGAGGCATATACCGGAATCTGACCATAATCTCCTAATGTTAATACCAGCGCTAAGAATAACGCCGCCAATCTGCTTCCTGTTTTTCTCATTTTCGTATCCTCCCTCTATATTACGTTTTTATTGAATTATCCCCCCCCCCCGCAGGTACTTTTTCAAGCATTAAATCAAATTTGTTACCCTTATATTCAACGAAACCCTTGAAATACTTTCATACTTCTTTTTTATTCTTCTCCTTGCCTTCTTATGAAAAGGATTGCATTTTATAGGGAATATCGTTATAATTGGCTTATGGTAGTATTAAAAAATGATGGTGACAATGTGAGTACTTCGTAGTGAATTCAAAATGGGTTGAACCCATTTGAAAGGTGAGGTGGAATATGGGGATATATTTAAATGGAACTAGTGCATATGAATTATTCCGAGATGAATGTTTGCTTCCTTATTATGTAGACAAGTCGCAGATTCTTGAAGAACTTGTCGGTGTTATGGAGCTTAAAAGGGAAGATTTGTTGACACGTGATCCGAAGATTAAGGCGAATCCTAAGTACATCTGTATTACCCGACCGCGCCGCTTTGGCAAGACGCTTACGGCGAATATGATTGCGTCGTATTTTGGCAAAGGGGCTGATAGCAGTAATGAGTTTGAAACTATGAAGGTGTCTTCTTTTGACTGGTATGAACGTCATTTGAACAAGCATAATGTGATTCATATTATGTTTAATGAACTGCCGGATGAAGATATATCTTACACCAAGTATATTACAAGGATAAAGAAAAGACTTATTATGGACCTGAGAAAAGCGTATCCAGATGCAGAGATTGAGAAAGGCGATGCCGTATGGGATGCATTGAAGAATGTCTATGAGTACTGTGGGAGAGAGCGGTTTGTTTTTGTGCTGGATGAGTGGGATTACATTTATCATCAAAAGTTTGTTACGGATGATGATAAGGATAATTTTACCAAGTTCCTGAGCAATTTGCTGAAAGACAAGGCATATGTAGAATTGGCATACATGACCGGAATTCTTCCAATTGCAAAGTATTCCAGCGGTTCGGAGCTGAATATGTTCTGTGAGTATACAATGGTAACAGAAGAGAAATTCTCCGAGTATTTCGGTTTTACGGATGCGGAGGTGGATGATTTATACCAAAGGTATCTCATGGAGGATATTCCAAGCCGCAATGTAACGAGGGAAGGGCTTCGCCGTTGGTATGATGGCTACCACACGAAGGCAGGCGAACGGGTTTATAACCCAAGGTCTGTTGTCCTTGCGCTCACGAATAACAATTTGGGCAGCTACTGGACGAGTTCCGGTCCCTATGATGAACTTTTCTATTATATTGGTGCGAATGTGGATGAGGTAAAAGATGATGTTGGCTTGCTAGTGGCAGATATTCCTGTCCCTGCAAATGTGCGTGAATATGCGGCAACGTCCATGGAACTCAAGACACGCGATGAGATATTCTCAGCGATGGTTGTATATGGTTTTTTGAATTATGAGGACGGTTGTGTCTCCATTCCGAATAAAGAATTGATGGATAAATTCGCCGAGATGGTACGGAAGGAAGAATCCTTAGGAAATGTTCATCGGCTTACAAAAGAGTCCGGTCGTATGCTTCGGGCTACGAAAGTGGGCGATACGAAGACGATGGTGGAAATTTTGCAATTTGTCCATAACACGGAGAGCCCATTATTGGTTTATAATAATGAGGCAGAGCTGGCATCTATTATCCGATGGGTATATCTGGAAGCACTTAATCATTATAGAATTGAAAGAGAAGACAAAGCCGGAGTTGGCTATGTGGATTATATTTTTTATCCATACAAGAAGGATGACGACGCTATCATTATCGAGCTTAAAGTGAATCACACCGCAGCTGAGGCAATTCAGCAGATTAAAGACCGGCAGTACGCCCTTCGGTTTGAGGGGAAACTTGGCCAAAAGCCAGAGTATACCGGTCGGGTGCTTGCAGTAGGTATTGCCTATGACAAAGATGACAAGACAAAAAAACATGAATGTAAAGTGGAAGTACTGAGAGAGAAGATAAGTTAGCTACAGAAGCGATGCTGGTACCCCATATTTCTCCCTTGCTAAGCCTGTTGAATTATGGTATTCTAATATCATGTATTGATGATGGGAGGTGCAGCGATGGGATATTATCTGAATCCGGAGGATATCATCGAAATATACGAAAGAGAAGTTGCAAAGCCATATTATATTGATAAAACGGAGATGCTTGCGGATCTAATCCCACTTATAGAGCAAAGGGGAAGCTATCTGGCCGTGACGGCTCCCAGGCGTTTTGGAAAGTCTGTCGTAGCAGCTATGATTGGTGCATATTTCGGCAAAGGTGCAGACAGCTCCGATGTATTCAATTCGCTTAAAATTGCAAATAATGCAAGCTACACGAAACACCTGAACAAGCATAATCTCATTTATATTGATTTCAGCAGGGATGTGGATGACTGCAATTCATATGATGAATATATCAGCACGATTAAGGGACGACTTTTTCACGATCTTAAGGAAGCGTATCCTGATGCCAGGATTACCGAGAAGGATTCTATGGGTGCAGCTTTGCGCATCGTATCGCTTGCGAACCATAATGAAAAATTCACTCTGGTTTTTGATGAATGGGATTATATCTTTCACAAAAATTACTTTACAGATGCTGACAGAGGAAGATTTACGGCTTTTATAGGAGGCATGACCAAAGGAAGGGCTTATGTGGAACTGGCATATCTGACCGGTGTTCTTCCGATTAAGAAATATTCCGCCAGCGATACCATGAATAATTTTGACGAGTATAATATGGCCGATAGCGATATATACGGCGAATATTTTGGCTTTACGGACGGAGAGGTTGATGAGCTGTACCAAAGATTTTTAGGCAGATGTACACGTCCGGCATTCACACGTGAAGACCTGACGGAATGGTATGATGGTTATCGTATGATAAGCGGAATCAGCATTTATAATCCAAACTCTGTCGTTAAGGCATTAACCCGGAACAGAATCAGTAATTACTGGCCAAAAGCCGGAGAATATGGTGAATTGAAGGATTACGTTCTTAATGATATTGATGGCGTAAAAGAAGCAGTTATGCTGCTTGTAGCAGGCGAGCCGGTGGAAGCTAATATCTCGGAATACGCATCCACGGCCACGGTATTAACGCGCAGAAATCAGATTTTATCTACCATGACCGTATACGGTTACCTGAATCACTATAATGGGTGTGTACGTATTCCGAACAAGGAGCTTGCCTTGGAATTTGACAGCATTATACAGGAAGAACCTAAGTACAGCTATATGCGCGAACTGGAAAAAGAATCCGCGCGTATCCTCCAGGCGACCTATGATGGGGATGAAGAAACTGTTGGAAAAATGCTGGCAATTGTGCATACGACGGAATCACCACTAAAAGCCTATAACGACGAAGCAGAGCTTTCCGGCAGCGTGAAACTTGCCTACATCGCTGCGCAAAACCGCTATGATATGGAAAGAGAGGAGCAAAGTGGGATTGGTTATGTTGATTACATTTTCTATCCCCACAACCGGACAGACGACGGAATCATCATCGAGCTTAAAGTTGATGACTCACCGGAAAAGGCTCTTCAGCAGATAAAGGATAAGAATTATGCACTCAAATTCAAGGGCAAGCTGGGCGAACAGCCCCGGACAACCGGGAGAATCCTGCTGGTAGGGATAGGATATAACAGGAAGGATAAGGTGCATAAATGCAGAATTGAAGTGGCGGAGTAAATTTTCTGATCCGCATCCATGTTTTTTCATTTGAAGTTGGGTTACTGTCCACTGTGATGAACAGTAACCCATCTGCCTACTTCCCACAACATTTCTTATACTTCTTCCCACTTCCACATGGACAGGGGTCATTACGTCCAATCTTAGGCTGTTGCCTGCGATAGGTTTCTGTATTAGCCTTAGGTGGATTTCCACCTGCCATTTTCTCCATCTGATCCCAGATAGAGGGAGCTTCATTCGCTGTCTTCTGCTGTTTCTGAATTTCCTTCCGCACTACCTCTAACATACTCGCGATAAAGCTGTCGTCAGGATAGATTTTCTGTATTCCCCTGAGGTACTTTCTTGCTCCTATATGATCATCCAGATTGAACAATACTACAGAATAATAGAATTCTATTTCACAGTTTCCATCCTCCAGCCCCTGCAGGATTTCCTCGAGCTTTCGTTTCTGATAAAGATAATCATCTTCGTGCTGCGAAAGCTCATATATCATTAACTGGACTTTGGGCGGCATCTGATATAGATGTGTTGTCCTCGAAATGGATTCCACAAAGCCGCCGCCAAACAGGCTTGTCAGGTCGACTTTCCTGTTCACTGCGTACTCTCCACGGGAATAGCCCTTATACTGCGGCAATCCAGTCCTTAAATAGACATTCAGGAAAATGCCCCAAAGTATAAAAAATTCGTCTATTCCTACGACCTCACCCTCCTCCAGGAAGTCTTCCCATAATTCATTCTCTGTGATTCCGTTCTTTACACTGCAAAAAATTGATCTGACCCAATCAGCCAGTCCCTCTTCATCTGCATCGTAATGTTCATCTAAATATTCCCACACATTTTTCCATTCCGGATAGATATCATAAATAGTGCCGGCTGCTGCATAACACTCGGCCGGAAGCATCGGCCGGTATTCCATCTGCTCAATCCCATCCCGGACCCAGCTTTGCAGGACATAATCAGTATCAACATAATCCAAAGCAGCATAAAAACGGCCGTCAGCAGTAGAGAATGTGCATATATCATCACAATAATTTTCGCTTAAGTACAGGCATCTGGCAATTTCGCCATCCGTTGCATCCTGATCATAGTAGTTCCTGTATTTCTCACATAACACTGGGAATTCTATCAGAGAATACATCTTCAAAAGGCTCATGTAATTTTCCTTTGATTTTTGACATTTCCCACAGAGCTGTTCCCACTCACCATCTGAAAGGATATCCAACAACTCTTTCGCATCCGCTGCCGGCTTCAGCGCAAAATAACGCCTGCGGTTCACCGTCTCCTCCCCTGCATCTAACAGACCAAGGTAAATTGCATTAACCACCGTTTCTTCCTCCGGCAGCTCACTGCAGAACCCATTGGACATGTGAAAGAATTTCTGCAGTGAACGGATTTCATCCCAGGTAAAAATATATGCCAAAATAGAAGGCTGTTCTTTAAGCCTTTGCAGAATTGCTTTCGAATTTTCAATTCTTGATTTTGTATCAGGCGAATCCTGCGTCACTAAAACCATGGCTCTTTGAAACGCAGAACGTGAATCCTCTGTATCCTTGGCGTCTGTATCCTCTGTCCTTTCACCATATACTTCAATATCAAGATATTTACAGATTTCAATTATAGAATCCCCATCCTCGTCCGCCAGAAGCTCAAACGATTTTTTGCTGCTGCTTAGCTTTAAAATCTCAAGGCTTTCATCGCGGTTCAGCCAGTTCCGCAGGCGCTGATCCATCTCCGTCTCAGGAGGGAAATAATCCATTCCATCATCAAGCTCTTCCAAAATCTCCAATATTTCCTGCCGGTCATCCGCATCTAACTGGCTTATCCTTCTCCTTAATGCAAACGGCAGTGAACCAACGTCAAAACTATTCTCCTCGTCATCTCCGACAACAACATTGCATGACTCCAAATGCCGTGATTGTCCATTGTTATATTGACTGGCTGTCCCATCGAAAATCGGGAATATTTTCCTGCTCAGCTTTAGATTGATCTCATTCAAATCAAAAGGAATCCTGTCTTCGTCTGAATCCTGCGCTGACCAGACACCGCCGCTATCCTCCTGAAAATTGTCTCCCTCATATTCTATTACTGTAGCGTACCGCACTTTATAATCAGGAGCTTTTCTCTCGAACGTGACACGATGCTCCCAATTATCACCAAAATCATACGTATATATCAATACTTTCCTTGGATGCATAAAGTCCTGCAGTGATATCCTCATTTCATCTTCGGATTCAATAAAATTCCCTTTCGGGCGAAGCTCGGAAAATTCATGCAGATGATCATTTTCCCACTGGAATACGCACTGGATGATATCATGCAGTGCATTCAGGGAAATCTGATCCGGTATTATAATTCTCCTCCATACCAATGGATTTGTATGTTCTATTTGCACCTTAATAATATAACCTGCCATACTCTCCTCCTGACGTAATTCGCTATAAACTTTAATTACATATCCTATTAAATACGTGCGATTTCAATATAGCACAAAGTGAAGGAACACGTCTATAGAATTTTTACACTTTTTAACAGTTATGACTTTTTCTTTCAAATAGAGCCATCAACTTCCTGTGTATCTTAACAGGACAAGTTACAGTATATATGCCGAAAAAGGCATCTAATAACCTATATGTTGTTAGAATTGCGGAAGTGCGTAGCACGGAGCAATTCGTAGTATCAGAAGCGACAAAATACCTTTTGTCGCTTCAATCATATGATTAGAAGCGCTTCGCAAACCCAATAATCAGGATCCGCCCTATCTTCGACACATTGAAAAAAAAAGCAAAATCCGTGATAAATCCAAGGATTCTGCCCTTTTCAAATATTGTAAAAATGTTGTATGTGTTGCTTAATCCAAACACCGTCATGCAGATTTCTGTACACATGCCAAAAAGACGGCATCCGACAAACTGTATTCTGGTAATTTGCTGCCATCAAAACTCCATCTTCCGATACGACGCAATTGCCCCATAATACTGTATGCTCTCCCCGCAGAACGGTTCGAGAAATCCAGGCACTTCGTAAGCTGCGGCTCATCCAGCGCCTCCACAGTTCTCGGCGTTATCCCAAGCTGATTCAGTGCATACAGGAATGACCCGATAAATCCATCTCCCGCACCGGTCGTATCCACAGCTTTCACCTTCTGCGATGGTGCGAAAGCCTGCAGCTTTCTGGTATAGGCATATGCGCCCTCACTTCCGCAAGTAAAGATTACCAGCTTCACATTTCCTACGAAGAGCTTTTCAATTGCTTTCGCCACTTTCTCCTTATCGGAAAGAAATTCCTTCTCTTCGTCAGATTCTCCTGACAACTCGGCTAACTTTTCAGACTCCCTTCCAGATAATTCGTCAGATATATTTAATTCGCCAGGTACATACGACATCTTTACGGAATTCTTACCATATGACTCACTTGATTCTCCTGCCTGCTTTCCGGCTTCTGCTCCATGCGTAAGGAAATACAATTCCTCATCCGACACCTTCAGCACATCCGCAAGCGGTATAAAATCCCACACCGCATCGTAGAGACTCTTCTCATCCTTCCAAAGCGGGAAGCGCAGATTCGGGTCGAAGCTGATGAGCGCCCCATTTCCTCGCGCGCAAGCGATTGCCGTGCGATGCGCCTCCTTCATCGGGAAGTCCCCCAATGATACACTGCAGAAATGCAGCGCATACGCATCCGCAAACCACTCAGGCTTCACCTGCTCTGCCGTAAGCAGCATATCTGCCGACGGCTTCCGGTAGAAGGAAAACGTACGATTCCCGTCCTCCGCCAGGCTCACAAATGCAAGTGCCGTGTTCGCCTCATCCGTAAATGGAATGCAGGAAATATCAATTCCATTCTCTTCCAGTTCATCCGCAATCTTGTGCCCAAACGGGTCATTGCCAAGCTGCGTAATCATGCGGCTCTTGCCGCCCAGACAAGTGTAAGCACCGCAGACATTCGCCGGTGCGCCGCCGCATTTCGGGCTGAAGCTTTCTACCTGTGCAAAGGAGCATCCCGTCTGCGCAGGGATAAAATCAATCAAAGCCTCGCCAATTGCGACCAATGTATTCTTTTCCATAATTAAGTCCTCTCTTTCGTCGTGCCTCCGTACGCGAATGTTACCGGCAGGATATTCATCACCGGAACCTCCTCGCCGCTGATCTCCAACAGCAGCATCTCCACTGCTGTCCTCGCCATATCGGCAATCGGCTGTACAATTGTCGATACCCAATAGCGGTCGGCCTGATACGCCTTAATTCCATCATATCCTATAACCTGCACATCATCCGGCGCATCAAGCCCGAGGCGATTCAGCTGCTCGATGACAACCCTCGCCAGCACATCGGTGCTGACAAATATCCCATCATAAGACAGCTTTCCATCCGTCATCTGATTCTTCAGGAACTCATAAATACGTTCCCGAAATACCTGCCAGCCGTCTCCGGCATTCTTCTCATTGCCCAAATCAAATTGCACCGCCTCATATCCAAGCTGGCGGCACCCTTCCTCGAATCCATCCCACCGTTTCAGCGTCTCACCGGATTGATTGGAGCCACTGCGGATGTAGATCAGGCGGCTGCATCCACCCTCGACCAGTTTCCGCGCCGCGATGCGCCCTCCCTCCATATTGTCGGAAGCCACGCAGCACACCGTCGTCGCGAAATGCCGGTCCAGCGAGACAAACGGGAAATCCCCGGACATATATGCATCCGTATCATTATAAGTAATTCCGATAATCCCATCCACGCGGTTCTGGGAAGCCATCTTGAAATAGAGACCTTCCTTTTCCGCGTCTCCATCCGTCTGGCAGAGCAGCATCTTGTAATTTCGGCTGGATATCTCCTTTTCCAGTTCATATACCCAGTGCGAGAAAAACGGATTGAGCACATCCGGTATAATCACGGCAATCGTGCTGGAATTCCCCATTTTCATGCCCCGCGCGTAATAGTTCATCTCGTAATTCAGCTTACGGACAGACTCTTCCACCCTTATGCGATTGGCTTCCTTCACATATTGCCCATTTAATACCTTTGATACGGTTCCTACCGCCACGCCCGCATCCCGCGCCACATCCTTAATTGTTACCATAATTCTGCTGCTTTCCTCTCTGCTCACTTACTGCAGCGTATACGCTGAGACATCTACATCGGTTGCTTCCACCTGCAGGAACACGCTCTGTCCAAGCACATTCTCTCCGGTTTCCACCACACCATAAATTGTACCATCATCCGCGAAAAATTCAATAGTTTCCTGGTCCAGAATCAGGGAAATATTCCCATTTTCCGCTTTCTCAATGGCAGTATTCACGCTCTCCCTGCCGTTCGAAGAATCGCGGAAAATCAGCCTTGCGGTTTCAAAATCCACAATCATTTCCACATTCTGAATGTCCATGCTGATGCGTCCCGTTCGATTCGCCTTCCAGGCAAGATCCAGCTGAAGCGGTTTGCCGTCACAGGGGATTCTCATCCGGCTGGTACTGCCCGACTCACAGATGAGTCTGTGTTCCGCCATTTGATTTGACACCGGAGCAAAACAAATCCTATAGCCGTTCCCTATTTTCTTAAGCGACAACTCTGCCGGGATGGACATCTGGCCGCAGTAATTTCCTCGGGTATTTTTCAGCCGCAGCCATGCCACGCTAATCGTCCTGCCGTCAATTCCCGAAAAACTCTGCGCCGCATACGGAATCTTGCTGCAATAAGCACTCTGCACCTCGGACTGCGCGGTAAACTTATAGCCGTCAAAATCTCCAATTACATAGTAACCATCTGCCGACCAGAAAACCCACTTATACTCTGCTTCTGTCTGCTTCTCCGCTTCTTTCTGGCTTTCTGTCTGCCCCGATTCTTCTAACTTTTCTTTTCTGTCCTTTTCTACCTTCAGCTCGAACAGATCCGGGCACTCCCACATCCCGGGAAAGCCAAACCGCTGCATCTCCTCCCAGTCGAGCAGATTGTCCGACCGGTAAATCGCAAATTCATTTTCATCCAGATACAGAACCATGATATAGGCTCTCGTAGGTGCGTGGTAGAACACCTTCGGGTCGCGGTTCTCATTGATGATATTTTCCATCCGGAAACGGTCGGTGGTCTGCAAAGTTTCCCCGCCGTCATCCGACCAGGCGAGCCGTTGAGTAAAGAGATTCCCGGCATTTCTGGACCACTCATTCCGTCCGCCGGCTGCCGTGTAGTAATAGAGCAGCACATTTTTTCCGAGACCAGCCACGCCATCCTTATCGCAAATTGCACACCCGGAATATACCGTTCCGGTCTCATCCGGGCTCATCGCAAGGCCCCGATTCTCCCAGTGCAGCAAATCCCGGCTAACGGCGTGGCCCCAGTGCATATTGCCCCACTCCACACCGTACGGATTCCACTGGTAATACAGATGATAGACACCATCCTGATATACCAGACCATTCGGGTCGTTGTGCCACCCCACCTCCGGTGCGAAGTGAATCTTCGGGCGGAACGGATATACATTCTGCGGACGCTCCGGATAACAGAAAATATTATCCAGCGTTTCCGTATCCAGCCCGTCGATTCTGACTTCCATACTCTGCCCGATGTATGCGGACACATCCCAGCAAGCGTAGAACTCGCAGTCCGTCCCATCCAGGCAGATATCGATTTCGTTTACTTTCTCGTTTCCTATATAAAAATGCAGTTTTCTGCATGCAGCCTCCCGCTTCACCGGAAGCCACATATAAGATGCTGTTATTTTTATAATCATTTCAAGACCTTCCTTTTCCCTGATTAGTTCTTAGCCCCTGTCGACGCAATTCCTGCTACGTAATACTTCTGCAGCGCGAGGAAAAGTATCAGCACCGGAACGGTCACAATTGTCAGTCCTGCCATCACATGTCCATAATTAACCGGCGTGATGCTAAAGAGGCTGCTTAATGCCATCTGAATCGTCTGCTTCGACGTGTCCGAAATTACCATGACCGGCCACACGAAGTCATTCCAGTATGCGATGAACACCAGCAGTGCCACGGTAGCGTAGGTCGGCTTTGCCAGCGGCATGACCACCTGGAAAAAGGTGCGGAAGGCACCTGCGCCGTCCAGCTTGGCCGCCTCCTCGATGCTCTCCGGAATCCCCAGAAAATTCTGGCGGAACAGGAAGATGTACATCGGGCTTGCAATCGCCGGCAGAATCAGCGCCAGGTACGTGTTGGACAATCCCATATTATAAATGATCGAATACTGCGGCAGCATAACTGTCTGCGCCGGTATGATCATAACTGCCAGAAGCAGCGAGAAAATCAAATCCTTCTTCGGGAATTTCAGCCGTGCAAATGCATATCCCGCCATCGAATTCACAACCAGCCCCAGCGCAATGATGACCGCTATGTACCCCACCGAATTCAGCATCGCCCGCAGAATCGGCAGCTTCTGCAGCACCTCCCTGTAATTGAAGAACACATCCGACTGGAAGGTCGGCAGGAAGGCTTTCAGACTCTTGATATCCGAGAAAATCTGCGTATCGTCCTTGAACGAGCAGACCACCATCCAGATCAGAGGAAACATGAAAATCAGGGCCAACACCGTCAGTAATACATACATCAGCAGCTTTTTCAAAGTACCCCTCTTAGATGGATTTGTATGATTCCTGTTATCTTTATTTTTCATCATTTCTAACTCCATTGATTTCTTATCTTATCTATTTTAACGTTACGGTTTACCATTAAAGTTCCGTCTCTGCGTCAACAGAAACATTTATCCAGGTTTGCCGCTTGCGCCCCTACCCGAAGGACATGCCTTAGGCAGACACAGCTTTCATGCGCTATGGTACACAGATAGGGCGCATATCGGTTCACCTTACCGCTGCGAAGTGAAACCCAGCAATCACAGCCATAACCTTGCAGTAACTGTTCGAACCCGGAATCCGTTTTCCTAATCCTCATTACTCTTCGATGTCAGCTTATTCTGCACAAGCGTAATAATAAGCACCATCACCGTAAATACCAGCGCCATTGCCGACCCGTAGCCCATCTTATTGTACTTAAATCCGGTCTGGTAAATCTCGTACACAATCGTCATGGTCGAGTTCTGCGGCCCGCCGGAGGTCATCATCATCGGCTGGATAATCAGCTGGAACGCACTCACCACAATCTGCAGGCATACGAACACGGTGATATTTTTCAGTCCCGGCAATGTAATGTGCAGAAACTGCTGCAATTTATTTGCGCCGTCCACTCTGGCCGCCTCGTACAGATACGCCGGAACATCCTGCAGTCCTGCCAGGAAAATCATCATCTGGAAGCCGCATCCCTGCCACGCCGACAAGATAACGATACACAAAAGTGCTGTGGAGGGGTCGTTTAGGAACTTGAACGGCCCGACTCCGATGCTTCCCAGAAGTGAATTGAGAAGTCCGTTGTTCGGATTGTAAATGTACGTCCACAGAATGGATACCACGACCAGCGAGAGCACCGTCGGCGCGAAGAACGCCATACGGAAAATCTTAATTCCTTTTAACTGGTTATTCACCAGAAGCGCCAGCCCCAGCCCGAGTGCCACCTGAAGCGGCACTACGAGAATTACGAATACAAAAGTATTGATGATACTTTTCTGGAATACGGTATCCTGAGCC
>X287_Common_Brushtail__coassemble_167_pt1 | contig 12947 bp, 9 predicted proteins | sample X287_Common_Brushtail__metabat2_low_PE_001 | metagenome-assembled genome bin X287_Common_Brushtail | reverse complement strand
GTGCATATGCACCCTTTTCATGGAATCCGCCTTTGCATTCACCCGGCTGACGTATTTGGGCATCGTCGTGCGTACGTTCGTCCGGTTGAACGCTTCCCGGAACTGTTCCATATAAAAATTAACCAGTTTATCCGTTTCTATCATAATCTTACCTAAAGTAACGTACTCCTGACTCAAATAATTTCAAATCCTGTTCACCGTAAATATTGATGGCTACCGAATCACCACGGCGCTCCGCATGCGCCATCTTACCCAGCACTCGTCCGTCCGGGCTGGTGATGCCCTCAATCGCACGGTACGAACCGTTGACATTCCACTCCTCATCCATGGTCGGCTGACCAAATTCGTCCACGTACTGCGTCGCGACCTGTCCGCTCTCAAAGAGCTGATCCAGCCACTCCTCCGGCGCAACGAAACGACCCTCGCCATGCGACGCAGGGCTGCAATAAACACCGCCGAGTTCCGCTCCCGCCAGCCATGGGGATTTGTTCGTTACGACCTTCGTATAGACCATCTTGCTGATATGGCGGTTAATCGTATTGTATGTCAATGTCGGCGAGGACTCATCCTGCATCCGAATCTGTCCATAAGGCACAAGCCCCAGCTTAATCAATGCCTGGAAGCCATTGCAGATACCAAGCGCCAGGCCATCCCGCTCATCAAGCAGACGCTGCACTGCTTCCGTCATCTTCGCATTGCGGAACGCGGTCGCGAAGAACTTCGCAGATCCCTCCGGCTCATCGCCAGCGGAGAATCCGCCTGGGAACATGATGATCTGCGACTGGTTGATTGCCTTGACAAACTCATCCACCGAATCACGGATATCCTCTGCGGTCAGGTTTTTGAACACCTTCACAATCGTATTCGCACCCGCGCGTTCAAATGCCTTTGCGCTGTCATATTCGCAGTTCGTGCCCGGGAACACCGGGATAAATACCGTCGGCTTTGCGACTTTATTCTTGCAAATATAGATATTCTTCGTATCATAGAGGCTCGTGTTCACATTGCTCGTATCGTCCGTGGACTTAGTATGGAACACGCTCTCAAGCGTACCCGTCCATGCAGACGCAGCCTCATCCAGCGGCAGCTCGAAATCGCCCTGCACGATACTTGCCGTATCCGTAACCGTTCCGACCGGTGTCGTGTATACAATCAGTCCGGTCTCTTCCATCATGGCCAGCACGTCATCCACGCGGTCTGCCGGAATCTCTGCCACGATATCGCCGTATCCCGGCGCAAACAGTGTATGGTCACTGATATTCTCTTCTATATCCACACCCAGCTTATTGCCGAATGCCATCTTCGCCAGTGCCGCGGCAAGTCCCTTGCCGTCCAGCACATACGCAGATACGATTGCTCCCTCCTGGATCATTGCATGAACCGCATCGAAAATCTTCATCACCTGCTCATATACCGGCAGGTCGTAGTCATCCCTCTGCAGCGTAAACAGCATCAGCGCATTGCCTGCCTCTTTCATCTCCGGCGTGATGATATCCGACTCCTTCGCCACATCCACCGCAAACGATACCAAAGTCGGCGGTACATCAATCTCATTAAACGTACCGGACATGGAGTCCTTGCCTCCGATCGACGGCAGCCCATAGCCAATCTGCGCACTGTAAGCGCCCAGAAGCGAAGCAAACGGCTGGCTCCAGCGCTTCGGATCTGCGCTCATCCTGCGGAAATACTCCTGGAAGGTAAAGCGTACCTTGCGGAAGTCTCCGCCTGATGCCACAATTCTCGCCAGTGATTCTGTCACCGCATAGACGGAACCGTGGTACGGACTCCAGCTCGACAGATATGGGTCAAAGCCGTAAGCCATCATTGTAACCGTATCACATTTACCATTCGCTACCGGAAGCTTCGCCACCATGCTCTGCGTCTCCGTCATCTGATAACGGCCGCCATGCGGCATGAAGACACTGCCAGCGCCGATGGAACCGTCGAACATCTCCACGAGCCCCTTCTGTGAGCAGACATTGAGGTCTGCAAGCTCCGAAAGCCACGCTGCCTTTCGGTCGCCACGCGAAAGCGCATCCGCTACGGCATCCACCGCAGCCTCTTTACGCAGATAATTCTCGTTCTTATCCGGCATTTCTACTTCTACATCCGTCTCCTGGTGCGCGCCGTTCGTATTCAGAAACGCTCTGGAGATATTCACAACCTCTTTGCCTCTCCAGGTCAGCACCAGACGCGGCTCTTCCGTTACAATCGCCACTTCCGTTGCTTCGAGGTTCTCCTCTTTCGCATAAGCCATGAACTGCTCCACATCCGCCGGATCTACCACAACTGCCATACGCTCCTGCGACTCGGAAATCGCAATCTCCGTCCCATCCAGACCAGCGTATTTCTTCGGCACCTTGTCCAATGTCACACGAAGCCCATCCGCCAGCTCGCCGATTGCCACGCTCACGCCGCCTGCGCCAAAGTCATTACACTTCTTAATAATATGGCTGACTTCCTCCCGGCGGAACAGCCTCTGCAGCTTGCGCTCGGTCGGCGCATTACCTTTCTGCACCTCTGCGCCGCAGACTGCCGTGGACTGCGTATTGTGTGCCTTTGAAGAACCGGTCGCGCCTCCGATGCCATCGCGTCCCGTACGACCGCCCAGCAAAATGATACGGTCGCCTGGATCCGACGTCAGCCTCTGTACTGCCCTGCGCGGAGCTGCACCCATGACCGCGCCAATCTCCATACGCTTTGCTACGTAATCCGGATGGTATACTTCCTTCACGTAGCCCGTCGCCAGACCGATCTGGTTGCCATACGAGCTGTATCCATGCGCCGCCTCGCGCACCAGCTTCTTCTGTGGCAGCTTGCCCGGTATCGTCTCGGAATTCGGACGTGTCGGATCCGCTGCCCCCGTCACGCGCATCGCCTGATAGACGTAAGTACGTCCGGAAAGCGGGTCGCGAATCGCGCCTCCCAAACAGGTGGCCGCCCCACCAAAAGGCTCAATCTCCGTCGGGTGGTTATGCGTCTCATTCTTAAAATTCACCAGCCACTCCTCGGTCTGCCCATCCACCTCGACCGGAACCACGATAGAGCAGGCATTGATCTCATCCGACTCCTCCTGATCTGCAAGCTTGCCTTCCTTCTTGAGCTTCTTCGCGCCCAGGATTGCCAGATCCATCAGGCACATGAACTTATCGTCACGGCCCGCATAGAGCACCTTGTGGTCGGACGCATATTTCTTATAGGTCTCTTCGATGACCGGACGGTAATAGCCCTCATCAAAGGATACATTTTTCAACTCTGTCAAAAACGTGGTATGGCGGCAATGGTCCGACCAGTACGTATCCAGTACGCGAACCTCCGTCACGGTCGGATCGCGGTGCTCCTCATCCCGAAAATAATTCTGAATATGAAGGAAATCCTTAAAAGTCATCGCCAGATTCAGCGAATCATAAAGCTCCTTTAACGGCTTCTGGGCCATCTCACAGAATCCATCGAACGAAGCCACGTCCGCCGGATCGTCGAACTGCTGCACCAGCGTATCCGGCTTCTCAAGCCCTGTCTCCCGGGAATCCACCGGATTAATGCAATGCTGCCGGATGGTCTTCTTCTCATCCTCTGTCAGTGTTCCTTCAATCACGTAAGTCGTCGCCGTCCGGATAATCGGCTCCTCATCCTCGCTTAACAGTTTCACGCACTGCTCTGCGGAATCCGCACGCTGGTCAAACTGTCCCGGCAGATACTCCACGGAAAAGACGTACGAATCTCCGTATTCAAAGCTCTCCTCATAAACATCATCTACCGGTGGCTCCGAAAACACCGTAATCAGAGCCTTCTGATACGTATCCTCAGAAATATTCTCCACATCATAGCGAATCAGCACCCGAACGGAAACGATGCCATCAATTCCAAGGTAATGCCTCAACTCATGCCTCAGCTCCTTCGCCTTTACCGCGAAATCTGCTTTCTTCTCTACGTATACGCGACGTACTTTGCTCATAGCCATCCTCCAATTTCTTCCGTTACAAAAATAATTAGGTTGCCCTGTAAACCACCGTAAACTTCACGGTCTTCGAGGTCTTGCCTGTATTGATATCCTTGATATATGCCGTGCAGGTAAAGGTGCCGAACCTGCGCGTCTTCACCGCATTCGTCAGATCCGAGTAGCTTAAAAGCACACGATACGAGCTTACGTCTTCGTAGCTTAAGTTCGCCAGCAGGCATGCACGGAGATTGTTCTCTTCCGCAACCGTAATCGTAATCGAATCACTCTTAACCGAAATCTGCGGCGTATCATCCTGCGTGGCCGACTCGGATTCAGCCTCTGACTCCGAGTCAGGTGAAGTATCTGCCTCGGATTCGCTTTCCGACTCATTCTCAGATGCCGCCTGCGATTCGCTTTCCGACTCTGACTCGGATGCTGCCTGCGACTCGCTTTCCGGCTCTGACTCGGATGCTGCCTGCGACTCACTTTCCGACTCTTTCTCCGACTCAGACTGCTTCTGCGACTCAGACTCTGCCTGCGACTCGCTTCCCGGTTCCGGCTCAACGGTCGCCTGAGACTCGTTCTCCGGCTCTGCTTCCGATACCGCCTGGGACTCTGGCTCGTATTCTGACTCCGGTACCGGCTCTTCACCCTCCTCCTCGGAAGCTCCTTCCGTCCCGGTTTCCTCCGTTGTGTCACTGCCCGCATTCCACGGATTATCCGGGTCCGGATCGGTCGGATCCCATCCCGCGTAAGGGCTATCCAAATCAATCGTAATCGCTGTCGGCTTGCCTAAGGGTCCTGGATCTTCATCGTCGTAAATCTCCACAGTCGTCCCCGATGGGCAATTGTCCACCAGCCACTTGGCATCCGCACAGGACAGGCGGATGCAGCCCAAAGATGCAGCCTCTCCCAGCTTATTATATTCTTCCGTCTCCAGGTCATCCTTATTCGTCGTATAATAAGGCACCGAATGGAACATGATTGAACCATGGATCCGGTAAGCATACTGTCCGTACACGTCGCCGTACAGGGCACGCCATTCATACTTATCCGAAGTCGTATAGACTCCCAGCGGTGTCGCATCATTTAAGCCCACAGAGCATACCATCGCCTTAATCGGCACCGTGTACTCCCCATCTTCATCCAAAGTATAAACAGTTACGCAATTCGCCTGCCGGTTCACTTTAATATAGTAAGGATACTCTACGTCCGGCACCTCTATGACATCCGTCAAATCGTATTGGGAAGCGTCCCCACTTTCCTCTTCTGTGCTTTCCATCTGGCTAGCTGACGAATCAGCCACCTGATTCTCTGACTGATCCTCTGCAGTATTGTCATCTGTTAACGATACATTTCCTGCCTCTGTTTCCAAAGAATCCGGGTCCACTCCTTCCGTTACAGGTTGTGTCTCCGAGCTTCCGCCTGCAAACGTCTCAAGAAATCCGCTCGGAGCTGCTATTGCTACAATTAACACCAAGGCTAGCGCCACTACCGCTGCCGCCTTCGCTGCCGTGCGTCTATCCTTTCGTTTATTCCAGTCCTCCAGTATAACCTCATTCGGATTCTTCTGTATATCCATATCACTCATTCAAATTCTCCCGAATCGCTTATCCTGCCGTACTTCTTGCGCTTTCTGATTCACCATACATATGAATACATATGGTTTAGCAAAAATGTATGCCTGGTAAAATATGGCTCTGCAGGCATCAGCTCTGGTTCTGCTGCGCGACAAGATACTGCGCTCCATAAATCTTGCGCATTTCCGGCTTGGCAATCTTGCCGGTTGCGTTGCGAATCACCTTCGCAAAAATAATCTTCTTAGGTCTCTTATAACGCGGCAGTGCCATGCAAAAGGCATCTATCTCGCCCTCCGTGCAGGTCACACCGCTCTTAAGCTCAATAATTGCGCCTGTAATCTCACCCAGCCGCTTATCCGGCAGTCCGATAACTGCCACATCCTTAACCTTATCATTCTCACTTAAGAAGTTCTCAATCTGTACCGGATAGATGTTCTCTCCGCCCGACACAATCACGTCCTTCTTACGGTCCACCAGGAAGTAGAAGCCGTCCTCGTCCTGCATCGCCATGTCACCGGTATAGAGCCAGCCGTCGCGAAGCACCTCTGCCGTAGCCTCCGGGTCATTATAATAGCATGTCATCAGCCCCGGTCCTTTCACACAGAGCTCTCCGACTTCGCCCTGCGCAACCTCCTGCCCCTGTTCGTCTACAATCTTGCACTCCCAGCGATAACCAGGGATGCCGATTGCGCCTACCTTCTCGATATTCTCCACGCCCAGATGCACGCATCCCGGGCCGGTGGATTCTGAAAGGCCGTAATTCGTATCATACTGATGATGCGGGAAATAATGCATCCAGCGCTTCACCAGCGAGCGAGGCACCGGCTGCGCTCCGATATGCATGAGCCGCCACTGATCCACTTTATAATCGAAAAGTGAAATCCGTCCGCTATCCAGTGCATCCAGAATATCCTGCGCCCACGGCACCAGCAGCCATACAATCGTACACCCCTCCTTCGAAACGGCATCCAGGATGGTCTCCGGCTCCGTCCCGCGCAGCAGCACGGCCTTGCTTCCGGCACACAGGCTGCCCATCCAGTGGAACTTCGCTCCGGTATGGTAGAGCGGCGGAATACACAAAAATACGTCATCCCGACCCGTGCTGTGGTGCTTCTGCTCCATCTGCGCCGCCTGCATCAGGCTCTCATGATTGTGCAAAATGGCCTTCGGGAATCCCGTCGTGCCCGAGGAAAAATAGATAGCTGCATCATCCTCGTCCTCCAGACGGATCAGCGGAGCCTTGCTCGAGCAATCCGCTACCAGTTCCCGGTAGCTCTCCGCACAATTCGGGCATCCATCTCCTGCATAAATCAGCAGGCGTCCCTTCGAAAGCTCTTCTTCCACAGACTCAATCCTACTGATGAATTCCGGACCGAAAATAATCATATGTACTTCGGCCAAATTCGCACAATAGAGAATCTCCTCCGCAGAGAAACGGAAATTAAGCGGAACTGCGATTGCCCCGGCTTTCAGGATTCCGAAGTAAATCGGCAGCCATTCCAGGCAGTTAAACATCAGGATGGCCACGCGGTCACCACGGCAGATTCCACGCTCAATCAGCATATTCGCCACGCGGTTCGCCTTCTCGTCAAAGACCCGCCAGGTAATCTCCCTACGGTACGGTTCCGGTGAAGTACGCTGCACCAGGTCATATTCCTTCCAGGAACGCCTGCGGCGATCCGGCACAGATGGATTCAGCCCCACCAACGCAACCTCCTCGCCATATAATTTGCGATTTCTCTCTAAGTAATCCGTAACCGGCATGATCTATTGTCCCCCTTATCTCTCCTGCAGCTTTTCAAAGGCTACTCGCTTTACCTTATCACAAGAATTGGGGAAAGTCAATAAATATACGCTTCGGCGGAGAAATTTCTCATTACAAGCGTTACTATTCACGAGGTGGGCTTATAGGTGCCTGGGGTGTATAAGCCCACCCCATGAAAAGTAACTTACAAGCATTATTCCAAACTCAGCGTATTGAGGTTCGTGTTGCGGCGAGGAGGCCTCCCACGAGAGATGGCAGGAGGCAAAGTGCCAGAATCAGGGGGATGCGCCCCGGGTTTGCAAACGTACCGCCGTTTCGTATGAGAGATACGAGCAGCAAAATGAGAAAATAGGCTGCGCCCATGGCGATGCCCCACTGGAAGATTTTCCCTCGGCGGATTCTTGCGATGAGAATACCCCCCGTAAACGTGGATAGGGCATAGATGACGCAGATACCGATACGGGCGATGTCAGATGTCAAATTCAGGTAGTACATGGCGAGGGACAGGATAAAGAGCAGGATGCCGCTGCACAGGAACATGGATACGATGACCCCTGCGATGGGCAGCCATCCTGCGTGGCCTGTCGGGCTGTTTGGACGATTTCTTACTTTTGCTTTCTTCATAGACGCACTCCTGTTATCAGAACTTTGCAGCCACCCATGTACATCCTTTCAAATGATAGCTGTCTTCGCTATAATCTATGCTCTTGTCGCGGATTTTATGATGGGTATTATATAGAAAACTGCACATTTGACACAATATAGGAAAACATCCGTCCACAGAATAGATTTTTCCTGCCAAACGCGCAGCCTACAAGAAAATGATATGGTAATTATTTCAAAGACATTTTTACTCTCCCAGCTTCAAATTGGGCACTGCGTTTAAGTCCAGGCCACTGCGTACTCCGGACATATAGCGGTAATAGCCTGCGGCTCCAATCATTGCAGCATTGTCTGTGCACAGAATTGGAGACGGGCGGTAAAAGGCTACGCCTTTTTTCCGGCAGAGCTGTTCCATGGCGCTGCGAAGTGCTCCGTTGGAGGCCACGCCGCCTGCGAGGACAAATCGTTCCATGCCGAATTCGTCGATTGCGTGTGCCGCATGCTCCACCAGTACGTCTACCACGGACTGCTGGAAGGAGGCTGCCACATCCTCGCACACGATTTCCTGATTTTTCATCCGGCAGCCGTTTAAGTAATTGAGGACTGCTGATTTCAGGCCGCTGAAGCTAAAATCATAGGCATCTCCGCCCACTTTGGCGCGTGGGAAGGCGATTGCGTCCGGATTGCCGTGTCTTGCGGCGGCTTCGATTTTCGGGCCGCCGGGATAGCCCAGACCGATGGCACGCGCTACCTTGTCAAAGGCTTCTCCTGCGGCATCATCGCGCGTCCGCCCCAGCACCTCATACTGCGTATAATCTGCGCCTCGCACCAAATGTGTATGCCCACCGGATACCACCAGGCACAGAAATGGCGGCTTCAGATCCGGATTCTCGATATAATTGGCACAGATATGCCCTTCAATGTGATGCACGCCCACGAGCGGAATCCCGGTTGCAAAGCTGATGGCTTTCGCCTCCGCCACGCCGACCAAAAGTGCCCCCACCAGTCCGGGTCCATAGGTGACTGCGATGGCATCCATGTCCGAAAGTTCCATGCCAGCATCCGTCAATGCACAGGTGATAACCTGATTGATTTTCTCGATATGCTTACGGGAGGCGATTTCCGGCACCACGCCGCCATACAAAGTGTGGATGTCAATCTGTGATGCAATGACATTCGAGCGCATATCACGTCCGTTGACCACGACAGCCGCTGCTGTCTCGTCGCACGAAGACTCAATGGCAAGTATTTTGACTTCTTCCTTATCTTTATAATCTGACATTCCCTGTCTCTCCCACGCCTCTATGTGGCTGCTTTTTATCTTTCATTTACTGTTCACCGGAAACTGTAACATCTTTCATGCTTTTCCAGATGTCGTGCTGTTTCTACAGATATTACTGTTCACCACATACACTATTCAACTTAATCTTCAAATAAAAGATCCATGTTCTTGCCGTCTTTTCCAAGATGCGCATTTGGAAAAATCTCGCGCACTTGCGGCATATAACTGTCCGCCTTCACCAGCGATGGGGAAAAATGGGTCAGCCACAGCTCCTTCACCTCTGCCCGGCGTGCCATTTCTGCCGCTTCATAAAAGGTCATATGCTTATACTGCCGTGCTTTGGCAAGCTTTTCCTTCTCCGCATACATGCCTTCACAAATGAATAAATCCGAGCCCTGCGCAGCCTCTACAATTGCATCCGCCGGGCGGCTGTCGGTGCAGTACGTCACCTTGAGCCCTTTTCGCGGTGCTCCGAGCACCATGTCCGGCGTATAGGTTACGCCATTTTCCGTTACAGTCGCGCCCTTCTGAAGCGGATTCCACAGAGCCAGCGGAATCTGCTGCGCCTTTGCCTTTTCCACATCGAAGCGTCCCTGCCTCTTAATCTCTACGGAATAGCCGTAGCAAAGCACATTGTGCTTCACGCGGAAACCGTGGATATGGTAGCCACCCATTTCAAAATATTCATCCGGCTCCTTCATCTCGATGCAATGTATTGCAAACGGAAGCTCCGGCGCAATCACACGAAGTGCTGCAACCACCTCCGTAAGCCCTTTCGGTCCGATGATGGTCAGCGGCTCTGTCCGCTCCGCATTGCCCATGGTCAGAAGCAGCCCCGGCAGGCCGCTGATATGATCCGCATGAAAATGCGTAATGCACAGAATATCAATTGGCTTGAAGCTTAGCTGCGCTTCCTTGATGGCAATCTGCGTGCCTTCCCCACAGTCAACCAGGAGACTGCTGCCATTGTAACGAAGCATCAGCGAAGTCAGCCACCGATAGGGCAGCGGCATCATACCGGCCGTGCCAAGCAAAGTTACATCTAACATAATTCCTACCTTCTATCTCTTATTTACCTCTCGTCATTCATTGCAGAAATTCTCTTCCTGTGCTTCACTAATACCCTAAGCTCCGTAGCTCTCCCATGTCGCTTCGCGACAATCCACTGGGATGGCTCACGATTCTACATCCATCCACAGACGTGCTTTGTAAATCCACACCAGGCGATACCGTCCCATCTACACCCGGAAATCTCTCTGCTTACCCTCAAATTCCCTCTCTGCCTGTGATGGACGCAGGTAATCCGGGCGATGCGCAGCCGCATCCTCGTAATACCCCTCTTTATATAGAAGAATTCCAAGCGTGCCCACGCTGGCTGCCCGCTGCAGACCGCTCATCGGCGGTGCGTAAGAATATGCCACCCCAATCTGCTCCTCAATCCGTTCGCGGTACACCGGTACCCCATCTCCAAGGAAAATCACCGGACGCTTTAACTCATTGATGCGCCCGATTAACTCATCAATTCCGATTGCGCAGGCTGGAAGCACCTTGCGGAAAATCCATCCATCCCCACACTCTGACAAGCAATCTCCGAAAGACGCACTTCCGTCTGGTGTATCTACATCCGATTTTACGAAATCATATACTCCTGTATACACCTGGCTGCGCCTTGCGTCCATCAGCGGACAGATCAGATGGGTACTCCCCCAAAGATTCCATGCAAGCGCGTCCACTGTAGGAACCGGGATGATTGGTTTTCCAAGCGCAAGCCCCATCCCTTTTGCCGTAGCGGATCCGATGCGAAGCCCGGTAAAGGAGCCGGGACCCGCCGCAACTGCAATCGCATCCACTGTCTGCAGATCCAGTTCAATCATGTCCGCGACCTGCTGCAGCATCGGAAGCAAGGTCTGTGAATGTGTCTTTTTATAATTAATCGTATATTCTCCAAGGAGACGGTCGTCACAGACAACCGCCACACTCGCCACAAGCCCTGAACTGTCAAGCGCCAATACCTTCATGTTCTATCCTTCCTGTAATTATCTTCTGCCGCTTCTGCTTTTCCGAAGTTGTATTCTCTCGCTTCTGCTTTCGTGTAATCACCTTATATATTCTCTGATTTCGATTACATTTCCGCAGATACACTGATTGGTTTTTCATCTGAAAAGCACAACATAACGGCACAATGTTTTCTCACCCATTTGAGTTGCGGTCTATCCGAATCAACCGGTAGTCATATCCTTTTTCCACATCTTTTTCTATCCGAATCACACGGCAGCCCGGCGGCAGGAGCTCCGTAACCAAATCCGCCCATTCCACCAGGCACAGGCCATCTCCGTAGAAATATTCCTCGTAACCAATCTCGTCCATCTCTTCCACATCTCCGATGCGGTAGACATCAAAATGATAGAGCGGAATTCTCCCCTCATCGTATACCTGCACAATCGTAAAAGTCGGGCTGCATACAGACTCTGTAATCCCCAGCCCATCCGCAATTCCCTGTGCCAGAACCGTCTTCCCGACACCCAAGTCGCCAATCAGCGCATAGACATCGCCCGGCATGGCATCCCACCCCAGCTTCTGCCCCAGCGCGAAAGTCTCATCCGAAGACCATGTTTCATAGGTGATTTCCTTATTGCCACACTCTCCTGCGGCAACAGGTGTATCCTCTGATTTTTCCAATATATGTCCCATATCGCCACTCTGATTATAATCCTGACTAGTACCCCATCCAAAAATCAACCAGGCATATCCTGCTAGCCTATTTTCCGATTGCGAAGCATGCCCTTCGGGTAAGCACAGCCCCAAAAGCCCAGGCGTAGCCAGGTTGTACTTTCTGATTATCATTTTCGGCTGGTTTATGATGCATCTCATCATTCACAACCTTCCTACAGGCAGTTCCATAAGCCCCTTAAGCATCTCCACCGGAAGCCTTAACCTTTCATCTTCACCCTGTTTGCAGGCAAAGCCTTTTCTGCCAGCTCGCGAATCGCGTCATACTGCTCTGCCACCTGCTCACGCGGAATCACATAGGCATTGATACGGGAGCTGTAAATCAGGATCTGATGCTTATTCGATACCATCTTGTACACCAAATTCCATGGCAATTCCCCGGTCTCTTCCCCCTGCCTGACCCGAATGGCATCCTCTGCAAGGGAGTAATGCAGCTTATTCGAAATCGCCTCATTCGTCTTAAAGGTGCGCTTCGACCTGCGTTGCAGCTCCAGTGGCACGTAAAGTAATACAAACACACCTATTGCGACATACATAACCGCACTTCCGTACGCATCCTGTCCCAGCGCATTCCCTGCCAGTCCGAACACTACCACGGCAAACACAACCGAAATCCACCCCTGCAGCCCCATATACGCCTGGCGCATATTAAAGCGAAACAAATCCTTGTCGCTCAACTGCACATCAAAGTCAATCTGCATCTTTGATTCCTCCTCCCCGCATTCTCCACGTCATCGCAGCAATGCTAATTACAATACATATCATACATATGATTTATCATGTGCTCTGCATATATACTTTTTCCGCTTTGCATATATGCTTTTTCGATCTGCATATATACTTTTCCGCTTTGCATATATGCTTTTCTCTGCTTTGCATATACGCTTTCCGCCAATGCAGCTCTACTTATGGAACACAAACAGCCGGCTGATTACATAATTCAGCACAATGACCACAACCTGTCCCACAACCTTGACCGGCATGCTGGCGAAATGCATGCAGGTAATAAATACAAAGAGGATGATTTCCTCCACGACAAGCGTTAAG
>X287_Common_Brushtail__coassemble_164_pt1 | contig 13158 bp, 5 predicted proteins | sample X287_Common_Brushtail__metabat2_low_PE_001 | metagenome-assembled genome bin X287_Common_Brushtail | reverse complement strand
GTAGTAATACGTCTTCCCGTTCGACTTTGCTGCCGTATCGCTGCAGCTTACGGTGGTGCCGCTCGTAATTGTCTTCACCTTCGAATACGTACCATTCTTGCTCGTGCTGCGGTACACGTAATAGCCGCTTGCGCCGGTAATCTTCGCCCACTTGACCGTCACTGTCTTGCCGGACTGCTTCACGGAGCTGATGGTCGGTGTATTGAGTGTCACTTTTATGGTAGCAATCAACGTCCTGGAGGATGCCTTGTAATTCGTGGTCGCTGCCGCCTGTGCGTAAACCTCCACCGTTCCGACATTTTTCCCCGTCACTTTACCTGTTGAGCTTTTCACTGTCGCCACCGAGCTGCCTTTGGTCGAAACACAGGTGTAAGTTATCGACCCATTTCCGGAGCTCTTCGCTGTCCAGGTCGTCGACGCTCCGGTCTTGATGGAGGTGCTGCCCTTCGTTTTCACGCTTATTTTCTGCGTTGCCTTTGCGATGGTATAATTTACCGTTTTGCTGACGGAGCCTGTATAACTGCCTGTAGCAACGGCAGTAACCGTAACCTTCACTGTTGCCGTCCCGGCATTGGTATAATTACTCCATCCACTGCAGGAAACGGTATAATGACTGCCCGAAACCGTATTGCCATCCGCATCCTTCACAGTAACCGTTATATCCGAAGCAGATGGCTTCTTCGCAGTCCCATCATAGGTATAAGAAGGGACAGAAACTGACAATGTACAGCTCGAAAGACTCGCCTTCACACCCTCTTCCGTACTTTCTGTACCGGCATCTTCCGTTTCCGGTTCCTCTGTATCTTCCGTCCCAGGCTCCTCTGTGTCTTCTGTCCCCGGCTCTTCCGCATCCGGATCATCTTCTTCACCTGGATCCTCAGATTCCGAATCATCTTCTCCGCTCGTGGCATTGTCCAAAACCGTGATTTCCAAAGTTACTGTCGTCGATTTATAATTCGATGTCGATGACTCTGCCGTAACGGAAAGTACAGCCGTTCCTGCCGAAACTGCGGTAATAACTCCTGTATCGCTGACTGTAAAGACATTCCTGTTATCGGTGTCGTATGTAAATTCTTCTGTCGCATTCGCCGTTGCCATAATCTGCACCTGGTCACCAACGTAAATATCCGTTTGCGATAATGCAACATCTACCGTCTGATCCGCCGCGTAAATCCAGAAGCTCACATTACGCGTACCGAAACAATTCCTGCACCCGGTTATGTCAACCGAAGTAATCCCATATGCGTCCACATTGTCGTTGTAAGATAGCGTATAATCGGTTCCCTCCTGAAGTACCGTATCCCCATATTTTACGGTTACCGCAGGCTCCTTCGCAATACCATCATACGTAAATTCATAGGAATCCAGCGTAATCTCACAGGAATATATACTGTAATAAATCTCCCTCGTATAAGTCATGGCTGTGTCCAATCCCACAGCAATGCTGCTGCAGGATTCCCCATTCTCATTCAGCCATGTGTACTCCGAGTTGCTTGGGAATGATATCGCCTTCGTCACGTATGCCGGTGCAACCACTTTCTCAAGCGCATAACAATTCCCCAGGAAGCTGGCAACCGAAGAAACCCCGGAGAAATCGAAGCTGCTTAAGTCCAGGCTCGTCAGGCTCCAGCAATCCGAGAACATACCGGATATGGAAGTAACCAAAGAGGTATCAAACCCGCTCACATCCAGGCTCGCCACGCTGGTACACCCCGAGAACATCGCCATCATATTGGTGACGTTTGAAGTATCAAACCCACTCACATCAATAATGGTAAGTCCCGTGCACCCTACGAACATCCCATACATACTGGTCACTCCGCTGGTGTTAAACCCGCTCACATCCAGGCTCGTCAATCCCTCACAGCTGGCAAACATATACGTCATATCCGTGGCAAAGCTCGTATCAAACCCGCTCACATCCAGACTCGTCAGCGCACTGCAGCCACGGAACATGCCCGCAAAAATCGCTGTATTAGACGTATCAAATGACGAAACATCCAAATCCGTAAGGCTGGTACACCCATAGAACATATAGGACAACGTATACGCATTCGAGGTGTCAAAATTGCTCACATCCAGGCTCGTCAGGGAGCTGCAGCCAAAGAACATACTTCCCATATACCCCGGACTTCCCATCGTAAAACCGCTCAAGTCCAGTTCCGTCAGACTCGAACAATTGGCAAACAGATTCTGCATATCGGATGCTGATGTTGCATGAAATTCACCCAGATTCAGACTGGTCAGACTGCTGCAATACGCAAACATATAATCAATGGACGTGACATTCGAAACATCAAAACTGCTCACATCCAGGCTCGTCAGACTGCTGCAGGAATGAAACATATTGTACATATTCGTCACGGACGACGTATCAAAGCTGCTGACATCCAGGCTCGTCAAACTGCTGCACCCCATGAACATCTGTGACATTCGCGTAACATTGGAGGTGTCAAAGCTGCTTATATCAAGACTCGTCAGCGAGCTGCAGTCATAAAACAATGCATGCATATCTGTAACCTTCGACGTATCAAAATTACTCAAATCCAGGCTTATCAGACTGCTGCAGTTGCTAAACATCCCTGCCATTAATGTAACATTGGACGTGTCAAAGCTGCTGACATCCAGGCTCGTCAGGCTGCTGCAGTTGGCAAACATAGATGTCATATACTGCGCCAAAGACGTATCAAAATTGCTCACATCCAGGCTTATCAGGCTCGAACAGCCATTGAACATCGACTCGTACAAGGTGACTTTCGATGTATCCAGGCCACTTAAATCAATGCTCTCCATCTCAGCACAATTGTAAAACATCTTTGCCGTAGTCGTAATTCCGGTAATATTCACCACCGCCGATTTGATATACGAACTGTATGCCGTCCATGCATGATTCGAATAATTACCCGTTCCGGACAGTGTCAGAAGCCCATTGGAATCAATGCTCCATTCTATATGACTATCTGTGCCACTGTACAGAATCGTCACTTCTGCTTCCGTATTTTCCGTCTCCGTGTCTTCCGTCTCCGTACTCTCTGTCTCCGAATCTCCTTCACTGCCGGAAGCCAGCGCAACAAATGTATATCCCTTCGCAGCGGCATAGGTCTCCGCCACCGAACCGGTATAGCCGTAAACCACGAGCCAGCTGCTGCATCCGTCAAATGCGCTGTCGCTGATACTCGTCACGCTTTCCGGAATCACAATATCACACAAAAACTCTGCGCCGCTGAACGCACCCGCTGCAATAGACGTAACGCCTTCGCCTATACGCACGCCAAGGATTTCATCCAGATAATCACCATACCCCGGATTCTCATCTGCCAGATCACCCATACCACGGATAGTAAGCACCCCATCCTCATACATTGTCCAGGTCAGACTGTCTCCGCAGCTTCCGCTTCCCAACACGAAATCCCCGCAATCCTCGCTTGCCATCGGATAGCTGCTGTAGAAAACATCCGTCGAATAATCATCATATCTCACATGCCCATCAAAATTCTCATCGCACTTCAGAAAATACGAATACCCGCTTACCGCTGCAGCATCCCAGGTCGTATCCACATTATAATAATAGTCGCCCAGCAGCACAATATTCCACGCATGGCCCGCACCGCTGTATGAATCCGTACCGGTAATACAGCGGACATCCACGCCCGCATCCAGAGCCATCCGATAGAACAGCGCCGTATAGCCCTGGCACACCGCATAACCATTAATCAGCGCCCCATACGCTGTATAGCGCATCTCATAAGCGCCATCCCCCTCGTCCGTATAAGCATATTCCACATTCTGGCAGATATAATCATAAATCGCGCAGACCTTCTCGTAATCGCTCATATAGACAAGCCCCAGCTCAGAATACACCTCCGCCAGCCGAGCCGTCACCGCCGCTTCCTGCTCCGCCGTCGTACTGTAGGAAACCGTATACTTAATCGTCTCATAACACTGGCCGTCTATCGTCGAATAGCTTCCGGAACCACTCATGCTGTTATACTGCAGAAGCAGATAATCCCCCTCATCACCGACACCTGTATGCGCAAGCGCCTCCTCCCAGATATATAGCGAAGCTGTATCATCATACTCATCCGAGACATAAGTAACCGAAATTGATTCTTCCCGGTTCACCAATCCCTCTCGCACAATTGCAGCCGCTTCCGCATAAGAATACGCATAGCCATTCGCTGCCAGCACCACCTCCGCCAGCAAGCCGCTTCCCATCGCAGGAAGCATCTGCAGTGCCAGCACAAGCACCAGAACAAACGCGCAGAATCTTCTTACACAGCCACTCTTTCCAAAACTTCTTCCAAATCTTCTTCCCGCTGACAACAAATCTCACACCTCCTCGTATGATAATCATGGTAATCACAATAAGCATAGCACATTTATGTATGCTTTGCAGCATGTGGTCATTTCGATAGCTCTGACCACATGCTGCAGATCCGATTACAATCTACTTGTAATCATAATAAAGGATTGTGGGTTATTTGTCCACATACCTTTTCTACACCCCGCAGGTCCTCCGGTACTGTTCCTTCCACTCCTGCAGGATTTCTCCCACTTCCTGCTTATAAGCGGCTGTGCGACCGGTGCGTGTAAGCCCATCAAAATGGTTAAGCCTTGCCGCGAATTCTTCCTTCTGCGTACCGGGATTCCGGAGTGCGAATTCATTCTTCCATGCGGTCAGCGTCACATCGTCAATCCGGTACTCTTCCGCTTCATCGGCGAGTGCCCTGCTGTCATCCGTACATACGTAGATGTAAAAAAGTGACTTCAGTGATTCCGGGCGTTCGTTCAGCTTATATGCCTTGCGGTAGCATTCTGCCGCCTGCTGAAAGAGGAACATCCGCGCATATGCCGTGCCGAGATTATGCCAGACATCGCCCTGCATCAAGGCACTTACACTGTGAAATTCGCTCGATTCCAGCAGCCCGCGGTACTCATAGATACTGCTGAGCAGACGATTCCGCTCCATCAACCGGTCTGCGCAAAGCTTGCTGCGCTCGAAAGGAGTCTTCTCTTCCATCTCGTGGAGCGTGGTTACGATGGTTCTCATCTCTTCCTGCGTACAGTAGCCAACCTCCTGCACAATCTCGAAGACGAAGTCAGACAGCTTGCCGCTCTTGTCGAGAAGCGCAAAAAGCCGCTCGGACAGGTCCCGCTTGCCGAGGTCCCGCCCAATCCATGCGACGAGCTCACTATTCATGAAATTCTTCTCCAGAAGCTCTGTATTGCTGACGATATAATAACACAGCTCTTCCATCGAGTAGATATTGACGGCAATCCCTTCCAGATAATAGGGAGCCGCGGCCATGACGCCATCACATAGAAGCAGATCTGACATAGTACTTCTCACTTTCCCAACGCTTGTTTTTACAACAGCTTATATACAATCGACATTACCATCCACCCTTACCCGAAAGACATATCTTGCCCCCTTCACACGCAGATGTCTATGCCTTCGTATCTCTCATAGAATACGTGTCGCAGACAGATGCTTTGCCACTACTAGCTGCAGGGAGCACAACTTGTCTTTCTCAGTTCTGACAGCGCACGAACAAATATCACGAATGCGGCATGCCTATCAGGTACTCCCAGCACTTGTCCGTCCCCCGGAAGAATTCCCCGAATCCCAGGTCCATGATAGATACCGATATCCGGTCATTTGCAATCGGCTCTGCGGTAATCCGCAGCCGCGTGGTGCGGTTCGGCCGCTGCGGCAGCCCCGGCAGCTCTACGACCTCTTCCTCTTCCTTACGGCCATATGGCAGCTGCTTTCGGAAGCGCACGACGTTCTCATCGTTAAGCAGGACTTCGCACACGCCTCCCGCCTCGAACCAGTTGCGGCCGGCACTGACCAGATTATAGAGCACCGGCTTTCCGGCGCGAAGCACCTGGAGGCTTAGGTTGAATTTCATATCGTTTTCACTCAGATAGACATAATTCCAATCCTCACGCTCCGCTATCAGGGCGGCATAACAGGCACCCTTGGAAAAGAGATTACGCCCGATAAATGCGCGGCGCGTCCGGCACAGATAATTGACCGATGCCTGCATCCAGTCTCCCTCGAAGCCTTCCCCAACCAAATAGACGGTGGATATGATACGATTGGCAAATTCCTTCTGAATAATCCCCAGAAATCCTTCGTCCTTACTTCTGTCTGCCGGAAACGTGGTCCACTCGCTTTCCTCTATGGAGACCATCTGCGGACGGGTCTTCTCATTACGGCTTAACGCATAGGAATGAATCCGTTCATTCTCATATTCAAATAAATATACATCATGCAGCCACAGCTCCTTCGGCTGGCTAAGCGCAAATGCGTAAAACGCCTGCTTGTGGTCTAAGAGGACGAGCTGGCCTTCCTCTAACTCCATCGCCGCAGCTATCCTGCCAAAGAGCGCAATCCGTTCCTGCGTCAGCCGCTCGAGCGTAATCGTTACCATCCCCATTCGCCCCGGGCTGCCCAGGCGCTGCGGCAGGAGCATCAGCTTCTGCAGGAATAAAAGCAGCAGCTGCTCCGCAGGGATATCCTCTTCATCAATTGTAATAATGTCGCCATCTGCTGCACGTGTCAGAAGATGATCTACAAAAATAACCTCACAGGACTTCGCCATCCGCCGCGCTTCTTCCCCATAATACCACTGCGGGGACCCCATCTTCCTGGCAACCAGCGTCGGCACCCGGTAAGCATCCTGGCCCGCTATGATACTGATAGATTCCGGCTCACGCATCCCATCCGCCAGATAACTTACCACCGCATATTGGTCGTTGATATCAATTCCCAGGCTGTAAGGTTTTCTCAGTTCCATGCCCTCTCCTTTTTATTCCACTATTTAAAACGTTCCCACTATATGGTAAGCTTCACAATCCATCCAGCATTCGCAGCACACGCTTCATGCTCAAAACTTCAATAGTGCTGTTGACCGAAAGCGACATAGCAGGCAAGAATTATTTCATGCAAAATGAATATTATAAATCGAAAATGACGCACAATGCTTCAATAAGCTATACCGCTAAATACACAGGAAAGAATTCCGCGTCACTTCGTCCAGCTCCTGGTACTTCTCCATCGCATCCTGCAGCTCCTGCCGCTCCATCAACGCCGCAGACCCCAGCATCTGGTTCATGCGGTCGTAGCGGCCGCCCTCCTTGTCGCTGTAGCTGCACTGCCCCATCAGGCGGCTGCTTTCCGTCACGCGCATCTGGTTGCCATCCTCCTCGGAGATGTAATAGCGCGTCATTTCCCCGAAGAACATGACGAAGAGCTTGACGTAAATGCCGTCATAGACGTGCACCATCTCCTCTGCGATATAGGTATCCTCATCCTCATCGCGGCAATAGTGCAGCATGACGTGGCTGCCCGGCTTCGTACGGTATTCCAGGATAATCTTGTCATATAAATGGTACTTCTGGATTAGCGTCTCATCCAGATTCCGATAGAAGGCAAAATACATATTCTGCCTGGTAAATTCCGCCAATAATTCGTCCAGTGCCTGCTCCTGCACACGCGAGCGTGTCTTTCGCAGTGCCAGATGCTTCATCAGCGCCAGCTTGCAGGTCGCGTTCAGCTGCATATGGTACAGATACCGCGATTCCAATATATCGAACACCAGCAGCTGCCCTGGCGCCGTATCAATAAAATAACAATGCGAACGCAAAGTCAGGTAAGCCATCACCACCAGCTCCTTGCCGCCGTTCTGGTAATACTTGGCAAAAAGCGGCTCTATATCCGGAAGCATCCGGTCTGCATAGAGCATCTGGCTTAGAATCTGCTCCTCCAGCTCGTAGGTCTTCGCTCCATATGCATCTGCTACCCGCCACAAATCAAACATTCGGTCCGTTGGACCCGTATAATGGTCTGCGAGATACTGCAGCACACCCAGCGTCACGGTAAAATACGTATTTTTTTTCCCATGTTTCCCCTGTTTTCCCTTTTTATCCCTTTTGCTCTGCTCTATCCCTGCGAAGGAAAGCTGCTCATAGCCGGCCGTCTCGGCTTCCTTGCGCTCCCTGCGGTAAGACAGGAACGCTTCATAAGCCAAAGTCGTCAGGAACTCATCCTCGCTGTCGCCCTGCCGGGCTACCATGACATCTGCCAATGCCATCTGCGATGCCGGCTTCAATTGATCCGCTCCATATTCGCGCACCAGCTCGTATGCATTCTCATAGAGATGATTCTCCACCATGAGATTAAGCAGGCTCCTGCGGTATTCCGGCTCCAGCCAGGAGATATCCACCTGACGGATGAATGCCGCCAGCAATCCCTCCCCATTCGCATACTCCTTCAGGCACGGAAGCACGTTGCTTACCAGCTGAGCTTTGTACTCCATGCTAATCTCGTCCGCATTCAGCAGCCGCTGGTAGAACCGCTCCGTCCGGTCCACATCCCCCGTCAGCAGGCTCCCATTCTTCGGATTCTGCTCGAACCAGGCAATCATATAGGGAATCTCATCCGGCGCAAGCTCCATGCACTGCTCCAGATATGCATCTGCATGCATCAGGTCCTGCTTCGTATAGGCAATGCTCGATACGAAGCGGTGCCCATAGCCATCCTCCAGCAGAATCACGTAATCCTTCGACCAATCTGGAAAATAAGCCACATGGTCATTTACGGAAACCACTTCGATATTCTTCATCTGACGGTGGCAGATGCAGGCACGCACGATATGCGAATCAAAAACGTAGAGCTTCTTCGTAAACAGAATCTTCGACAGGCTGCTCGCAATATCGTGGTCGATGATGCCCATTTCCAGCATATTCTCATACACCACGGCCAGATTGTCATCCATATGCCCCAGCTGCGCCTGCTCCATCGCAAAACGCCCGATGGGCTTGACGTATTTCGCATAGATGTCCGGTGACTCCTGCCGGGTCGCAATGATATTATTAAACAAAACCGCCAGGCTCTTATACGGCAGATTGCTCCGGTACTGGAAATACATCTGGATCATCTGCGGCACACGGGTAATCTCGCGCTCGTCCAGCGACAGAAGATACGCCTCATAAAGCCCTGTGATTTTCAGTTCCAGCTCCACCCCCAGCGCATACCAGCGGTGATATTTCGTCTCATTCTTCTGCCCGCGAATCAGGTACGCGCAAATCACACCCACGTATTCCGGCTTCGGATCCACATCATACGCTGCGCAGATGACCCGATAAATCAGCGGGTCAAACTGCCGCGCTGCCCGCGCAACAGTGAAGATCTGCCCGGCGATTTCCGGTGTCAGGCAGCAGAGCTTGCGCATCCAAGCTAGAATTCGCCGCTCGAACACACCGAAGCTTCGCAGCAGATACGGCTCCTGCGAAATCAAATCATAAGCTTCTATATAGAGATAGGGAGAAGTGCATCCGCCCTCAATCCAGTGTCCGATCGCGCGAAGCTTCTCCTGTGTATTATTGTAATATTCGTCCTCCAGAAAGGACAGCACCCAAAACAGCAGCACCGACTCCGGGTTGCTGCGGAAAATAATCTCGATTTCCCGCGTCATGCGGTCCACAAGCCCCGGTTCACGCTCCCGCAGGGAACGCAAGTACAGATAATACCCCCACTCCTCGGACCTATGGTCGTGCCAGCTGCGCTTGAAATCATCCAGTATCCACTCTGCTTCCTGGTTCAGCCCGCCAATCTGATACGCATGCGCACGCATCAACAGATAGAGCGGCTCGTCCGGATCAGACGCGGAAAGCGACTTTAATATATCGACCGTCTCATTGACCCAGGCTCCCGTCACCATACGCCCCAGGCGCCATGCCTCATAGAGCTGAACCAATGCGACTTTATATTCTTTTCCCTTGCGCAAAGCCTGTGACGGCGCATGCCCCATCCGGTTATGGACCGTGCAGGAAACCGTCAGCTTCTCATACGGCGTTTCCAGCGTAATACGCGCATAATTATTCCCATCGTGCAGGTACGCCGGGTCGATGACATATGGCAGATTGCAGCCGCTTCCCAGGAAATCTGCGGTATGGACCACCGTCCGCTCCAACCGCACAAACGGTGCGTCGCTTGCCGCATGAATGGACAGATATCCCCAGCCATTCTTATGCAGATGCGGCACCTGCTGCTCCTCGCTCTCGCCGCCTGTAAAGACCAGCTCCTGCTCATCTACCGATATACGGATCGGATCCTTGCGGTGAATCGCAATCAAAAACTCCTCCAGATTGCGGTTCGACGGGTGTGCATCCACCATCCCCCGGTAAATCAGCCGTTCCTCTTCGCTGCTGTGCTTTAGGAGCTTTGCAAATCCCTTGTGATAAAAGAGACGATACGCCTCCTCCCAATTCTCCCTCGCCAGCATGGTGAAATCCTGCATATTGCAGATCCGCCCGACTGAAGACTCCGGATAGCTCTTCGTCACAAGCACATCAAAAGAAAGACTGTATTCGCAGGAATTGCATACAATCACAAATTCGCCTGTCGCGTGCTCTCCCTCGCTGAGCCCCTTCGCATGAAAACAGTAGCGGATGCATACCTGCTCCCCGGAAAATTGCGGGGTCAGGCATTCCATCCGTTCATTCGTACTGTAAATCAGGCCACGCAGCTTCTGCTCGTTCGTACATACCATATCAAAGCTGCCTGCAGCCTCTCCATCTTCTGTAACACGCAGCGAAATCTCTTCTACGGAGAACTCCACCTCAGGCTTTACGTATTCGAATTGTCCCAAAGCTAAACGCCGGATTCGGTTACGCACTCTTTCATCCTTTCAGAGCCATTTCTTTCAACATCAGTTACTTACATTTCAGCTTTCATGTATGCCGTATGCGCCCGTCATAGCTTTAACGCCTTGTAGTACACCTGTAGGCGCATGTCGGTTTACTGTTACACTTCCGTTTTACTCCTTATATAAGAGTCGATTCCCTGCGCAGCTGCCTTGCCGGCTCCCATCGCAAGGATTACGGTTGCCGCACCGGTCACGGCATCGCCGCCTGCGAACACACCCTCCCTGGATGTCGCACCATCCTCCTCGGAAGCCACAATACACTTCCTGCGGTTCGTCTCAAGCCCTTCCGTCGTCGAGGAAATCAGCGGATTCGGCGAGGTACCGAGTGACATAATCACGGTATCGCATTCGATCTCATATTCCGATCCCGGAATCTCCACCGGACTCCTGCGCCCGGACTCATCCGGCTCACCCAGCTCCATCTTGATAATGCGGACGCCGCGCACCCAGCCATTATCATCCACGAGAATCTCCGTCGGATTCTGCAGCAGGTCAAAAATCACGCCCTCTTCCTTTGCATGATGCACTTCCTCACGCCGCGCCGGAAGCTCTTCCTCGCCACGCCGATAGACAATATGCGTCTGGGCACCCAGGCGAAGCGCGGTACGCGCCGCATCCATCGCCACATTACCGCCGCCGACGACCACGACCTTCTTGCCGTGTACAATCGGTGTCTCATATTCATCCTTGAAGGCCTTCATCAGGTTATTCCTGGTCAGGAACTCATTCGCGGAAAACACGCCATTCGCCTGCTCGCCCGGAATCCCCATGAAACGCGGAAGACCCGCGCCGGAACCAATGAAGACTGCCTCAAAGCCCTCATCCTCCATCAGCTCGTCGATACGGACCGACTTGCCGATGACCACATTCGTCTCAATTTTCACGCCGAGGCTCTTAACATTCTCAACTTCAGCTGCAACGACCTTCTCTTTCGGAAGACGGAATTCCGGAATGCCGTAAACCAGCACGCCGCCCGGCTCGTGAAGTGCCTCAAAAATCGTCACTTCATAGCCCATTTTCGCCAGGTCGCCTGCACAGGTCAGACCCGCCGGACCCGAACCGATGACAGCCACCTTATGGCCGTTTCTCATCTGGCATGCGTTCGGCTTGATACCATGCTCACGTGCCCAGTCCGCCACGAAACGCTCCAGCTTGCCGATGGAAATCGGGTCGCCCTTGATGCCGCGGATACACTTGCCCTCGCACTGTGTCTCCTGCGGACACACACGTCCGCAAACAGCCGGAAGCGCTGTCTGCTTCGACATAATCTGATATGCCTCCTCGAACTTACGCTCCTTCACCGCACCGATGAACCCCGGGATATCAATAGATACCGGGCATCCCTTCATACACTGGGCATTCTTGCAGCCGATGCAGCGCATGGCCTCTGCCACTGCTTCCTCTTCATTATATCCATAACATACTTCTTCAAAATTCGTCGCACGGACCTTCGGATCCTGCTCTCTTACCGGTATACGCTCTAATGGATTCATCATTTGTCACCTCCACACAGGCCACAGCCGCCGTGATGCGTCTCGCCCTCTTCATACTCCAGCTTCGCCCGGCCTTCCTCGGTCCTGTACTGCTGCTGGCGCTTCATCGCCTGATCGAAATCCACCAGATGCCCATCGAACTCCGGTCCATCCACACATGCGAACTTCACCTTGCCATCCACCACCAGGCGGCATGCACCACACATACCGGTGCCGTCCACCATGATCGTATTCATGGAAACAACCGTTGGAATCTCCAGTTTCTTTGTCAGAATCGTGACGAACTTCATCATAATCATCGGTCCGATTGCAATGCACAAATCGTAATGCTCGCCGCCCTGCACCAGTGCCTCGAGCTGCTGGCATCCGTTGCCATGGAACCCATAGCTGCCATCATCCGTCGTGACGTACACATGCCCTGCAACCGCCTTCATCTCCTCCTCGTAGAAGATCAGGTCCTTATTCCGATAGCCCATGATGACATCCACATCCACACCATGGTTATGTAGCCACTTCACCTGCGCGTAAATCGGCGCGATTCCAAGGCCACCGCCGACGTACACGATATGCTTCTGCTTCGTCTCTTCGAGGTTCTCCGGCCTGCAATACTCCGACGGGCATCCCAGCGGTCCGACAAAATCCTGCATCTCATCGCCGACCTCCAGTGACATCATGCGCATCGTGCCGGCACCGATCGTCTGCACCACGATGGTAACGGTCTCGGCTTCCCTGTCATAATCACAGACGGTAAGCGGGATGCGCTCCCCAAACTCATCCGTCTTAGCAATGATAAACTGTCCCGGCAGGCACTCCCTGGCCACACGCGGTGCCTTGATGTCCATCAGGACGATATTATCCGCCAAATGCTGCTTTCGTACGATTGGATACATATTTGCCCTCCAGCACTTCTAATATACTATGAAAGTCCAAGAGTTCAAGCCGTCAGGCGT
>X287_Common_Brushtail__coassemble_162_pt1 | contig 13392 bp, 8 predicted proteins | sample X287_Common_Brushtail__metabat2_low_PE_001 | metagenome-assembled genome bin X287_Common_Brushtail | reverse complement strand
TCTCTCCCTTCGCCATGCATTGTCACCACTCATTTATATACCAATAGTATAACACGACTTTCCGAACTTGACAAGGTGCGCAACGCGTACTTGATAGCCAAAATGCCTATCCGATATTGTCTTTCAACACTTTTATCATATCATTTTTCTCATGAATTTCAATGGGAACTCTAATCTATTTATAATTATGATTCACATTTCCCCTGTCCGCTTCCACCTCCCCGCTTCACCGTCTCGTCCCACTCCATCCCAATGGATTCGAGCCTATGTATCTGCTCCTCAGTCAGCTTCCTGCCCTTCTCTCCGGTCGTCCCATTCACAATGCGCCGCTGTGCCCAAATCCAGTGGCTTAAGTTCACGCCATCCTGCTCGTAGTGCTTCGGGACGGACAGATTCCCATGCTCACGGAAATAGCTCTCCGCAACCGCGTAAGCCCTCTCCCAGGAATAATCGTTCAGGTTCCAGACCATGCCGATGGAATTTAACAGGGCAATCTGATTTTCGGTCAGGGGCTTTTCGGTGGTCTCTCTTTTCTTCGCTTTCTCTGTTTGACTCGTTCGTTCTACTTGATTTGTTTGGCCTAGTTGATCTATTTGAGTTGATCGAATTGTTTCAGTCCTTTGACCTGTTTGGGTTGCTTGCTCTGAAATATTTTCTCCGTTTCCTGCTATAGAAACCTGGTTTAGGCTCATGGAATAACGGCGACGTTGCCTCGAAATCCAGCTGTAGAGGTTGAAGCCATTAGAAATAAACCCCTTCGGAACGAGGAGATCGCCGTGCTCGGTATAATATTGTTCGGCTATTTTGAAGGCTGCATTCCATTTCATTAGTTGTCCCTATGTCCTGTGGGAGTGAAAACAAGGCTCCCAACCGTTCTTTAATGTCAATTTATGGCTCGAAATTAGCCGAAAAATGGTAAAGAAAAAGAAGCGGCGGAGTGGTACCGCTCTCACCCCGTCACTTCCCTGTTTATTCAATTTGTCCACCATCCATTCGGCACAAACAATACCGCTATGATTCATGCTTGCAAAAAGATGTCCGCCAACAAGCATTTACCGATAAAACGATTTCCCTATCTTGTCATACGTCTCCTAGTTACAAGAATAACCGCTGCACCAAGGACAAGAATAGCACCAACCACATAGAAGATAGTTGTGCCGATGCCACCAGTGGTTGGAAGTTTGGAACCTGTATTGTTCACAACAGTTGTCTTCAAGGTCGATGTTGAATCAGTTACAGCCGACACATTGCCATTGTCTGTTGTCAGACTTGTTACAGAAGTTCCATCACCACTATATTCCGCAGTGATGTTGAACTTTACAAGTGCCGCAGTGTTGTAACCTGCTGGCGTGGTGGACTCTTCCAGTACATATGTGCCCTCGCCGAGATCATTGAAAGTTGCAACCTGACTTCCGCTGACTTCTGATGTTGATGCTGTTGTCACTTTTACGTAATAATCCGTACCCCTCTGAACGCCGCTAGCTGTATCAGTAACCGCCGTCATTGCGGTCGCACCTTCCGTGTAGGTGTAGTAGGTCACGCCATCAGCAAATGCCGTGATGCTGACCTGTTTATACAGCGTGAAGCTCGCGCCTGACAGGGCTGCTTCTGAACTGTCCGTCTTGTACACGTTCAGATCGTAGGTATACACATATACCTTATCCTCCGTTGTCGTGCCGGTCTCATCAGAGTCATTCGGGTCATTGGAATACTCCAGCTTCACTGTGTTGTATTCTGCCGAGCCTGCTGTTATACCAGTGCCTACGGTTGCCGTGTATGTCACCACGATTGTTGAGCTTTCATTCACAGTAATTGCATTTTCATTGGAATCTTTCAATGCATTTGTGTCTGCAATCTTGAACTCCAAGCTGCAGCTATCAGTTATCGAAGAGGAACTGGCCACTACAGAGTATCCTCCATCTGAGGATGCAACAGTCGTGGTAGTATATACGTAATAGGTCGTACTAGAAACCGGATTGCTGGAAGTGTCAGCCACTTCTGTATATGTTCCTTCCGATAACGTATAATAGATTGTGCCTTCAGTAAACGATTCTAAACTTGTCTGTGGCACATAGGTATTCACTTTCACAACCAAATTGCCGCTGTATGTCAAGTTCGTTGACAGTGTATCGTGGAACGTCAGCGCATATGTGCTGTAATCCGAATATGTGCTCGGCATGGTTGCCATCAGAGTGAAGTATACCGTGTCACCTGCGCTTGCGGATGTCGCATCCGAACCTGTGCCACTTGCCGTACTCGACACGCTCTTCGTCACGGTCGGAACGGACGACTTCACTGCCACCTCAGCTTTTCCAGCCACCTGTACAATATAATCCGTGTATGCATCGTCACTGCCAAGAGTTTCGGTCGTGTCCTTAACCAGATAGTAACCTGGAGAGGAAAGGCTTATAGTGTAAGTATAGGTCCTATCAGAGGCAGTTATTGAGCTGCCTGTTACTGTGGCTGTTGCGGTATCGACCAGATAGCTGTTAATCACAGTAGCAAACGCGTCCGCAAGTTCTGAATTATTGCTGTAAGCCGCCAATGCTGCTGCAACAGCAGCTGCTGATGTCAATGCTGTCCCACTAGCCGTCTTATCCGATGTGAATGGATAAACCTGACTTTCTTCAACCGTTATCGTAATCGCCTTCAATGCGTCATAGATTGAAGTATCCGTTTCATCTATAGATGCCGTCAGGTTTGAAACGATTCCGCTTCCCCACTCTACATCACCCATTGTCAGCCCATCACTGCCTACGCTGCCGGAGAATATCTGGTATGCGCTGAACGTGTGGGAACCAGTTGCAACCCCTGTAATCGTAATGCTATAAGTAGGGTCATCATCCGCAAACACACACGTCCCCATACTCATAACCATTATGGCCGCCAACATAACCGCTAAAATCTTCTTCAATCTCTTCATGTCATTTCCCCCTTGAGAATTTCTCTGCTAACCGCCCTGAGCTCCGTTTCTGTCCCATCTCGTCTCCAAAGCGGTACCTACATTCGCTGCCTATCCGTCCTCCATTAGGGTTTGCCCCTTGCACTGCCCCTGCTTCAGGAGCAGTGCTGCCTATCTGCCTCCCGGACGATCCCTCACATGCCCATGCGTGACGATCCGTTCTCGCGGATGCTCCCTTGTTCCTGCGAATCGTTTCCCGCATTTCCATGCATCTTTCGTAGGTCTCTCTTTATCTACACTTGTGCGGTATCTGCGCACCCGCGCAAGTTCATAAAAGGCTGTTGCCATAAGCCCTGTGATGGACACCAGCACCAACAGGGTTCCTGCCCGCTCGTATGGGAAGATACCGGTGCTGCCGGTGGAGGGGAGCTCGTACTCCGCCGTGTTAACAATCGTGAAAGTGAATCCGTAATTGGATACACGCCCACCGGAAACATCCACTGACACTGACATATCCGATGTGTCCACATATTTCCAGTCATCATCCGATTCACTGGTATTGCTGCCGGAGTTATATGTGGCGACATAATTGCCATTCTCACCCTCAGTTACTTCAATCATATATTCATAGGTGTCCGTTACATCGTCAGCGCTGTTGTATACCTTGATGGTCAGCACATCGTCTTCCAAAATGACTGTAAAGTATCTTCCGGCAGCGGTGAGCCCTTCCGGCGATTCCACCTCATATATGTAATAGAGCTCGCCTTCCTGCAGGCCACTGATTACCTGGGACGATGTAAAGGTGTAGGTGTAATCGCTTTCATCATCATCCTCGGTCGCCAACCTTACTCCTGCAACGGCAGAATCCTCTGCGTCATTTGTGGTGTCTGATTCTCCCGAATCATCTGAGCTGGCTGAATCTTCTGAATCATCCGAATCATCCGTTTCAACCAGCGGTAATATCTCCAGTTTCTCCTCATCATTCATTGTGTAGATGGAGAACGATGCCTGGGTGCCATACTCTTTGTCATCCTCATCCTTTTTTGCCAGGTTAAGGCTATAGTTTGCGGATGAGATGCTGAAATATATCGCGCAATTGGATTGTGAAGCGCCCCGCTCCAGATAATAAAAATCCAGCGTATGGGTGCCCTTTGTTGTAGAATAATCTACAGTATATCCCACACTGATTTTTTTAATCTCGCTATCCGTGCCATCATAATCTTTAATGGGTACGACTTCATAATATGTGACATTGTCTCCAGCCACTGCCTTTACATATATATACAGAGTATTGCTTTCTTCAAAAACCACGTCATCGTTCAATTCCAGTATTTCAGCGTCCTGGTCAAAGCATAATTTTGCATATGTCTTTGAATTTTTGCTATCATCAACATAAACAGATGTAACGTTCGTGATGTAAGATATCTTCCCTACAGAGAAATCAATCTCTCCGTAGATTGCATCATGGGTTCCACCAAGGTCAAGCACGAGCGTATCATCCACGTAAACCCAAACATCATCATCACCCATGAACCGGAATACCATGTTTTCTTCTGCCACAGACTGGTTTCCATATCCGCCTTCGTCTGTTTCAGTACCTGTTGCATCAGGCAGATAGAAAGACACCGTTGATTTCATCCCAAAGAAGTAGTTTGTATTTGCATAAGCAATCGTGTCAGCAGTATACGTTGTCACTTCATCCACCGTACTTGAGGAAATATTCGGGTAGTTGAACGGCAGGAAATCATCTTCACTGCCTGTCGCGGAACCTTTTACCGTACAGTCGAACAAATAGAAACGATTGTTGTAATAATACGCAGCGTTCTTGCTGGAATCAAAGTAGTAATATCCTTTTGTTTCGTTGTATTGGTACAGATAGTTCCCGGTTCCCAGATAATTCACACCTATCGTACCCGTCCCGGTTCCACCAATGGTAGAGCTGGGCGTGTAACCGCTTGACTTGGTAAATAGATTGCCCAGCAGGTCAACCCCTGTATTATCAGAAACGCTTTTAACAATACCCTGTTCAAATCCGGCATTAAGACCGTTGTCATTTCTTCCAAGCAAATAGGAGAGCGAACCAACACGCCCAAACCCTGTATAGAGACTTGTCGTGCCAGCCCTATTATTTATGAACAAAAATCCCCAAGAAGCTGTTCCCAGTATATTTTTGGTAGTGGAGTAACTGGGATAGCTTGTGAGAGGACTCGCTGCCAGGCCCCACAACTCCAAATGTCCGCTGGCATCGGCATACGTAGCATAATAATAAGATCCTTCACTATCAGTAGCCTCATCATACAGGACAGCACTGTTCAAATTCACAAGGCTGTTATAATCAAAGACATCGGTTGTAATAAAACTTGATGTGTCTATTTTATTGTCCTCATCGCTGGCACCTGTCTCTTTTCCTGTCATTTCCGTATAATCTTCGCCAATCACCCAATCCGCATACATGACGGTGTGCTTTGTCACAGCTATCTCTTCACCGACAAATTCCGCCGAATAGTATGTGTTATTATAAATATCATACCACCCCTGCAAATCGTATGGATAATTGCCAGAAGATAACGCATTAGCCAAACGGACATAACAATTCCCTACAGCATCCGAATAAGATGTCACAGCCCACGATCCGGAAGATGTCGCCATTGTAGTGCTTGTAGTGCTTTCATCCGCATAATAGTACACGGTAGCATTATAATCCGTGTTATAATTGTACGTAGCACCGTTCGTTGGATCAAAGTGTACAGTGTACTCGTTCACCCTTGCTAAAGAGAATGTTATGGTCATGTCGTCTTCAGATGCAAGAGTCTCTACGCTCGCTCCACTCAATGTAGTCGTGGCAGTACCTGTCGCTTCTGCTTCAGCTGTCGCATTCTCCACCCAGTCAATCTCTTCCGTATTCGCCGTGTCCGTGGCGAGCTGACCGATAAGATGGAAAGCCTCGGAATAGGAGCCGGTCGCCGTCGCGGTCCAAAGGTACGAAGCTTCGCTCGTGCTAGTGCCGTCTTCATCCGTTGCAGTCACCGTGATGGATTTCGAGGATGAGGAAAGGCGGCTGTAGGTCGTCTCGTTGTAATTTCTGGCCGTATAGTTCGTGTAGGTAATACCGCTTAAAGTACACTGCTCCCCCATCAGGTATACATAGATACTATCGCCAAAATCTGATACCGTCACAAAGGACGCAAAGGTGTAAGAAACGCTGGTTCCATTTACCGTGCCGGAAGCTGTGGTGATGAAGAAGAAATTGTCACCCGTCCGAATTACGCGCACCGTACAAGTCGCTCCAGATTCCATAAGTTTCTGCCAGTCGCTCCAGGATGTAAAATCCGCATAGGCTGTCTGATAGGTAAATGCCGCATCGTCGCATCCTCTTGTCCAACCTGTGTCATCCGCACGTAAATCGATATATTTACTGCTCCCATCACACAGCTCGATTGCATAGTTGTAATAATAGCCGATTTCGGTCGTTTCCTCATTCCCATCATCGTTGGTCGTTGTTTGGGTAACGCTTCCTGTCGAGGCGTTCGTGAATGAATACGTGATGTCAAAATCGCCGGCCAGCGTTTGCCTGGTTGGATAAATACTGTTCTCTGAGTCAATGCCGACCTGAGACCAGCTGTTTACTGTATAGCTGTACACGCCATCTGCTTCTGCCGCACTTTCCGTGATGGAATTTGCAACACCATACGCGCTCGAATCACTCGAATCGTAGGATGCGGTGGCAGTGGTGATGGTATAATCACCGTAGGTTCTATACAAATCCACTGAACATCCGCTGTCAAAAGACACACCGTCTACAACGCAGATATACGTTTCATAAGTATTTTCATTATAGAAGTTAAAACACACACTATTTTCGGAAGTTATAATAGTTATCGTAATTGTATTTCCAACCGCAAAAGATATACTTCCTAAAGAGTATGCACCATTTGGAATAGCCCAGGTAACTGAGGAAGTAGATGTGCTTCTGTTTGATGTGTAACCAGACCAACGAACTGCGACCGAACTCCCATCATCATCTGCCACTGTCGTTTGCAGATAAGTATAATAACCTGTCGAAGAAGAACCATCAAAATCGTCTATATATACGGAAAGTTCTATTGTTCCATATCCACTCAATGATGCAACGTCATTGGCATAGACCGCTGAATTTCGCGATCCCTCCATGGTGACTGAATTTGTTTCCAGCTCCGGCGCAAGGTAGTCCTCATTCTGCTCATTCTCCAGCGTGTACGTCCCCGTCCCACTTGTCGTATTATAATCCGAGCTGCTCACCGTCCAATAGTAGTCCCCAAATTCATCCTCACCGTCATCGTCCGTACCTGTCGTGAACTTAAATTCCGGCTCATGTGTATCGCCATCATAATCCCAGATATAGACTCCCGCCGCCGCACTTAAGAGCACTTTGTCATCGTCACTGTAGGATGAGTCAGAAATATCCGTGCATGCCAGCAGGCTGCCATCCACTGCGGATACGATGTAGTAGGTGTCATCGATTTTCGTGTAAACCACGTAGCTGTCGTCCTGATTTTCTGCGGCATCGGTCAGCGTCACCGTTTCCGCGAAGTGGTAGTTGTCTGCGGTATCCTGAACTTCTGCGAAGTAAAACACGGCTGCGGAACTCTCTGATTCCCATGCAGCATTATATCCGCTATTACCATCGGCCTCACTATTCAAAGATACCGACAAATTGCTATAATTAATAGCAGTACCCTCTGCTCCGTTAACTCCGCTTCCACTCGTAGATGACTCGCTGACAAATGCAACGGCTTTCTGGTTATCAGAATAAACAAAGGACGAAGATACTGCCTTAGCATACGTATTGTCACTGTCTGCCGTATAGTTTGTGCCGCTGTCCGATGTTGTGTAGACAGTCCGACTAATATCTGTAATGATACATTTCTCCCCGGTCAAAGCTATCGTTAATGGATCTGTAACACTATCTAGCGTGCCGGAAATTGTGAATGTAGCATCTGCTGCCGTCATCACTACCTGAAGTGATGTTCCTGTTCTTGTAACAGTGACCTCTACAGCTTCACCTTCCTGCATGGCAGCAAGCCAATCATCCCAGCTAAATGTTCCTGAATATGTTATGCCGCCACTAAATCCTCCGGTTGTAGTTAGCAGAGCGGAATCCTCAAATGCACTCGCATAATTATCTGCACGAACATACAGGCATTTTGCATTGTTGCTGCTGTCTGAGATCTTGAATACATAGTTATGATAGTTCTCGGTACCAAGGCTTTGATTCATAAATGTGTAAACAATTTTGAAATCGCCGCTCAGTGATATTGTATCTGCATTCGAACCCACAAAATTAGTGACTGTAGTGTCATTGGCACTTACCGGTGCCATATACTTATTCGTGCTTTCATTTAACACATAGTATGACCCACTCGTTCCTGTTTCTTCCACATTCCAATAATAATTTACATAATCACTGCCAGTTAAGGCACACGCAACCGTTCCCGTGCTTTCAACAAAGAACGGACCGTCGCCAACAGCTTCTGACAAAGAACTTACGGTAGTGCATTGCACAAGGCTTCCATCTGCAGAAACCACATAATAGTAATTACCTATTTTTGTGTAGATAATATAATCATCCCCGGATGTCAAATTGCCCGCGTCCACTGTATATGCAAGATAATAATCCGAGAAATCTATAGATGATGTCAAAGTGTTCGAATCATCATCCGTGCTGTCTGTAGTTGTTTCCTCGTCATCGTCGCTTTCATCCGAATCAGCTTCCTCATCACTCTCATCTTCATCGAGTGAAGCAACCGATATTATCTCTTCCTCTTCATCGTCGTCCGTGCTATTTGATGCACCAAGTGATTTCACGGTCGCTACGCCTGCCGTAGTGATTACTGTCTCTTCGTCATCTGCACTTGCCCCATCTGAATCAGACTCCTCTGCGGCATCTGAATCCTCTTCTGTCTCCTCGCTTTCATAGCATTCATCTGTATGCGTATGCTCTTCCAATCCGCACACGAGCTCATAGACATACGTCACGCCGTCCACGGTCTTCGTGTCCCCTGGCTGCGGCGATTCGGTTGCTTCCTCAGTTAATTCTTCGGTCACTTCCTCAGCAGCCTCTTCTGTTGCTCTTTCCGTGGCATCTCCATCCGCCACTTCCGTTACAGATTCCGTTTCTTCTTTTGTGGACTCTGCTATTTCCTCATCCGCTGACGCATCTTCTTCTGCTGCGTCTACTGTGTCTTCCGACCCATCGGTTACTTCTGCACTCTCCGCGCCTTCCGTGCCTTCTACTGCTTCGGCGCTTTCCGTCCCCTCCGTCGATTCTGCTTCTTCCTCACCATCTGCATCAAGCGCCACCCAGTCATAGCAAGATTCTGTATGGATATGCTCTTCCATTCCGCAAGTCGGGTCTGCGCTTGCGAGCGTGATGCCGTTGATATGCAGCGACCAAACCACCGCAAACACCAGTGCAGCGGCTATCATGCACACGGCCGGCATCAGGCGCTTCCTTGCGTTGTGGTTATTTATCATTGATAATATGCTTTGCTGAATATTCCTCATGCAGCGCACCTCCAATCCATGCTATGACATGCTTTGCTGCTTCCGGAATGCAGCTTAAGCGCATTTCCACGCAACGCAAAAAAGACCGGACCAACGCAAAATAACCCTGCGTCAGACCCAGTCTCGTTATCACTTTTATTCTTTTTTACAAAATTACTTAGTCTTGCAATGCCTGCCCCGCTTAGGGTGAGGGCTTGAACTTGAACGTGAGCGTAAGCTACGAGCCGTGCAGCAGAGTCTAAACAGACAGACGTGTCGTGCTCGCACGTAAGCGGCTGTCTGCTTAGACTCTGATATTTGGCGACAGCCGGACAATGAGAGAGCGAAGCTCTCGAATTGAGCGGGCGGCAATCCATATTAGAGGCGCAAGACGAATAAGCCCTGTCCTCGGACAGGCTTTCGGACACGTTCGCTGATAAGAGAAGCCGAGCATCCATACCTTTCTTGTTCCTCCCCAATACAATTTTCCACCGCCTGTGCTGTTTCGCACAGCGAAGATGGTTATTCTTTGGTAATATAACATCTTAAAAGCCGATTGTCAACAGAAATGTAGAATTTTTTTGACCATTCACGCTATTTTTTTGTTAATTCTGACCTAACGAATTTATGTGCGGTTGTGCACAATTCCGAAAAAAGCCATTTAATTTCTCGTTGAAATCAAACATATTTTTATGCTAGAATAACTGAAAACAGGATTGAAGGAGGGGTGATTATAAATGGCGATGATTCCACTGCCTTATGGCATAGATCTATTTGAACAGGTGCGCAAGGACCATTGTTACTATATAGATAAGACGCATCTTATCAGCGAGATGATGAGTAGTCCTTTTAAAGTGAACCTGATTACACGCCCACGGCGTTTCGGGAAGACACTGGCAATGAGTATGCTTGCGAGTTTTTTTGACATCCGCAAGAATAGCCGGGAACTATTCGAGGGGCTGGAAATTTCCAGGAATCAGGAACTCTGTGGGCAATGGATGAACCAGTGGCCGGTCATTTTTTTGACGCTGAAGGATGTAAGTAGGCTTGATTTTGCAGACGCATATGGAATGCTTACGATGGTGATTACGAATCTGTACAATGAACATCCCTATCTGGCGCAGGATGATAAGCAGACCCCCTTCGACAGGGAAGCTTATGCCCGGCTGTCCATGCGCAGGGGAGATATTTCCGAGGTCAAGAATGCATTGGAGATCCTGCTCCGCATGATGCGGACATATTATGGGAAGGAAGTAATCCTCCTCGTAGACGAGTACGACGTTCCCCTTGCGAAAGCAAGCGACAATGGTTATTATGAGGAAATGCTGAATGTGATCTGTGTGCTTCTTGGCATGTCCTGGAAGTCGAACCCGAACCTCAAGTTCGCCGTGGTGACGGGATGTCTCAGAGTTGCGAAAGAGAGCATCTTCACTGGCGCGAACAATTTCGTTTCCAATTCCATCTCAGATGTCCGATATCAGGACTGCTTCGGTTTTACGGAGGCAGAGGTGCTGCAAATCCTGAAAGATGCGGATTTGTCAGAAGCATTACCGGAAATGAAGCGGTGGTATGACGGTTATTGCTTTGGAAAAATGGAAATATATTGCCCATGGGACGTGTTGCTTCATGTATTGGCCTTGAGCTATGATAAAAATGCCAAACCCGGCAACCACTGGCTGGACACAAGCCATAACAATATCATCCGCAGGTTCATTGACCTGCCAAATATGTTTGTGAATGAGAAATTCGAGACGCTGCTTGCCGGCGGCGTGATTCAGGAACATATCAGGGAGGATTTGACCTACGACATTGCTCACTCTTCGGAGGATAACCTGTGGAGCATCCTGTACCTGACCGGCTACCTGACGCAGGTCCTGCCGGAAGAGCTTCCGGTGGGAATGAGTCCCCAGGAAGGGAAGACTTCGCTTCGCATCCCGAACGAAGAAGTGAAATACGTCTTCAAGGACACGGTCCAAGAATGGTTTGAAGCATCCGTCAAGGCAAGGGATCGGAGCGGCCTTTTTGCCGAATGGTGGAATGGGGAAGACGAGAAACTGACGAAGGATGTCTCGGACATTCTCTTCGACACAATCAGCTATTATGATTACAAAGAAGACTTTTACCATGCCTTTGTTGCCGGCATATTTACCGGCGCAGGCTACGAAGTAAAGTCGAACTCCGAGCAGGGAAAAGGGAGGGCGAATATTACCATCAAGGAACGCCGCCATCGGCGGGCCATCGTCATAGAAGCGAAATGGCCAGGCAAGAAGAAAACCGCCACGCTCGAAAGCGAGTGCCAGGAAGCACTCGACCAAATTAAAAAGATGCAATACGCGAAAAACCTTCAGATTGAAGGATACCGGACCATCCTTTGCTATGGGGCAGCTTTTCTTGGAAAGGATTGCCTGATACGAAAGGCGGAAACTATTTGATATTTATTTTATCCGGTTTATGTATACATTCGGTTTTACCAACATTTCTGAACCGGAGAATGGGGATGTGCTGCCTACCGCATATTCAGCGCACCCACAAATGCCAGATAGCACGCAAAATCCCCCATCGCTTTCCGGTTATTCCTGTCGTCTGCCTCATATCCCAGGGCATCGCGCCATGCAGCCTCTTTCCCGATACTCTTTAAATATCGAGAAAGCACATCCAGACAGCGAATCACCGTGTCATGCGCCCCTGTCCGCCCGGCATCCGCTTCCATGCGCCCCTCGCGGTCCTGCAGCAGCCACTTCGCGCGAATCGCTGCGTAACGGTTCGCTGCGGCAAGCAAATCCTCATACAGCTCCATCGCGTCTGGATCCGTCCCGATCTCATCCGTCATATGTACGTGCAGCTGATTCATCTGCTCTGGCGTAAGTGCCTTCGGCAGCTCCATATAAGTCTTATACGTGTAAAACATATTTTCCTCCATGTGATTCAAATGAAAACGCCCAAGAACCGATTGCTTTAGCCAGTGTATCAGATTATCGGCAAAATATCAATTAGTTACGCAAGGAATTTTTCTGTTTTTTGCCGATGGCGGCAGATTACGTGTGAAACACTATACGCAAGATCTCCTTCTAACCAACGTGAATCACACTGCGTATAACGATTATTTTGATATTTATCTATTCACTTGCCCATATTGGGTATAGACAATCCCGGCATCCTATATTAAAGTCAGATTATAAAAGATTATAAAAAATCAAATAAGGTATTGAAATTATGGGATAATTGTGGCATAATAAATCCACGTAAAAATGAGGAGGTACCGCAAATGCCACAAATTATTCCCATTAAAGATTTAAAAAACACTTCAGATATATCAAAAATGTGTCATGCTGTAAATGAACCGGTATATATTACTAAAAATGGATATGGGGACATGGTAATTATGAGCCTGGATACTTATGAATCCACTATACGCAAATTATCCATGTACCGAGACATTGAAATTTCAGAACAACAAATTCAGGATGGACAAGTAAAGGATGCGCGTGCTGCATTGTCAGATTTAAGGAGCAAATATGGGGTATAAATTAATCATAACAGACCGAGCCAATGAATTACTTGACCATTTGGCTTCCTATCTTATATTCCAATTTAAGAACAAAAAAGCCGCCACTCGTCTTTTCGATAATGTCGATCAGATTTACGCACGCTTAGAAGAAAACCCATATCAATTTCCTGAAAGCAGAGATGCCTTTCTTGCAAAAAAAAAGGTTATTATGACGCTCTTCTATCAAATATGGATTATATCATAGTATTTCAAATCTCTGGAAATACAGTATACGTTATGGGAATATTTCATCAGCTAGAGGACTATCGAACCAAACTGTATTAACACAATATTCATTAGAAAGCAAGCACGGCGAGAGGAAACCTCTCGCCGTGCTGTAATTCGTTATGCTGTTATGTAACTGATTCGCGATGATTTATAATATATCTTTGTCTAATAAGCCTCTGTCTAATAAGCCTCT
>X287_Common_Brushtail__coassemble_161_pt1 | contig 13398 bp, 10 predicted proteins | sample X287_Common_Brushtail__metabat2_low_PE_001 | metagenome-assembled genome bin X287_Common_Brushtail | reverse complement strand
ACCTTATACCGCCCGATAGACCTATGCGTCGCAATAATCTGACGGTTCAGGTTTGTCAGGCTGACCGTGTCATGGTCGACGAGCACAAACGCACCCACGCCGCTGCGCGCCAATGCCTCTACGGCATAACCGCCCACGCCTCCGATGCCAAATACCGCCACCTTCGCTTCCTGAAGCTGCCGGACTCCTTCTTCCCCTATTAATAATTTCGTCCTCGAAAACTGATCCACCATTTCTCATTTCCATGTCTCAGGCACTACTTGGTACCACAATTTACCTGCCAATGCGTAATTTCTGCTTCAACACTGCTCATTCCTGCACAATGTCAATCTCTTGCATATTGCTTTCGACAAATCTCGATGCCGCCCTTCTACCGCTTCTACCAGGATAGCACCTCGTAGCCGTCCTCCGTCACCAGCACCATAATCTCCCACTGCGCCGAAGGCTTGCCATCTGCCGTATAGACCTCCCAGTCGTTCTTTTTATCAATGTAAATATCCGCTTTGCCCATATTCACCATCGGCTCAATCGTGAAGATCATCCCCGGCACCAGCAGCATCTGCGTCCCACGCATCGCATTATAATCCACCCACGGATCCTCGTGGAACTCCAGGCCAACCCCATGTCCGCCAATCTCGCGCACCACCGTGTATCCGTTGGCAAACGCATGGTCATGTACCGCCTGTCCCATATCTCCCAAAAACCGCCACGGTCCGACTTCCTTAAGACCCAGCTCCACGCATTCCTTCGTCACGCGCACCAGGCGCTTCTTCTCCTCGCTGACCTCGCCGATACAGAACATCCGCGAGGAATCCGAGAAATATCCATCCAGAATCGTCGAACAATCCACATTCACGATATCCCCCGACTTCAGGATGACGTCCTTCGATGGGAATCCATGGCACACCTGCTCATTCACCGAGGTACATACGCTGTATGGATACCCTTCATAATTCAGCGGTGCCGGGATGCCTCCCATTTCCGTCGTCATGTCATAGACAATCTTGTCAATCTCGGCCGTATTCATGCCTTCATGAATCTGATTCTCGATGGCATCCAGCACGGCGATATTAATCTTCGCACTCTCCTTAATCTTCTCAATCTGCTGTGGATTCTTAATCAGTGACCGTGTAGGAACCGTATGCCCCTCATCCGCGAACTTCCGAATCCGCTCATCAAATGCAGCATGGCAGACCTTGTACTTTCTGCCGCTTCCACACCAGCAGGGATTGTTACGGCCGATTTTCGGCTCAGTAACCCTTACTGATGAACCCTTTCGCATGCTCATTGTGCGCCTCCATTAAATTCATATTGCAGGATCCCATAGGGTCCTGATTTCTCTTATGTTTACTGTAAAATTTCATCTTTGCACCAGCAAAGACACTATTTCATGTATGTCGCATGGGTCCCTACCCGCACGCCCATAAGACGTCCCTTGTGGAGGGCATCCCCCTGGAAGGCAAGCATAACTTCCATGTCTAATGATTCACCTGTAGGGCGTATGGCGCTTTTACTCACCCATGTCATAATCCGCCACGTAGGACACCGTAATATCCTCAATCACTCCGTCCGACATCGTGATAATAATGAAATCGTAGTATTCTTCCTCGTAGTCCCACTCCAGATAGTAGTAGTCATCCTCCACCTCCGAGTAGCTCGGCTCACCGAACGCTTCCACAATCTCCTCATAGGTGCTATCAAACGTGATGCCGCTTTCCATGGAAAAATCGTACTCATACCCATCATCGTAATACACATCCGGATTGCATACCTCAACCGCGATTACAATACACTCCATCAATGCAGCCGCGTCGTCCCCCGCATTATATGCCTCCACATACATGCACTCATATCCATTGGCATCGCTCAGCGCACATATGTATAAATCTCCGGCTTCCACAATCTCTGACTCCGGATCCTCCACATCCGTTGCATAGCCATCCGCAATGAAATCGCTTAGTACCAACGGCACCTCGTAGGTCTTGCCTGCGATATTCAGCTTCCAATAATCACCCAGCGAACCGAATTCCTTGTAATCATACTCGATATCCTCATACGTATCATCATAGACATATTCCGTATCATAGTAGTCATATGAATCGTCATCATATGTATCGTCCGTATCATCGCCAAACTCGAAATCCTCCAGGACGTCACCGATATCATACTCCGTATCTCCATAATATTCATTCAGGACATCATCGTACTCTCCGCTCACATAGCCTTCCAGAATACTGAGCAGCTCCTCATCCGTGTACATCTCAAGTGCCTCATCCAAATCTCCGTCATAATACGCCGTATACAGCTCCATGACCTTATTCCATTCACCGCTTTGCATCAGTCCATGGTACACGCCGATAATCAATACTACCCAAAGCACGATCACCAGCACATCCACAGCAAAGCCAATCCAAAGCAATATCGCCGAAGTCTTCGCCTTGCTCTTAAACTCATCCCATCTGCCCTGCTTATAGCAGCTGTTCGCCCCGCAGGCAAAGACAAGACCCACGATACCGAGAATCATCGTAATCGGATTGCACAGGCATACACTCAAAATCTCAAACACCGCCGCTACAATCTTAAGCGCGAAGCGGTTCTTCGGCCGCCCCACCTCTCCATATGCCGCCTGCGTGCCATAGAAATTCATGTCACCGCTGCTTCCCTGCTGGTACTGCTGATTCATAAAGGGATCCTGGCTGCTATAGGACCCCTGATTTGCGTATGTGCCTTCACTGTTATTGGCACTTTGACCTCCATTAGCGTTCTGGTCATTGTAATTATCCATAGCTTTCTCCTTTGGCGATTTTTATCATCGTAGCTTTATCATATCATGAGCAAAGCTCGTGATCAAAATTCGTCGTTCGCCAATCGTGCAAGCACGTTGGCTCACTTGCACTCATTGTATCACAAAATTTCTTTTACGACAACTATCTTCTGCCCTGGTTTTATATTTTTATCCGTAAAATGGTTGATTTCCATGATGCGGCTTTCGGTTGTATGGTATTTTTTCGCAATGCTCCACAGGTCTTCTCCCTGCCGCACCTTATGCCCGACCAGTCCCGGCTGGTTCTGCAGCGCATCCATATCCAACGGCCGTTGCTCGACATCCACCAGTTTATCAAAAACCACTTCTTCGAAGACGATGGCTTCCAGCGTGACGGCAGCCTTGACCTCATATGTGCTGCTGTCCATCAGAGATACCGCCAGCTGCTCGACTCCTGGTCGAAGCTCGTAGCGTATCCGGCCCTGTGCCTGGGGGATTTCAATCAGCTGTTCCACCGGCAGAAAGCCTCGCGCGGAACCAATCGGCTGGAAATCATCATTCGATAGATAAAGCAGATGCACAGTCAGCATTCCGGTAACCAGCAGCCCCGCCTCCGTCTGTGCTATATGCTCAATCACCATTTTTCCTTCGGCACAGGAGATGGAAAGCATGCGCTCCTGCCCCGCTTCCAGCACCAGCTGCTCTGCCAGGCGCACTTTGGTCTGGTTTTCAATCAGCAGACGTTCACAGCTGGCCGGCTGAGACTGCACCACCAGCTCGCATCCGGGCGAATAAACATCCTCAAGTACTGGGATGCTTTGCTCTTCCCATGCATGCATGGTAATTCCCACCGCGCATTCCAGTGCCAGCACACGCTGCTCGCCGTCATAATCCTCCTGAATCTCCAGCTCTGTCTCCTCGGGTTCCACGTCAATCCAGCAAATATCTGCAGCCGTAAGTTCCCTGCTATCCACGGTTTCCTCCAGCGGCACCACAGCCGAAAATACGGAAAGCTCCTCTTCCCCCTGTCCCCGGTAAAACGCACAGACACCGGCCTCTCCAGCCACTTCAATTGCATGGTCACGCGCTGTCGCATGCAAACCCATAAATGTTACATCATAATAGACCAAATCCAGTATGTTGGGCATCCCCTGCCCAATCGGCAGATCTTTTCGTATCCGCAGAAGGTCCTTCTGGGTGAACTTCAGACCCAGCAATTCCCTCTCGCTGGACTTATATTCAAATTCCGCTGCCGCACCGGCATTTCCATTTCCACTGCCCTCACGTTCCATCGCCCCATCTGTATGGCCTTGCTTTTTACGAGGCTCCCACACTGGTGCATCTTCTTGTTCTGATCCATCTGCCCCGTCCCGGCCACTCTCGCGAATCCCTGTCACCACCTCTTCCCAGCGCACATTTTCTGCACCGGCTTCCACATCCACCAGTGCCCGAATCGCTATCTTGCGCGAATTAATCAAAGAGGCAGAAATATCCTCAATGTTCCCTTTCAGGCGCACTTCATCCGTTTCATCCACATCGTCCATGGAAAGCTTCTCCTGAAACGGAATCGAACCGGACGCTGCATCGACCTTCCACTGCGTATCCTCGCTGCGATATAGCACGGTAAAATGCATCCTGCCATTCACCCACACCGAATGATTGCTGACTTTGGGCACATCAAACTCCAGAACCCCCTTCGTGTGTATCACCTTTAACACATCCGGCTTCACATCCGGGATAATAAAATCATCCTCCAGTGTCATTTGCGTAAACGCGCTGCCCTTCTTCTGGGGCATTTTCAAAAGCTGCTTCTCAAACTCCACAAAAATATCCTCCGTCTCAACATAGATTCCATAGCCATTGCTATTTCATTCTATGCGAAACAGAGGATCATTATGTGCAGGACTTTCATACTATTACTATAGAAGACTGCATTTTCAAGCCGTAAGGCGCAGAAAATACAGCAACTTCTATGTATACGATGCATAGCATGGTCTAAGTAAGAAAGGAAATCTTAGATTTCCGTCTTCGAACTTATGACCTAAGCTTTGCAGATCCGTTTAGCATAGTCTCATCCGAATATCCTTCGTAACGATATCAATGTAAGAAAATGATAATAATTGTGGTGGATTCTCATCTCTGACATCATCTACTAAGACGGTAAAAACACTGGGATATGCCTTCTGAATAACGCCTTCCTGTACGTCTACCTTATTCCGACCGCGATCCAACTGAATTCTGACACGATTCCCGCACTGCTGAAAAACAGATGCGCGAACTCTGTTCAATTCTGCTTGTTCCATGAAGTGCCTCCTCTATTTTGCGCTTTATACGATTGTGCCCTACAAGATGTTGTGTTTAGTATAACAGAAAACACAAGATTTGGCAAGCTGTTTTTTTATTTCTTACAATAGAAGTTTCGCCTATAAGCTTAATCTCATCGTCAGCAAAGGCATTTAATCAGGAATGCTGCATGTCAGTCTACTATCCCTTTCACCCAAATACCACCGCCTCTTCCCTGCGCTCCAGCTTTACGACAATATAAGGATACGTCGCCGCCGTGCTCACCGTCTCCCCCTTTTTCGGCCCGAATAGCTCCGTCTCGAAATAAATGGCATCCTCCGTCAGATACAACTCCGCCACACTGATACTGTATCCCCCCGTCTCCTGCTCCCCATAGCCACGCACTAGATAGAGATAATCGCCATCCAGATAGGTCAGTGTAAACGCACTCTCTTTCTGAAGCTCGATTTCCTCCATAAGGGCCTCCGGAATTCCATCTGAATCCACTACGGTGTAGTCGAGATCACTCACCTTCTCCGAGCTCAGCTGCTTTAGGCCGCATCCAGAAGCCAATAGCAGACTGCCCACAATCAAGCCCACCACCAAATATCCTGCCAATCTTTTTTTCATCATCCTCTCCATATCACAAGCCTTCTGCCACGTTCCCAGCCGTCACCTTTTTATGGCTAAAGACAATCACCAAATCTTTGCTCTGATCGCATACAGTCTCGCCTTGCCAAACGATACCCCACCAGGAAACGTAATGCAACATACTTAAAAATAGTTTATGAGGAAGGTTGCCCGTCCTATGCAATCAAACAGGACGATAGATTTCTGTGTAATTGAGTACGGAGACTTGTCCGCAACTCGCCGCGCAGGGCGCATGCAGCTTTAGCTGCTAAACTTCCTTACGCAGCCCTGCGCATAAAATTACAGCTGCTCAACTTCTGAACAGCTGCATAAACTTGAACTATTTTGAATTTTACTGTTCACCACTGTAAGCCGCCCTGTGAGTCACTTGTGCATCACTTGCAGGTCACTTGTGCATCACTTGTAGGTCACTTGTGCATCACTTGCAGGTCGCTTGCGCATCACTTGTAGGTCGCTTCGACTCTCGAAACTACTGCCTCTGCACCAGCTCTTCCTCGAGCATACCCCTGATGATATTCTGGAAATATGCGCCAGGATGCTTCTGCGTCTCCTTGTCCAAATCCGAAAAGCTAACCGGGTCGCCATAGATAATCGTAATCGTCGTGCTCTTAATCCATGGGAACTGATTCTCCAGCGACGGCGCACTGCCGAGAATCGCCATCGGAACGACCTTACAACCCGTGCGGGATGCAATCTTGAAACTTCCATCCTTGAACGGCAGCATCGAGGTCTCCGGCTCATGGTCCTTATTGCGGCCGCCCTCCGGGAAAATGGCGATGGAGATGCCATTCTTGACGTATTCTATCGCGGTCTGGATGACCTTGATGCTCTGCTTGGGGTCATCCCGCACCAGAAACAGGCAATACGCCCGCTTCATAATCCACCCCAGCACCGGCACCTTGCCCAGGCTGTCCTTCGCGATATAACCCGTCAGATCCGGGCAGATAGAATATGTAGTAATCACGTCAAAGAAGCTCCTGTGGTTGCCCACGTACAGCACCGCCTCGTCCGTCGGCACCTTCTCATGTCCTTTCACCACCATCTTCGTACCGGAGAAGAACATAATCATCCGAAGCGCCCACTCCACGGAATGTAGACGGTGCAAATCCACCGCACGCTTATGCTTCTTTGCAAGCAGATACTCGATACCAAGCACCGGGATGGAGCAGATAAAATAAATCGTAAGGAATAAAACTACCATTATCGTGCGCATATCTTAAATCCTCATTTCTTCAAAATGTGTTGCTGCCTGCCACGATAAGCAGCAATCGAAATGTTTCCAATCGTGCGATTTGCAACGCAGCGAGCAGTAAAAGCAACCGCACAACCAGAAACATTTTCATCTTAGCACAACTCAAGCCAAAATACAATATGAGAAAAATCTCCTACAGAGTAGCTTTATAAGGATTATTCCTGATGTTGACATATTCAACACAAAAGCAGGGACCAATACTTATAATTCAAAAGCAAGCATCAAACCTTACTTTAATATGCAGATAGACTTCCCCGGCATGGTGAGCACGCCGTCCTCGAGCGTAATCTCCTCATCTGTGGTCAGCGTGAGATATCCGCGAATCTCCATCTCTGATATCTCGGAACCCGAAATGTCGACAGTTGTTGCCTCCTCGGAGGTATTGTACACAATCGCGATGGTACTGTCCTCATACGTCTTCGTAATTGCCGCTGTCGTATCTTCGGTCAGTGATTCCACGATTGCAATGGTTCCGCGCGCAATCTCCGGATTCTCGTTACGCAGGCGAAGTGCTCGCTTATAGTAGTTAAGGATGGAAGTCTCATCCGCCAGCTGCTCTTCTACGGACGCAAATGTCTGCTCGAAATCATCCGCATCCTCCGGGCCGTCTGTCATGCCCTCGGCATCTGCATCCGATGACCACAGCATCGCCACACGCTTATTCTCATCCGATGTGCCCGTGCTCTTCATGCCGATTTCCTCGCCATAATAGACAAACGGGCTGCCGCTCATCATCATAAGGAGTCCCGCCGCCATCTTGATATTAGTCTCATTGCTTTGCAGGTTGTTCGCCACACGCACCTGATCATGATTCGTGAGGAACGGCGCATCAATATAGTCCGCATATACAGCCGAGAATGTCTCCTGGAAATCCAGCATCTTACTTACCAGCTTCTCTGCCGATGAGGTTCCCTGCGCGGCTTTCACCAATATTCCATCCGAACTGGATGTCAGGAAATTGAACATGCTCGGGGTCTCGCTCTCATAATACCGCGCGATCGTCGATTCCGAATCCCACACCTCGGATACCATATAGAAATCCTCGTCCAGGCTCAGGCAATACGTATAAATCTCATTCAATGCAGAAGTGTTAATCGTATAATCACTCTCATCATAATGAAGTGCCGCATCCATGCGGAACCCATCCACACCCTTCTCAATCCAGAATGCGCTGATATCCTTCAGTTCCTGCATCAAATCCTCGTTCTCAACATTCAGGTCCGGCATCCCCGACCAGAACGCGCCCTCATAATACCAGCTTGTCGTGCCATCCACGAGGTAATACGTGCCGCTTTCCTGTGTCTGTGAGAAGTGGTAATAATCTACATAAGGACACTCCTCCAGGTCCGGCTCCTCGCCTTCCTCCAGCGTCGCCAGATACTCACAGGCCGTCACGAACCACTCATGACTCGAGGATGTATGATTGATTACAAAATCAATGACAACACGGATTCCGCGCTCATGGCATTCCGCGACCAGATTCTCGAAATCCTCCATCGTACCATACGCCTCGTCAATTGCGCAGTAATCATCCACATCATATTTATGATAAGAACTCGATGGCATAATCGGCATCAGCCAGATTCCATTGAAGCCCATTTCTTCAATATAATCCAGCTTCTCCGTGACACCATTCAAATCGCCGATTCCGTCACCGTCCGAATCGTAAAAGGAATATACGAATATCTCGTAATAATTCCTGTAATTATCATCAATCACATTCAACTCCTGCTCATAAGCATAATTCTCGCCCATAAGTGGGAAGCTTACCGCAGCGGTTCCTTCCGAATCTGCACTATCTGAGTCTGCGCTGGCCGCATTCCCCGTACCTTCGCTATCAGACGCAGCACTTTCCGTGCCATCACCGGCATCCGTGCCGCTGCCACCGCAGCCTGCCAGCAGGCTGACCGCCATTCCCATTACCAGTAAAATACTTACTAATTTCTTTTTCATAGAGCCTCCTATCCCATTTCACCAAGTAGTGTCAGATACCTTTTTGAATTACCGACTTCACTGAGCACTCAGATACTTTCGTAAATTACCAGCTTTTTCTGGCTTATACAAGTGATTTAGACGACATAATCCTTGTCTGCTGCGTTGCTTTCAACCAACACTGCCGCCGGTATCGTCTCAATCATTATCTTAAATCATGTTTAGTTATAAGTGAAGCCACAGCTTGAGACTGTGGCTTCACTATTAATTCTTATCATCACTTACAACAGTGTAACTGATTGATTCACCTTAACCCTTTACAGCACCGCCAGTAACACCTTCCACGTAGTACTTCTGCAGGCACATGAACAGGATGGTTACCGGAATGGCTACCATTACGCCGCCTGCGCAGAACCTTGTGAAGTAGCCCTGGTAATCGCTGGTATTTACCCAGTTGTACAGGGATACGGCTACGTTGTAGCTCTTGCTGTAACCGAACGCTACGTAAGATGCCATTACGTAATCACACCACGGTCCCATGAATGCAGTCAATGCCGTATAGATAATAATCGGCTTCGACATCGGTATAATCATCGTCAGGAAGACTCGCATGCGCGATGCTCCGTCAATTCGTGCCGCTTCATCGAGGGATTTCGGAATTGTATCGAAGAATCCCTTACATACGTAATATCCCATACCGGAGCTTGCTACACCGATTAAGATCAAACCCGGAATAGCGCCCTGCTGCGTCAACCCCATGTTCTTCAACAGGAAGTACAGGCAGATCATCGTAAGGAATCCTGGGAACATTCCGAGGATCAGCCAAAAGCGCATCAGCAGTGTACGTCCCTTAAAGCGGATACGGGAGAACGCGTAGCTCGTCATAAGTACCATAATCGTATTACCAATGGCAATACAGATAGCGATTACAAACGTATTCCCATACCAGCGCAAGAAATCGCAGCTGCCATCGAACAGGAACTTATAGTTATCAAGCGAGAACGTCTTCGGAATGATGTAACCCACCATGCCACCGGACTGCCCCGGCTCCACGAGCGGATCGAAGGAGCGGAAACTCTGCAGCACAATACAAACAAATGGGAACAGCCATATAATACTGATAAGTATAAGTACTACATAACAGATCGCATTGCTCAGCTTATGATGCTGATAATGTAATTTTTTCTCTTTTTCATTATTTGCAGCCATTACTGGAATCCCTCCTCATCTTTCACTGACGGCAGCATGCCGTATACTATCAGGGAAATCACAGCCGTTACCACGAACACCATGATACCGATAACAGAAGCCATATTGTATTCCGTATTGTTCAGCGTCAACTTATACAGCCAGGTAATCAGCAAATCGGTCTGACCAGCGCCGCCTGACATGCTGCTGGTCTTCGGATCACCACCGGTCAGCAGGTAGATGATGTTGAAGTTATTCAGGTTGCCTGTGAACGATGTCAGCAGGTACGGTCCTGTAATAAAGAGCATATACGGAAGCGTAATCTTGCGGAACATCTGCCATGCATTTGCTCCATCGATACGTGCGCTCTCATAGAGATCCTCCGGAATATTCATCAAAATACCGGTTGCAATCAGCATCAGGTACGGAATACCTACCCACAGGTTGATGATGATAATCATCACCTTCGCCATCAGCGGATCCGTCCAGAACGGAATCGACTTCTCAATAATACCAGCGCTCTTAAGTGCCTGGTTAATCAGTCCGTCACCTGCGAAGAACTTCGATATGTACAGCAAGGATACGAACTGCGGTACCGCAATCGTCATAACGAGTATCGTACGCCATAATTTCTTGAACTTAATACCTTTCTTATTAATCAGGATAGCCACGCCCATGCCCAAAAAATAGTTTAAGAATGTTGCAAAGAATGCCCATACGAGCGTCCATCCCAATACCTTGAAGAATGTCGTGCCATATCCGGAACCGCCAATCTTAAACAGGTTCACGAAATTCTGAAAACCTACCCAGGTAAAGAGCTTCGTCGGTGCCTGATGGTTCGCATCGTAATTCGTGAAAGCGACACAAATCATGAAGACAATCGGCAATGCAGTGAAGATAACCGTACCAAGTACCGGAAGTGTCAGCAATGTCTTGTGAATGTTCTCATCGAAAAGCGACTTCAAATCCCCAACATTCGTAGGAAGCTGCCTGCCATCTTTCAGGAGAAGCTCTTCCCTGCGGTTCTCTCTTACATTCACCCTCCACATGAAAATGAACAGGAATGTAAATGCGATACCAAGAATACCAAAAAGCAAAATCAAAAAGCTATTGTCTCCATAAACAGTAAGGAACGTCTCCGGATCCATACCTGTCTCGGTAGTTCCCAATGTCCCGATATCCTTCAGATAATTCCATCCGAAAGCTATCATATAAACGAAATAAGCAATCTCAATTACCAGCAGGGAGATGCCTCGCACAAACTGCTTCCGCATAATCGGTCCAAAACCCATAATCAGAAACGAAACTTTTGTCTTCCAGTCTCCCTCTTTGAAGGTAACGCCTATTTCCTTGAAATCATTGCCAATCCCCTTAAAAAAATTCGCAACTTTATTCATGTTCCCCTCCAAAATTTCTAATAGAAAGGCGGGGAGAGGCAATTGTCCCTCCCCGCCCAGGTAATTTTCAGTTAATCAGGCCGTATTATGAATCGCCTCAGATACACTACTCGATATCTGCAATCAGCTGCTCCTGAATATCCGTCAGGTAGGTCAGGCAATCCTCAACCCCGCCTGTGCCATTTGCTGCATCAGATCCAAGCGTATCCATGATGGACCAGTAGTTCGTAGAATACTGTCCCTGAACTACATTGTAAGCATTCTGTGCTGCCATTGCGCAAAGAGCTTCATCACTCTGTACTGCCTCATCCTGCTGAGCCTCAAGGTTGGACGGACCCCAGCCTGCAAGCTCGAAACGGGCCAGGGATACTTCTGTATCAGACAGGTACTCTGCCAGTGCATAGCAAGCTGCAAGCTTATCTGCATCTGTCTGCGGCTTGATGCCAAGGAGCTTATATCCGGAGAATCCGGAAAGGTGATAGGTCTCACCATCAGATCCTACGAAGCTCGGAAGCTCTGCACATGCGAAGTTGTCGCCAAGAGCTGCCTTAATTGTAGAAGAATCCCAGGTACCATCGATAATCGCTGCGTAATCTACTGCAGAAGATGCAGAAGAACTACTCTGGAAGCTGGAAGAAGAAGCAAGCTCAATCATCTCATTCAGTGCTACAACACCCTGATCATTTGCGATGTCAATATTCGCCTCTGTGAAGGTACCAGCGGAATCAACCGTGTACTCAATCGAGCAACCCGTAGCGAAGAAGAAGCTCTCCTCATACCATGAGGTAAATGCATAGTAGAAGTTCTTGCCAGCCGCCTCGCAGTCTGCAACAATCTGCTCAAGAGAGGTCGGGTCTGTGATTACACTGCTGTCATAATACAGGAAATATCCGTTGTCAGCCGTAATCGGGAATGCATACATATAATCGCCGGAGGTCGCTGCTTCTACAGCGCTTGCATCATGGTTCTCTGCTGCCCAGTCTGCATACTCCGTCTGCAACGGCTGAAGTCCGCCTGCGGAAACCAGACGAGCCATCTGATCCTGTGCAAATGTAAAGATATCTGCTGCACTCTCAACATCCGTAATAACGTTCGAAGCTGCGTCACCTTCGCCTACAGCCTCTACACGTACACTGAAATCATAACCATTCTCTGACAGGAAGGACTCTGCGTATTCCTTCGTCATGTCTACCATAGTCTCAGCAACCCAGATAACGATCTCATCCTCCGACGGAGCAGTTGCTACGAATTCGCTGCTCTCCTCGTCGCCGCTTGCATCTGCCTGAGTCTCCTCAGCCTCCGTGCCGCTTGCGCTGCCTGCGCTGTTGCTGCTCTCGCTGTCCGAAGAGCTGCTGCCGCAGCCTGCAAACAGGCTCGCCGTCATCGCTGCTACCAGCATAACGGATAAAACTTTCCTTTTCATCTTTTTTTCCTCCTTGTTAAATAAATTTAAGATGATGAAGTAGCTGTCTATTCGGAGCGATACCAACGCTCCAAAGGATATCCCCATTATACACCCCCCCATCTTCATTTTTCAAGCGCAACCGTTTGCGCTATTCGTAGAAAATTTCACCTGATTTTTGTACATTTTTCACAAAAAGGGCACAAATACTTTAGAAATACGCCACAATCACGCTCATTTTCCATGCGCAACACGCCTCTAAAGCTAAACGTTGTATAACAGCACACAGGACTTACACCTGATAGATTGCAATGTATGCCCTGCAGGCAAAAATCATAATGATAACAAATCAAAACGTGCTGCCGGATACGGAAGAGACAACTCTGTAATTCGCAAAGGGAAAAATATCTAAATAAACATGCATGGGATAAGCTGAAATGAAAAAGAGAAATGGCGGCTTTGGGGTTGCCGCCATTTCAGGAGAAGGTATTTTTACTATGGGGTATAGCAAAAACTGTATATAATGTAT